>Ga0210025_1000458_pt1 | contig 52549 bp, 52 predicted proteins | sample CryGeyme20150102_FD_183989 | JGI IMG/M metagenome (GOLD analysis project Ga0210025, IMG submission 183989) | Groundwater microbial communities from Crystal Geyser aquifers in Utah, USA - Crystal Geyser metaG 2015-0102 (SPAdes) (version 2) | ecosystem: Environmental > Aquatic > Deep subsurface >... | reverse complement strand
ATTCCGCGTCTGGAGAAAGTTGTCGCAGGTGAGCAGGGCGGCATTTCTGCGGCGGTGAATTGGCAGGGCGGCGGCGGGTTCCGCTTTCTGCGCTTGGGCGAGCCGATGTTCGAGGCGGACGGCAGCATTCATTCTTCGGTGCGCTTTGCCACGCTGGCGAGCTTTGTATGGATGCAGGAAACGGGACAGGCGGCGAGCGGGCCGTGGAACGTGCCGAAACTGGGCGAGCATGATGGCCGCGCGATCTATCTGCTGTTCAATGGGATCCTCGGCGACAAGCGCCCGCAATCGGGCAATGTGTTGACGCAGGAGGTGCTGGCCGCGATCAAGCAGATTTGTCCGTTCGATGGTGAAAAGATCATCTACGGTGAGGCGTGCCGCTTGGGTGAAAAGCGCCTTGCCGCCGAGGGTATCACTTTCAAACATATTCCCTATGACGTGAAGGCGCGATAACGATGGCTGATCTGAAATTAAAGCGTTACCAATCTGCCGCGTTGACGGCGCTTTCTGATTTTCTGCATTTAGCCTCGCAGGTGGGGGCGGCCAGTGCGTTTCAGCAGCAGGCAGGGCGGGCGTATCAGTCTGAAGTGTTCGGGGGAATTCCTTGCGTGTGCTTGCGTATTCCCACGGGGGGTGGCAAGACACTGATGGCTTCGCATGCCATTGTGGGTATGGCGCGGGAGTGGCAATCGTCCGATGCGCCGGTGGCGGTGTGGCTGGTGCCTTCTGATGCGATCCGTTCGCAGACGCTTTCCGCATTACAAACACCGGGGCATCCCTACCGCGTGGCGTTGGAGGAAGCCTACGGCCAGCGCGTGCAGGTGTGCGATCTCGACCGCGTGAGCACGTTGTCGCCGACCGATTGGGGGCGGCAGGCCATTGTGGTGGTGGCGACGATCCAGAGCTTCCGCGTGGAACAGACCGACACGCGCAATGTGTATGCGTTCTCGGAAGCGTTCGAGCGGCACTTCAAATCACAGTCGGCGGAGCAGTTGGCGGCATTGTCCAATGTGCCGGATGCGTTCGTGACGGAAGCCGATGCGGCGAACAATGCGATGCTGAATGCTTACATTGGGCAGGCGCGCTATTCATTGGCGAACTGGCTGGCGTTGCAGAATCCTCTGGTGATAGTGGACGAGGCGCACAACGCGCGCACCGATGCCAGCTTCACCGCGCTGAAGCGACTGAACCCTTCCGCCATTCTCGAACTGACGGCCACACCCATCGCGCACAAGACCAATGTGCTGTACCACGTTTCGGCGCAGGAGTTGCAGGCCGAGCAGATGATCAAACTGCCGATCACTTTGAGCGAACATCCCGAAGGCTGGCAGTCTGCTGTATTTGGTGCGGTGCAGGCGCAGAAGTGGCTGGAGACGGAAGCGCAGCAAGCGCAAGCGGCGGGCGATGCTTATGTGCGCCCCATCGTGTTGTTCCAAGCACAGAACGTGAACGATACGATGCCGCCGGAAGCCTTGCGCCAGCATCTCATCACCGAACTGCATATTCCCGAAGAGCAGATTGCGATTGCCACGGGTAGCCAGCGCGATCTGGAAGGTGTGGATGTTTCCTCGCCTGCCTGTGCGTTGCGCTACATCATCACGGTGCAGGCATTGCGCGAGGGCTGGGATTGCCCGTTCGCCTATATTTTGTGTTCCTTGCAGCCGCTATCGAGCGCGACGGCAGTGGAGCAGTTGCTGGGGCGGGTGTTGCGCATGCCTTATGCCAGCAAGCGCAATCGTGATTCACTGAACAGAGCTTATGCGCATGTGTGCGAGGCGACCTTCGCTCACGCAGCAACCGCGCTGGTGGACAGGCTGGTGACGAACATGGGCTTCGAGGCGCTGGATGTGGCTTCGATGATTGCGCCGCAGATGCCGTTGTTCGATGGTGTGCCGCAGGCCGTAGTGTTGCCGCCCGTGACCACGGTGCTGAAGGTGGCAAAAGACACCGGCTTGCAGCATCTTGCCGGGGTGAGTATTGCGCCTGCTACTAATGGACGGGGAGTTGAAGTTACGCTGACCGGGCATGTGGATGAGGCAGTCGAAAAGATACTGCTGGCGAATGAGCGCAGCGAGAATAAGCGCGAAGCAATTCGGGAAAAGATCACCCAGCACAATGCGGTGGTGGCTGCGGAAACTTCGCCCGCCATGCGCGGCGTGAAATTCGCGTCGATCCCACCGCTGGGTTATCGCAGCGATGCGCAGGCGGCGTTGTTCCCGCTGGAGCGTGAGGCGGTGCTGGAAAGTGTGGATTTGAATCTGTTGGCGCAGACGATTTCACTGCCGGGCTTTCAGGTGGTCGAGCAGGATAATGCGTTCGAGATTTATCTGGATAACGATAAGGTGAAGATGCGCGCGGCGGATGCACATCAGCTTGCGCTCGACGGCGTAAACGTGAATATCACGGCAGATGATCTGGTGCGCTGGTTGAGCCGCGAAGTGCACCAATTGAATCCCAAACAGCAACGGTTCTTTGTGCAATCGCACTTGCTGGCCTATTTGCGTGCGGTTGTGAACCACCTGATGAACGGGCAGCGCATTGGCCTGAATACTTTGGCGCGCATGCGTTTCGTGCTGGCGAAACGGATCGATGCGCAAATTAGCGACATGCGCGAGGCGGCAGCAAAATCGCAATTCCGGCAACTGGTGCTGGACGGTGGCTGGCAGGTTGAGCCGGACTGGACGCATGCTTTCAATTTCGAGACGGGGATTTATCCGGCACCGGCAGGAAGCCGCTATGCGGGGCGCTGGGATTTCCGGAAGCGTTACTACCCGGTGATTGCCGACCTGAAAGACAAGGGCGAGGAATTCGACTGCGCGCGCATGATCGACCGGCATCCGAAAGTAAAGCATTGGGTGCGCAATCTGGATCGTGATCCGGGCTTCTGGCTGCCGGTATCGCGCGGGCGATTCTTTCCCGACTTCATCGCGGAATTGCAGGATGGCCGTATTGCGGTGATCGAGTACAAGGGCAGGCTCTTGCGCAACGATCCGCAGGAGATCGAAAAGCGCCAGGTGGGTGAGTTGTGGGCCGCAAAGAGCGGTGGGAAATGCCTGTTCCGCTTTGTCTATCTTGATGATGGCGGGGTGGACATGGAGGCGCAGGTTAATGTGATATTGGGTAACTAGTCAAAAATTGGGCTACAATGTGGCTCAATTATAAGGAGGTGTCCAAATGGCTACCAATGCAGTTGTGCGTGCGCGTATAGACGAGCACACCAAGGAAGAAGCGGCCGCAGTGCTGGCGACGATGGGGCTGACTGTTTCCGATGCCTTTCGCCTGATGTTGACCCGTGTTGCTCAAGAGAAGGCGCTGCCGTTCGAGCCGCTGATCCCAAATGCGGAAACGATTAAGGCGATGAAGCAGACGCGCAGCGGTAAAGGGCTGGCGAAGTTCAAGAGCGTTGACGATCTGATGGCTGATCTGAATGCGGACGATTGAGCGGACAAATCAGCTCAAGCGCGACTACAAGCGCGAATTGAAAGGGCCGCACCGTGCCACGCTGGAGGAAGATTTCCGGCAAGTGGTGATGCTTCTGGTCAGCGATCAACCCTTGCCGGAGCGCTACCGCGACCATGCGCTGACCGGAAACTGGCGCGAGTTTCGTGATTGCCATGTCAAACCTGACCTGGTGCTGATCTATCAAAAACCTGACGACGAACGGTTAGTGCTGGCGAGATTGGGTTCGCATAGCGAACTCGGTTTGTAGATCACAAATGCTTGCGCAATTGTGGAGATGAGGATGCAGACTGACTACGTCAGACTGCGTTGATTTTTTCGGAATGTGCCGCACTCACGTTGGGTGAGATGCGAGTGAAGTTTGGTGCAGTTGTGAAGCAAAAAATGGCAAGCGCTGTAAGTGGCTGTTTATCAATAAATACAGTTAGTTACGAGCGGCCCCTACGAACCAAGGGGTCAGGGGTTCGAATCCCTTCCGGCGCACCAATAAATCAAGGAGTTAGGTTAATAGCCTGGCTCCTTTTTCTTTTCAGCAAAGGCATTGCGGGTGTTGCCGTCGGGATTGACCACGCTGCGGTTTTTACTGTGCCCGAGATGAACTTTCACCTCGGCTTGCAGCGCGCTCCACGAAGGCTTTGGTGATCTGTTTGAGCGGGCCGTTTTCGCCCATCAGGTCTGTACCCTGACATCAGGCTTTCGATCAGGGCGGCGGGAATTGCTGGTGCTGCTTTTGCTGCGGTCATTTTGACTCCTTCCAAAGCTCCGGCAGTTTCCCGCCTAATGATCGTTTACACAAAATTTCTTACACCCTCCTGGAACCATTCATGGGGTCAAGACCATCAACCAGATTGCGCAGGGACACGACAAGCCTCCTCTCTTACTAAACCGGACATTTCATTTTCTCCCTTCTCTCTGCTGACAAGGAAACCGCTATCACGTATGCTCCGCGCCGGGTAAGGGGGGGTGTATGAAAACAATACTAAAAATAATCCTGTTGCTGACGTGCGCAGGCTCGCTGTTGGCCGCTACTGCGGCCGAGGTGCCGGATGAGTTGGGTTATTTTCAGGAATTTCCGGTGGTGCTGAGTGCTTCGCGCTTGTTGCAGCCGCTGTCCGAAGCGCCCAATGCGATGACCGTGATTGACCGCGACATGATCGTGGCTTCCGGCTCGCGCACCATCACCGACCTGCTGAAGCTGGTGCCCGGTATGTATGTCAGCTACTACAAAGGCTCGCAACCCATCGTTTCCTACCACGGCACAACCGACCAGTACGCGCGCAGGATGCAAGTCCTGATCGACGGGCGCAGCGTTTATCTGCCTCCTTTGAGTGCGGTGGGTTGGGCGGATTTGCCGATTACAGTGGATGATATTGAGCGCATCGAAGTCATTCGCGGCCCGGCCGCCGCTTCGCACGGTGCCAATTCCACCCAGGGTGTCATCAGTATCACGACCCGTGATGCGACTGCGGTCAACGGCAAGCAGCTGGTTTATACGCATGGCACCCAAGGCATCAACGATGCCTCGGTCCGCTTTGGCGACAACGGCGAGGCATACGATTACCGGATGACGCTGGCCTACACGGCGGACAACGGTTATGCCGATCTGCACAAGCTGCCGCGCAAAGTGGCGGCAACCCTGCCCAACCAGAATTCCCTGTTGCGCAACAACAACGACAGCAATCAGGCACGCCTGCTTAACTATCGCGCCAATTTCCATCCGGGCGGGAGGGATAGTCTCGACTTGCAGTTCGGCCTCAATCGCAATGTGCAGGGAGTGGGGTTTGTGGACAAGAATCCATCCGCAGTCAATCCGTTGAATCTGAATCCGTCCAGCACCAACGGCAATACGCCGCACGACCTGGTCGCCAATTCCGGCTATGCGCAATTTGACTGGATTCGGGCACTGGAAAATGAAGACGAATTGCGTTTGCGTTATTACCATCTGCAACGCAACCAGCATGAAACCTTCAATGTGTATATGTCGGGCAATTTTATTCCCGATCCCCTGCGCCAAACGGCTCACGCGGGGCGTGACGAGATAGAGGTGCAGCATACCCTGTCGCCGATGGCCGATAACCGCCTGGTGTATGGCGCGGCATGGCGCCGGGACCGGCTCGATGCACAATTGCAGGCACCTTTCCCTGTGGCCGCGATTGCGCGGGATTTTAATCTGCGTAGCGACGAGTGGCGTGTATTCGCCCATGATGAATGGCGCCCGCTGGACGCCTTGCTGGTCAATGCCGGGGCGATGTACGAGCGTGACCGCATGGACAACGCCAACTTTTCACCGCGCGCCGCGCTGAACCTGCATGTCACGCCGCATCACACGCTGCGTGCCGGCGCCTCTCTCGCCTACCGCACACCGGCGGTTGTGGAAGAGTTCACCCCGTCGCCGCTGGAGGCTCCCGGGGATTTATGGGTGCCCGCACGGTTTGCTACTGCACCCGACCTCAAGCCGGAGCGCATGTTTTCGCGCGAGCTGGGTTATCTCGGGGAATTTCCGGAATGGAACGGCGTGGTCGACCTGCGCTTGTTCAGCGATCAATTGCGCAATGGGATTTACGCGTCCAAACTTTCCCAAAAATTTGTCAATGGCGCCGCCAACCAGGTTCGCGGTTTCGAGCTGACTTTCAAAATCAAACCGGATCGGGATGGCGAGCTGGTGCTGAATGCCGCGCACATCCTGGCGCGCAGCAACAGTGCGCAGTTGTTTGCGGCCGGAGAGAGCGCATTCCGTCCTGTCGATCCGGCAAAGTTTAACGACCTGACCACCGGGAGTATTCCGCGCAACAGCGGCAGTGTGCTGTATTCCAGACGGATGCGCGATGGCTGGTCGGTGAGCGGCGCGTTTTATTACCAGGATGGGCTGCAGCCGTATGACCGGCCACTGGTCGATTTCCAGCACGCGCAACACCGCGTCGATGTGCGTGCCGCAAAAACATTTCATGACAGCAGCGACCTGCACGGCGAGGTCGCGCTGGTGGTGCAAAATCTGTTTGATTCAGGCCTCACCGAATACGTCGCCAACAATGTGTTTGAGAGGCGGGCTTTTGCGACGCTGGCAGTGCGCTGGTAAGTGCCGGCGGCGCTAGTCGATATAGGCCTCGACCGCGATCAGCAGTTTGATTTCATCGCCGACCAGCGGGACATATTTGGCCATGCCAAACTGGGTGCGACTGATGGCGGCTGTCGCGTCGGCGCCGCAGTGCCGCCGACGAGTCAAAGGGTGCGGCGCGCAACGGAAATTGCGGATAGTCAGCGATAGCGGTCGCCGTGTGCCGAGCAGGGTCAAATAACCATTCGCGCCAACCAGCCGCTCGCCTTCAAACTGGAGCTGCTCCGAGGTGAAGCGGATTGCCGGATGCAGTTTCGCATTGAAGAAATCCGGTGATTTCATGTGTTCGTTCCATTTTTCGAACCCCATATCGATCGAGTCGGCATCGATGGTGATATCGATGGTGCCGCGCTGTGCGGCGTTATCGAGGGTGATTTCGCCCCGGGTGCGATTGAAGCGGCCACGCTGGGTTGAATAGCCGAGATGGTTGACCTCGAACGACGGCCAGGTATGGGTGGGATCAATGTTGTAGTGGTCGGCGGCAAAGGCGGGAAAGACCGGCAGGGCGGCTAGCAGGGCCAGTAAACCGGTTAGCACGGTGCGGTTTGCGAGTTGCGGCATGATGTGATCCGGGGTTTGTAGTGGGAGGATGCTATAACCGTGCGAAAAAGGTGGCAAGCGAACTTATTGCGGTTTTCATATTCATGCCCGGGGCTTGAAAAAATGACAACCGTGCCCCATTTCCCGCGGCGTGCTATTCAACTTATTTCTGGGCTGCATCTTTTCCGACCGATGGAGAACTTATGAAACGTATTTTCCTTTTTATTCTGACCAATGTGGCCGTGCTGGCGGTCATCAGCATCACCCTGCGCTTGCTCGGCGTGGATCGTGTGCTGGATGAGAGCGGTGCGATCAACTTCAATGCCTTGCTGACGCTGTCCGCGGTGATCGGTTTTTCCGGTTCTATCGTTTCGCTATTCCTGTCGAAGTTTATGGCGAAGCGGTCGGTGGGCGCGCATGTGATCGAAAACCCGCAGGATCCGACCGAACGCTGGCTGGTGGATACCGTGCGGCGCCAGGCGGATGCGGCGGGGATTGGCATGCCGGAAGTGGCCATCTATGACGCGCCGGACGTGAATGCCTTTGCCACCGGCTGGAACCGCAACAACTCGCTGGTGGCGGTAAGCACCGGCCTGCTGCATGCGATGAGCCGCGAGGAAGCGGAAGCGGTGCTGGCGCACGAGATCAGCCACGTTGCCAACGGTGATATGGTCACGCTGGCGCTGATCCAGGGCGTGGTGAATACCTTCGTGGTGTTCTTCGCCAAGCTGTTCGGCATTCTGGTTGATCGCGTGCTGTTGAAAAACGATGGCCGCAACGGCCAGGGGATCGGCTCGTTCGTGGCGGAGATCGCCGCCCAGATCGTACTGGGCATTTTGGCCAGCACCATCGTGATGTGGTTCTCGCGCCAGCGCGAATTCCGCGCCGATGCGGGCGGCGCGAGTCTGGCCGGGCGGCAGAAGATGATCGCCGCGCTGGAGCGCCTGAAGCTGAACCATGAGCAGGCGGCCGCGCTGCCGAAGAATATGTCGGCGATGGCGATTTCCAGCGGCGGCGGATTGTCGCGCCTGTTCATGAGCCATCCGCCGCTGGAAGAGCGCATCGAGGCGCTGCGCAACGCGCGCCAAATCGGTTTTAAATAAAAAAAACGGCGGGTCATTCCCGCCGTTTTTTTATTCTTCCTCATCGAATTCGTCGTAGTTGGGGCGCGGCGGATTGCCGTCGTGGGTCAGGCTGATGCGGCGCATCAGATACGCATCGCGCAGGAAGCTGTAACGGTCGAGGGCGCTATCCAGCACTTTTTCGCTTTCCAGCAGGTTGGCGCGGATGTTGATGCCGTTGGCGATATAAAGCTGGTTGCGGGTGGGTACATCGTCGATCTGGCTGTACACACTGACAAAGCTTTCGCCATACAGCCCCGCTGTGTCGGTGACCGTGCTGGGCCCGAGGATCGGCAGGATGAGATAAGGCCCGCTGGGCACACCCCAATAGCGCAGGGTCTGGCCCAAATCTTCGTGGTGTTTGTCGAGACGGGTGGTGACTTCGAAAAGCCCCAGCAGGCCGAATGTGGTGTTGAACACGACCCGGCTGCCGTCGCTGACGGCCTGGCGGAATTTGAACTGGAGCAGGTCGTTGAAGGTGACCAGCACATCATCCAGATTGGAGAAGAAATTGTTCACCATTTTTCTGCCTGGCGAGGGCATCACCGCGTTGTAGCCTTTGGCTACCGGTTTGATAACCGCGCGGTCAACCAAATCATTTACATAAAACATCTTGCGATTGAACGGCTCGAACGGGTCCGCCTTGTGCGCGGAGCTGCACGCCCCCAGCATCAGGCAGAGCAATAAAATCGGGAGGCGTGCCATGTTGACGGTGATGGGTGGATTAAAAGACCGGCGGATTATAAACCATAGTCATCCGGGGTCAGCATTGAGGCGCGGGTGATCGGGGTTTCCAAACTAATGCGGCCGAGGATGCCGCCGCGAAAATCCCGCAATAGCGTGATTGCGGCTTTTTCCAGGTCGAATTCGCCGCCTTTGGCACGCAAACCGCGCCGCCGGGCAATTGCCTCGAGCAGCGCCACACCATCCATTTTTTCCAGCGGCAAGGTATAACGTTGCGCAAGCAGTGCCGGGTAGCGCGCCAGCAGCAGGTCGCCGAGGAAGACAGCCACTTCGCTTTCGTCGTAGGCGTTGCGCCCGATCAGATTGCCGGCCGCCAGCAGATAACCGTCGCTGGCGTGCTCGATCTTCGGCCACATCATGCCCGGCGTGTCGATTAGTTGCATGGCGTTGCCGAGATCGAAGTGCTGCAGGTTCTTGGTGATGGCCGGTTCATCGCCGACCGCCGCCGTGCGGCGCTTGAGCAGGGCGTTGATGAAGGTGGATTTGCCGACGTTGGGAATGCCCATCACCATCATGCGCAAAGGCTTGAGCGAGGTGCCGCGATGCGGCGCCAGCGCGAGGCACAGTTTGGGGATTTTTGCCGCCTCCCCCGGTTGTTTGCACGAAATGGCGACCGCCTTGGTGTTCGGTTGGCGGTTGAAGTGGTCGAGCCAGTCGCGGGTGACCACCGGATCGGCGAGATCGGCTTTGTTCAGCACTTTGAGGCAGGGACGCTGGCGGTATTCGCGCAGCTCGCGGATCATCGGGTTGCTGCCCGCTTCCGGCACGCGCGCATCCAGCACCTCGATCACCACATCGATGCGCTCCATGGCCTCGGCAGCTTTCTTTTTTGCCGCAGTCATGTGACCGGGAAACCACTGGATGGCCATGCTGGGGGAGTTGGTTGATTAAAGAGACGCGCATTCTAACCGTTTGACGCCCATTACTCACGCTCCCATAATCGGCTCATCACACCACGAGAGATCGCCATGACCGCCATTCGCCAGCAGGATCTGATCGACAGCGTCGCCGACGCCTTGCAATTCATCTCCTATTACCATCCGCAGGATTACCTGCAAGCACTGGCCGCCGCTTATCGCATGGAAGAGTCGCCTGCCGCGAAAGACGCGATGGCGCAGATTCTCACCAACTCGCGCCTGTGCGCGCTGGGCAAGCGGCCCATCTGCCAGGACACCGGTATCGTGGTGGCCTTTGTGCGGGTCGGCATGGCGGTGCGCTGGGCGGATGCCACCATGAGCGTCAGCGACATGGTGAATGCGGGAGTGCGCAAAGCCTATCTGTTGCCCGACAACGTGCTGCGCGCATCGATCGTGGCCGACCCGGCCGGACGCCGCAAGAACACCGGCGACAACACGCCGGCGGTGGTGCATTTCGAGCTGGTGCCGGGCGACAGGATTGAGATCGACATCGCGGCCAAGGGCGGCGGTTCGGAGAATAAATCGCACTTCGCCATGCTCAATCCGAGCGATGACATCGTGGAATGGGTGCTGCATGAACTACCGGGGATGGGGGCGGGCTGGTGTCCGCCCGGCATGCTCGGCATCGGCATCGGCGGCACGGCGGAAAAGGCGATGCTGCTGGCCAAACAAGCACTGATGCAGCCCATCGACATGACCGCGCTGAAAGCGCGCGGGGCGCAGAACCGCATCGAGGAGCTGCGCATCGAACTGTGCGACAAGGTGAATGCGCTGGGCATCGGCGCGCAAGGGCTGGGCGGACTGACCACTGTGCTGGATGTAAAAATTCTCGACTATCCGACCCATGCCGCGTCCAAACCGATTGCGCTGATCCCAAATTGCGCAGCGACACGGCATATCCATTTCACCCTGGATGGCAGCGGGGTGGCGCAATTCACTCCGCCGCAACTGGAAGATTATCCGGATGTGCACTGGCAACCGGCGGCGGATGCGCGGCGGGTCAATCTGGATACGGTGACGCGCGCGGACATCGCGCAGTGGCAGCCGGGCGAGACCTTGCTGCTGTCCGGCAAGTTGCTGACCGGGCGCGATGCGGCGCACAAGCGTCTGGTCGATCTGCTGGCCAGGGGCGAGCCGCTTCCGGTGGATTTCAAGGGTCGATTCATTTACTATGTCGGCCCCGTCGATCCGGTGCGCGATGAGGTGATGGGACCAGCCGGGCCGACCACGGCGACGCGCATGGACAAGTTCACCGAAACCATGCTGGCGGAGACCGGACTGATCGGCATGATCGGCAAGGCGGAGCGCGGCAAAGCCGGCTTGGCGGCAATCAAAAAACACGCGGCGGTGTATCTGATGGCAGTCGGCGGCGCCGCTTATCTGGTGTCGAAGGCGATCCGCAGCGCAAAAGTGGTGGCCTTTGCCGATTTGGGCATGGAAGCCATCTACGAATTCGAAGTACAAGACATGCCGGTGACGGTGGCGGTGGATACGCAAGGCCGCTCGGTGCACGAGATCGGCCCGGCGGAGTGGCAGAAGCGGATCGGGATGATCCCGATCAAAGCGTTTTAAGTCGTAAAGCTTTGTGCCCGCAGATTACACAGATTAAAAAAGGCGGGAAAATCGGTTTTTTTAAGGGTTTAATCTGCTTAATCTGCGGATGAAAGATTTTGGGTTTTGCTGTTTCAAGCAAACCCAGCAAGTTTGGCGGGTCTCCCCGCATTGCAGCGCAGTGAACCTGGTCAGGTCCGGAAGGAAGCAGCCACAGCTGATGTCTGCAAGTGCCGGGGGTAAGGCTCGCCTCCTTAATATGTGCGGAGGATGTATGCGGTGTTGGGTGTTATTCGGTTGTGCAAGCTTGCTGGCCGGAAGCGCCGCTGCCGTCGATGGAATTTTGTTGCAGTGGGGGCAGGGCGATAACAATACCAGTCTTGTCCGGGCGGGAGCGGTTTGGCAGTGGGATAAGCAGTGGCTTGACCAGGGTGGCTGGAGACTTTCCGGTTACTGGGAGGCGGAAGCCGGACAGTGGCGCAGCACCAATGCGGCCGGCAAGCGCAAGCGATTCACCGATATCGGCTTCACTCCGGTGTTTCGTTTTGAGCAACAGGACTTGTCGGCTGTGGCGCCTTACCTCGAAGCGGGCATTGGCGCGCATTTCATCTCTCCAGAATTCAACAACGCGGACCGCAGATTCAGCACTGTTTTTCAGTTTGGCGATCATCTCGGCATCGGCGCGCGTTTTGGCGAACACCACCAATTCGACTTGGGTTATCGCTTTCAGCATTTATCCAACGGATCGATCAAGCAGCCGAATCCGGGGATCAATTTCAGCCAACTCAATCTGATATACCGATTTTGACCGTGTCCAACAGCCATGTTCTGGCGCGCAAATGGCGCCCCAAAAATTTTCAGCAACTGGCCGGGCAAGAACATGTGGTGCAGGCGCTGACCAACGCGCTGGCGCAGAACCGTCTGCATCACGCCTATCTGTTCACCGGCACGCGCGGCGTGGGCAAGACCACCATCGCGCGCATCTTCGCCAAGTCCCTGAATTGCGAAACCGGTATCACCGCCACACCGTGCGGCGTGTGCAGCGCCTGCACCGAGATCGACAGCGGGCGCTTTGTCGATCTGATCGAATTGGATGCAGCCTCGAACACCCAGGTGGACAACATGCGCGAGCTGCTGGAAAGCGCGCTGTATGCGCCGACCAGCGGACGCTTCAAGGTGTATATCATCGACGAAGTGCACATGCTGTCGAAGTCGGCGTTTAACGCAATGCTGAAGACGCTGGAAGAACCCCCGGCGCATGTGAAGTTCATTCTCGCCACGACCGACCCGCAGAAGATTCCGGTCACCGTGCTGTCACGCTGTTTGCAGTTCAATCTCAAACAATTGCCGCCTGCGCTGATCCGTGATCGCCTGCAATACGTACTGGAACAGGAAGCCATTCCTTTCGAAAATGCGGCATTGAACCTGGTTGCGCGCGCGGCCCAGGGCAGCATGCGCGACGGCCTGAGTTTGCTTGATCAGGCCATTGCCTATTCCTCCGGCAAAGTGGACGAGTCGCTGGTGCGCACCATGCTGGGGGCAATCGACCAGGGTTATCTGTTTGACCTGCTGCAAACCCTGCGGGCGGGCGATGGCGCGGGGTTGCTGCGCATCGCCGACGAGATGGCGATGCGCAGTATCGAGTTGGAGACGGCATTGCAGGAATTGGCGTCTTTGCTGCACCGTATCGCGCTGGCACAGACTGTGCCGCAGGCGATTCCCGACGACGAGCCGGAACGCGCGCGCCTGTTTGAATTGGCGCAGCAGTTCACCCCGGAAGAAATTCAGCTCGATTACCAGATTGCCATCCACGGTCGCAACGAGATCGAACTGGCACCGGATGAATACGCGGGATTTACCATGACATTGCTGCGCATGCTGGCTTTTGCTCCGCAGGGCGCTGCGGCAAATGCAGCCCGGCCGCTCGCGCAAAAAACCGTTCCCAAGCCATTGCCTCCGCATGACAAGATAAGTGTGCCCGCCGCCAAATCCGAGCCGGTGGCGGCAACCATTCCTGCCAATACCAAGCTGGACTGGAATGTCCTGTTAAACCAGTTGAAGTTGCACGGCATGGCCCTGCAACTGGCGAAAAACAGCGTGCTCAAAAGCTTTACGGAGGGGCAACTGGTGTTGGGTTTGGCTCCGCAACAAAAACATTTGCAAAGCAATAAACCGGCGCAGGAGAAGTTGCGGGCGGCATTGGCAGAATATTTTGCTCAACCCGTGCGCTTGACTGTCGAGTTGGCGGCGGCAGCGGATGTTGTCACCCCGGCGGCAGTCGAACAGCAGGAGAAGCGGACACGCCAGCATCAGGCTGAAGAAGCGATCAAGCAGGATCCTTTTGTGCACGAGGCGCAGGCGCAGTTGGGCGCGCAACTCATCGAGAATTCGATCAAACCCGTTTAACTGGAGGAAATAAGCATGATGAAGGGCGGATTGGCCGGGCTAATGAAGCAGGCGCAGCAGATGCAGAACAACATGAAGAAGGCGCAGGACGAACTGGCTACCGTCGAGGTGGAAGGCCAGTCCGGCGGTGGGACGGTCAAAGTCACCATGACCTGTGCGCATGAATTGCGCCGCGTCCATCTTGATTCGGGCGTGATGGACGACCGGGAAATGCTGGAGGACCTGCTTGTGGCGGCCTTTAATGATGCGGTCAGGCAGGTTGCCGCGACGAGCAAGCAACGCATGAGCGGATTCACCGCCCATTTGCCGCCCGGCATGAACCTGCCTTTCTGAATGAATACCCCTTCCGGTCTGGAGGCACTGATCGACGCGTTGCGCTGTTTGCCCGGTGTCGGGCCAAAATCCGCGCAACGCATGGCCTATCATCTGCTGCAGCGCGACCGCGCGGGGGCGCAACAACTCGCGCGCTCGCTCGACCATGCGGTCGAACGCATTACCCATTGCACCAAATGCAATAATTTCTCCGAAGATGAGGTGTGCGCCCTGTGTGCATCCGCGCGGCGCGAGACGGATTTGTTGTGCGTGGTCGAGATGCCCGCGGACTTGCTGATGATTGAGCAGGCGCAGTGCTTTCGCGGCATGTATTTCGTGCTGATGGGCAGGCTGTCGCCGCTGGACGGGCTCGGGGCGCGTGAACTTCCGCTGGATCGGCTGGTCAAGCGCGCGCGGGAGCTGCAGTGCGAGGTGATTCTGGCGACCAATTTTACGGTTGAAGGTGAAGCCACCGCGCATTATCTGGCAACTTTGCTGCGCGCGCAGGGGATCAAAGTGTCCCGCATCGCGCGCGGCTTGCCGGTGGGCGGCGAACTGGAGCATGTGGACAGCGGAACATTGGCACAGGCTGTGCTGGAAAGACGGGTAATCATCGAATGACCGAAACAAGCGCAACAAAGCAAGCCGGCGAGCGGCTGCAAAAAGCCCTCGCCCAGGCCGGTCTCGGTTCGCGCCGCGAGATGGAGAATTGGATTGCCGAACGCAGGGTGAGTGTGAACGGGGAGGTGGCGACGCTGGGCATGCGTGTGGGCGAGGACGACAAAGTGCAGGTGGACGGTCGCAATGTGCGCCTTGCCCTGCTGACCGAATCCAAGTTGCCGCGCGTCCTGCTGTACCACAAGCAGGAAGGTGAAATCGTCAGTCGCGACGACCCTGGCGGCCGTGCCAGCGTATTCGACCATTTGCCGAAATTGCACGGGCAAAAATGGATCGCCGTCGGGCGTCTCGATTTTAACACCAGCGGCCTGCTGATTTTTACCACTTCCGGCGAACTGGCCAACCGCCTGATGCATCCCCGCTTCGAGGTGGAACGCGAATACGCGGTGCGGCTGCAGGGCGAGCTGACCGAGGCGCAAATGAGGCAGCTCACCGGCCCCGGCGTCGAGCTGGAGGACGGTTTGGTCAAATTTGACCAGTTGGGCATTGAGGGCGGCGAGGGCTTTAATCACTGGTACCGGCTGGTTATCCGCGAAGGGCGCAACCGCGAAGTGCGGCGAACTTTCGAGTCGCTCGGTTTGCCGGTCAGCCGGCTGATGCGGGTGCGTTTTGGCATGATCAATCTGCCGCCACGGATCAAGCGCGGCATGATGATTGAGCTGGGCGAGGGTGAATTGCGGGCGGTATTGGAGTGGGTCGGTTTGCCTGCGGGCGAAGCCCGCCAGGTGGACAAGCGTGATGCGCAACGCAACAAGCTCAAGCGCGTTGGGCCCCGGAAAAAATGAACTGGCGGGAGCGGATGACTATCGTTAGAATCCGGCGAGCATCTTTCTCCGGCAGGCTTTGATCCCAGTCCAGGATACATCACAGGTCGAGTACATGGAACAAAGAGGCAACAAAACAATTATTTGCGCGGTCTTTTTTTTGGATATTGTGGAATATTCGAAAAAATCCGTGGCGGGACAGATTTCCCTCAAGGAACGGTTCAATGCTTTCCTGTCGATTGCCATTCGTGATGTGCCGGTTGCGGATCGGATCATTCTGGATACCGGCGATGGCGCGGCAATCAGCTTTCTCGGCGACATAGAGGATGCGCTGCAGGCGGCATTAAGCGTGCGCAGCAGCCTGTTGGGCGAGGGCGTGCGCATGGAGCCGCCTCTGTTGGTGCGGATGGGCATCAATCTGGGGCCGGTGCGCTTGGTGAAGGATATCAACGGCCTGCCCAACATCGTTGGCGACGGGATCAACGTGGCGCAGCGGGTGATGGGGTTTGCCGATGCGGGACAGATTCTGGTCTCGCGCTCGTATTTCGATGCAGTCTCCCGGCTATCGCATGAATACGCCGGAATGTTCCACTATCAGGGCGCGCGCACCGACAAGCATGTGCGCGAGCACGAGGTTTATGCCATCGGGTATCCGGGCGATTTGACTTCCACTCATCGCGGCGTGGTGCTGAAGGAAGAAATTAACCATTCGTCCGGAATTCGCCGCATTCTGGTGCAGGCCAAACGCCACTGGTATGCCTTTGCCCATCGGGTGGCAAATGCCGAACGCTATGCGCTTGCCGTTTTTGCCAAAGCCAGTCCGCTTCAGCGGGCCGGCTTTATTGCCGCAGCGGGAGGGGTGTTGCTGGCCGCGATTCTGGGGATTTATCAGGTATCGCAGCAGACCGGGGATGTACGGAACCCTGCAATAGCCGTGGCGCAATCCTCTGTGCCGGCGGCTACGGTGAGGGAGCCCGCGGCGGCAATCGCCAAATCGACCGCGGCGAAGGCGCCCAATCCCCAGCCGCCGGTAGAAAAAAAGATTCAGGGTATCAAAGAGAGTGATCGCGTGCGCACCCTGGAAGAAACAACCGGCGGTCCGGCGGTTGTCACCCTGGCGATTTTGCCCTGGGGGGAAATCTATCTTGACGGCAAGAAGCAGGGTGTTAGCCCGCCGTTGCTGGAGTTGCAGGTGGTGCCGGGAAAACATGTGCTGGAAGTCAGGAACACGACCTTTCCGGTGTACCGGAAAGTGATCCATGTCAAGCACGGGGTAAAAATAACAATCAGGCACGTTTTTAAGTAGCCTGAAAATACCAGGAGAGTAAGAAGATGGTGCGCAGGATCACAGCAGGCCTTGCTTTGCTCATGCTCGTGGGTTGCGGGACGGTTGGCACCTGCGAGGATGGCAGCGGCGGAATCCGCCTGTTCGGGGATAGTGTGGCCAAGCGCTATCTGGCGAAAGGGGTGAGCGAATATCAGGCGGGCAACTATTTGAATGCCAGAATTGCCTTTGACGGGGTGTTGCAGAACCGGTACGCCACGCGCGGGGAAAGAATTTCCGCCAACAAGTACATGGCGTTTATTCATTGTGCGTCGGGTGAAACCGGGCAATGCGCGGAATATTTCAAACAATTGCTGGCGCTGGACCCGTTCTTTGAGTTGTCCAAGGCGGAAGCCGGCCACCCTTTGTGGGGACCGGTCTTCCGCGGCGAGAAGAAGAAAGTAACAGGCAACACAGTTAAACCCTTCCAGTTTTGACGGGGCCGCGAACCGGCTACACACATGATCAGGCAATTAGGACGCTACGAAATTATCGGTGAGCTGGGCCAGGGGGCGATGGGTGTCGTCTACAAGGCGCGCGACCCTCTGATCGACCGTGAAGTCGCGATCAAGACCATCAATTTGAGTATGGCAATGGATGAGCGGGACGAGTTTGAAGCCCGTTTCTATCAGGAGGCAAAAGCGGCGGGCCGCCTCGGTCATCCGAATATTGTCACCATCTACGATGTCGGTCGCGGTGAAGAAGTCGCGTATATCGCGATGGAGTATCTGCAGGGGCGCGAGTTGCGCGACATCCTGAACGAGACGCCTCTCCTGCCGTTGCGCGAGGTGTTGAGCATCGTTTCCCAGGTGGCACAAGGTTTGGCTTACGCGCACGAACATGACATCGTGCACCGCGACATCAAGCCCTCCAACGTGATGATTGTGCGTGGCGGGCTTGTCAAGATCACCGATTTCGGCATCGCCAGGATGGCCTCCACCGCAGTGCGGACGCAGACCGGGATGGTGCTGGGTTCGCCCAAGTACATGTCGCCGGAGCAGGTGATGGGAAAAATCGCCGATCACCGTTCCGACATTTTCTCGCTCGGGGTGATGTTGTACGAAATGTTGACGGGCCAGGTTCCGTTCATTGGCGAGAACGTCAACGCCATCATGTACCAGACGCTCAACTCGATTCCGCCCGCGCCGAGCAGCACCAATCCGGCGTTGCCGGAAATGCTTGATTACATCATCGCCAAGGCCCTGGCCAAAGATCTGGAGGCGCGCTATCAGAGCGCGCACGATCTGGCTGAAGACCTGAAAGCCTGTCTCGACTCCCTGCCTCGCGACAGTAGCCTGCCGGGCAAGGGCAAGTCTTCCGTATCCCAAGCGGGTAAATTCGCGCAGGGTAAACAGGCGGACGGGGCTGCTGTTCAGGAAATTGCCCTGGGCCTGTCCAATTCCTTTGATTCCACCGAGGCCACCATGCGTTTGGCTGCGATGACCTCCAGTCGCGAGGAAGTCGAGGAGCTGTCCAAAACCCTAAAGATCGCGGTGCCGGGTTTTGCCGCCGCCGCGCGCAATCCCGCGCGCAACAAACCCCACCTCCGCCATTCGGTCAATCGCGGCAGTCCGCGCGGCGGCTACCTGTTGCTCGCCATCGTCGTCATCGTCCTGATCGGTCTGTTCACGGCGATCTTTGCCTGACCGATAGATGCGCCAGTCCGGAGCAGAGCAGTTTTATAGTCTGCGCGGTTCCCGCCTGCTGGCGTTGTCCTTGATGTTGTGCGCGGGGTTGAATTTAATCCTGCTCTTCAGTCTGCCGCTTTTCCCTTTGTGGCAATGGGTTGGGGCGTCGGCTGTGCTGGCTACGGCTGGATTTGTGTTGCTGCGTGATGCATGGCAGCGCCTGCCGCAATCCTGTTTGAGGTTTGGTCTCGACTCGAACCGCCGTATTTCCCTCTATCTGCGCGGCGCTGAAACTTTTAGCGGCCGGGTGGAAGACAACAGTTTTGTTTGCCCCCAGATGATCCTGATCAACCTGATTGGCGACGGAGGCAAGGGGCGCAGTGTGGTGATTCTGTCGGATAGTTTGGATCGCGAGGAATTCCGTCGCCTGCGGGTGCGGTTGCGCTGGCAGACTCAGACGTGATCGTGCGGTGAGATGACCGTCGCCTTGGTGGCTGGCAGGGTGTGCGGATAGTCCTTGCTGTAATGCAGTCCGCGGCTTTCATGGCGCGACAGCGCGCTTTGCACGATCAGATCGGCGGTCTGCACCAGATTGCGCAATTCGAGCAAATCGGCCGTGATATGGAAATTGCGGTAATACTCGCTGATTTCCTCGTGCAACAGACGAATCCTGTGCTGCGCGCGCTGCAGGCGTTTGGTGGTGCGCACGATGCCCACATAGTCCCACATGAAGCGGCGCAACTCGTCCCAGTTGTGCGAGACGACCACCAGTTCATCCGCATCGCTCACCCGGCTGTCGTCCCAGTCCGGCAGCACCTCCAGCGCGGCGGGATTGCGCTGCAGGATGTCATTGGCAGCAACCTCGGCGAAGACCAGACATTCGAGCAGTGAGTTGCTGGCAAGCCGGTTGGCACCGTGCAGGCCGGTGCAGGCGGTTTCGCCAATCGCATACAGACGCGCGGTGTCGGTGCGCGCGGCGAGATCGGTGATTACGCCGCCGCAGGTGAAGTGCATCGCCGGCACCACCGGAATCGGCTGTCTGGCGATATCGATGCCGAGCGCCAGGCAACGCGCGTGGATGGTTGGAAAGTGTTCTTTCAGAAATGCTTCCGGCTGGTGCGAGATGTCCAGAAACACGCAGTCCAGCCCGCCTTTTTTCATTTCATAGTCGATCGCCCGCGCGACCACGTCGCGCGGCGCCAGCTCGGCGCGTTCATCGTGATGTGGCATGAAACGGGTGCCATCGGGCAGTTTCAGGATGCCGCCTTCTCCGCGCACTGCCTCGCTGATCAGGAAAGACTTGGCGTGGGGGTGGAATAGACAGGTCGGATGAAACTGCATGAATTCCATGTTGGAAACACGGCAGCCGGCCCGCCAGCCCATGGCGATGCCGTCGCCGGTGGCAGTGTCCGGATTGGTGGTGTACAGATAGACCTTGCCCGCGCCGCCGGTGGCCAGCACGGTATTTTGCGCCGCCACGGTCAGCACATGGTCGCGTTGTTTGTCCAGGATGTATGCGCCATAACAGCGGTTTTCCGCCTTGCCGATTTTTCGCCCGGTAATCAGATCCACCGCAATGTGTTGTTCAAGGACGGTGATGTTGGGGTGCGCGAGGACCAGATCCGCCAGCGTCTGTTGCACCGCTTTGCCGGTCGCATCGGCGGCATGGATGATGCGGCGGCGACTGTGACCGCCTTCGCGCGTGAGGTGAAAATCGGTGCTGCTGCCTTCGCTTCTGGAAAAAGGCACCCCCTGTTCAATCAGCCAGCTGACGGCGGCGGCGCCGCGCTCGACCACGAAACGTGTGGTTTGCTCGTCGCATAGTCCGGCCCCGGCGGTGAGCGTGTCACGGATATGTTCTTCCAGACTGTCATCCGGAGTTTGCACGGCGGCGATTCCGCCCTGTGCCCAGGCGCTGGCACCGTCCAGCAACGAGCGCTTGGTGACCACCGCGATCTTTTGGTGATCAGCCAGTTTCAGCGCGAGGGTCAATCCCGCCAGACCGCTACCGATGATAAGAGTGTCAAATTGGAGCACGATGAAGAGGGTGGAAAGGAATACCGCGACTATAGCAAAAGTGGCGATACTGTCGCGCAAATGAACTAATTTTTAAGGCGGCTGTCCATCCGCGCGTTACGGGCAAGGCTGACGCTGTGCATCCGTCCGGTTATACTCATGCCCCGCTTTAAGCGGCGCAAATCTAAAAACCGGGAAACGGCATGGGTGACAGGGAAGTCGATCAACAATTGGTGGAACGCGCGCAACGCGGCGACAAGCACGCGTTCGAGCTGTTGGTCGGCAAATATCAGCGCCGCCTTGGGCGCCTAATTTCGCGCTTCGTGCGCAATGCGGCGGAAGCGGAAGATTTGACCCAGGAAGCGTTTATCAAGGCATATCGCGCCTTGCCGGCATTTCGCGGCGATAGCGCGTTTTATACCTGGTTGTACCGGATCGGTATCAACACGGCGAAGAATCATCTGCTGGCGCAGGGGCGGCGCGCACCGACCAGCACCTCCTTCGATGCGGAAGAGGCGGAAGAGTTTGAGGATGCATCCCTGCTGCACGAGGTGGCGACTCCCGAAAACGAGTTGATGAGCAAGCAGGTGGTGGCGGTGGTGAACGATTCGCTGCAACAGTTGCCCGAGGATTTGCGCATGGCGCTAACCTTGCGCGAGATAGAAGGGCTGAGTTACGAGGAAATAGCGGCGGTGATGAATTGTCCGATCGGCACCGTCAGATCGCGCATTTTTCGCGCGCGCGAGGTGGTCGCAAATAATTTGCGGCCTTTGTTGGGAACCAGTGAAAATAACAGGTGGTGAGCATGAGACAGGAAATTTCGGCCCTGATGGACGGCGAGTTGTTCGAGGATGACGCAAAGGCGTTGCTGGAGCGGCTCAAGCGCCACCCGGAAGCTGACAATGACTGGGCGCTGTATCACCTGATCGGCGATGCGCTTCGCCAGCCGGACAATATCGGGTGTGATTTTCCCCGCTCGTTTCACCAGCGCCTGCAAGCCGAACCGACCGTTTTGGCGCCGCGCCGGCATACCCCCGAACGGATCAAATATTACGCCCTGTCCGCCGTTGCCTCGGTCATGGCACTGGCACTGGTGGCCTGGTTGTCGTTGCAGGTCGGCGGTGAGCCGGTGGTACAAATGGCCACCGCACATCAACCAAGCCCCGTCACTCCGGCCGCTTACCAGACCGATGATGATTACCTGATGGCGCACCAGGAGTTTTCCCCCAGCGCCGATGTGCAGGGCGCGGCAACCTACATCCACTCGGTGGCGGCAAAATACTGATGCGCGCGATGGCAAGACTACTTGTTTGGGTTGTTTTATTGGCCGGTGCGGCAGTTGCGACAGCCGATCCGTTGTTCGATGATACCGAATGGTTGCGCACGATGGCTTTTGCCGCGCACCAGACCAATTATTCGGGGGTGTTTGTGTATCAGGCCGGTAACCGGGTTGAGTTGTCGCGCATCACCCATCTGGTCGATGAGCAGGGCGAACACGAGCGTTTGCAGGGTCTCGAAGGCCCGCGTCGCGAGGTGGTGCGACACAACGACCGGGTTTGGCTGTACCTTGGGGACAAACAGTACAAATTCGACAAACGCCATAGCCGCAGGGCTTTCCCGGCGCTGTTGCCGGAGCAGATTCTGACCCTGAAAGAAAATTATATTGTCACCCAGGAAGAGGAAGACCGGGTGGCCGACTACCACGTGCATACCATTCGTTTTCGGCCCAGGGACGGTTTGCGCTATGCGCGCAAAATGTGGGCGCACAGCGAATCCGGTTTACTGCTGAAGTCGGTGGTGCTGGACGAGCATGACCGGGTGATCGAGCAGTATGCTTTTTCGCAACTGCAGATTGGCGACAATATCGACCGCAAGTGGCTGCCGGCCAATGAGACCGCTGCGGAAGAGATAGCCAGCCGGCAAAACCTCTCGCCGTTGCCGCAGGAGAACATCGAAAGTGTGGCCAGCGGTTGGCAGGTTGATGGCGTTCCGCCCGGGTTCAAAAAAATTATCGAAATGCGCCGCAAGCTGGCGCGCAACGATATCAAGGTGGTGCAGATTGTCTATTCCGACGGGCTGGCCGCGCTGTCGGTTTTCATCGAGCCGTCGGAGACTGCGCATCATGCGCGCATGGGCTTGACCAGCCGTGGCGCGGTGCATGTGTATCGCAGGCTGCTGGATGAAAATTATGTCACCGTGGTCGGCGAACTGCCGCCGCGCGCGGTGTTAAAAGTGGCCGAGTCAGTGCGCTACGCGGGAGTGCCGAATGAATGAGATGCGCGCCATCGTGCTGGCACTGCGCGGCGACCAGGCCGACATCGCGCCGGTCGGCAATTTTGGTTGCAGCCATTGCAACAGCGGCAACGGTTGCGGCAGCGGCAAGCTGGCGCAGATGTTTTGCAGCAACAAGCCTCGCAAGTTCAGCGCCCGCAATCCGGTCCGCGCCAAGGTTGGAGACGAAGTGAATGTGGTGCTGCCGGAAGGAATGCTGCTGCGCAGTTCGCTGCTGATGTACGGGTTGCCCTTGTCGTTGCTGCTTGGCGGGGCGTTGCTGGGGGCATTGTTCGGCAGCACCGGGGCGGCACGGGATGGTCTGGCCTTGCTTGGCGCACTGGCCGGATTGCTCGCCGGATTCGGGCTTGGCCGTCGGCTGTCGCGCAACACCACGCGCCAGGCCATCGTGCAATCCATCGTGGCGCATTAAAACAAAATACTGTTTTAGATCGGGAGAGCGATTATGTTGGGACGTTACGGACTGTTTCTATTGGCGGCTTTGTTTGCGGTCTCGGTTCGGGCTGCGGAATTGCCCGATTTCACCGCGCTGGTGGCGCAGCAGGGGGCGGCGGTGGTCAACGTCAGCACCACCCAAATTATCGAGGCACCGGCCGTGTTGCAGGGCATGCCGAATCTGCCCGAGAACGATCCTTTCTATGAATTCTTCCGCCGCTTCGCCCCGCAAATTCCACAGCAACGCGAGTCAAGGTCACTTGGGTCGGGTTTTATCATCAGCGCGGACGGCTACATTCTGACCAATGCCCATGTGGTGGATCGCGCCGATAAGATCACCGTGCGCCTGACCGATAAACGTGAATTCAAGGCCACGGTGGTGGGTTCGGACAAGCGCACCGATGTCGCGCTGCTAAAGATCGAAGCGAGCGGTTTGCCACAGGTGGTGCTGGGCAATCCGGAACAACTCAGGGTGGGCGAATGGGTCTTGGCCATTGGCTCGCCGTTCGGTTTTGACAGCAGTGTAACGGCGGGTATCGTCAGCGCCAAGGGACGTTCCCTGCCGCAGGAGAATTTTGTGCCTTTCATCCAGACCGATGTGGCGATCAATCCGGGCAATTCCGGCGGCCCGTTGTTTAATCTGAAAGGCGAAGTGGTCGGCATCAATTCGCAGATTTACAGCCGTTCCGGCGGTTACATGGGATTGTCGTTCGCCATCCCGATCGATGTCGCGATGGACGTGGTGGCGCAGCTGCGCAGTAGCGGCAAAGTGACGCGCGGGCGCATCGGTGTCAGCATCCAGGAAATGACGCGCGAACTGGCGGACTCCTTTGGTCTCGCCAAGGCCGAGGGCGCACTGATCTCCGGGGTGGAGCGCGGTGGTCCGGCGGACAAGGCGGGGGTGCGTGCCAGTGACGTGATTTTGAAGTTTGACGGCAAGCCCGTTGCCAGTTCGTCCGATCTGCCGCGCATCGTGGCGGCGACCAAACCCGGGAGCAAGGTTAACGTGCTGTTGTGGCGCAAGGGCAGCACCCTGAAAGTCACTGTCGTGGTGGGCGAGATTCAGGATGCGGCGGCGAAACTTGCTGCCGACAATCGGGGCGAAGACGCGCAATCGCAAAGTATCAGCCGGCTCGGTCTGAAAGTCGCCGAGCTCACCGATGAACAAAAAGCCGAGCTGGAAGTCGAAGGCGGTCTGCTGGTGCTGGATGCAAAAGGCGCGGCGGCGCGGGTTGATTTGCAGCGCGGGGATGTCATTCTGGCGATCGGCAACATCGAGATCCGCAGCGTCAAACAATTCAATGCGATCCTTAAACAGGTTCCGGACGGGCGTAACATTGCCCTGCTGGTACGCCGCAATAACGGCACAGCCTATGTGCCGATCAGGCTGGGCGACAAATAAGCGGCCCTTCTCTGCCAGGCGATCCCCGTCAAAATCGGCTAGAATGCGCGCCCCCGACACATTACTGGCCAACCCTCTATCCAACTTTCCCCCGGAGAGGGAAAGTGCAATCGCCTCCTCCCCTTTGGCGGAGGATTGAGGTGAGGGATTTTGCCAGCCGTTTGCGGGAGGGGGGCCGGGGCAGCTACTCCGGTACCCTTCGGCTTCGCCGCAGCACGTCGCAACTGTCTTTGCGCACTAGCCGAATTTGACGGAATTTTTATTTCAAACCTCATGCAATATATCCGCAACTTTTCCATCATTGCCCACATTGATCACGGCAAATCCACCCTGGCTGATCGCATCATTCATCTTTGCGGCGGGCTATCCGAGCGCGAGATGGAAGCACAGGTGCTGGACTCGATGGAAATCGAGCGCGAGCGCGGCATCACCATCAAGGCGCAGACTGCCGCGCTGAGCTACAAGGCGCGCGATGGACAAATCTATAACCTCAACCTGATCGATACGCCTGGACATGTGGACTTCTCCTATGAAGTTTCGCGTTCGCTCTCGGCCTGCGAGGGCGCGCTGCTGGTAGTGGACGCCTCGCAGGGCGTGGAAGCACAGACCGTGGCCAACTGCTACACCGCGCTCGATCTGGGCATGGAGGTGGTGCCGGTGCTCAACAAGATCGATCTTCCTTCGGCTGATCCGGCGAACGCGATTGCCGAGATCGAGGATGTGATCGGCATCGACGCGCAGGACGCGGTGCACTGTTCGGCCAAAACCGGGCTGGGGGTGCAGGACGTGCTGGAAGCATTGGTCGTCAAAGTGCCGCCGCCCAAGGGCGATCCGGACGCGCCGTTGCAGGCGCTGATCATTGACTCGTGGTTCGACAATTACGTCGGCGTGGTGATGCTGGTGCGCATCGTCAACGGTACGCTCAAACCAAAAGATAAAATCCTGCTGATGGCGAGCGGCGCACAGCACCTGACCGAGCATATCGGCGTGTTCACCCCGAAGTCACAGAATTACGAGGTGTTGCGCGCGGGACAGGTCGGCTTTGTCATCGCCGGGATCAAGGATCTGAAAGACGCCAAGGTCGGCGATACCATCACCCATCAGCAGAAACCGGCTGCGGCGGCCTTGCCCGGTTTCAAGGAAATCCAGTCGCAGGTGTTTGCCGGCCTGTTTCCGGTGGAATCCAACCAGTACGAAGCGCTGCGTGATTCGCTGGAAAAGTTGAAGCTCAACGATGCCGCGCTGCAATACGAACCGGAAGTGTCGCAGGCGCTGGGCTTCGGCTTCCGTTGCGGCTTCCTTGGCCTGCTGCACATGGAGATCGTGCAGGAGCGGCTGGAGCGCGAGTTCAACATGGACTTGATCACCACCGCGCCGACGGTGATCTACGAGGTGCTGCTGCGCGACGGCACGCTGTTGATGGTGGACAACCCCTCCAAACTGCCGGATCTGTCCAAGGTCGAAGAGATCCGCGAGCCCATCGTCAACGTCAACCTGTACATGCCGCAGGAATACGTCGGTGCGGTCATCACGTTGTGCACACAGAAGCGCGGCGTACAGATCGACATGACCTATCACGGCAAACAAGTGCTGCTGAAATACGAGATGCCGATGGGCGAGATCGTGCTGGATTTCTTCGACAGGCTGAAATCGGTGTCGCGCGGCTATGCTTCGATGGACTACGAGTTCAAGGAATACCGCCCGGCGGACGTGGTCAAGGTGGACATGCTCATCAACGGCGAGAAGGTGGATGCGCTGTCCATCATCGTGCACCGCGCCAACAGCCAGTATCGCGGGCGCGAAGTGGCGGCCAAGATGCGCGAACTGATCCCGCGCCAGATGTTCGACGTGGCCATTCAGGCTGCCATCGGCGCCAACATCATCTCGCGCGAGAACGTGAAAGCGCTGCGCAAGAACGTGCTGGCCAAGTGCTACGGCGGCGACATCACGCGCAAGAAGAAGCTGCTGGAAAAGCAGAAAGCGGGCAAGAAGCGCATGAAACAGGTGGGCAGCGTGGAAATTCCGCAGGAGGCCTTCCTTGCCATCCTGCGTGTGGATGACAAATGAACCGGAATGGATAAGCGATGACTTTTGCCCTGATCTTGTTTGTGTTGCTGGTGTTGACCGGCGCCATCTGGCTGCTCGACCGCTTCTGGCTGCGCCGCCAACGCGGTGAATCCGCCGGACAACCCTGGTGGGTGGAGTACTCGATCAGCTTTTTTCCGGTCATCCTGGCGGTGTTCGTGCTGCGCTCATTCGTGCTGGAGCCGTTCAAGATTCCGTCCGGCTCGATGATCCCGACCCTGCACGTGGGCGACTTCATTCTGGTCAACCGCTATACCTACGGCCTGCGCCTGCCCATCGTCAACAAGAAGATCATCGAGATCAACCAGCCGCAGCGCGGTGACGTGATCGTGTTCCATTATCCGGGCGATCTGTCGGTGGATTACATCAAGCGCGTGATCGGCCTGCCGGGAGACGAGATCATCTACCGCGACAAACGCCTTTGGATCAATGGAAAAATGCAGCCGGTCGAGCGCGATGGCGATTACAACTATGTCGAGCGCGGAGTGAATTTCCTGCATACCGAACGCTACCGGGAAAATCTGGACGGTCGCGGACACGTTATTCTTGTCAACCCGGACCGTCCCCCGATTCACCTGAACGGGGTTGAACGTTTTCCCCGTTATGAGCAATGCCGTTATAGTGAGCGAGAAATGCGCTGTACCGTGCCGGTCGGCCATTACTTTATGATGGGCGACAACCGCGACAACAGCCGCGACAGCCGCTACTGGGGCTTCGTTCCGGACGAGTTGATCGTGGGCAAGGCATTTTTGATCTGGATGAATTTTAATGAATTGAAACGTGTGGGTTTATCAGTCGAGTGAAGGCATTTTTTGGGAAAGGAAGAGTCATGCGAGGATGGAAAAATCGACAAGGCGGCGTGGGTTTGACTAATTTGATTATGGGTGCATTCATACTGATCATCGTCGTGCTGCTCACCCTTAAAATAGTCCCGAGCTACATGCACAGCATGCAGATCAGCCATATATTCAAAGAGATCGTAGCCGATCCCGCCATGCAGAATGCGCCGATCAGAGCTGTGGAGATGGCCTACGCCAAACGTGCCAACATCAACTACATCACCGACCTCAAGGTCGAGGATATCGATGTTGTGCGCGAAGGGGGGCAGTTCAGTTTGAGTGCCAGCTACGAAGTCAGAATTCCGCTGGCAGGCAACGTCAGTCTGGTATTGGCCTTCAATCCCTCCAGTTCGTGATGCGCCGATGAAGCATGCCGCCCTGTGCCAGCGGATCGCCTACCGCTTTAACCAACCGCAACTGTTGCAACGCGCTCTGACCCATCGCAGTTACAGCGCCGCGCACAACGAGCGGCTGGAGTTTCTCGGCGACAGCCTGCTCAACTGCACCGTCGCCAAATATCTTTACGATACTTACCCCGACATTCCAGAAGGTGATCTGTCGCGCCTGCGCTCGAACCTCGTCAACCAGCAGACGCTGGCAAACCTGGCGCAGCAATTGCATCTGGGAGAACACATGTTGATGGGCGGGGGTGAGATCAAAAGCGGCGGCTCGGCGCGCCCCTCGATTCTGGCCGACGCGCTCGAAGCACTGTTCGGTGCGGTGTGGCTGGACGCGGACTTTGCCGCCGCGCAAAAAGTCGTGCTCGGTTTGTATGTGCCTTACCTCGGCGGCATCGATTTGCGCACCCTGGGCAAAGATCCGAAAACACTGTTGCAGGAATATCTGCAGGGCAAGAAACTTTCCATACCCAAGTACGAGGTCGTGGCGATCAAGGGTGAAGCGCACGCGCAGACCTTTGTCGTATCCTGCACCATTGCCAAACTCAACCTCGTAACCCAAGGCGAGGGCGGCAGCCGCCGCCTGGCGGAACAAACGGCCGCAGCCGCGGCCTATCAACAGCTCAACCCATGACCGAAAACACTTCACTCACCGGCTTCATCGCCATTGTTGGCCGTCCCAACGTGGGCAAATCGACTTTGCTCAACCACCTGATCGGGCAAAAAGTCAGCATCACCTCGCGCAAGGCGCAGACCACGCGCCATCGTATCCACGGCATCCTGACCGAGGGCGCGGCGCAATTCGTCTTCGTCGATACGCCCGGTTTTCAGACACAGCACACCAACGCGCTGAACCGCAGCATGAACCGCGTCGTCACCGCCAGCCTGCGCGATGTGCATGCGGTGCTGTTCGTGATCGAGGCGCGCCACTTCGACGAACGCGACCGCCAGGTGCTTGAATTGCTGCCGCAGGACAGGCCGGTGATCCTGGTGATCAACAAGGCCGACCTGATGAAGGATAAATCCGAATTGTTGCCTTTTATCGACGAGGTCTCCGCGCTGCGCAGATTCGATGCCATCGTGCCGGTCAGCGCGCGCAAGGACCGGCAACTCGACACCCTGCTCGGCGCGATTCGCCCGTACCTGGCCGCAGGCGAACATCTGTATGCCGAGGACGACATCACCGATCGCAACGAGCGTTTTCTCGCCGCCGAATTGCTGCGCGAAAAAGTGTTCCGCTTCACCGGCGAGGAACTGCCTTATTCGGTCAGTGTGGTGATCGAGCAGTTTCAGCAGGAAGGCAAACTGCGCCGCATCCATGCCGCCATTCTGGTGGACAAGGAAGCGCACAAGATCATGCTCATCGGCAAGAAGGGTGAAAAGCTGAAAGAGATCGCCACCCAGGCCCGCCTCGACATGGAAAAGCTGTTCGACGGCAAGGTGTTCCTTGAAGTGTTCGTCAAGGTCCGTAGCGGCTGGGCCGATAGTGCGCAGATGCTGAAGACACTGGGGTATGAGTAACGCCGCCTCAAGACAGCGCATCCAGGACGAACCCGCTTTCGTGCTGCACAGCTACCCGTTTCGCGAGACCAGCCTGATTGTTGAAGCATTCAGCCGGAATCACGGGCGGGTGCCGCTGGTGGCGCGCGGGGCACGGCGGCCGCGCTCGGCTTTGCGCGGGTTGCTGATGAGCTTTCAGCCGCTGGCTTTGAGCTGGTTCGGAAAACACGAGTTGCGCACCCTGCACGGCGCGGAATGGCAGGGAGGGCAGCCGCAGTTGCGAGGCACGGCGCTGCTGTGCGGATTTTATCTGAACGAGCTGTTGCTTAATTTGATGGCGCGCGACGATCCCCACGAAAGCCTGTTCGATTATTACCAGCTCACCCTGCAACGGCTGGCACAGGAGACTGATCACGCGTTCACCCTGCGCTGTTTCGAGAAGCACCTGTTGCAGGAGCTGGGTTATGCACTGACCCTGCATGCCGAAGCCGGCAGTGGCAAGCCGATCGAAGCCGACAGGATGTACCGTTATATACTCGAGCGCGGCGCGGTTGCCGCCACGGCCGACAGCGCGCAGGGCATGGCGGTGACGGGCAAGACGCTGCTGGACATGGAGGCCGACGATTATCGCGATGCCGACACCGCGCGCCAAAGCAAGTTATTGATGCGCATGTTGCTGGATCACCATCTGGCCGGAAAACCCCTGCACACGCGCGAACTGATGCGGGATTTGCAGAAGCTGTAATAACTGTTGTCCGCGTCATCTGCGGCAAAAAAGGAAGTAAAAATGATAAAGCTCGGACTCAATATCGACCATATCGCCACCCTGCGCCAGGCGCGCGGCGCGCGTTATCCCAATCTGCTGCGCGCCGCGCTGATCTGCGAGGAAGCCGGCGCGGACGCCATTACCATTCATCTGCGCGAAGACCGCCGCCATATCCAGGATGCCGACGTCGATGCGTTGCGCGGCATGTTGCAGACGCGGATGAATCTGGAATGCGCGGTCACCGAAGAGATGATCGCCAACGCCTTGCGCGTCAGACCGCAGGACATCTGTCTGGTGCCGGAAAAACGAGCGGAGCTGACCACCGAGGGCGGGCTGGATGTGGTGAAATATTTCGATGCGGTGAAAGCAGCCGCGCAGCGTTGCGGTGAAGCGGGGATTCGCGTTTCGCTGTTCATCGATCCGGACGAAAAGCAGATCGATGCCGCCGTAAAAGCCGGCGCGCCGGTGATTGAACTTCACACCGGAAAATACGCCGATGCCGATAGTGTGCCAGAGCGCAAGGCGGAACTGAAACGTCTCCAGGATGCCACCTGCTACGCCCACAGCCTCGGCTTGCAAGTCAACGCCGGACACGGTCTGAATTATCACAATGTCAAACCCGTCGCCGCCATCCCGCACATCGCCGAACTCAATATTGGCCATGCCATTATTGCCGAGGCTGTATTTATCGGGCTGGATCAGGCGGTAAAGAGAATGAAGACAATTCTGGACGAATCCGGAAAATTGCAGAAGCAAGCCGGCGCGCAAGGAGTTGCGCTGTGAATGACCGGCCCTGCGTTAAGGGCGGGCGGGGCATGAAAAGGCACACAAGGCAGCAATCTGCCCGGGCAGTGGACTCCTTATGATTCTCGGTATCGGCACCGACATTGTCAGCGTTGCGCGCATCGAAGCCGTGCTGGTGCGGCACGGCGCTACTTTCGCCGAGCGCCTGCTCACTCCGAACGAACTTGCCGAGTATGCCGGACAAACGCATCCCGCCCGTTTTTTGGCCAAGCGTTTTGCGGCCAAGGAAGCCTGCGCGAAAGCCACCGGACAAGGTCTGCGCCAGCCGGTGAGTCTGCGCAACATCGAAGTCGGTCACGACCCGCTCGGCAAACCGTGTTTCCGCTTCGCGCCAGCATTGGCAGAGTATCTGCAAACCCTCGGCGTCGTTCGTCATCACCTCTCCATCAGCGACGAGCACGAGCACGTCCTGGCATTCGTCGTCCTGGAAAAATAAGATCAATCGGGATCGCCGCCCTGCATCGGGGTAAAACGGGTGAAAGCGGCGATTAACCCGGTCGAGAGGCGGTCGCGAATCGGACACCTCGTTGAGTACCGGCTTGCGCAAGCCATGCCGTGGAGGATGGTGCGCGAAAGGCCGGTCCTGTTAAGCCGCCGCGCGTTCTGCCGACTGCACCGTATTGGCCACCAGCATGGTGATGGTCATCGGACCGACGCCACCCGGGACGGGGGTGATCCAGCCGGCCACTTCCTTCGCCGATTCAAAATCCACATCACCGCACAACTTGCCGTCGGCCATGCGATTGATACCCACGTCGATCACGGCGGCGCCGGGTTTGATCATGTCGCCGGTGATCATTTTCGGCTTGCCGGTGGCAACCACCAGGATGTCGGCATCGCGCGTGTGCTTGGCGAGGTCGCTTGTCTTTGAAGTGCAGATAGTGACGGTGGCGTTGTGCTGCAACAGCAGTAGCGCCATCGGTTTGCCGACGATGTTGCTGCGCCCAACCACCACCGCGTGCTTGGCTTCGATCTCGACACCGCTTTTCTGCAACAGGATCAGGGCGCCGTAAGGCGTGCACGGCGCAAAGCGCATGTTGCCGGTGGCCAAGGCACCGACATTGAGCGGATGGAAGCCGTCCACATCTTTCTCCGGGCTGATGGCATTCAGCACTTTGTCGCTGTTAATGTGTTTGGGCACGGGGAGCTGGACAAGCAAACCATGAATTTTTGGGTCCGCATTCAGTTCGGCGATCTTTGCCAGCAAGGCGGTCTCGCTGGTGTCGGCGGGCAGGGCGACATGGACGGAATGCAAACCCAGTTCGGCGCACGCTTTCACTTTGTTGGCGACATAGACCTTGGAAGCGGGGTCTTCACCGACAATGATGACTGCCAGCCCCGGCGTGATGCCGCGCGCCTTCAACGCGTCGGCGCGCAGCTTCCACTCGGCACGCACTTCCTGCGCGATTGCTTTGCCGTCAATGATGCGTGCGGTCATCGTGTGGCTCCAATCAGAACTCTGGTTTGACTTTGGCGTTCTGGTAATTTTCCACGCCGGCCATGATTTCCTTGCGTGCTGATTCGACGTCTTCCCAGCCGCCGATCTTGACCCACTTGTTGGGCTCAAGGTCTTTGTAATGCGCGAAGAAGTGCTCGATTTGTTTCAGCACGATGGGAGGCAGCTCGTTGTAGTGCTTCAAGCCGCGATACAGGGTGGACAATTTATCCACGGGAACGGCCAGCACCTTGGCATCGAAGCCGGATTCATCTTCCATCTTCAGCACACACAACGGGCGGCAACGCACGACCACGCCGCTGTTCAATGGCACCGGCGTGATGACCAATACATCCACCGGATCGCCATCGTCGGACAAGGTGTGAGGGATGTAACCGTAGTTGCAGGGGTAATGCATCGCGGTATTCATGAACCGATCGACGAAAATCGCGCCGGATTCCTTGTCCACTTCGTATTTGACGGGTTCGCCGTGTTGCGGAATCTCGATGATGACGTTGAAATCGTCGGGGAGGCTGTGACCGGAGGGGACTTTGTTCAAGCTCATGATGCGATGCCTTTGCGTGAAAAATCAAGGCGCGAATTGTACCATTCCGGACTATAAAAAAGGGGCTGCCCGGGCAGCCCCTCCGGATGTTGCCCGGTAGACGCTTACAGCAACGGCACGATCATCAGGGCGACGATGTTGATGATCTTGATCAGCGGGTTAACCGCCGGACCTGCGGTGTCCTTGTACGGATCACCCACGGTGTCGCCGGTCACGGCAGCCTTGTGCGCTTCCGAGCCCTTGCCGCCAAAGTTGCCTTCCTCGATGTATTTCTTCGCGTTGTCCCACGCACCGCCGCCGGTGGTCATGGAGATGGCGACGAAGATGCCGGTGATGATGGTGCCCACCAGCACGCCGCCCAGCGCCTGTGCACCGAGAGTGAGGCCGACGATCACCGGAACCGCGACCGGTAGCAGAGAAGGAACGATCATTTCCTTGATCGCAGCCTTGGTCAGCATGTCCACGCAAGTGCCGTATTCCGGTTTTCCGGTGCCTTCCATGATGCCGGGAATTTCCTTGAACTGGCGGCGCACTTCCACCACCACGGAACCGGCGGCGCGACCGACCGCTTCCATCCCCATCGCGGCGAACAGGTAGGGCACCATGCCGCCGATGAACAGGCCGATGATGACCATGTGGTTGGACAGGTCAAAGGTCAGCGCCAATCCGCCGTGGGAGGCGAGCGCGTGGGTATAGTCGGCGAACAGCACCAGCGCGGCCAGTCCGGCGGAACCAATGGCGTAACCCTTGGTGACGGCCTTGGTGGTGTTGCCCACGGCATCGAGGGGATCGGTGATGTTGCGGATGCTCTCGTCGAGGCCCGCCATTTCCGCGATGCCACCTGCGTTGTCGGTGATCGGGCCGTAGGCATCGAGCGCGACGATGATGCCGGCCATCGACAGCATTGAGGTGGCGGCAATGGCGATACCGTACAGGCCGGCCAGTTCATAGGCGCCCCAGATCGACAGGCATACCGCGATCACCGGTGCGGCGGTGGATTTCATCGACACACCCAAGCCGGCAATCACGTTGGTGCCGTGGCCGGTGGTGGAAGCCTGCGCAATATGGCGCACCGGGCTGTATTCGGTGGCGGTGTAATACTCGGTGATCCACACCATAGCCGCGGTCAGCGCCAGGCCGATCAGCGAGGCCAGATACAGATTCATCGAGGACACAAGATTGCCGTCGATCATCACGCCATCACCCAGGATCCAGGTGGTCACCGGGTAGAAGGCGATGACCGCCAGTACAGCGGAGACGATCAGGCCGCGATACAGGGCGTTCATGATTTTCCCGCCATCGCGTGTCTTGACAAAATAAGTGCCGATGATCGACGCGATAATCGAGACTCCGCCCAGCACCAGCGGGTAGATCACCGCATCGGGCGAGCCGGTGATCAGCAATCCGCCCAGCACCATGGTGGCAATGATGGTCACGGCGTAGGTTTCGAACAGGTCGGCAGCCATGCCGGCGCAGTCGCCGACGTTGTCGCCAACGTTGTCGGCAATCACTGCCGGATTGCGCGGGTCATCCTCGGGGATGCCGGCCTCGACCTTGCCAACGAGATCGGCGCCGACGTCGGCGCCCTTGGTGAAGATGCCGCCGCCGAGACGGGCAAAGATGGAAATCAGCGAACCACCGAAGGCCAGGCCGACCAGCGCGTGTGTGGCATCGGCGGTGGTGGCATCCAACATCAGGGTCAGGAAGGCGTAATAGCCTGCCACGCCCAGCAACCCAAGGCCGACCACCAGCAGGCCGGTGATCGCGCCACCTTTGAAGGCGACATTCAGCGCAGCGTTAAGTCCGCTGGCGGCAGCCTCGGCGGTGCGGACGTTGGCGCGCACCGAGACGTTCATGCCGATGTAGCCGGTCAGCCCGGAAAGGACTGCGCCGATCACAAAACCGACAGCCGTCTGCCAGCCCAGCGCCAGAAAAATAACCACCAGCAGAATTGCGCCGACGACGGAGATGGTGGTGTACTGCCGGTTCAGATAGGCTTGCGCGCCTTCCTGCACTGCAGCAGCGATTTCCCGCATCCGGTCATTACCGGTCGGCAGACCCATGATCCATTTGATCGAAACTGCTCCGTACAGCAGCGCCGCGATGGCGCATAACAAGGTAAAAATCAAAGCAGATGACATTGTTTCCTCCCCCAAGTAAAAACCGCCCCTTGCGGAGCGGTGTTGAACATCAAAGCTTGAATCCTGACAATTTTTTTGCGACCGCAACATTCTTCAATTGCACATATTGCGGCAGGCCGTTTTTGTAGGCCGGGTAGTCTTCGCCCTTGATCAGCGGCGTGAGATAGGCGCGGCATTTTTCGGTGATGCCAAAACCGTCCGGCGTGATGAAGTTGCGCGGCATGAACTTTTCCACATTGGCGACCTTCGAAAGTGGTGCGACGCCGACTTTCCATTTGTAGGGTTTGTCGGACACGCGATCCACGGTCGGCATTACCGCGTTCTGGCCTTTGAGTGCCAATTCCACACCGGCTTTGCCCAGCGCATAGGCCTGTTCGACATCGGTTTTGGAAGCAATGTGGCGCGCGGCACGTTGCAGATAATCAGCCACCGCCCAGTGGAACTTGTAGCCCAGTGCTTCCTTCACCATATTGGCGACCACCGGCGCGGCGCCGCCCAGTTGGGCGTGGCCGAAGGCGTCGCGCGAACCCTGTTCGGCGAGGAAACGTCCATCCGGGTAATGGCAGCCTTCCGACACCACCACGCTGCAATAGCCGTGTTTCTTCACCATCGCGTCGACTTTGGCGAGGAATTTCTTCTGGTCGAATGGAATCTCGGGAAACAGGATCACCACCGGAATGCCCTGTTCCTCGACCAGACCGCCTGCTGCGGCGATCCAGCCCGCATGGCGCCCCATCACTTCCAGCACGAACACTTTGGTCGAAGTCTTGGCCATCGAGCGCACATCGAAGCTGGCTTCCAGCGTGGAGACGGCGATATATTTGGCGACCGAGCCGAAGCCGGGGCAGCAGTCGGTGATGGGCAGGTCGTTGTCGACGGTCTTGGGAACGTGGATGGCCTGCACCGGGTAACCCATCTTTTCGGAAAGTTGCGAGACCTTGTAGCAGGTGTCGGCGGAATCGCCGCCGCCGTTGTAGAAGAAGTAGCCGATGTTGTGCGCCTTGAACACTTCGATCATGCGTTCGTATTCGCGCTTGTTTTCTTCCAGTCCCTTGAGTTTGAAACGACAGGAACCAAAGGCGCCGGAGGGTGTGCTGCGCAATGCGGCAATCGCTTTGGCGGATTCCTTGCCGGTGTCGATCAGGTCTTCGGTGAGCGCACCGATGATGCCGTTGCGTCCCGCATAGACCTTGCCGATCTTGTCCTTGTGTTTGCGGGCGGTCTCGATGACGCCGCAGGCTGATGCATTGATGACGGCGGTGACGCCGCCGGATTGGGCATAAAACGCATTCCTTTTAACCATTCCCTAGGCTCCCGTTAGTGGTTGTAATGATTCTTCAAGCGGCAAAGCGAATGCGGCAACATACTACATTCTTCGCGCCGATGGTATTACCCATTTTGCGCGGCGGGTATTGCCCGTATGCGGGGGAAAGGAATTTTAATGCATCAGCTGGCTTAGGAGATTAAAATGGAAACCGCTTCTCCCGAACAAAATCAAGCGCCATTTAAACGGGGTGAGTTTCGGTAAAACAAGTTAGGAGGATGTCAGGAATGGCGATTGAATTATTCAACAACGGCAAACACCTGTGCATGATGTTTGATGATCTTGTGGATGACGCTGCCGGCGAGGCGGTGCAGGCCAATCAGTTTTTGATCGTGGATCACGACCACGGCGCCTTGCTCGATCCGGGCGGCAACATGACCTATAACGGCTTGCTGATGGCGATGCATAACTATTTCGCGCCAAAGAATCTGGATTACATCCTCGCCTCGCATGCCGACCCGGATATTATCGCCTCGGTCAACAAATGGATGATCCATTCCGACTGCAAGGTGATGATCTCCAAGCTGTGGGTGCGTTTTGTGCCGCACTTCTGCAGTGTCGGCAATGCGGTGGGCAGGGTGCAGGGAATTCCGGATGAGGGAATGTCGTTGCCGTTGGGGCAATCCGTGATAAAGGCGATTCCGGCCCATTTCATGCATTCCGAAGGAAATTTCCAGTTCTATGATCCGGTCAGCAAAATCCTGTTTTCCGGTGATATGGGCGCCTCGCTCGTGCCGCATGACGCGGCGGATACGCCGGTGGAGGATTTCAAATCACACATCCAGTACATGGATGGTTTTCACCGGCGCTACATGATTTCCAACAAGATCTGCCGTTACTGGGTCAACATGGTGCGCGGCATGGACGTGGAGATGATCGTGCCGCAGCATGGCCGCATGTTCAAGGGCAAGAAGATGGTGAACGAGTTTTTGAACTGGATCGAGGCGTTGCCGTGCGGGGTGGACAACATGACCCAGGAGCACTATCGCGTCCCGGCCTGATCATCGGCCTGACGAAATAAAAACGGGCGACATCCGCGAGGATGCCGCCCGTTTTATGGAGCTTGCTTGTGCTTTGGCTGTGTTGCAGTCAGAGCGCGTTTGCGCCGGCCTGGGCGATCTGGCCGTCCTGGAAAGAGCGCACCCCGCTGATACCCAAGCCGCCGATGACGATGCCGTCGCGCAACAGGGGCATGCCGCCTTCGGCCGGAATTACCCCGGGCAGGGCGAGGTGGATCAGACGGCCACTCAATACCGCATCTTCCGATGCCTTGGTCGGGCGCTGGAACGCCACGGCGGCGTGCGCTTTCATGATCGCCGTCTCCACCGTGCCGAACTGCGTGTCGTGGCCGCGTTGCAGATAGAGCAGATGGCCGCCATCATCGACCACCGCGACCGTCACTTTCCAGGCATTGGCGTGTGCTTCTTGTTCGGCGGCAGCGGCGATGCGCTTGGCATCTTCCAGGGTCAGCACGGGCTTGTTTGCCATGCTTATGCGCCGAGCACCTTGAACACCTGGTCGCGGATGGATTCCACACTGCCGACACCGGGCACACACACGACCTTGGGCGCCTTCGCATCACCCGATTTCAACCATGCGGTGTAATAATTGACCAGCGGCTTGGTCTGCTGATGGTAAACCTCGAGGCGTTTCCTTACTGTTTCCTCATTATCGTCCGCGCGCTGTACCAGCGCTTCGCCGGTGACATCGTCCTTGCCCTCCACCTTCGGCGGATTGAAAACGATGTGGTAGGTGCGGCCGGATGCGGTATGAACCCGGCGACCGCTCATGCGCTTGATGATCTCATTGTCCGGTACATCCACCTCGACCACGAAGTCGATGGCGACACCTGCCTGCTTCATCGCCTCGGCTTGTGGCAGGGTGCGCGGGAAACCGTCGAACAGGAAACCCTTTGCGCAGTCCGCCTCCTTGATGCGTTCCTTCACCAGATTGATGATGATGTCGTCGGACACCAGGCCGCCCGCATCCATGATCTTTTTTGCAGCCACACCCAACGGCGTGCCGGCTTTTACGGCGGCGCGCAACATGTCCCCGGTGGAGATTTGCGGGATGCCAAATTTTTCCTTGATGTAGGTAGCTTGAGTTCCTTTTCCTGCGCCGGGTGCGCCTAACAGAATCAACTTCATGGCGTTCTCTCCTTATCTGTGATTAACCTGCTCTATGAATAAACCCCGTGCAACCTGTAAATCCTGTTCTGTGTCCACCCCGCCGGGGGGTGCGTGGTTGGTGACAGCCACCCCAATCTTGTAACCATGGTAGAGCGCACGAAGTTGCTCCAGCGATTCCGTCTGTTCGATGGCGGCCGGCGCAAGCTGGCCATAAGCGTGCAGGAAACCTGCACGGTAAGCGTAGAGACCGATGTGGCGCAAGGCGCTAAAGACAATCCGGGATTCCCTCCTTCTAACCTCCTCCCGGGGGGGGGAAGGACGAACGTCTTGCCCTTCAGGCAAGGATAATTGGATCCCTGCGTTGCGCGGCCAGGGGATCGGGGCGCGGCTGAAATAAAGCGCATTGCCCTGCTTGTCCAGCACCGTTTTCACGATATTGGGGTTGCGCATTGATGCTTCATCGTGGATGGGATGGCAAGCGGTGGCGATGGCACATTCGGGATGGTCTTGCAGATGTTGCGCGACTGCACGGATCAGTGCGGGAGGAATCAGCGGCTCGTCGCCCTGCACATTGACCACGATGGTGTCGTTGCTCCAGCCCAGCTGCGCGGCGACTTCGGCGATGCGGTCCGTGCCGCTGCTGTGATCGGCGCGCGTCATGCAGGCTTGAAAACCGTGCTGCGTGGCAACGGCGAGAATGGGCGGGTGATCGGTGGCGATGATGATCTGCTGCGCCCCGCTTTGTGCCGCCTGCTCGGCAACGCGGACCACCATCGGTTTTCCACCGATATCCAGCAGTGGCTTGCCCGGCAAGCGCGTCGAGGCGAAGCGGGCGGGGATGACGACCTTGAAGGCCAGCATTAATTTGGAACTCGCGCAGCGAAGCGTTTGTTCCCTCTCCCTCCGGGGGAGGGTTGGGGAATGGTCATGGCAAGTTGCATGATCAGGGGCGGCGTATTTGCCATGACATTTAAAGTTTTTCGACTTCTTCCGCCGTCATGCTGCGCGCTTCATCCGCCAGCATCACCGGGATGTCGTCCTTGATGGCAAAGGCCAAACGGTCAGCCTTGCACACCAGTTCCTGTTCGGCCTTGCGGTAGATCAGCGGCGATTTGCACAGCGGGCAAACCAGAATATCGAGAAGTTTGGCATCCATTATGGGGTGACCTTTTTGATGATGAGTTGGGCGAGAGCTGGGCTGACCTGTGCATCCACACGTAAAACCCAACACTTCTCGCTGGCGAATGCGCCGCATTTTACCGCATCTTTTTCGGTCATGAGTAGCGCATCCGTGTCAGCGAAGGATAACTCCGACGGGGTATAAACATGGTGGTCCGGGAAGGCATGGGGGGTGCATTGCAGTCCCAGTTGTTGCAGATGGGCAAAGAAGCGCTGCGGATGGCCGATGCCCGCGATGGCATGCAGATGTTGTCCCGTGAAATCGGCTGCCGTTTTGGTCAATTCCGGGTTGAGCAGGTTATAGAAATGGGTACCTGCCAGTTGCATGGCGAATTCGCCATCCTCTGCCACGCCGCCATTGACGACCACCGCATCCGCTTCATGCAGGCGCGATACCGGTTCGCGCAGCGGCCCGGCGGGCAGCATCAGTCCGTTGCCAAAGCGGCGTGTGCCATCGACCACGGCGATCTCGACATCGCGCTGCAAGCGGTAGTGTTGCAAGCCATCGTCGCTGAAAATCACATCGCATTCCGGGTGTGCCCGCAGCAGGGCGCGGGCACAGGCCGGGCGGTCGCGTCCGATCCAGACCGGACACAGTTTGCGTTGTGCCATCAGCAGCGGCTCGTCGCCCACTTCCTGCGCCAGATCGTCAACCTGCACCGCGCTCGGCATTTTTCCGCCGCTTCCGCCATAGCCGCGGCTGATGATAGCGGGATGCCAGCCTTGGGCGGCCATCTGCTGCACCAGACTCAAGGTGAGCGGCGTCTTGCCGGTGCCGCCGACGCTGATGTTGCCGACCACAATCACCGGTACCGGCAATTTGATGGAGGGCAAAAGGCGCAGGCGGTAGCCCAGGCGGCGCAAGGCAACGAGGGCACGGAAAATCAGGCTGATCGGGTACAACAGGCAATGCAGGGGGGTGATGCGATACCAGTAGTCGGGCAGGCCGTGCATCGCCTCACTTTTCCGCATTGCGGGTGGTGAAAGTAATCCGGCCGTAGCCGGCCTGGCGTGCCGCTTCCATGATGGCGATCACCGACTGGTGGGCCGCTTTGGCATCGGCATTGATCACGATGACCGGGTCGGTTTCCTTGCCGGCGGCTTGGCGCAGCGCCTGCGCGAACTCCTTCAAATTCTTGAAGGTGGCGCGTTTTCCGTCGATGGCATAGTGGTCGCTGGCGTCGACGGCGACCGTGATCGGTTTGCTGACCGGGGTTGAACTGCCTGCCCCGGTGGCTTGCGGCAGGTTGATCTGCAACTCGGAGAACTTGCCATAACTGGTGGTCACCATCAGAAAGATAAGAATCACCAGTAGCACGTCGATCATCGGGATCAGGTTGATCTCCGGCGTGTCGCGCTCAAGCCCGCGGCGGAAATTCATTTGCGTTCACCGTGCATGATTTCCACCAGTTTGATCGCCTGTTGTTCCAGCTCGATGGTGAACGAATCGACCAGGGCGCGGAAATGGCGGTAGGCGATCATGCTGGGAATGGCGACGATCAGGCCGAAGGCGGTGTTGTACAGCGCCACCGAGATGCCGTGTGCCAGTTCCGCCGGATTGGTGCCGCCCGCATTCTGCGCGCCAAAGATTTCGATCATGCCGATCAGGGTGCCGAACAGACCGAGCAGCGGGCTGATAGACGCGATGGTGCCGAGGGTGGTGAGGAAACGGTCCATGTCGTGGCTGACGCAGCGACCTTCTTCCTCGATCGCCTCCTTCATTACCTGCGGCGTACTTTTGATATTTTTCAGCCCGGCTGCAAAGACCCGGCCCAGCGGCGAATTGGCGCATAACCGTTCCAACATTTGCGGAGTGACCCCGCGCTGTTTCAGTTCGTGCACCACTTCGGCCAGCAATTTGGGCGGCAAAACATTCTTGCGGCGCAGGTAGATGAGGCGCTCGACGATCAGGGTGACGGCGATCAGGGATGAAATGATAAGCAACCAGATGGGCCAGCCGGCCGCTTCGATCAGATTGAACACGCGTGGTCTCCACAAGGTAAAAATTGCAAGGGTAGAACTGTAGCTTGTCGCCCCCTGTTTGGGCAAGGCAAGAGCGACACCGCAACGCTAACTTGCCGTCCGCAAAGCGTTTTTTTCTTACTCACAAAACCTGTTGATAACTTTGTGGATAGAACGCGTTGAAGACGGATGAAAAGCCCGTTGTTATCGCACTTTTGCTCCATTGCATAAAAATTACACATGAAAATAAAACTAAATAAAACAATTAGTTAGAATTGCGATTGACGGCGAGTTTAGAGATACCCCGGGTTTTTGCGGGAAATTCCCCGCAGGTGTGGATGATCGCGTTTGTCAATAGGCCATTTGGCCTATTTTTAAGACTGGGCACGACTATTTGAGTTGGCAAAGCAAGGCATCGCGCAGAGACAGAATTGCCTCCGAATCAGGTAACTCCTTGCACGTTAACCAGAATGTATCTTCCGCGCGTGCACCCAGGGTGTTGATCTTGGCGCTACGGATGGTGACCTGATGCCGGGTCAGCAGATAGGCGATGCGCGCCAGCAGACCGGGACGGTCACCCGCAATCAGTGACAGGATGCAATGCCCTTTCTCGTCCAGCCGGATATCCACCTCGGGCGCGATGGGAAAATGCTTGAGCTGGCGACTCTGGCGGCCAAAAGCCGGCTCCGGAATCGTCCCGGCATTGCCGATGTATTCGGCCAGGGCGTATTCGATGTAGTTCATCACGTCGCGATAGGCGGTTTTGTCATGGTTTGCGTCCATCACCAGAAAGCTGTCCAGGGCGTAGCCGAGTTGGGTGGTGTGCACCTTGGCTTCCATGATGTTGTAGTTCAGGCGCGCGAAGAAATTGCAGATACGGGCGAACAGATAGGGTTGATCTGGCTGGTAAATCAGCACCTGCAGTCCTTCGCCGATGCGTGAGAGACGGGTTTTGATCACAGTCTGTGCGTGATTTGCCGGTCGCGCCAGCACGCGCGTATGCCAGGCGATCTCTTGCGCTTCGTGCTGGATGAAATAGTCGTCATTCAGTTGCGCCCAGAAGGCGCGGTAGGATTCCGGCTGGATCGCGTACAGACTCAACATGGCCGCGGCTTCGCGCTGGGTCGCGCCGATCTGGTCGGCGATCCGACCGTGCGCCAGGTAGTGGCGCGTCGCCTGGTACAGGTCTTCCAGCAGTTTGCCTTTCCACGCGTTCCACACCTTGGGGCTGGTGCCGCGCACGTCGGCCACGGTCAGCAGATACAGCGCGGTCAGATGGCGCTCGTTCGGGATGTTGGCGGCAAAAGCGGCGATCACGTCCTGGTCGCTCAAGTCCTGTTTTTGCGCGGTAGCCGACATCAACAGATGATGACGGACCAGCCACACAATCAGCGCCGTGTCGTCCTGGCTGATGCCGTGCTGCTGGCAGAAACGTATCGCGTCGCGTTGCCCCAACAGGGAATGGTCGCCGCCGCGTCCTTTGGCGATGTCATGGAACAGGCCGGCCAGAAGCAGCAAGTGTGGATTTTCAAACTGGCCGATCAGGCGGCTGCTCAGGGGAAACTCGTGCGCATATTCGGGCAACGAGGCGCGGCGCAGATTGCGCACCACCATCAGGATATGTTCGTCCACGGTATAGACGTGGAACAGGTCGTGCTGCATCTGTCCCACGATACGGCCGAAAGCCGGCAGATAACGCCCCAAGATGTCCATCTGGTTCATACGGCGCAGGCCGTGGGTTAGGCCCTGGCCGTGCCGGAAGAGATGCATGAACAGTTCGCGGTTGGCCGGATCGGCGCGAAACGCGGGATCGATCAGTCTGCGCGCGCGCCACAGGGCGCGCACGGTGGCGGCTGAAAAGCCGGTCAGCTCCGGATGCTGTTGCAGCAGCAAAAAACTCTCCAGGACGGCGCTGGGTGCACGCTCGAACAGCTGGTCGTCGATTGCACCCAGCTTGTCGCCGCGGGCGATAAAACGGTCGTTCAGGGTGCGCGTTTCGGCCTGCGGGAACAGACGCGCGCGCAGGGTCTGCATCAACACATCGTTCAATAGCTGGATCTCGCGCTTGGTGCGGTAATAGCGCCGCATCATGCGCTCGCTGGCGCGCAGCTGCGGGGTCGCCGCAATGCCCAACTGTTGCGCCAGTTGCTGCTGGTAGTCAAACACCATGCGGTCGTCGTGGCGACCGCACAGCTGGTGCAGACGGATGCGCATGTCCTGTAACAGACGCTGATGGCGCTGTGCCTGGCGCGCCTCGCTTGCCGAGAGCAGACCGTTTTGCGCCAGCGTCTGCCATGTGTGTCCCAGGCCGGCGGCACGCGCGATCCACAGCACACTGTGCAGGTCGCGCAGACCGCCGGGGCTTTCTTTCAGATTCGGTTCCAGATTGAAATCGATATCGGTATAGCGTTTGTAGCGCTCGCTTTGTTCCTGCTGTTTGGCGAGATAGAAAGCGCGCACATCCAGATGCGTCTGCATGGCTTCCTGCAGCGCATCGAACAGACTGCGCGAACCGTCGATCAGGCGTGCCTCGAGCAAGTTGGTCTGCACCGTGATGTCGCTGCTGGCTTCGACGCACTCGGCCACGGTGCGCACGCTGTGGCCGACCTCCAGCCCCGTGTCCCACCACTGGCCGACCAGTGCCTGCAAGCGGTCCTGCAGGGCACCATCCGCTTCCTGCGGCAGTAGAATCAGCAGATCAACATCCGAACGCGGATACAGCTCGGCGCGGCCATAACCGCCGACGGCCACCAGCGCCAGATCGCCGGGCAGCCCGGAGGCGCGCCAGAGCTGGCGCAAGTGGCCGTCGATGACGCCGGTGTGGTCGCGCAGATAACGGGCCGGATTCGGTTTCTCCGCATAGCGTTCGAGCAGTGCCTGGCGCGCGCGGCGCAGGTTTTCCTTGATCGGTGCAACGGGCATTATGGCACCTTTAGAAATTCACTTTTGCGGGATGAAGCGCAAGGCGCATGGAACGCAGGAACTGCAATGTATTTGATATACATAAAGATTTCTAGCGCCGCCCAAACCCCGACCCGGCACGCGCAGTAGAATTTTTCACAGACGCTCAGGGATGGGCGGCGATCCGGCGGAAAGTGTCAGCACCTCGAATCCGTCCGCTGTGACCAGAATGGTGTGCTCCCATTGGGCCGACAGGCTGTGGTCCTTGGTGACCACGGTCCAGCCGTCGCCAAGCTGCTTGATCCCCGCCTTGCCCGCATTAATCATCGGTTCGATGGTGAAGATCATGCCTGCTTCAAGTTTTATGCCGGTACCGGGCTTGCCGTAATGCAGCACCTGCGGATCTTCGTGGAATTTGCGCCCGATGCCGTGGCCGCAGAACTCGCGCACCACGCCATAGCCGAGACTTTCCGCAAAAGTTTGAATGGCATGGCCGATGTCGCCCAGATAGGCGCCGGCGCGCACCGCGCGAATGCCGCGCCACATCGCCTCATAGGTCTTTTCGCACAGGCGCTTGGCCTGGATGGAAGGTTCGCCGACGTAATACATGCGGCTGGTATCGCCGTGCCAGCCATCCTTGATGGTGGTGATGTCCAGGTTGACGATGTCGCCGTTCTTCAATTTCTTGTCGCTGGGCACGCCGTGGCAGACCTGGTGGTTGATTGAGGTGCAGATGGATTTCGGATAGGGCGTGTGGCCGCCCGGTGCATAGTTGAGCGGCGCGGGAATGCAACCCTGCACATCCACCATGTAATCGTGGCACAACTTGTCCAGTTCGTCGGTGGTAACACCAGCCTGCACGAACGGCGCGATGTAATCCAGCACTTCACCGGCCAGACGGCCGGCAACACGCATTTTTTCGATTTCCTGCGGGGTTTTGATGCTAATGGCCATGGCGCAACTTTCAATATAAGGATGGCGAGGATATTGGATAGTCCGGAGCAAGACAACCGCCAACGCCAAAATTGTTGGACGCCATGGATCGATATGCCGCCAAGCAAAGGCCAACTTTTCCGACCGCATGATGCTTTACACTTGCGCCCTGAAAAAAGGCGGACGGGGCGGGGTGCGTCCGCCGCATCAATAATTTTTAAGAGGACGAGAGATGGGGTTGGGACCGGTGATGCTGGATGTGGCGGGAACACGGTTGACGCCGGAGGATGAGACGCGCCTGCGCCATTCGCTTACCGGCGGCGTGATCCTGTTCGCGCGCAACTACGAATCGCCGTCCCAGCTCGCTGAATTGACGGCGAGTATTCATGCCTTGCGCACGCCGCCCCTGCTCGTTGCGGTGGATCACGAGGGGGGCAGGGTGCAGCGTTTCCGCGAGGGATTTACCAGGATTCCGCCGATGCGCGAGCTGGGCAAACTATGGGATGCGCAGCCCAAACGCGCCAAGGCGCTGGCGCAGGAAGTCGGCTTCGTGCTTGGCGCGGAGTTGCGCGCGTGCGGCGTGGATTTCAGCTTCACGCCGGTGCTGGACGTCGATTATGGCGCCAGCAGCGTGATCGGTGATCGCGCGTTTCACGCCGAACCGCAGGCCATCGCCGAGCTGGCGCACGGTTTGCTGCTGGGATTGAAGCAGGCCGGGATGCCGACGGTGGGCAAGCATTTTCCCGGCCACGGTTTCGTCTGTGCCGACTCGCATCTGGATATTCCGGTCGATGAGCGGAGTTATACCGACATTGAGCTGTGCGATCTGATTCCGTTCCGGCAGATGATCCGCTTCGGCCTGACGGCGGTGATGCCGGCGCATGTGATCTACCCCAAAGTCGATCCGCGCCCGGCCGGTTTCTCCAAAGTCTGGCTGCAGGACATCCTGCGCGGCGAACTGGGGTTCGAGGGCTGCATTTTCAGCGATGACCTTTCCATGGAAGGGGCGACGGTGGCGGGCGGCATCGTGCAGCGTGCCGAAGCGGCGCTGCATGCCGGCTGCGACATGGTGCTGGTGTGCAACCGCCCCGATTCGGCGGACGAGTTGCTGGCCGGGTTGCAGTGGGAGATGCCGGCGGCCAGCCGCGCCCGCCTGGCGCAGATGCGCGGCCATGCGCATCCCCGGACCGGCGCGGAACTGCATGAAGATGCCGATTTCATCAAAGCCCTGCACGATATCGCCGAAGTGGGTGTCAGCGCGGGCGAATTACCGCTGGTATAGCTATTTGGCGGGGTGCTTGCGATAATCCACGCCGCCATCCCCTACCGCCCTATCGAGATATGAGTGAATTTCAATCCAGTCTGCTTGTCATCGCCGTCATCGTCGTGGTCGCGGTCTACGTCTATGGCTGGTGGCAGCAGTGGCGCTATCGGCGCAGCCTGAATCGCATCGAACCCGCAGCGCGTTCCGGGTCTGAAGCGGCAGCGCCGCAGCAGGCCGCTGCGCTGGCAGACGGGCAGGACGGCGGGCATTTCATCACCGAGGGGGCGCCGGATACGTGCACCCTGCTCGATGAGCGAACCGATTACATCGTCAGCATGACCCCGAAATTCCCCTTGAGCGCGCAAGCGCTGGCGCGCATCTGGCAGCGCCGCTTCGATTTCGGCAAGACTCTGCGCGCCTGCGGCTGCGATGTGGCGAATGGTGTCTGGGAACGCATCATCCCGGAAAGCTCGACCTCTTATTCCGAGCTAAAGGTCGGTCTGCAACTGGTCGATCGCGACGGCGCGATCAGCGAGACGCGGCTGGCCGAATTTCGCGAGCTGATGGGCGAGATCGGGCGCAAGGAAGATGCCGACATGGTGCTGCCGCTGGTCGATAGCGCCATGGAACGCGCGCGCGAACTGGATGCCTTCTGCGCCGAGGTTGACCAGATGATCGGGCTCAACCTCGTGTGCGGTGACAATCGCGCCCTGTTCGCCAGCGAAGTGGCGGCTGTGGTGCAGCCGATGGGCATGAGCTTGCAGGCCGACGGAGCGTTCCACCTGTTCGGGCAGGACGGCGCCACGCTGTTCACCCTCGGCGCCTTCGACGGCACCCCGTTCCAGCATCACACCCTGGATCAGATGCGCGTGAGCAGCTTGACCCTGCTGCTGGATATTCCCCGGGTGAGCGATCCCGCACAACGCTTCGACGAGATGACGCTGTTCGCGATGGAGCTGGCCACTGCCCTGCACGCCACGCTGGTGGACGATCAGCGCGTGTTGCTGGTCAAGGGTGCGCTGGAACAGATCCGCGCGCGCGTTGCCGCCGTCGAGCAGCGCATGGTGCAGGGCGGCATCGCGCCGGGCAGCGTGCAGGCAATGCGGCTGTTCTCCTGATGGTGCAGCAAGAGGCAATCCATCGCGCAACCCGCCTGCGCCAGGAGATCGCGGAATACGACTACTGGTATTACGTGAAAGATGACCCGCGCGTTCCCGACGCGGAATACGACAAACTGTTCCGCGAACTGCAAGCCCTCGAAGCGCAATATCCCGAACTGCTGACGCCGGACTCGCCCACGCAACGTGTCGGCGGCAAAGTATTGGACGGTTTTGTTCCGGTGCGGCAGGCAGTGCCCATGTTATCCATACGCACCGAGACCGATACTGAAGCCAGCGGCGCCTTCAATTTTGATGCGCGCGTGAAGAACGCGCTGGGTACGAGCGACGAGATCGAATACAACTGCGAACTCAAGTTCGACGGCCTTGCCATCAACCTGCGCTACGAGCAGGGGATACTGGTGCAGGCCGCCACGCGCGGCGACGGCGAAACCGGGGAGGATGTGACCCAGAATGTGCGCACCATCCACTGCATCCCTTTGCACCTCAAAAACTGTGGCGCTGAAGTGTTGGAAGTGCGCGGCGAAGTGTATATGGCGCGCCGCGATTTCAACCGCTACAACGAGAAGCAGCGCGAGAAAGGACTGCCCGCGCTGGTCAATCCGCGCAATGCCGCGGCGGGCAGCATCCGCCAGCTTGACCCAAAACTCGCCGCACAGCGCCCGCTGTCTTTCTTCGCCTACGGGCTGGGTCAAGTGAAGGGCTGGGACTTACCCGCCACGCACAGCGCCATCCTGGATGCCTTGCAATCGTTCGGCTTGCCGGTGTGCGGGGAGCGCGCGGTGGTGCACGGGGCGCAGGCGTTGGCCGATTTCCACGACCGCATCGCCGCCAAACGCGACGCGCTGCCGTTCGACATCGATGGCGTGGTCTACAAGGTCAACCGCCTCGCGCTGCAACAACAGCTTGGCTTCGTCTCGCGCGAGCCGCGCTGGGCCTGCGCGCACAAGTTCCCGGCGGAGGAGCAGCTCACCGTGCTGCGCGACATCGAGGTGCAGGTCGGGCGCACCGGCAAACTGACACCGGTGGCCAAGCTGGCGCCGGTGTTCGTCGGCGGCACCACGGTCAGCAATGCGACCCTGCACAACGAGGACGAGATCCGGCGCAAGGACGTGCACATCGGCGACACCGTGATCGTGCGCCGCGCGGGCGATGTGATTCCGGAAGTGGTAGGCGTGCTGGCCGAGCGGCGTCCGCCGGATGCCAGGCCGTTCGTCATGCCGACCACCTGCCCGGTGTGCGGCAGCCACGTGGTGCGCGAGGAGGGCGAGGCGGATGCGCGCTGCACGGGCGGACTGTTTTGTCCCGCGCAGCGCAAGCAGGCGCTATTGCATTTCGCCAGCCGGCGCGCGATGGACATCGAGGGACTGGGCGACAAACTGGTCGATCAACTGGTGGACGAGCAACTCATTCATTCCCTGCCCGATTTATTTCGACTCGGCGTGACGGCGCTGGCAGCGTTGGAACGCATGGCGCAGAAGAGCGCGCAAAATCTGGTCGATGCGCTGGAAAAAAGCAAACACACCACGCTGGCGCGTTTCCTGTTCGCGCTCGGCATCCGCCATGTCGGCGAAAGCACGGCCAAGGATTTGGCGCGGTATTTCGGCAAACTCGACGCCGTCATGCAGGCGTCCGCCGAACAATTGCTGAACGTGCCGGATGTCGGCCCGGTGGTGGCGCAGAGCATCGTCGATTTCTTTGCCGAGCCACACAATCGCGAAGTGGTGCAACAGTTGCGCGCGCTCGGGGTGCATTGGGATGAGCACGAAGGCGTCAGCCAGCAGGTGCTGCCGCTGAGCGGCAAGACCTTCGTCCTCACCGGCGCGCTCACCGGGATGGGCCGCGATGAGGCCAAATCGCGCCTGGAAGCGCTGGGTGCAAAGGTGGCCGGCTCGGTGTCGAAGAGGACCGATTGCGTGGTGGCCGGAGCGGAAGCGGGCAGCAAGCTGGACCGTGCGCGCGAGCTGAATGTGCCGATATGGGACGAGCAGCAGTTTTTGAACCTGCTGCAAAATGGCGGTGCAGGATTCTGAGGCCATGCTGAACAACCAGCAAGCGCGCGAAATCCTGGCCAACGCCGAACTGTTGCACGATGCGAATGCGGTGCAGGCGGCGTTGCACCGTGTCGCCGCCCGGATCAATACTGCGTTGGCCGACCGCCATCCGCTGGTGCTGTCGGTGATGGGCGGGGCGGTGGTGTTCAGCGGGCAGTTGTTGCCGCTGCTCGATTTTCCGCTGGACTTCGATTATCTGCACGTCTCGCGCTACGGCAATGATCAGCGCGGCGGAGAATTGCACTGGAAGGTCGCGCCGCGCGAGAATGTGAAGGGCAAGGTCGTGCTGGTGCTGGACGATATCCTGGACGAGGGCGAGACCCTGCATGCGATCAAACAGCGCGTGCTGGAACTTGGTGCGACGGCTTTCTACAGCGCGGTGTTCGCGGACAAGGATAACGGCAAGGAAAAACCCATCCGTGCCGATTTCGTCGGCATGACATTGCCGAACCGTTTCGTGTTCGGATACGGCATGGATATCCACGGCGCGTGGCGCAACCTACCCGCGATCTATGCGGTGAGGGAATAGGATGAGTGCTGATGACTGAGGATTGAGGAAATCCACTGCTCTGGTTTTTACTAAATCCTGAATCCAAAATCCTAATTCCTAAAATAAGGAGCATTGAATGTTAGCAATCATTGGTGGTACCGGCCTTACCCAACTGGCCAATCTGAGAATCACCCACCGCCAGGTGATCCGCACCCCATATGGCGAACCTTCCGGCCCGATGACCTTCGGCACCATCATGGAACACGAGGTTATATTCGTCGCGCGCCACGGTTACGGCCACACCATCCCGCCGCATATCGTCAACTATCGCGCCAACCTGTGGGCCTTGCGCGATCAGGGGGCGCGGCGCGTGATCGCGGTATCCGCGGTGGGCGGCATTCGCGCCGACCTGGTGCCGGGCACACTGGTGGTGCCGGATCAGATCATCGATTACACGCATGGCCGCGCCTTTACTTTCTTTGACGGCAGCGAACAGGCGGTCACCCATATCGATTTCACCCTGCCTTACAGCACCGGTCTGCGCAGTGAATTATTGGCGGCAGCGCGGCACGCGGGCGAAACCTGTGTCGATGGCGGAGTGTATGCGGCGACGCAGGGGCCGCGCCTGGATACGGCAGCCGAGGTCGATCGTTATCGGCGCGACGGGGCGGACATGGTGGGCATGACCGGCATGCCGGAAGCCGCGCTGGCACGTGAACTGGGTCTCGACTACGCCGCCATCGCCGTGGTGGTCAACCCTGCGGCGGGGCGGGGTAGCAGCGTCCGCGCGGTTGCGCTGGAGCAGATCGGTCCGGTGGCACAGACCGCCATGGCGCAGGTGCGCCATATTCTCGAGTGCGTGGTGGAATGCGATGGCAGCTCACACTAAATATTTTTAGCGTTTGCTCTCTCTCACGCGCGCGGGAGAGAGTTGGAGAGAGGGAAAGGATATGGAACATGTCCGTTAGAGAAGTGCTGCGCATGGGCGATCGGCGCCTGCTGCAACCTTCCGCGCCGGTGAGTGATTTCGGTAGCGCAGACTTGAACGCCCTGCTGGACGACATGCGCGACACCATGCGTGCGCTCGACGGGGTTGGGCTGGCCGCGCCGCAAATTGGCGCGAACCTGCGCGTGGTCATCTTCGGCGTGGATGAAAATCTGCGCTATCCCGAAGCCGAAAGCGTGCCGCAGACCGTGCTCATCAATCCCGTGTTGACGCCATTGTCGGATGAAATGGAGGAAGGCTGGGAAGGCTGCCTGAGCGTGCCCGGCATGCGCGGTCTGGTGCCGCGTTACACCCATCTGCGTTACCAGGGGCGCGACAAATACGGCGCCCTGATCGACCTCACGGTGAGCGGTTTCCATGCGCGCGTGGTGCAGCACGAATGCGACCATCTCGACGGGATTCTCTATCCGATGCGCATCCGTGACTTGCGCTATTTTGGTTATACTTCGGTGCTTTTTCCGGGGCAGTCTGCGCAAGACGGCTGATGCGGGCACGGTTGTCTTGCGTAGCCACTCATAACGGGCGTAAAAGTCGCGTGTGACTACGGAACCGAATTCCGTCTGTCGAGCCCCAGCTACTCCGCCCATCAAGTTCGGCGCAAAGTTAGAGGCGCAGATGAATCTTGACTGTCTGGACTCGTGTCCCTATAATGCCGCTCCTCAACTGACGCGGGGTGGAGCAGTCTGGCAGCTCGTCGGGCTCATAACCCGAAGGTCGTAGGTTCAAATCCTGCCCCCGCAACCAAACAAGTGCAAAATTTTCAGGTTGACGAAGTAAATTCGATCTGTATAATGCGCACCTCCTCGCTGCCACGGCAGTGGGAGCAAGCGGCAAAGAGATCTTTAAAAACTTTAAAAAACAACCGATTAGTGTGGGTATTTGTGTTGCGGCAGAGGCGCATTGCTTTAGTAATGCAAATCGAACTCGAGACATAAAAGCAATACCTCGCACT
>Ga0210025_1000431_pt1 | contig 55133 bp, 57 predicted proteins | sample CryGeyme20150102_FD_183989 | JGI IMG/M metagenome (GOLD analysis project Ga0210025, IMG submission 183989) | Groundwater microbial communities from Crystal Geyser aquifers in Utah, USA - Crystal Geyser metaG 2015-0102 (SPAdes) (version 2) | ecosystem: Environmental > Aquatic > Deep subsurface >... | reverse complement strand
TGTTGGTCACAATCAGGGCCGCACCCGCCTTGGGCAGTTGCGCGTAACTCAGCGGGTTGTCAAACAGCGAGACCCGAATGGCAATGGTGTAACTGCGGTCGGCCAGGTCGATCGCAACGGTTTGGAGGTCTAAGGAAATCATGGGCCAGCGCCAAGCTAAAGAATGTAAGGGACTCGTACACCGGGATAGGCCGGTGAAAAATCTTTGGAATTACGGGTCACGAGCAATCGGCCTTGCAGCTGAGCGCTAGCCCAGATGATGGCATCGGGCAGTTGGCTGTGCTTGGTTTTGCGCAAAGCCACCGCCCTCAACGAAACCGGTTCGTCCAGAGGGACGATATCAAAGACACGTAAAAAATTGTCAACCACCTGCTGGTCATCTGCCGTTGTCCCCACCTGAACCTCAATCCACGACAGAATCGAAATCGCCTTGTTCTGGTACAACCCCAGCTCTGACTAGGCCTGATGAATCCCATTGAGGTAATCAACCAGGATATTGGTGTCAAAAAGCGCCTTCACCATTCTTCCCGCAAAAGCTGCTGATACGCCACGTCATCCATTTTTTTGGACTTCCAAACCCCAAACGCCGCCTCTGAGGGCTCGACAGGCCGGAATCTCTCCAGGTACTGGAGACACCGCTTGCCGAATCAGTTCCGCGCGCGAGACCTGTTTCACCTCAGACAGTGCATCCAGCGCCTGAATGTCTTGGTATGTGAACCCTAGCAATGTTCGTTTCATCGCCACTCCAACTAGATATCACTGAGAAATATCTTAGCAGCAAGTCAAGCAATTGCACGGGCTTGCCAATCAATGCGACGGCATTCCAGAGAGTTCCAGTTGCATCAGGGTCATGTTGACCAAACTCGCCACAGAAGGCCTGCCCGTCTCCAAGATATGGTGAGCTGTTTCACGGTACAAAGGATCCCTGAGCGCATACATTTCACGCAGTCGTTGCTGCGGGTCTTCAACCTGCAGAAGAGGTCTGCTCTTGTCATACCGCAGGCGATAAAACAATTGATCCGGGGCAGCGTTGAGATAGACCACACAGCTACGCTTGTGTAAATGCTGACGGTTGTTAGGGCGCAGCACCACACCGCCACCAGTTGAAATCACGCATGGTGCGTCCAGTGTCAACTCGTTAATAACGGTTTCTTCAAGGTCTCGAAAATGATCCTCGCCCTCACGTTCAAAGTACTCTCGGATGGGACACCCCAGGCGCTGCTCAATGACATGGTCAGAATCCTGAAAAGGAAGCTGGAGCCGCCGCGCAAGCTGACGGCCCACGGTGGATTTGCCGGAGCCAGGCAGACCGACAAGGGCAATGGGCGTCAAGGAATTGAAACAAAAAACGTGGTTGCAAGCTTCGAAGGCACCGTAACTGTAATCGCCACAGAGTCGCCAGCTCGACAATCTTTCAAGGTCACCGTACCAGAAGTGGCAATGTCTGCATTTGGATTGGTTCCGGGTTGAACATTGGCCACAGGTGTACCGAAAGTCTGGTCAATTGCACAAGTAAAACCATCAGTCGTATTTGAATCTGTGGCCTTGGCGGTGAAGATCGTCCCCGCCGGTAACGGAAGCAAGGTGTTGGTGCTGCTTCGCATTTTGAATTGAACGTTACCCACAGTCGCTGAGGTCAACTCAAATAAGGGATTGGTTGACGAAAACAACAGCACAACTTGTTGCCTTACCGTGGTTGCCAAAGAGGCATCACAAGTATTAACACGAGATGGGAAGGGTGCACCAGTTCCCGCACAAAACGCAGTTCCAAGCCGTGGAATTAAGAATTCACCACTTCCTGCGGCATCGTAAGCATTATTCTCATTGTCATCACGATAGGCATCACCAATGTTGATCAGCGTGTCAGCCGAATCGAACACGTTGTTTCCATTGGCATCTACAAAATCTTTGGTTCCCGCCGTGAAAGCGAGCACTGAAGCACGCCCACCTGCAGGACGAGGATTCTGCGATACGAAACTGACTGAACATTGAGAAATACCATTAACCAGGGCTGTCGCACAACTTCTGGCGACCTGCCCCCCCTCGGCAGTAAAGTTAATCACAGTGCCATCTTCAACCGCATTACCTTGACGATCCGCCACACGAACAGTCAACTGTGTGCTTGATCCATCAATATTCCAACCTTCAATATTGAAAGTTTCTGCAGACAGACTCATGAAACGCTGAGAGGGTGGACCAGAGGCGATCGTCAGATTTTGCGATTCAGAAAATACCGTTGAACTCGACACAAGTTCTGCCCGTAATTTGACCGGGCCAGGGATAGTTCCTGAAAAAATGGCGACGGATGCCTCACCGTTGGCCAAAGTTGTGGCCATGACAGGCGTTGTAACACCAGCCGATCCAAGCCCCACACCACCCGGATTGGTCACAATGCTGAATTTCACAGGAACACTGCCAAGCGGCACGCCGCCAGACGACAACACTTTAAATTTCACAATGGCTTGGTCAAGAGCCCCAGAGCCAGCCACAAATAATTGCGCCGGCGTGGCTGAAACAAACACCACAGCATTTGCTGTTGGAACAGCAACATTGATGACTTTGGATTGCGACGTTGCACCCGCACTAGAGGCCGTAATGGTTACTGAACCACTGCAAAGCGTGCCAGCAGCATCCACTGCGTCATAAACTGCAGATGCAAAGCCTGATCCGTTCGTCGTCACACTCACGCCAGCAGAGGCAGTATCCTGACCATTAATTTTGCCGCAAGACGCACTATAGGTCACATTGACTGGCACACCAACGGCAGGAGTACCGCCGATCAATGCGGTCACTTGTAAGGGCGTATTGCCGCCTGATGGCAAATTCTCTGTAGTCACTGTCAGGGCAGATAAGCTAAGACTGGAGGACTGAACACCGAAATCGCTGGCACCCGTCGTAACAACCCCAGCAATGTCTACACTTGCTTTCAGCGTGGTTGCCCCGATGCTCGACACCGATGCCGGCGCAATGGCAACCTCAGCAACCCCAAGGGAATTGGTGATTTGCGATGCGGGTGTTAATACGGCAATAGTAGAGCCTGTGATTTCAAACGTTACCGCTTTTCCAGCAACTGCGATGCCCTTAGCATCTTTAACGGTAGCGCGAGCGACAAAGCCTGTACCAAGCGATATACCCGTCACCACAACACCCTTGGCATCAACCACGCTGACAGCCACTGTAGGGGCAACAGCATCTGTACCTGTACCTGTACCTGTACCTGTACCTGTACCTGTACCAGCTGGTGCAGTCCCCGGATTTCCCCCACCCCCGCCACAGGACACTAGCGCCAAGGACAGGCCTAACGCGGCCACGTATTTGATGTATTTCATTTGCATGCTTTTTACTCGTATTTGATTTTTAAACTTAACGGGCTGCCTTGTCAGCGATCACCTTGGGTGTGATGAACACCAGCATTTCTTGCTTATTGGATGTCTTGTTGCGCGTCTTGAATAAATTACCAACGCCTGGCAAGTCGCCCAAGAAGGGCACTTTGGTCTCGCTGTTAATCTCTGTCATCTCAAAAATGCCACCGATAACAACAGTACCACCATTCTCGACCAATACTTGGGTCTGGATATGCTTGGTGTTAATGGCAAAACCTGCAGCAGTAGACTGTCCAACGGTGTCTTTGGTAATGTCCAAAGTCAAAATAATATTGCCTTCTGGGGTGATTTGAGGAGTCACTTCAAGTTTCAAATTGGCTTTTCTGAAGGCAATCGAAGTTGCACCACTGCTGGTAGCGACCTGAAAGGGCAATTCAGTCCCTTGTTCAATCAGAGCCTTGATCTGGTCAGCGGTAACCACCCGGGGACTGGAAACCACCTTGCCTTTACCATCAGCTTCGAGTGCCGACAGCTCCAAATTCAGGAAACGATTTGCGGATGAACTGAAAATAGACAGTGCAAAAGTAGCGGGTGAAAAACCGCCCTGGCCAATTGCAGGCAGGTTGACAAATGCACTGCTTAGATCAACGACCCCACCTGCTCCGCTGCTGGCAACAGCGTTACCAAAATTGGTACCAAAAGCTGCTCTGTTGCCACTACCCAAGGCATAGCCGCCATCGCCACCTTGTTGCGCACGCAAATCAGTTCCGCCCAATTTGACACCAAGGGATTTGCCAAAAGTGTCAGATGCCTCGACTATGCGTGCTTCAATCAACACTTGCCGTGCAGGTATGTCAAGCTTGGCAATCAGTTGCTGGACTTGTTCAAGTTTGCTGGGAATGTCGGTGACGAAAAGTTGATTGGTTCGCGCCTCCGAGATCACACTACCACGCGGGCTAAGCAGTCGAGCCCCTGTAGATGAACCAGAACCACCCCCAACGGAATTGAGTTGTGCTGCCACTTCCGTTGCTTTGGTGTAGTTCAACTGAAACGGCTGGGTGCGCAGGGGTTCAAGTCCCTGCAATGCTGCGGCAGACTCCAAGTCCAATTTTTCCTTGGTGTTGATTTCATCTTTGGGCGCAATCCACAGCACGTTGCCAGTTTTGCGCATGCCAAGTCCCTTGGACTGCAAAATGATGTCCAGCGCCTGATCCCAGGGCACGTCCTGCAGTCGTAAGGTGACTGTGCCGTTGACGGAATCTGAAGTGATGATGTTGAAGTTGGTGAAATCTGCAATCACTTGCAGCAAGGAACGGACTTCAATGCTTTGGAAGTTGAGCGACAATTTTTGTCCGGTATAGCCCGGGCCTTGCGTCAATTTGGAGCTATCCACCTTGACCGGCTTAACCTCCACCACAAACTGTGAATCGGTTTGGTACGCGCTGTGAATCCACTGGCCTTGCGGTTCTATGATCACGCGCACGCGATCCCCCACCTGAAAGGCGCTGATGGTTTTAACAGGGGTACCAAAATCGGCCACGTCAAGACGCCGCCGCAGGCCTTCAGGCAAGGTGGTTTTCATGAATTCAACCACCAAAGTTTGCCCTTGCTGGCGAATGTCCACACCCACCTGGTTGTTGGGCAAGGCCACAACCACGCGCCCGGTGGCATCTTCGCCGCGGCGAAAATCCAAATCGCGCAGGGGCATGGTGTCACGGTTTTGATTTTCTGCAAATACCTGTGGCGCAGTGGCCACCGCCGACCCCACCAAGGGATCCAGCAACACCAACAAGGATTTACCTTGAATTTGCGTCTTGTAGGTGGTGTATTGCTTAAGGTTGAGCACCACTCGCGATCGATCACCAGCTTGAACCACGCTGATTGATTTCAGGTTGCCTTGGTTGACCTCAATATTGGAACGCCCCATGGCACTTGCCACATTTGGAAAATCCAGGGCAATACGTGCAGGTGACTGAATGGAAAACCCAGCTGGCAATGCCGTTAGCGCCTGATTCAGGTCAACTTTTACAACTTCAACCCCGCTTTGCAGCGAACCGGTGACGGCCTCAATGGTCACCTGAGCTTGCGCCCAACCTGCACTGGCCAGGATTACGATACTTAAAGAAAAACGTCGGAACAACGACACGAAACACTGGCTGCTATTGATTTTCATTTTGACCTCTCTTGCAACTGCAAACTGGCAGTGCGTTCAATCCATTCACCCGCTGCGTCTTGGACAATTTCACGCACACTCACTTCGGTTTCCGAAATTTTGGTGATGCGTCCATAGTTCAAGCCTAAATGCTCTCCAAGGCGAACCTGGTACAACAATTTACCCACAGTAACCAAGGCCACCGGCACGCCGGCCTTGACCATGCTGCCTACCATGGCCATCGAATCGACAGGAAAATCTTCAAGCGGCTCTTTACGACGTGCCAGCTCAGGTGCAATCAAGGCACCGTTGGAAGCAGCTTGGGAAGCGTCTTTTTTGAGAGCTTGTGTCAATTTTTGGTTGCTGAAGGGTTCCACTTCACCCGCTTGCGCATAGTTCTCAGGTTGAAACAACTTGGGCTCGGCAATCGGGGTGACTTTGGGATGGATCTCGCTGCGTTGCAGAGCCATCCACTGCTCCAATTCATCCTCCGGAGCCACCCCGCAGGCTGACAAAAGCACAAGCAAAGTCAAACCCATCCATCCTTGAAAGTGCTTAATCATTTGGCCGGCCCTTTTTTTGCTGCCGCTTTACGTTGCGCAGAAATTTCATCTGCATCCAGATAACGGAATGTCTTGGCGATGGCGTCCATCGATAAAACACCGTCTTTGGCAGGCAATATAGACAGGTTGTTCAAGGTCACAATCCGGGACAAGTTAGCGATATCTGCAGCAAAATTACCGATGTCGTGGTAACGCCCCGTGACCCGCAAGGCGATCGGCAACTCTGCGTAGTAATCCTTGACGACCACCTGCCCCGGCCGAAACAGGTCAAATTGCAGACTTCGCCCCAATCCTGCCTGGTTGATATCGGACAGCAAGGCATCCATTTCCGCTTTGCTCGGCAGTTGTTTCTCAAGCTGTGTCACATATTGCAGTACCTGTTCACGCTGTTTTTTCAACGCCTGAAGGTTCACCGCTTTACCCAATTTGACCTTGTACTCGTCGCGCAGTTTCAGTTCTTTTTCCTGCTCTGTGGTTAATTCAACCTGGGTATCACTGAGCCACAAAAACCACAAAGCCACCAACAAAACCCCAACCACTGCGACAAACACCGCATAACGGGGCACAACCGGCCAATTTGAAGGGTCTTTGGGGTCAAGATTTTTGAATTGTCCTGCCAAAGCATTGGACCACCGTTTGAAGTCCAGATCGATTTTCATAGAAGTTGCCATTAGAGGATGCTCCTACTTTGCAGCGGGGCTGGATGCAGCAGCAGCCTTACCCGTAAGCACGCCACTGGCGGATACAGCGGCTGGTTTTGCCACAGCGTCGTTTGGCACCAGCTTCACATTAATTTTGAAGTTAGCCACACGACGGACATCACGCGGCGCAAGCGCGACAGAACCAGACACGATTTCAATCAATTCTGGTCGCGCGAACCAGGGCGATTTGTTGCTCAAATTACGCAAAAGTTCGGATACCCGTTCATTGGATTGGGCCACGCCCTGTAAAGCCACGTTTTTGCCGTCTTGACGCATGCTATTGACATACACACCATCAGGCAATTGGCGCACCAATTCAACCAACAAATGCACTGGCAAATTACGGTCAGACTGCAAATCTTCCACCGCTTGCTGGCGCGCACGCAAAGCAGCAATCTCAGACTCAAGGCCTGCAATATCTTTGATTTGGGCATCGAATTTTTTGATCTCGGATTGGAGCGTCTGGTTGTGACCTTGCTGTGCCGCTATTTCGGCCTGGAACCATAAAAACACCAAACCAGCCAACAAACCACCAATCAAGGCAGACACACCCAAGCTGACGTTAAAAACGTCTTTGCGTTGTTTACGCGCCGCCTCTCGGTGCGGCAACAGGTTAATCAATATCACAACTTGAACCTCCGCAATGCCAACCCGCACGAGGTCAAATAAGAAGGTGCTTCACGTGTCAACTTATTGAGCTTGATGCCATCCGCGATGTCCATGCCATCAAACGGATTTACCAGCATGCACGCAAAACCTGTTTGCTGGGTGACCGCCTCTGTCAAGCCCGGCAACGCCGAAGACCCACCAGCCAGCATGACCATGTCCACTTTGTTGTGCGTTGTACTGGTAAAGAAAAACTGTAAGGCACGCCCAATCTCTTGAACCAGGTTATCAATAAATGGTTTGAGCACGGCACCGGCATAGTCATCAGGCAAATCACCATTGCGCTTTTTGGTCTCAGCCTCTTCCATTGAAAACCCATATTGGCGCACGATCATTTGTGTCAATTGGGCACCACCAAAGGCCTGATCACGGTCATACAACAACTCGTCGTCGCGAATCACCTGCATGCTGGTGGTCATGGCTCCCACCTCGAACAGCGCCACGATGCTGCCCACCCCCTTGTTGGGCATCCTGCCAATCAGCCGAGCCGCAGCCAGTCTTGAGGCATAAGACTCCACATCAACAATCACCGGCTTTAAACCCACCGCCTCAGCCAAACCCTGAATATCTTGCACTTTCTCGCGTCGCGATGCGGCAATCAAGACTTCTACATCGCCCGTAGCATTGGCGCTGGGTCCCACAATACAAAAATCAAGACTGACTTCATCCAGGGGAAAAGGGATGTACTGGTTAGCTTCTGACTCAACCTGTGTCTCAAGCTCTTGGTCAGACATACCCCCGGGCAGGACAATTTTCTTGGTGATCACGGCTGAAGGCGGCAACGCCATGGCCACATTCTTGGTTTTGGTTCCACTGCGTTTAATCAGGCGACGCACCGCGTCGGCCACCTCGTCAAATTTTTCAACGTTGCCGTCGGTGATCCACCCCCGCTCCAAGGGCATCATTGCACAGGTTTCAAGCACCAAATTGCCCGCTTTGTCCTGGCTCAGCTCCACCAACTTGGCGCTGGAAGAGCTGATATCCAGACCCAGCATGGGAGCGGGTTGGCGACTAAATAGCGACCCCAATGAAAACAATACGATCCCCTTAAAAAATCTTTGTTGACCCTGCAACTCTTGACAATTCACTTCAATAGTATCAGCAAGAGTGTTGTCTCGCAATGATATTTACCCGTTTGCTATTGCCCAACCGTTGCCAAATTTCAACGCTTTTCTAGAACCGAATACAAAAAAGATACGAATAAAACCGTTTTCAATCAAACAGTTCAACCAAGCAAATGCTAACCTAACTGATCAAGGCGTCCATTTTTATAATGCACGGCCTCACTACCTCAACTTATGTCCGAACAAAACTCCACCATCTCCACCGGGCCCAGCAAGCCGACCACGAACGTAAACCGCGCACCCATGCATTGGGGGCTGAAGTGGCTGCTGGTGGCCACCGGGCTGCTGATGGCCGGACTGCTTTCAGCATTGCTGGTGGGCGCACTGGCCTTGGCTGTGGCGTTTCCCAACCTGCCAGACATCTCGGCGCTGTCAGACTACCGCCCCAAACTGCCCCTGCGGGTTTTTTCAACCGAAGGCATTTTGCTGGGTGAGTTTGGCGAAGAGCGTCGGCATTTGACCCCTGTTCAGGACATTCCCAAGGTCATGAAAGATGCTGTGCTGGCGATTGAGGATGCGCGGTTTTACGAACATGGCGGCGTGGACTATAAGGGCATGGTACGGGCCGCGCTGGCGAACCTGGGACGCATCAAAAGCCAAGGAGCCTCCACCATCACCATGCAAGTGGCCAGAAACGTTTATTTGTCGTCCGAAAAAACCTACACCCGCAAAATTTACGAAATTCTGCTTACTTTTAAACTGGAGCACATGCTGACCAAAGACCAGATTCTGGAGGTCTACATGAACCAAATTTTTTTGGGTAACCGGGCTTATGGTTTTGCAGCCGCATCAGAGGCTTATTTTGGTAAGCCGCTTAAAAATATCTCGATCGCCGAAGCGGCGATGCTGGCCGGGCTGCCCAAAGCGCCGTCTGCCTACAACCCCATCAACAACCCCAAACGCGCCCGTTCGCGCCAGCTGTACATCATTGAACGCATGCTTGAAAACGGGTTTATCACGGCTGAACAGGCGAATGCCGCCAAACGCGAAGAGCTCAAAGTCAAAAGCCACTCGGACAACACCGGTGTGCACGCAGAGTACGTTGCAGAAACCGTGCGCCAGCTGATGTTTGCCCAATACGGTGAAGACACCTACACCCGGGGACTCAACGTCTATACCACCTTGCGCGCAGAGGATCAGTCCAACGCCTACAGCGCGCTGCGCCGGGGCATCATGAACTACGAACGCCGCCAGGTGTACCGGGGACCAGAAAAATTTGTCAGTCTGCCTGGCACGCAAGCTGAAATGGACGATGTGATCGACGAAGTGTTGCAAGAACACCCCGACAACGGCGATGTGCTATCAGCGGTGGTGCTGGATGCCAACGCCAAAAAAATTCAGGCGGTACGACAAAACGGCGAGGTCATTGAGATCACAGGCGGCGGTCTCAAGCCAGCGCAATCCGGCTTGTCTGAAAAAGCTGCAGCCAACATCAAAATCCGCCGGGGCGCGGTGATACGGGTGGTGCAAACGCCCAAACAAACCTGGGAGATCACGCAACTGCCCGAGGTTGAAGGCGCTTTTGTGGCCCTGGACCCGCATGATGGTTCGATCAAGGCCATGGTCGGCGGCTTTGACTTTGCCAAAAACAAATTCAACCACGTCACCCAGGCCTGGCGCCAACCAGGCTCCGGCTTCAAACCCTTCATTTACTCCGCCGCTTTGGAACATGGCGTGACCCCCGCCACCATCATCAACGATGGTCCGTTGTTTTTCAGCGCCGGGGTAACCGGCGGCCAGGCTTGGGAGCCGAAGAATTACGACGGCAAGTTTGAAGGCCCCATGACCATGCGCCGCGGTTTAGCCAAATCCAAAAACATGATTTCAATTCGAATTCTGCAAATGGTGGGGGCACAAAATGCGCAGAATTGGATTACCCGTTTTGGCTTTGATGCCGACAAACACCCAGCCTACCTGACCATGGCACTGGGGGCAGGTTCTGTCACTCCCATGCAAATGGCCACGGCCTATGCGGTGTTTGCCAACGGCGGTTATCGGGTCAACCCCTGGCTGATTCAAAAAGTCACGGATCAAAAAGGCAAAGTCTTGTCTCAAGTCCAACCCCCAATGCTTGATGAATCCATGCGTGTCATTGAGGCCAGAAATGCCTTCATCATGGACAGTTTATTGCAGGAAGTCACCCGCACCGGTACTGCCGCCTCAGCCCAGGCCAAACTCAAACGCCCCGATTTGTATGGCAAAACCGGAACCACCAACGACTCTATGGATGCCTGGTTCTCAGGCTTTCAACCCTCGCTTGCGGCCATTACCTGGATTGGCTACGACACCCCCAGAAAATTGGGTAATCGGGAAACCGGCGGCGGACTGAGTCTGCCAATATGGATTGAGTTCATGGCCAATGCACTAAGAAACGTTCCGGTGGTGGAGACTGTGGTGCCTGAAGGCGTGGTCAATTCAGGTGGCGAATGGTTTTACACCGAATACAGCAACGGGGCGGGGGTCACCACGCTGGGTGACACGGCTGTTGACGGCGCTCCTCCGCCCGTGATTCCCATGCCTGCAGCCGATGAGAAAAAGCAGATTCTTGACCTATTCAAAAATTAAGGCCTGACCAGCCTGCTCACTGGCGGAGCGCGAAAGCATGGCAAAAAATTCACCCTGACCCTTGGTATCCATCCATTGTTTGCCATCAAATTGATAGTGAAATCCACCCGATTTCGCGGCCAGCCAAATCTCATGCAAAGGTTTTTGCAGGTTGATCACAATCTGGCTGCGGTTGGCAAACAGCAGCGTGATCAATCCGCCTGAGCGCTGGTTGTCAATGTCCGCCTCTGTGCGCTCGTTGATACGGTCGCAACTGGCTTCAATGCTTTTGAGCACACGCTCAGCCAAATCCATAAATTCCAAGTCGGTCATTACAATTTCGTCATGATGTTGAATACTCAAATTCTAGTGCGCACGCTTGTCCTTGGTGTCGGTGCGGTCGCTTTGGTGGCCTGTGGCCAGCAAGGCTCGCTCTACCTGCCACCAACCGGCACATCCCACCGCGCCACTCTGCCCGAGTCTCTGTTGCCAACGCTTGGCATCTCCACCCCTCCCGTCCAACCTGCTGCCGCTGCGTCTACCCCGCAACACCCATGAATTCAAAACCTTTGCCTGGTCACCCCCACTTTGCCTACCGGGGCAACGAACTGTTTGCAGAACAAGTCCGGTTGAGTGCCTTGGCGCAACAGCATGGCACGCCGTTGTTTGTCTATTCCAAAGCGGCCATGCTGGCTGCCTTGGCTGCTTACCAACGCGGTTTTTCTGGCCGGCAAGTGCAGATTTGCTACGCCATGAAAGCCAACTCCACGCTGGGTGTGATTCAGCTTTTTGCCCAGGCCGGGTGCGGCTTTGACGTGGTGTCGCTGGGTGAACTGACCCGCGTGTTGGCAGCCGGCGGCCTGGCCAGCAAAATTATTTTTTCTGGTGTGGGTAAAACCCGCCCAGAAATGCGTGCCGCCTTGCAGGCCGGTATTGGCTGCTTCAATGTAGAGAGCGAAGCCGAGTTGGAAGTACTCAGCGAAGTGGCCCAAAGCCTGAGTCTGCGTGCGCCGGTGAGCATCCGCGTCAACCCCAACGTCGACCCGCAAACCCACCCTTACATTTCCACCGGCCTCAAGGGCAACAAATTTGGCATTGCGCATGAACGCGTGGTGCAAACCTACCAGCGCGCCGCCGCGCTACCAGGCCTGCAGGTGCTGGGCATTGACTGCCATATTGGCTCGCAAATCACCCAGGCATCACCCTATCTGGATGCCATGGATCGCATGCTGGACCTGGTGCAGGCCATTGAAGCTGCTGGCGTGCCGCTGCACCACATTGACCTGGGTGGTGGGCTGGGCATCAACTACCACGGTGAAACGCCGCCGCAAGCCGATCAACTGTGGCAGCAGCTGCTGGCCAAACTGGATGCGCGCGGCTATGGCCAACGGGCCTTGATGATCGAGCCGGGGCGCTCGCTGGTGGGCAATGCAGGCGTGTGCGTCACTGAAGTGCTGTACCTGAAACCGGGCGAGCAAAAAAACTTCATGGTGGTGGATGCCGCCATGAACGACCTGCCACGCCCGGCCATGTACCAGGCGTACCACCAGATCGTGCCCCTCAAGCCCAACCCAACCGAACCGCACACCTGGGAAGTGGTCGGCCCGATTTGCGAAAGTGGTGACTGGCTTGGCCATGACCGTCACCTGAATGCGCAGCCTGGCGATCTGCTGGCGGTGCTGTCGGCCGGAGCCTACTGCATGAGCATGTCCAGCAACTACAACACCCGCAACCGCGCCGCCGAGGTGCTGGTGGATGGTGCGCACAGCCACTTGATTCGAGCGCGTGAAACCTATGCCGACCAAATGCGGCTGGAGCATTTGCCATTCCCCTCCAGCAGTGCAGCAGGCGAAGCGCCAGCGCACTAGACGCAACCCGCCCTCAACATGCTACTATTTTTATAGTTTATAGCGCTTGTAAATAAAGGGCTAGAGGCATTATTTGTTGATAAATCGCAGTGCGCGCCAGCCCAGCAGTAGCAGCAACACGGCGGCGTACACCAGCACATCTGCAAAGTCATTTTTGGCGGCACGCATCCAATAGAAATGAAGTATGGCCAAGCCAGCCACCAGGTACACCACCCGGTGAAGCCGCTGCCAATTTTTACCACCCAATGCCTTGATGGCCCGGTTGAACGAGGTCAACGCCAGGCCGGTGAGCAGCACAAACGCACTGAACCCCACCAAAATAAAAGGCCGCTTGGCAATGTCTTTGGCAATGTCCGCCACCTCAAAACCCATGTCAAACCCGCTGTAACTCAATAAGTGCAACAGCACATAAAAGTAGACAAACAAACCCAGCATGCGTCGAAACCGCGCCAGCGCTGGGCTACCGGTGAGCACGCGCAGTGGGGTTACCGCCAGCACCACGCACAACATGCGCAAGCTCCAGTCGCCCGTGGCCCGAACCAGCGCCTGCGCCGGGTTGGCTCCCAACTGGTCGAACACCACCGCCCACACCAGGCTGGCCAGCGGCAGCAGGGCCAGCACAAACACCAGCGGCTTGGCCAAGGGATGCAAGCCCCAGTGTTTGGTTCGTGGCAACAGACCCACAATGGCAGCAGAGGTCATCAAAAGTACTTTTTCAGATCCATGCCCGCATACAGCTGACCGACCTGCGCTTCGTAACCATTGAACATCAGGGTTTTGCGTTTTTTGGCGAACAAGCCGTCTTCACCAATGCGCCGCTCGGTGGCCTGGCTCCAGCGCGGGTGATCCACCTCGGGGTTCACGTTGGAATAAAAACCGTACTCGCTGGCCGCCGCCTTGTTCCAGGCGGTGGCGGGTTGCCGGTCGGTGAAGCGGATTTTGACCAGACTCTTGCCGCTTTTGAAGCCATACTTCCACGGCACCACCAAGCGCAACGGCGCGCCACTTTGCTTGGGCAACACCTCGCCATACATGCCAAAGGCCAACAGGGTCAAGGGGTGCATGGCTTCATCCAGACGCAGGCCTTCCACATAGGGCCAGTCCAGCACCCGTGCACCCACACCCGGCATGGTTTTGGGGTCGGCCAAGGTGACAAATTCAACATACTTGGCACTGCCCAAGGGCTCCACCCGCTTGATCAGTTCCGACAGCGAATACCCCACCCACGGAATCACCATCGACCAGCCTTCCACGCAGCGCAGGCGGTAAATGCGCTCTTCTTGGGCGCTGAGCTTCAACAAATCTTCCAGCGCGTAGCGTCCCGGTTTTTTGACCAGCCCTTCGATCTCCACCGTCCAGGGACTGGTTTTGAGCGTGTGGGCGTTGCGCGCCGGATCGGCTTTGTCGGTGCCAAATTCGTAAAAATTGTTATAGGTGCTGGCGTGTTTGTACTCGGTGACTTTTTCCATGCTCAACGCACCTGCCACCGAGGTCTTGGCGCGAGCCAAAGCGGCCTGTTGTCCGGGCGCTACCCAACTTTGAGCCAACGCCTCGCGCCCCGCCCAGGTGGCCAGCGCGGCACCCGCTGCGCCGGTGGCCATGAGCCGGATCAGGTCGCGCCGCGACTGGTAGACGGTCAGTGGCGTGATGTCACTGGCGACCGGGTGAACATAGCCTTGGGATTGGGTTTTGATGAGCATGGGCGTTCCTATGTGCTGTTGGTCTGCAGAGAATAGAACTTCTTACACAAATCTGCAGCACTCGCCAAAAATGCACCCACGTCGGTAGCGACCCAAGCACAAAAAAGGGCGAATTGCCTGAAACAACTCGCCCTTTTGGCAGGGGTTCTAAGCGCAACCGAAGTTGCCGCATCAGCTCACACGAAAAATCAGTGCAGACCGGAAATGTAGTCGGCCACAGCCTTGATTTCACGGTCATTGAGTTTGGCCGCCACTTGTGTCATCTGCACGCTGTTTTTACGTACGCCATCGCGAAAAGCGGTGAGCTGCGCCACCGCGTAGTCGGCATGCTGGCCGCTCAGGCGCGGGTATTGAGCGGGAATGCCCGCGCCGTTGGGGCTGTGGCAGCCAGCGCAAGCCGGAATTTGGCGGTCGGCAATGCCGCCACGGTAAATTTTTTCGCCCAACAGCACCAATTCTTTTTCTTTGGCCGCCCCAGGGGTGGCTTTCTTGCTGTTGACCCAGTAGGCAATGTTGCGCATGTCGGCTTCGCTCAACGCGGCGGCCATGCCGTTCATCACCGCATTTTCACGCTTGCCGGCCTTGAATTCGGTCAGCTGTTTGATGATGTATTCAGGATGCTGCTGCGCCAGCTTGGGGTTGACCGAAATCAATGAATTGCCGTCTGGCGCATGGCAGGCTGCGCAAATAGCACCAAAACTGGCCTCGCCTTTGACCAAATCAGGCTTGGGCAGTGCTTCTGCTTGCGCTGCCAAACTTGACAAAACAGTGGCGGCCAACGCAGCGGCAACGGTAAATGTGGCAATCAGCTTCATAGGTGGAACGGGTCTGTAAGGGTTGGGGAAGAACTGGTCAATTCTACAATGGCTCAATTCCACCATGGGTCACTCATGACTATTTCCCCTAGCTCCATTGCCACACCTTTTGCCAATCCCCCATCGACAGCAGGCGCTGGTTTGGCCCCCGTCGTGACCCCGGTCGTTGCTTTGGGCTGGTTGCACACCGCCAAATTTCTCACCACCGCACCGCAGTTGCAATTTTTGCCCGCCCTGGACGTGCCCGAAATCGCTTTTGTGGGCCGCTCCAACGCCGGCAAATCCACCTGCATCAACACCCTGACGCAGCAAAAACAACTGGCTTTTGCGTCCAAAAAACCGGGGCGCACCCAGCACATCAATTTGTTTGCGTTGGGCAAACAAGGCGTGACCGACGCGGTGCTGGCCGACTTGCCCGGTTACGGTTATGCAGCGGTGCCCAAGCAAGACAAGATTCGCTGGCAGCAGGTGATGGCCAACTATTTGGTGACCCGCGAAAACCTGAAAGCCATCGTGCTGATGTGTGACCCGCGCCACGGTTTGACCGAGCTCGATGAGGTGCTGCTGGACGTGGTGCGCCCGCGCGTGGAAGAGGGCTTGAAGTTTTTGGTGATTTTGACCAAGGCCGACAAACTCACCCGCGCCGAGCAGACCAAGGCACTGGCCATCATGAAGCTGCAGGCGGGGGGCGGTGAGGTGCGACTTTTTTCAGCCACCAAACGCCAGGGGATTGATGAAGTGGCTACCCTGCTCTGGCAGTGGGCGCATCCTGCAACGGCGCAAGCCGCCACATCAGGTCAACCCGAATAGCTACATATTTCATAGCTATTAGCCCAATAGAATAAAGGGCTGCAAGCTGTTTTAATAAAAATTCTGCTCACCTGCAGGTCGATCCTTGAAACGCTTGTGGACCCAGTAATACTGCTCCGGCATGGCATCTATGTAGGTTTGCAGCCGCGCGTTCATCAGGGTGGTGTCAGCCTGCAAGTCGTCTGAGGGGAAATCCTGCCAGGCAGGCAGCACCTGCACCTCATATCCTTCGGGGGTCATGCGCGTGACCACCGGAACCACCTGGGCGCGCCCCAGTTTGGCAAAGCGTGAGAGTGAAGGCACGGTGGCGGCACGGATGCCGTAAAACGGCACAAACAGCGATTCATGCGGGCCAAAATTCATGTCGGGCAGCAGGTACAGCACCTCGCCCTGGCGCAGGCTCGACACAATGGTTTTCACGCCATCCGCACGTCCAAACAATCGCCCCGAACCAAAGCGCTGGCGACCCTGCAAAATCCAGGCATCGGCCTGCTTGTTGGCTTGGTCGGTGTAAATGGTGGTGAAGTGGCGCGGCAACTGCTGGGTCAGCGCCGTCCAGCCTGCATCCAGCCCAACAAAATGGGGCGCAAAAATGACGCTGGCTTGCGCCCCTTCAAGCGCATGCACAGCCCCGGTGAGCTTCAGTCGGGCCCGTACCACGGCTTCAGAACCATGCCATAACCAACCACGATCCAGCCAGGCCTGGGCAAAGCGCACAAACACCCGCTGCGACAATCTGCGCCGTTGACGGGCTGGCAGTGTCGGGAAACACAAGCCCAAGTTGGTCTGCACCACGCGCCTGCGCGAACCCACTACGGCATACAAGCCGCACCCCAACAGCCATCCCAGCGCGCGCACCCAAACCAACGGCAAGTAGGCCAGCCAACGCATCAACCAAAGCAGCAAACGGGTTCCCAATGTCAAGCTCCTGAGGGTCAGAGCGTTTCACGCGGCTGCTTGTAGCGCGCGTAGCCCCACAAATACTGCTGCGGGCACTGCATCACCAAGCTTTCCATGGCATGGTTGATGGCAGCCACCGCCTCGGGCAATGCCGGTGGCAAGGCCGCTTGCAAGGGCTGCACATGCACTTTAAACCCGCGCCCCCAGGGCAGACGCTCGCCCCAAGCCAGCAGCACACAGGCTCCAGTTTGCTGAATCAGACGCACGGACAGGGTCATGGTGTAGGCCGATTGGCCAAAAAATGGGGCCATCATGCCCATGCCCAGCGGCGGCACCTGGTCTGGCAGCAAGCCCACCGACTCGCCATTTTTAAGCGCCTTGATCATCTGCTTGACTCCGGAGAGCGTGGTGGGGGCCGTCAACAAACCAGGGCGTTGACGCGAAGCCTGAACCACTTTGCGCAACCAGGTTTGGCGCGGTGGACGAAACAGCACCGTCATGGGTTTGCCGCCCACACCGTAACGCTGCGCATAAGCCTGGGCCGTGATCTCAAAGCACCCCAGGTGCGGGGTTAAAAACACAATGCCGCGTCCTTGTGCCAGCGCATCATCCACCAGCGCGGCACTCTCCCAAAAAACAGGAACCGGCTGACCCAGCCACAGGCGCGGCAACTCGGTCACCAACTTGCCACTTTCCCCCACGGCCGTGAGCCAGCGCCTGCTGGACAAGCCCGCCAGCCGGACATGGGCCAGGAACCGTTTGCGGTAGACGTTAGAACCCACAAAAGCCAGCCAGCCCAGCACCCACCCCTGGGCGTGCAGCAGCCACAAAGGCAGGAAAGACATGAGCTTGAAAAGGGTGGCCATGGGGTGGGATAAAATAACAGCGTCGCCGAGTTACAGAACTACTTGCAGGGCGACACCCACAACGGGCGCGCTTTTAGTCCGCCATTGTGCCTTGTCAAATCTTTGACAAATCTGCTAAAGCGTTCGCTGAAAGCCCCTAAAAGCCAAGGCAACGCAAACTGGTTGTTAACTTTTACTTAGGAGCTTTCATCATGTCGAACGACTTTTTATTTACCTCCGAATCCGTCTCTGAAGGCCATCCCGACAAGGTGGCGGATCAGATCTCTGACGCGATTCTTGATGCCATCTTTACCCAAGACCCGCGCAGCCGCGTGGCCGCGGAAACGCTGTGCAACACCGGTTTGGTGGTGCTGGCTGGCGAGATCACCACCCAAGCCAATGTGGACTACATCCAGGTGGCGCGCAACACCCTCAAGCGCATTGGCTACGACAACACCGACTATGGCATCGATTACAAAGGTTGCGCCGTGCTGGTCGCTTACGACAAGCAAAGCAACGACATCGCCCAGGGCGTTGACCACGCCTCAGACGACCACCTCAACACCGGCGCTGGCGACCAGGGCCTGATGTTTGGCTATGCCTGCGACGAAACCCCCGAACTGATGCCCGCACCGATCTACTACGCCCACCGCTTGGTAGAACGCCAGGCTCAGTTGCGCAAAGACGGCCGCTTGCCCTTCTTGCGCCCCGATGCCAAAAGCCAGGTGACCATGCGTTATGTGAACGGCAAACCGCACAGCATCGACACTGTGGTGCTGTCCACCCAACACAGCCCAGAGATGAGCCTGGGCGACCGCATGACCGATGCGTTCTACGAAGCCATTCGTGAAGAAATCATCAAACCGGTGCTACCCAAAGCATGGCTGACCGCCGACACCAAGTACCTGATCAACCCCACCGGCCGCTTTGTGGTGGGCGGTCCGCAAGGTGACTGCGGCCTGACCGGGCGCAAGATCATTGTGGACACCTACGGCGGCGCTTGCCCGCACGGGGGTGGTGCCTTCAGCGGCAAAGACCCCAGCAAGGTGGACCGCTCAGCCGCCTATGCCACCCGCTATGTCGCCAAAAACGTGGTGGCCGCTGGCCTGGCCAAGCAATGCCAGGTGCAAGTGGCCTACGCCATTGGCGTGGCCAAGCCGATGAACGTAACGGTCTACACCGAAGGCACTGGCGTGATCCCCGACGAGCAAATTGCCAAGCTGGTGCAGGAGCACTTTGACCTGCGCCCCAAGGGCATCATCCAGATGCTCGACTTGCTGCGCCCGATCTACGAAAAGACCGCCGCCTACGGCCACTTTGGCCGCGAAGAGCCCGAGTTCACCTGGGAACGCACCGATAAGGCTGCCGCACTGCGCGCTGCAGCCAATTTGTAACGGTTTAACCCAAACAATCCATCAGGGCGTGAATGCCTGGTAAGGTGAGTTGCGAGACAGTTTGGCTAGCCGAGAGGCTTTCATAGCCGTCGCTATGGACGACGAACGGGTGAGCGAAATGGCCGCAAATCACGCCGCCAGGCATCAGGCAGACACGAAGTGCCGCCTGATGGATTATTTGGGTTTAAGGGATGTGGAAATTGCAAATGCACCGTTTTTGGCGAGTGCTGACGGGATGCTGTGCTAGGCGCAAAACGTTTGTTTAGCTCCGCTAAACAAACGTTTTGCAACGACGCAATGCGCCCGTTAACGTGAAACAACGCCCACAGTCGACATGAATGGCGTGTCGTAGGGTCGACTTCAGTCGGCCATGGCGGGTTGAAACCCGCCCTACACAGGGCACGCGTGTTTCATGCTTTGGGGTGTCCTTGTTGAACATGGACGTTAGTGCCGCCAAAAACGGGATATTTGTGATTTCCGCATCCCTAAGCAAACTTGTTCTTTATCCTAGGAGGCTGTCGGACTTTCGGCATCGAAGCATTCGCGACGAGCGGCGTAGCCAAATTCGACCACAGCGAGGACAGTTTTTGCCAGATTTGCAGGCTCATAGCCGTAGCTATAAGCCCAAAAGCCGGTGAAAAATGGATCGCGGTGGTCGGATTGCAGCCGGTGCAGCCGGGTAGGCAAGAAGACGTGGCAGGCTACCGCCCGCAAGGAGGCGCAACAACCCCAGGCGCGTTGGCAGTGGCTCAATCGACTGCGAAGCGCTGTCACCCAAATGGTGAACTGACCCGAAGCTGAAAAGGACAATGTTAATTGGGACTTAGGGCTCGCCAACCAAGCGGTCAACTGGGCAATCTAAAGTGATGGGGCGACACTTCTCACCTGTTTGAGTTCTGACGTTTACAGCCATTTTTTTTTCGCCGCAAACACCGCATTGGGGTATTGCGGCTGGCCGCGTGAACCGTTGTAGCGCCCCAGCGCCAGGAACACATCACCACGCTCGCGCTCCAGGTAATGCCGCAAAATCACACAACCAAAACGCAGGTTGGTTTGCATGTGAAACAGTTTGCCGGCATCGCCATCGCCCAGCACCCGGGTCCAGAACGGCATCACCTGCATGTAGCCCCGCGCCCCAACCCGGCTCACCGCGTATTTGCGAAAGTTGCTCTCCACCTGAATCAGCCCCAGCACCAGCGACACCTCCAGCCCGGCGCGCTTGGCTTCGTACCAGACCGTTTGCAAAAATTCTTTGCGCGTGATCCAGTCGGTTTTTTTCTTCTTCAGGCGCTCGCTCATGGCTACCAGCCAGCGCAGGTAGGCCAGGCGCGATTCGGTGTCGGCAAATTCGGGCACGGGTGGCGCGTGGTTGGCAATGGCCGAGCTCAAGGCCGTGCGCACCGAGTCCACCAGCGGCTCTTCAACCTGTGCCCCGGCCCATGCTTGCTCTGATAAAAAGAGCTGCTCACACCCTAAAATAAAGGGCGACAGGGCTAAAACATCAGATAAAAAGCCACGTCGACGCAAGCTCATCTGAGCGCTAACAGCAGGTGCATCGTGGGGCGTATCAGACTTTGAGTTTGGCCAACAATTGCGCCACGATGTCAGCCACCGGCACGGCGCTGGCGGCTGCGTCACGGCGGTGCTGGTACTCCACGTTGCCTTCTTTCAGGGCGCGGTCACCCACATTGACGCGGTGCGGCACGCCGATGAGTTCCCAGTCGGCAAACATCGCGCCCGGGCGTTCGCCCCGGTCGTCCAGCAGCACATCCACACCCGCAGCCAGCAGCTCAGCGTAGAGTTGCTCTGAGGTAGCTTTGACCTCAGGCGAACGCTCGGCGTTGATCGGGCAAATCACCACGGTAAACGGTGCCAGCGCGTCGGGCCAGATGATGCCGCGCTCGTCATGGTTTTGTTCAATGGCGGCGGCGGGCAGGCGGGTGATGCCAATGCCGTAGCAGCCCATTTCCAAAAACTGCGGCTTGCCGTTTTGATCCAGAAAAGTGGCTTTCATGGTTTCGCTGTATTTGGTGCCCAGGTAGAACACATGGCCGACTTCAATACCGCGCTCAATCGCCAGCACGCCTTGGCCGTCGGGTGACGCATCACCGGCGACCACGTTGCGCAGGTCAGCCACCACCTCGGGCTCGGGCAGGTCACGCCCCCAATTGACACCGGTGAGGTGATAGCCCGCTTCATTGGCACCGCAAACCCAATCAGCCAACACCGCCACGTCACGGTCTACCACCAGTTTGACCGGTTTTTGAAGGTTCAAAGGCCCGAGGTAGCCAGGCTCACAACCAAAGTGATCAACGATCTCGGCCACGCTGGCAAAGCGCAAGGCAGCAAGACCGGGCAGCTTGTTGACCTTGACCTCGTTCATGTCATGGTCGCCACGCAGCAGCAGCAACCAGACTTGCGTTTTGACGACTTCGCCTTGCTCATTGAGGGTGTCGGTGGCCAACACCAAGGATTTGACGGTTTGCGACAGCGGCAAGCCCAGCAGCTCGGCCACCTCGGCACAGGTGCACTTGCCCGGCGTCGGGGTTTTGAGCATCGGCTGCGTGGCCGCGCCGTGTGCGCCAGCGGGAGCCAGCGCTTCAGCCTTTTCCATGTTGGCGGCGTAGTCGCTGCCCGGGCAATACACGATGGCATCTTCACCGGTGGCTGCAATCACCTGAAATTCTTCGCTCAGGTCACCGCCAATCGCGCCGCTGTCGGCGGCCACAGCGCGGTAGCGCAAACCAAAGCGGTCAAAAATGCGGCGGTAAGCGGCCGCCATGACCTGGTAACTGGCTTTGGCGGATGCCTGGTCGCGGTCAAAGCTGTAGGCATCTTTCATGATGAACTCGCGCCCACGCATCAGGCCAAAGCGCGGACGGCGCTCGTCGCGAAACTTGGTCTGGATTTGGTAAAAGTTTTTTGGCAACTGTTTGTAACTGCGAATCTCTTGACGTGCAATGTCGGTCACCACTTCTTCACTGGTGGGCTGCACCACAAAGCTGTTGCCGTGGCGGTCTTTGATGCGCAGCAGCTCGGGTCCCATCTTGTCAAAGCGACCAGTCTCCTGCCACAACTCGGCCGGTTGAATCACTGGCATCGCCAGCTCTACTGCCCCGGCGCGGTTCATCTCTTCACGCACGATGGCTTCTACTTTTTGCACCACGCGCAGACCCATGGGCATCAGGGTGTAGATGCCTGCGCCGAGCTTTTTGATCATGCCCGCGCGCATCATCAGTTTGTGGCTGACCACCTCGGCATCGGCCGGGGCTTCTTTGAGGGTTGAAATGAAAAATTGAGAAGCTTTCATGGGGAAATTCGGCGCTTTATCAGGGTTATGACTCTTGATGCACAGCAAGGTCTGTGCATAATCGAGTCAATTTAAAAATTAGGGTTTGATTATGCTTGACCGGGACGGCTTTAGGCCCAACGTCGGCATCGTCCTGCTCAACCAGAAAAATCAGGTGTTTTGGGGCAAGCGTATTCGGACGCACTCCTGGCAGTTTCCGCAAGGTGGCATTGACCGGGGCGAAACCCCTGAGCAAGCCATGATTCGGGAATTACATGAAGAAGTGGGGCTGCTGCGCGAACATATCCGCATTGTGGCCCGCACCCGCAACTGGTTGCGCTACGAGGTGCCAGACCGTTTTATTCGCCGCGATTCACGCGGTTTTTACAAAGGGCAAAAACAAATCTGGTTTTTGCTGCAATTGGTCGGTCACGACTGGGATTTGAACCTGCGCGCCACCAACCACCCCGAGTTTGATGCCTGGCGCTGGAACGACTACTGGGTGCCGCTGGAGGCGGTGGTGGAGTTCAAGCGAGAGGTGTATGTAATGGCGCTCAACGAGCTGTCACACTACCTGCCGCGCAGCCAACAGCGCAACCGCTTTTTACGCCAAGGTATTCGCCCAATGGACGCATATCTGATGTATGCCGATGCGGCTCATGGTCCTGTGGAGTTGCCGCCTGGCGGCAGTTATGAGCCCGATTCTCAATCGGGAATGGCCAGAACTGTAGGTTGATCAGCGGCTCAGCACCAGGTTGTCCCGGTGCACCATTTCTGGCTCCGCCGCGTAGCCCAGCAAAGCTTCAAAAGCGCTGGAGGGCTTGCGGCAAATCAGCCTGGCCTCGGAACTGGCGTAATTGGCCAAACCCCGGGCGACCTCCATGCCCGCCAGATCACGGATGGCGATCACGTCACCGCGAGAAAAATCACCCTCCACCGCCGTCATGCCAATCGGCAGCAGACTGGAGCCGTCGCCGCGCAGTTTCACCACAGCCCCCGCATCTACCGTGACCGAGCCGCGCAGTTGCAGGTGGTCGGCTATCCACTGTTTGCGGGCCTGTGTTTTTTGTGTGGAGGCCAGCAACAAGGTGCCAATGGCTTCACCCTGGCTCAAGCGCAACAAGGCATCGGGCTCGCGACCCCAGGCAATCACCGTAGCGGCTCCGGAGCCCGCAGCGCGCTTGGCCGCCAAAATTTTGGTGATCATGCCACCGCGCCCCAGGCTGGAGCCTGCGCCGCCCGCCATGGCTTCCAGCGCAGCATCTCCGGCTTGCCCCACATGCACAAACTGTGCGGCGGGGTCTTTGCGAGGGTCTGCGGTGAAGAGACCTTTTTGGTCGGTCAGGATGACCAGCGCATCAGCCTCCACCAGGTTGGCCACCAACGCGCCCAGGGTGTCGTTGTCGCCAAACTTGATTTCGTCGTTGACCACCGTGTCGTTTTCATTGATGACCGGCACCACCCCCAATTTCAGCAGGGTGAGCAAGGTGGATCGGGCGTTGAGGTAGCGTTCACGATCGGCCAGGTCTGCATGCGTCAGCAGCACCTGGGCGCTGCCCAGGCCGTTCTCACGCAGCTTGGTCTCATACATCTGTGCCAGCCCCATTTGCCCCACTGCGGCGGCGGCTTGCAACTCGTGAATTTGATGCGGACGCGTCGTCCAGCCCAGACGCTTCATGCCCTCGGCAATCGCCCCGCTGGAGACCATGATGACTTCACGCCCACCGCGCACCAGCACCGCCAGCTGGCGGCACCACTCGCCAATGGCGGCTTCATCGAGCCCACGGCCTTCATTGGTGACCAGGCTGGAGCCCACCTTGACCACCACACGGCGCGCATCGCGCAACACAAGAGATTCACTCATTTGAGCCATTTAGACCTCTAGCCCTTATATATAAAGCGCAGTTAGCTATATATTTTATAGCTACTCAGACACACCCACATCGGTTGCAAAACGCGGATCAATCACCTCAGGGGCTTGTTCCAGCTTTTGTTGCGCGCTGATGTGTTTGAACACGGTTTTGATCAGCGGCTCGCAGCCTTCACGGGTCAGGGCAGAGATTTCAAACACCGGCCCTTTCCACTTGAAGCGTTTGACAAAGTCTTTGACCAGAGCCTCGCGCGCCTCCAGGGGCACCATGTCGAGCTTGTTGAGCACCAGCCAGCGCGGCTTGGCGTACAGACCAGGATCGTATTTTTTGAGCTCGTTGACGATCGCCTTGGCCTGCGCCACGGTGTCCACGCCGTCGTCAAACGGGGCCATGTCAACAATGTGCAGCAGCAAGCGGGTGCGTTGCAAATGACGCAAAAAGAGATGCCCCAGGCCAGCGCCTTCAGATGCGCCTTCGATCAGCCCCGGCAAGTCAGCCACCACAAAGCTCTGCTCGGGCCCGACACGCACCACCCCCAAATTAGGATGCAAGGTGGTGAAGGGGTAGTCGGCAATGCGCGGACGGGCGTTGGAGATAGCCGTGATCAGCGTCGACTTGCCAGCATTGGGCATGCCCAGCAAGCCCACGTCGGCAAGCACCTTCAACTCCAGTTTGAGGTTGCGTTTTTCACCCGGCCAGCCAGGTGTTTTTTGCCGTGGCGCACGGTTGATGGCGCTCTTGTAGCGCAAGTTGCCAAAGCCCCCGTCGCCACCCTTGGCGATGGTGATGACCTCGCCGGGTTTGAGCAGCTCAAACAACACTTCACCGGTTTCTGCATCGCTGATGATGGTGCCAACCGGCATTTTCAGCGTGATGTCGTCACCAGCCGCGCCAAACATGTCAGACCCCATGCCATGCTGGCCGCGCTGTGCGTCATGGCGGCGCGAAAAGCGGTAATCCACCAGGGTGTTCAGGTTTTCGTCGGCCACGGCAAAGACATGACCACCCCGGCCACCGTCACCACCATTGGGACCACCAAACTCTTTGTATTTTTCATGCCGAAACGAGACGCAGCCAGCGCCACCGTCTCCAGCGGAGATATCAATGTAGGCTTCGTCTACGAATTTCATGCGCATGCACCTTAAAAATCAGGCATCACGAATCGTGAAACCTACAAATGAAAAACCCCGCGCCGGGCGCAGGGTCTTGAGTGGGAGCAACCCAGCGATCAGGCTGGTGTCACGCTCACGGTGTGGCGGTTGAGCGCACCTTTGATGGCAAAAGACACATGGCCTTCTGTCAGCGCAAACAGGGTGTGGTCTTTGCCGATACCAACATTCACGCCGGGGTGAAATTGGGTGCCACGTTGACGAACAATGATCGCGCCAGCGCTGATCAGTTGGCCACCGTACATTTTCACACCGAGCATTTTGGGCTTGGAATCGCGCCCGTTTCGCGTCGAGCCGCCGCCTTTTTTATGTGCCATGATTCTCTTTCTTAATCAGGTGTATCAGGCCGTAATCGCACCAATCAGCAGTTCGGTGAACTGTTGACGATGACCTTGGCGTTTCTGATAGTGCTTGCGACGGCGCATTTTGAAAATGCTGACCTTGTCGTGTTTACCATGCGTCACAACCGTGACGCTCACCGTTGCACCGGACACCAAGGGTGTGCCAACCTTCAACTCTGCGCCGCTACCGACTGCCAGAACCTGGTCGATCACAATTTCTTGGCCTACGTCCGCAGCAATCTGTTCTACTTTAATTTTTTCGCCAGTAGCAACTCTGTATTGTTTGCCACCAGTTTTTATGACCGCGTACATAATAACCTCTTAAAAATGCTCCACGAACGAATTTCCGCAGAGCCTAGGATTATCACATAAGTCACACGTTTTGCCAAATTCCAGCAAAACAGCGCCTCAAGTCCGCCGTAGCGCACCTTCAGGCTTTCTATAATGCGGGCAACTAACCGGGCCACCGTCTTGCACGCCACTCTCTCCCCAAAACCCAGCCCCTTGGCACTCATCGCGCCTGATATGCGTGAGGTCGACCTGGTCATTGCGCAACGACTCGACTCTGGCGTGCCGCTGGTGGGACAAGTTTCACGCTACATCATTTCAGCCGGTGGCAAACGGCTGCGACCCGCCTTGCTGCTCCTTGTATGTGGCGCCCTTGGCTTCAAGGGTACACAGCGTTTCAACCTCGCCGCCGTGGTGGAATTCATCCATACCGCCACCCTGCTGCACGACGATGTGGTGGACGACTCGTCCCTGCGGCGCGGCCACGCCACAGCCAATGAGACTTTCGGCAACCCAGCCAGCGTGCTGGTAGGCGACTTTTTATATTCACGCGCTTTTCAGATGATGGTCGATGCCCAAAGCATGCGCATCATGGAAGTGCTGGCCGATGCCACCAACATCATCGCTGAAGGCGAAGTGATGCAACTAATGAACATGCACAACGCCGCGCTGGATGAAGCCGGTTACCTGCAGGTGATACGCTCCAAAACAGCCAAGCTGTTCGAAGCCAGTGCCCGTGTCGGCGCCATTCTGGCCAGTGCTGACCCCGCCACAGAAAGCGTCTGCGCCGACTACGGTCAAGCCTTGGGCACCGCTTTTCAGGTGATTGACGACGTGCTGGACTACACCGGTGATGCCGCCGTCATGGGTAAAAATCTGGGCGATGATTTGCGCGAGGGCAAAACCACCTTGCCGCTGATTGCCGCCATGCAACGCGGCTCGCAGACCGAGCGCGCCCTCATCAAAACGGCCATAGAAACGGGCCGCCTTGACCTGATTGACGAGGTTGTGACCATCGTCACCGCTACCGGCGCACTTGATGTCGCCCGCCAAGCCGCCACCAACGAGGCTCAGCGCGCCATTGCCGCCGCCCAACAGCTGCCAGACAATGCGTACACACAGTGTTTGATACAATTAGCGGCTCAGCTGCTTGATCGTCAATACTGACACAAAAGCGAAAAATCGGAATGTAGCGCAGCCTGGTAGCGCACTTCGTTCGGGACGAAGGGGTCGGAGGTTCGAATCCTCTCATTCCGACCAAATACATCAATGGGTTAGCAGTTTTTTGCTGCTAACCCATTTTGCTTTGCGGCTCTGAATCACCAGATTGCCCCCACAATTGCCCCTCAGTTTGTAAACCTTGCTCTGCGGGGCGCAGGCATCCTTTCATTTGGCTTACTCCAGTGAGTTATAAGCTATTTAAGCCTCTAGACCTTATGGAATAAGCGGAAGTAGCTATTAATAACATAGTAAATAAGAGAGCAAAAGCAAGCCAGCGGTCACGCTGGCTTGCAGCCCGCAAGGCCTGTAACCGCGGTCTTCCTTGTCTGATACTCACCATCTCGCAACAAAGCCAAACCACAGCACGGTTCTGAGGGAGCCCCCTCGGGGGGGGGGCGGACGGGCAGACCGCGCAGGCGTTGCTGCGAAGCAAGCAAGACCCAAGGGTGGGCGGGGTTAACACAACTTGACCGGCGAAGCCGCTGACCAAAACCATGCGCGCAGCGCCTGACTAACGTCCATGTTCAACAAGGACACCCCTAAGCATGAAACATGCGTGCCCTGCGTAGGGAAGGGTTTCAACCCGCCATGGCCGACTGAAGTCGGCCCTACGCCACTGAAGTCGGCCCTACGACACGCCAGTCTTGTCGGCTGTGGGCGTTGTTTCACGTTAACGTCCATGTTCAACAAGGATGCCCCTAAGCATGAAACATGCGTGCCCTGCGTAGGGAAGGGTTTCAACCCGCCATGGCCGACTGAAGTCGGCCCTACGACACTGAAGTCGGCTCTACGACACGCCATTCTTGTCAGCTGTGGGCGTTGTTTCACGTTAACGTCCATGTTCAACAAGGACACCCCTAAGCATGAAACATGCGTGCCCTGCGTAGGGAAGGGTTTCAACCCGCCATGGCCGACTGAAGTCGGCCCTACGACACTGAAGTCGGCTCTACGACACGCCATTCTTGTCGGCTGTGGGCGTTGTTTCACGTTAACGTCCATGTTCAACAAGGATGCCCCTAAGCATGAAACATGCGTGCCCTGCGTAGGGCGGGTTTCAACCCGCCATGGCCGACTGAAGTCGGCCCTACGACACTGAAGTCGGCTCTACGACACGCCATTCTTGTCGGCTGTGGGCGTTGTTTCACGTTAACGTCCATGTTCAACAAGGACACCCCTAAGCATGCAACACGCGTGCCCTGCGTAGGGAAGGGTTTCAACCCGCCATGGCCGACTGAAGTCGGCCCTACAACACTGAAGTCGGCCCTACGACACGCCATTCTTGTCGGCTGTGGGCGTTGTTTCACGTTAAAGTGTGTGAATTTGGCGGCAGGGATTTTCCAGGCGCAGATTTTGCTTGTTCGGCTACGTAGCCGGGTCAAGGGCAGGCTGCGTAAGCAGCCTGACGCAGCGAACCCTTGATGCGGCGTAGTGGCCAATACGCCATTCACTGGCAGCAAGCGCTGCAGTTTTGCGCTCGCCACCATGGATACATGCGTTTTATGCCGCCAGATTTACGCATATTTGCGCAGCCGCTAACAGCGGTTTATTAGCTACTAACTTAATAGCTACTTACTCATGTTCTATAAGGGCTAGAGGCATATAAGGCATATAATTTTTGCCAAACGCTAGTTGACCTAGCGATACCGCGTAGAGTTTGGACAATTTGCTATGCTTGTAATAGCTTCTTACCCATTTTACATAAGGGCTAGAGCCACAAAACGTATATAAAAAATGGAGAGGCCGAGTAGCCCTGGCAGCGCAACAAGATGGCGGCTGGATCATTGGCAGCCAAAGCCAACGCCTCTTTCTGCCGCCGATACCACTCACCCCACCATCAACACCGTTGGCCGCTGGCCAGGCTTGCGCAGCACCTTATTGAGCCCATCCTGTTCCAGTGCCCATCAGGGTGACAGCGGCCACGGTGATGAGGGCACCCAGGAGTTGTTGCAACGAGATCGCCTCATGCAAAAACAGACTAGCGCCGGCAAAGCCAAACAGCGGCACCAGATTCAAAAAGCTTCCAGCCACGCTGGCGCGGATATTTCTGAGCGCCGCCATATACAGAGAAAACGCCAGTGCGTACTGAACCACGCCCGAGCTGGCGGCCAAGAGCCAGAGCTCGGGCGTGGTGGGTAAATTGTGCAACGTGGGGCGAAGCATCCATTCCAACGGCAGCAGCGCCAGCGCAAAACCCAGTGCCACCGTTTGCTGCCAGGCGACGATGGTGATCGGGTCGGCATCGGTGGCAATGCGGGCGGACAACACCACGTACAGCGCAGCACAGGCAGAGCCCGCAAACACCAGCGCATTACCCCACATGGCTGCGCTGCCAGCATCGGCCAGGCTTGCCCCCAGCGCAAGGTACAAGCCCGCTACAGCGACAATCGACAGCAGCATGAAGCGCACGCTGAGCCGCTCGCCAAACAGCAGTGCCGACAGCGCCATGATCATCAGCGACTCGGTGCTCAAAATCAGCGTGGCGGTGCTGGCCTGGGTGTGCTCCAGCCCGATCAAGTCCAGCAGGTAGGCCAAGCCTGGCTCTAGCAAACCCAAAGCGGCAAATCGCACCACCGTGCGCCAGGCGAGGGGCTGCGTCGGTTTTTTCCTGACAAGAATCAGCAGCCAAAGGCAAGCTACGCTGGCGGCAAGCTGCACCACCAACAGAAAAATCGGGGCAAACACATCCAGCGCCCCCTTGGACATGACGGTGGCCATACCCCAGGAAAGCGCAGCCAGGATGGCCAGCACCGCGCCGTTGGAGGTCTTGATCGACAAGGGTTTTGTCATGGCGCGCGCGGTATCTCAGTGCCGCGCATCAGCGGGGCTGCGCCTGGCCAAGCTCCTTGCACTCCACCGGGCAGCCTTTGGCCAGGCAATCTGCCTCGTCACAGAGACGGCAGATTTTCAGGGCGTGCGCGGCATCATGCGTTTCGTTCCACAGGATTTTGAGGGCCAGGGTTTCAAACTGAAACAGTTCGCGCCCGCTCAAGGGCAGAAGCATTTGGCTCAGCGCCTGCTGGCGTTGATGCAATGCATGCGCCACCGCACGATGGCCCTCAGGCGTCAGGTTCAGCGCAACGCTGCGCCGGTCTGTGCCCGTCGTTTTGGTCAGCAAGCCCGCGTGCATCAAGCCCGCTACCACGCGCACGGTGGCGGGGTGCGACAAGCCGAGGTTGGCCCGCAGCGCATCAATCGAACCGCCGGGGTACTTGCTCAGCGCCAGCAGCGCCGCGCGGGTGGTCAGCGTGTTGGCAGGCTCGTCACGCAGCTTGTCCATGGTGGCCAAGGCCAGGGCACCGAGCAGGTTGACAGAACGTGACGTAGCCTGGGTGTGTGGGTTGTATGTATGCATGCTGCATATATTAACCGACAAAATTAACACAAAAAGTATCTAGCTAAGTGCTATTGATTAAATAGCTGCTTACCCTTGTTTAAAAAGGGCTACAGGTCACTTTAGCTTATAAACCCAGCGTCTGCCAAAGCTGCTCCACACGCGCTGTTACCTCGGGCGTCATGGTCAATGGCTTGCCCCATTCGCGCGTTGTCTCCCCAAGCCATTTGTTGGTGGCATCCAGCCCCATCTTGCTGCCCAGGCCGCTCACCGGTGAGGCAAAGTCCAGGTAGTCAATTGGCGTGTTGTCGGCCAGCAAGGTGTCACGCGTGGGGTCGACGCGGGTGGTGATGGCCCAGATCACTTCTGTCCAGTCACGCACATTCACATCGTCGTCCACCACCACGATGAACTTGGTGTACATGAACTGGCGCAGAAAACTCCAGATGCCAAACATGATGCGCCTGGCGTGGCCGGGGTAGGCTTTTTTGATGCTGACCACCGCTAGCCGGTAGCTGCAGCCCTCGGCGGGCAGGTAAAAGTCGGTAATCTCGGGGTACTGGCGTTGCAGCAGCGGCACAAACAGCTCGTTCAAGGCCAGCGCCAGCATGGCGGGCTCATCGGGCGGTTTGCCGGTGTAAGTGCTGTGGTAAATGGGCTCGCGGCGCAGTGTGATGCGGTCAATGGTGAACACCGGAAATTCGGCGCATTCGTTGTAGTAGCCGGTGTGGTCGCCAAACGGGCCCTCCAGCGCGTGCTCAAAACCGCTTTTGTGCGAGGCATCGGGGTTGATGTGGCCTTCGAGCACGATCTCGGCAAAGGCGGGCACGCGCAAGTTGCTTCCCAGCGCCTTGACCAGCTCGGTGCGGCTGCCGCGCAGCAACCCGGCAAACTGGTATTCGCTCAAACTGTCGGGCACCGGGGTGACCGCGCCCAGAATGGTGGCCGGGTCAGCACCCAGGGCCACGCACACCGGATAGGGTTGGCCGGGTTTTTGCGCGGCGTGGTCCTTGAAGTCGAGCGCGCCACCGCGGTGCGCCAGCCAGCGCATGATGACCTTGTTGCTTGATAACACCTGCTGACGGTAGATGCCCAGGTTTTGCCGGCTTTTGAGCGGGCCTTGGGTGATGACCAGGCCCCAGGTGATGAGCGGGGCCACGTCGCCCGGCCAGCAGTGCTGCACCGGCAGTTTGGCCAAATCAACGTCTGAGCCTTCCCAAACCACCTCTTGGCACGGCGCGCTGCTGAGTTCTTTGGGCGACATGCTCCACAGGGTTTTGACCAGGCTGCGCATGCCGATGAGTTCCTTGAAGCCCTTGGGCGCTTCGGGCTCTTTAAGCATGGCCAGCACGTGGCCAAACTGGCGCAGTTCGCTCACGTCGTTCACGCCCATGCCCAAGGCGACGCGGCGCGTGCTGCCAAACAGGTTGCCCAGCACCGGCATGCGGTGGCCGGTGGGGTGCTCAAACAGCAACGCCGGGCCGCCCGCGCGCAACACCTTGTCGCACAGCGCGGTCATCTCCAGGTGCGGCGACACCTCGGCCTGCACGCGTTTGAGCTCGCCCAATTGTTCTAACTGGACGATGAATTCTCTTAAATCGCGGTAGGCCACAGCGTTGTTCTCTAAAAAATTAACGGCAATTGACGCTGCAAGAGGCCAGCGCGGTTGGTTGTAACCCGCAGCGTGCATTGGGTATCTGACTCCGCAAATGTTCCCCGGTCTGAGCCACGCCCAGCCCTCCTCCTTGATTTGAGTCCATGCTGCGTCAGACATCCAACGCACGCCGCTAGCCCGTGTTGGTTTGATTTCATGGGAATCAATGCGGGTCTGCACCCGATGAATGGAGTCCGCCCCAACGCGGCGCATCGGGCTGCGGCAGGCCGAGCAGGTCGATGACGCGACTGAGCGTGTGGTCGACTATTTCGTCGATCGATTTCGGGCGCTGATAGAAGCCGGGCACAGGGGGAAAGATGATGCCGCCCATCTCGGTCACGCTGGTCATGTGGCGCAGGTGCGCCAGGTTGAGCGGGGTTTCGCGCACCATCAAAATCAGCCTGCGACGCTCTTTGAGCATCACGTCTGCCGCGCGGGTGATCAGGTTGTCAGATAGGGCAAGCGCGACTGCGGCCAGGGTGCGCATCGAACAAGGTGCAATCACCATGCCGTCGCATTGAAACGAGCCGCTGGCAATGGCCGCGCCAACATCGTGCACCGGGTAAACCACATCAGCCAAGGCTTCGACCTCAGCGCGTGGCGAGCCCAGCTCTTGCTGCACATTGAGCCAACCCGCGTCGGACACCACCAGATGCGTTTGCACGCCGTCAACGGCCCGCAACGCTTGCAGCAGCCGCACCCCGTAGATGGCGCCGCTGGCACCAGAGATGGCGACAACAATGCGTTTTTGGTGACGCTCTGAATGTGGCATGGATGTCATGGTTGAGATGTTTTTGGCCTTCGTAGGGTCGACTTCAGTCGACCTGGCCGAATGAATTCGACCCTACAAAGTCAGTCGCATGGCAGAGGTTGTGATGGGGTCACGCTAGCGCGGTTTCAGACCGCCCAGCCGCGACTTGAACAATTCGCGTGCCTGCGCCAGTACGTGGCGGGGATGCAGCTGCGCCAGGTTGAACACCGGCAACTCGATCGCATCAATGGTGTTTTTGACCAGCAGGCCCAGTTCGGTGTCGCCTTCCATCGCCAGGCGGCGGTTGAAGAACAGCGTGTCGGGGTCTTCCTGGCGGCGCGCCAGCAGCACAAAGTCGTTGGCGCTGGCGCTGATGGTCAGGTCGGCGGCACCGGGGTTCTGGCAGGCCACGAAGCGACTGGTGCGCCATTCAAAGTCAAACGTCCAATGCGCATCCAGCACGCACAGACGCAGCTTTTTGCCAGCCAGCAGTTGCGTCACGTCGGGCGCCAGTTTTTTTGCCAGGGCCACATTCAGACCGGTGACAAACAGGAACGAACCCGGGTAAGCGGGCAGACGGCCGAGCATTTGGCCCACCGGCTTGGGGATCAGGAAGGGGGTCGCAGGAGTAGCGGTCATGGGGGTGTCCTTGTGCGCTTCTAAGGGGCTGATTAAACCAGTTCCAGCCCGGGCTTGGCGTGCCAGTAGCCATTGCAGGCTTGCTCGGGCATCAGCGTTTGCAGTTCAGTATTTGCCGTGGCGGCATCGAGCTGGCCGGTCATCACACCGTGGAACAGCTCGCTGATGCGCACCGTGTGCTGCGCCTGCGGGCTGATGCGCAGCACGTCGACGCCGATGTCGCGCATCGCCTTGATGTCTGGCAACAGGTTGTAGACGCGCGCCGACTGCGTCTGGATGCCGTTGAGCACCAGAAATTCTTCGCTCTCGCGGGTGCGCATCAGCAGGCCGTCGGGGTGTTCCATGCACTTGAACTGGCAGTCGTCTTTGGGCAGGTTGCAGTGGCGTGCGGTAAAGCAGCGCGCAGAAAACGCCAGCGGCATGCGGCCATAGGCAAACACCTCGGTTTGCACTTCTGAAGGTTTACCTTTTTGGATCAGCGCCAGGTCAGCGCCACTCATTTCCAGCGGCATCACCCAGCGGTGAATGCCCAGCGGGGCCAGCCATTGCAGCGTGGGCAGGTTGTAGATGTTCAGGTGTGGTCCGACCACAAACGGCACTTTGCCTTCCAGGCAATGCACCGCGCCCATGTCGTTGGCCTCGACCATGAATGAGCCGTTGTCGGCAATCTTGTGCAGCACCGTCACGTCGGCACCGGACTCGATCAATACTTGCGTGGACAGCACCACTTCTTTGCCCGCGTCACGCAGCGCGGTGGCGATGTCAAACCAGTCGTTCAGGCGCACCTCGTGGCGGCGCGAGCACACCGTCTCGCCCAGGTAAACAATGTCCACCGGGCTGGCGGCCACGGCTTCATAAAAGGCCAGCACCTCGTCGCGTGGCCAGTAATACAGGATGGGGCCCAGAGCTAGTTTCATAGAGAAAATTTCAAATGGCTGCGAACGCGCGTAAAGTCGTCCTGGCTAGGCGCGCCGCCGCAGGCAGTACGTGTTTGCAAGACAAGGCGGCGCAACAACACCAGGGCAGCTTTGCGTGCGTTCATCATTTCCAGGGGCGGTGATACGCGCCAAGTGTGTGCTGCTGGCCTTCTGCCACTTTGTCCAGATCACTGAACCACGCGGGTTTGGCGGTGTAGCGGTGCGGGTTGTCGCGGCAGCTGTCCATGGCGGCGCGCCAGACCTTGGTGACCTGTGCCACATAAGCCGGGCTGCGCTGACGGCCTTCGATCTTGATGGCGCTCACGCCAATTTTCATCAGCTCGGGCAACAGCGACAAGGTGTTCAGGCTGGTGGGCTCTTCGATGGCGTAGTAGTTGTGGTCGTCGCCCACGTCAAAACGGCCTTTGCACAAGGTGGGGTAGCCGGCGTTTTCACCAGGGGCGTAGCGGTCGATCAGCACACCGTTCAGGCGCGATTCGCGGCCCTGCGGCGTCTCGACCCAGCGCACCGCTTTGGGCGGCGAACACACGCCGTTGGTGTTGGGGGCTTCACCGGTCACGTAGCTCGACAAGGCGCAACGGCCTTCCACCATCACGCACAGGCTGCCAAAGCCAAACACCTCGATTTCGACCTTGGATTTTTCCAGCACTTGCGCGACTTGGGCCAAAGAAAGCACGCGCGGCAGCACGGCACGCGCAATGCCAAAGTGCTGGTAATAAAAGTCCAGCGCCTCGTAGTTGGTGGCCGAGCCTTGCACCGACAAATGCAGGCGCAACTGCGGCTGATGGCGGGCGGCGTAGGCCATCATGCCGGGGTCGGCCAGGATGACGGCATCAACGCCGCTGTGCGCTGCCCGGTCTACCGCGCGTTGCCACAGGTCAGCCTTGGCCGCTTGCGGGTAGGTGTTGAGCGCCACAAACACCTTGCGGTGGTGGTCGTGTGCGTAGCGAATGCCGGCCTCAATGGCGGCTTCGTCAAAGTTCAGCCCGGCAAAGTTGCGCGCGTTGGTGGCATCGCGAAAGCCCAGGTACACGCAGTCGGCGCCGTTGTCGACAGCAGCTTTCAGGGCGGGCAGGCTGCCTGCGGGGCAAACCAGTTCCATATGGGCCGTCGCGGGTCGGTCAGATGAGGCAGAGAGATGGGCAACAAGAGAATTCATATAGGCATAGTTTCACCGCGCGGTTCAGCGCAAACAAAGTGATTGGGCAAAGGTTATCCAAGTCTGGCATCTTGGTAAATGATGTAAGTCAATCGTTTTCAACAATTCACCGCGGTTCAATCGACATTTGACTCAAACGTTTGATTTATCCCAAACAATTCATTAACGTGAAACAACGCCCACAGCCGACAAGAATGGCGTGTTGTAGGGTCGACTTCAGTCGGCCATGGCGGGTTGAAACCCGCCCTACGCAGGGCACGCATGTTTCATGCTTTGGGGTGTCCTTGTTGAACATGGACGTTAGGGCATGAATGCATGGCGAGCCGAGTTGCGAGGCAATTTGGCTGACCGAGAGGCGTTCATAACTGCCGCTATGGACGACGAACAGACGGGCAAAAAGGCCGCCAATCACGCCGCCAGGCAGCATGCAGGCACAAAGTGCCGCCTAATGAACAATCTCGGATGAAGCGGACGCACCTTCAAATCGATCGCCTTAATTGAGCGAAATGCCCACTCAAGCTGTGCCAGGGACTTCAGGCTAGGCGGGTTGAAGCGGCTCAGCGCACCTGCGCAACCGTGTCCCAATTCTGGTCAAACCACGCGTCGCCGTCGAGGTAGGCACGCAGCATCGGTAGCGCATCTAGCCCCCAGAACAGGCGGCCGTCCAGCTCAAAAGTGGGCACACCAAAAATGCCCTTGGCAAGCGCGGCGTCGGTGTTGGCCTTGAGTTCGCGCTTGACCGGATCACCGGTGACGTCACGCGCGGGCATCAGTTGCGCACTCAGAGCCTGCAGGCGTGGCCCGTCTTCGGCATCGCCGCCGCCCAGCCAGACATGGCGAAACAGCGCTTCGCAAACGTAGCGATTGGCGTTGCCCCCCTCGCCGCACGCCAGCGCCAGGCGCAACAACGCCAGCGGGTTGAACGGATGCCGTGTCGGCAGTTGCAGCGCGACACCGCTTTGCCGCGCCAGCCAGAGGACTTTTCGGTAGGTCCAGTCGCGCTTGGGGGCTATCTCGGCAGGCCCCTTGTGACCGTGGTGCTTGAGCAGGCCAGCAAACAAAATCGGTTGGTACCTGACGCTGTAACTGCAGCCCAGCAGCGCTTCGGGAAGCTTTTCAAACGCCAGGTAGGCGTAGGGCGAGATGAAGTCCAGATAGAAATTAATGTGTTTCATGACTTGCGCTCAAGGTGGGTTGCCAAACACATCGTTGGCGCAGGCTTGCAAACGTGGCGTGACACGCTCGGCAATGGCCTGCCAGACTTGCCGCTTGAACGCGTCGTCGGCATTGCCCCAGGCGGTGATTTCATCGAGGGTGCGCAGGCAGCCGCGGCACAGGCCGCTGGCATCGTCCATCTCGCACACCGACATACAGGGCGACGGCAAACCTTGTGTGTACTTTTTGCCTCCAGCCCTTATATCGTCTGCGGTAGCAGCTATAAACAATATAGCTTTTTGATCAAAGGTCACAAGCCCTCCTGTGCGGCCACATCGACCACCGGCGCACCGGTCAGGCGCGCCAGATCGTTCGGGTGCAGTTTGAACACACCATGCGGATGGCCCGCAGCAGCCCATATTTCATCAAAGCGCAGCAGGTCACGGTCGATCAACGTCACCGGCGTTGTGGCGTGACCCACCGGTGACACGCCGCCAATTGAAAAACCGGTACTGGCCTTGACGAAGTCGGCGTCGGCACGGCCCAGTTTTTGCCCGGCGGCGCACACCAGTGCGGCGACTTTTTTCTCATCAACCCGCCGGTCGCCCGAGGTAATGACCAGCACAGCAGCGGCATCGGGTTTGCGCTTGAAGATGATGCTTTTGGCGATTTGACCCAGCCCGATACCCAGCGCGTCGGCAGCCTGCTGCGCGGTACGCGCGGCATCGCTGAGCATCACCGGCGCGTGCGGATGCCCTTTGTCTTGCAGCACCCGAGCCACGCGTTGCACGCCGTCGGGTAACGCCTTGAGTTCAGCACCACACATCAGCCACACCTTTTGTTGAACATCGCTTTGCCAGCACGAGAGTTGGTTGGGCGCTGCAGAAAATCGCTGATGAACTGCCCCGCGTCGATGAGTTTGTCCAGATCAATGCCGGTGTCGATGCCCATGCCATGCAGCAGGTAAACCACGTCCTCAGACGCTACGTTTCCAGTCGCGCCTTTGGCATACGGGCAGCCGCCCAAACCCGCCACCGACGACTGAAAGTTCCACACCCCCATTTGCAGCGCTGCTAGGGTGTTGGCCAGCGCCAGACCGTAGGTGTCGTGGAAGTGGCCGCTGATGTGGTCAATGTCAAAGTGCTTGAGCGCAGCCTCTAGGGCGCGCTGCACCTTGAGCGGTGTGCCCACGCCAATGGTGTCGGCCACGTCAACACGCTGCACACCAATGCCCTTCATCAGCCGCGCCAACATCTCCACCCGTTCTGGCGCAATCTCGCCCTCATACGGGCAGCCCACGGTGCAGCTCATGGCGCCGCGCACCGCAATGCCTGCAGCATGAGCGGCCAAGACCACAGGGGCAAAGCGCTCAATGCTCTCAGAAATAGAGCAATTGATGTTTTTTTGGCTAAACGCCTCGCTGGCCGCGCCAAACACCACGATTTCATCGGGCCAAGCCGCACGCGGCAAGGCCAGCGCCGCCTCCAGCCCCTTGAGGTTGGGCGTGAGCACCGAATACCGCACGCCGGGCTGGCGTGTGATGCCCGCCATGACCTGGGCGTTGTCGGCCATTTGCGGCACCCATTTGGGTGACACAAAACTGGTGACCTCGATTTCTTTCAGGCCAGCAGCTTGCAGCCGGTGCACCAGATCGATCTTGACCGCGGTGGGCACGGTTTGTTTTTCGTTTTGCAAGCCGTCACGCGGGCCGACATCGATGAGTTTGACGTGGGGTGGATAGTTCATAGGCTACTTCTCAAGAATTTTCAATGCACTGCGCTTCAATAACCACGCACGGGGTCAACGATACCGGCAAGTGCCTCACTGCGCAGCAAGGCCCCTATCTTGCCTGCGATTTGCGCAATGCTGTCCTCACGAAGCGTGCGCGCCGAGGTGTGTGGCGTGAGGGTGATTTTGGGCTCGCGCCAAAACGGGTGATCCGCAGGCAACGGCTCGGTGCGGAACACATCCAGCAGGGCGCCTGACAGGTGGCCGCTGTGGATCAGCGCCAGCAAATCATCTTCCACCAGATGTGCGCCGCGTGCCACATTGATGAGGTAGCCACTGGGCTGCAGGCGGCTTAAATGGGCGCGGTTGAGGATGTTGGTGGTGTCAGGTGTGAGCGGCAGCAGGTTCACCAGCACCCGGCTGCTGGCCAAAAAATCATCAAGTTGCGCCGCACCACTGAAACTGCGCACGCCATCCAGCGCGCTGGGCGTGCGGCTCCAGCCGTTGACCGGAAACTCAAAGTGCGTCAGCGCCTGCGCCACCCGTGCGCCCAACACGCCCAGACCCATCACGCCCACCGGAAAATCGCTGCGCTGGCGCGGCTTGTAATACGTCCAGTGCCCGACGCGTGCATCGTCGGCGTAGGCGTTCAGATCACGAAAATGGCGGATGACCGCCTGGCACACGTACTCAGCCATCTGCACCGCCATACCTGCGTCTTCCAGCCGCACCACCACGGCTTGGGGCGGCAAGCGCAGCTTCATCAGCGCATCGACTCCCGCGCCAATGTTGAAAATGGCGTTGAGCTGCGGCTGCTCGTCAAAAAACTGTTGCGGCGGCTGCCAGACCACGGCCACGTCGGCCGCTGGCGCGCCCGGCTGCCAAACAGACACCTGCGCCTGTGGCAAGGCGGCATGCAAGCCCGCCAGCCAGGGCTCGGGGTCGGTGTTGGCGCAACAAAAAGAGATCTGAAACGGGGTCATGAATGCTTTTAATTCAATAGCGCCTTAGGTTTTATAAACCAGGGCTAGAGGCCAAATTGACACTTTAAATTAACCATCATACCTGGCTGATCAAACGCACATCCAGCCCAGCCACTTTGGTAAAACCAGCATCAGCGGTGACGAAAACAGGACGTTCTGACGCGGCGAACGCACAGGCTGCCTGCAGGGCATCAGGCGTTTTGAGACCGTAACGGGCACGCAACTGGGTGGCAGCATCCACCACTACGGCACTGAGTTCCACGATGCGCACGGCGGCAAAAAAATCGTCATAACGTTTCAAAAGCGCTGCATTGCCCTCCCGCAAGGGCTTCACACGACACTCCAACACAGACAAGCGCGACACAAGCAATTCGGCGCTGGCCTGCGGTGCGGTCAACTGCGCCAGCAGGTCAACGGCTGCGGTGCGAAATGGGGCAGCCCCTTCAAACCGGTAAATCAGCGTGCAGGCATCCAAAAACAAGCTCACCGCTGGCTCCAGCCTTCATTCAACCCTGCCAGACGTGCCTGCAAGCCCGCCGCGTCCAACCCGCCAGCATCAGCGTCCACCGCAAGAAACTGGCTCAATCCGTGGGATGCTGTCGGCTGGTTGCGCTGCGCCTGTGCCAGTAACGCCTCATAGTCCAACGGGCTTAATAAAACCGCACTGGGACGATTGCGTTTCATCAGGTACACAGGCCCCTGCGCCAGCGCTGCGTCCAGTGCCGCAAAGCCACTGCGCTTGATCTCCGCCACCGTGATAACGTTCATAACAAAGCCTTTTTTAGTATCGATAACGGTATTAATGATACTTAAAAGGGAGCGAATGGGCAATAGGTGCCGTGCATTTCAACACCGTTTACGCCACGGCAACCGTCAACTTCAGCAACTCTGCCCCTTCCACCACCTGGTCACCCGGCGCGTAGAGCAGCTCGGCCACCACACCGTCCGTGGGCGCGGTCAGGCAGCCGCCTTCGGCGTGCCATTCACGGGCGTGCGCTGATTGCCAAAGTCTGGGTAGTGTCCTGCGCACAGATGCAATACGGCGCTGATTTTGATCACCCAAAAATTGGCTAACCGAGCACCAGCGAGAGTGTCCAACAGCAGCTTGGGGAGGCCATTTTGGGAAGTTTTTGGCAAGTGCGATCCGCATCAAATGTACAATTCAGTCGTACACCTTAAGGAGGCCATGATGCAGACACTTCCCTTTTCGCAGGCGCGCGCCCAACTCGCCAACGCACTGCGAAGTGTTGAGGCGGGTAATGCGCCTTTTTCAATCTCGCGACGGGGTCAGGTGGCCGGCGTTTTGATGTCTTTCGAACAGTACCAACGCATGAGCGGCGCAGCCAATGGGTTTGCAGAAAAGCTCAAGCACTGGCGATGCGAACAACTGCCTGCGCTTGATGGCACACCTGAAGATGACCCGTTTGCTCAGGTGCGGCAAACAGATGACGAGCGGAATTTTTCCTGGTGAGTACCACCACTTGGGTACTCGATACCAACGTGCTTTCAGAGGCATCTCGACCCGCGCCACATGCCGGTGTGATGGCAAATTTGAGCCGTTATGAAGGCGAACTGGCTATCGCCGCCCCCGTGTGGCACGAGCTGCGCTTTGGCTGGTTGCGCATGCCTGCTGGGCAACGTAGGGATGCGATTGGCCGATTTGTACAAGACGTTGCGGGTCAACTGCCAGTGCTTGCCTACGACGCTCAGGCGGCTCGCGTCCATGCTGAATTGCGTACACAGAGAGAACAATTGGGCCAAACCTTGGCGTTTGTGGATGGTCAAATTGCTGCCATCGCGATCGCCCAAGGCGCAACACTGGTCACTCGAAACACGCGAGATTTTGCGGGGCTGACCGGCTTGCGAATAGTGAACTGGTTCGAGTTGCAGTGACCAACTGACAGCCACTTCGGTTCACGCCACCTCCCCCAGCCGCAGCAACTCTGCCCCTTCCACCACCTGGTCACCCGGCGCGTAGAGCAGCTCGGCCACCACGCCGTCCATGGGGGCGGCAATGGTGTGCTCCATCTTCATCGCGTCCATCACCGCCAGTGGCTGGCCTTTGGTCACGATGTCACCGGCTTTGACAGCAAACGACACCACTTTGCCAGGCATGGGCGCGGTCAGGCGGCCGCCTTCGGCAGGGGCCTCGCCCGCGTGCGCCAACAGGTCAATTGCCATGATTTGTGTAGCACCTTGCGCAGTGAATATATGGGCTAGCTCACCTTTTCTGTACACATTCACCAAGGCGCGATGGCCGGCGAATTGCAGGTCAATGCCCTGTGGTGTGGCGGCAAAATGCAGCACACCGGCCAACGACGCTGCGGGTTGAGACACCTGCCCGTCAGCGACCACCGCCGCAGTCGCACGCTCTCCCGCAAGTGCATCCACCGTCAAGTGCAGCGCACCGTCGTGCAGATAGGTCAGTTTGGCCTGCACCCGTTCGCCGCCAAACTCAAATTCAAAACGGCGTGTGAATACACCCTGGCTGCGCCAGCCGTCGGCTTTGCTAAAGGGGTCTGCACGTTCAGTCAAGCGCTCGTCGAGCAGGGTTTGGGCTACGTCGGCGGCGGCGGCCAGCGCCAGTCCGACACGTTCCTGATGGAACAGCACGGCGGCTTCGCGCGGGATCAGCCCGGTATCCAGATTGGCCGTGGCAAAAGAATCGCTGGCCAGCACGTGGCGCAAAAACTGCACGTTGGTGGTCAGGCCGACGATGTGTGTCGCGGCCAACGCCGCATCCAGCCGTGCCAAGGCTTGTGCGCGGGTGTCGCCGTGCACGATGAGCTTGGCCACCATCGAGTCGTAATACGGGCTGATGGCATCCCCCTGGCGTACGCCGTCGTCAAAGCGCACCGGGCTCAGGCCGCCCTCACCCAGGCCCTGCGCCCGCGTGTGAGGGGGTCGGAAAGACACATGCGGTGGTTTGGCATAAACGTCCAGCGTGCCGGTGGCCGGTAGAAAGTTGTTGTCGGGGTTTTCGGCACAGATGCGCGCCTCGATGGCATGGCCGGTGATGCTGAGTTGGTCTTGCCTAAGCGGCAGCGGCTCGCCACTGGCCACGCGCAATTGCCATTCCACCAGGTCCTGGCCGGTGATGGCCTCGGTGACCGGGTGCTCCACCTGTAGCCGGGTGTTCATTTCCATAAAGAAAAAAGCGCCCACGCTCCCCACTTCGTTGGGTTCGCTGGACATGCCGATGCCAGAGGCAACTGCCCTTGCGTCCGTCCAAGCCTGCGCGGACAGGCTCGGGGCCACGGTCGTCAGCCCCGCGGGAGCCTTCACGACTTGGGACGGCTCGGCGGCGCTCAACCCATCTTCTTGTGCCTGTTGAAATCGTTGCTCCACAATGAATTCCACCGTGCCCGCGCCCACATAGCCCACGGCACGGGCAGCAGCCACGGCGGCCTCACCCATACGCGTGCGCAGCTCGGGGGTCAGGCCCGGGGCAGGGGCTTCTTCCAGCACCTTTTGGTGGCGGCGCTGCACCGAGCAGTCGCGCTCAAACAGGTGCACGTAATTGCCCTGGGTGTCGCCAAACACCTGAATCTCGATGTGGCGTGGGCGCTGCACGTATTTCTCGATCAGCACCGCGTCAATGCCAAAGCTGTTGATGGCTTCGCGCTTGCAGCTGGCCAGCGCGTCCAGAAAATCTTGCGAGCGCTCCACCGCGCGCATGCCCTTGCCGCCGCCGCCAGCGCTGGCTTTGATGAGCACGGGGTAGCCGATCTCGTCGGCCTTGAGGTGCAGCAAGGCTGGGTCTTGATCTGCGCCGTGGTAGCCGGGCACCAAGGGCACACCGGCCTTTTCCATCAGTTGCTTGGACTCGGCTTTCAAGCCCATGGCTTGCATGCTGGCGGCCGGCGGGCCGATGAACACCAAACCCGCTGTGGCGCAGGCGGTAGCAAAGTCGGCGTTTTCGCTCAGGAAACCGTAGCCGGGGTGGATGGCTTGCGCGCCGGTGGCCTGGGCGGCTTCGATGATCTTTTCCCAACGTAGGTAGCTGTCTTTGGGGGCACTGCCACCAATGTGGACTGATTCGTCACAAGCTGCCACGTGTTTGGCGTTGGCATCGGCATCGGAATAAACCGCCACGGTTTGGATGCCCAGGCGGCGGGCGGAAGAAGCCACCCGGCAAGCAATCTCGCCTCTGTTTGCGATAAGGATTTTTGTAAACATAGAGGTCTCCGTCTGGGTGAATTCGGCTACAAATTAATGGGGGTCAATTAATGGGGGTCAGAACCCAATTAAATTTAATAGGGTTCTGACCCCCATTAATTCCAATTGGGTATGCGTTTTTGCAGGAAGGATTGCACGCCTTCTTTGCCCTCTGCACTGGCTCGGATGCTGGCGATGCCTTCTACGGTGCGGGCGATGAGCGCAGCGTCAATGTCTTTGCCTGCCACGTCTTGCAGCAGGGTTTTGCATTCTTTAACGGCGTTGGGGCTGGCAGTGACCAAGGCTTTGGTGAGTTCATTCACCTTGTCGTCAAGTTGCTCAGCAAGAACCACCGCATGCACAAAGCCGATGCGCAAGGCCTCAGCCGCATCAAAACGCTCGGCGGTCAAAAAATAACGGTGCGCGGCGCGTGCACCCATGGCGCGGATCACGTAGGGGCTGATGGTGGCCGGGTACAGGCCGAGCTTGACTTCGCTCAGGCAGTAGTTGGCCGTGTCCACGCTCACCGCCATGTCACACACCGCAACCAGCCCCATGCCCCCCGCATAAACGTCGCCCTGAATGCGCGCCACAGTGGGCTTGGGGCAGGTGTAGATCACGCGCAGCATCTCGGCCAGTTGCGCCGCGTCAAGCAGGTTTTCAGCGTGCGTGTAGTCGGCCATGCGACGCATCCAGTTCAGGTCGGCCCCGGCGCAAAAGGCCGGGCCTTCTGCTGCCAGCACGATGGCACGCACCTGATCGTCTTGCCCAAGCTGGGCGAAGGCTTGCGTGAGCTCAGTAATCACCTCGTCGTTGAAGGCGTTGCGCACCTCGGGGCGGTTCAAGGTGACGGTGGCAACTGCACCGGTTTCAATCTTCAGTGTGGCCATGTTTGCAAGCCTCGCAGGGTTTGAATTGCGTCAAAGTCGGCATCGCGGTGCAGCAGCGTATGGTCATGGGTGATGCAGTAACTGGCCAGCAGCACGTCGATGGGGCTGCGAATGGTGAAGCCTTTGGCACGCAGGGCACGGTCGTGCTCGGCGGCGCGCAAGGCGTTGGCCATGCTGCCAATTTCGACTGTGGGCAGGTCGAGCAGAAAGTCTTGTGCCAGCAACAGCGCCCGGTCGTTTCTGAAACCACGCAAGACCTCAAACACCACCAAATCCGCGACGCCAACGGTGACTGTGCCGTCTTGCAGCAGTTCGATCAATTTCAAGTTTGCAGGTGAATGGTGCTGGTTAAAGAAATCAATCCAAACGCTGGAATCCACCAAAATCATTTGTCAATTCCTGATGCGTTGGAATAACGCGCTGCTGACTCTTGCACCATGGGTGTGGACACTGGCGTTGAGATGGCTTGAGCTGTTGGCATCAAAAAAACCGGATCAATTTCACCCTCAAACGGCAAACCCGCCTGTTTGGCCTGGACTTTGGCCAATTGTTCAGCGCGGTATTTAGCCCAGGCCGCCTCGTCGTCACCGATCCATACCAACTTACCCCGAAGCGCCAACAGCCCGTCATAAACCTTGCGCCGCTTGATGAGTTGCAAGCCCGCCTCGACCGCCTCGCGTTTGGTCTTAAAGTCGCCGGTAGCCATCACATAGTCCATCAATTTGTCGTCAATTTCAATGTTGGTACGCATGTCAAACTCCTTTAATGTGTACGAATTTCACAAATCATACACATTACATGCGAAAAAGTCCAAATTTGGTGTCGTCCACCGGCGCATTGCGGCTGGCAGACAGCCCCAACGCCAGCACGCGGCGGGTGTCGGCGGGGTCGATGATGCCGTCGTCCCACAGTCGCGCGGTGGCAAAGTAGGGGTGACCTTGCACCTCGTATTGCTGGCGGATCGGGGCTTTGAAGGCTTCTTCTTCCGCCGCGCTCCACTGGCCGCCTTTGAGTTCAATGCCGTCGCGGCGCACCGTGGCCAGCACGCTGGCCGCCTGCTCGCCACCCATGACGCTGATGCGGGCGTTCGGCCACATCCACAAAAACCTTGGGCTAAAGGCGCGGCCACACATGCCGTAGTTGCCGGCACCAAAGCTGCCGCCAATGATGATGGTGAATTTGGACACCGCCGCAGTCGCCACCGCCGTGACCATCTTGGCGCCGTTACGGGCAATGCCTTCGTTCTCGTATTTACGCCCAACCATGAAGCCGGTGATGTTCTGCAAAAACACCAGCGGTATCTTGCGCTGGCAACACAGCTCGATGAAGTGCGTGCCTTTTAACGCCGATTCGCTGAACAAAATACCGTTGTTGGCGATGATGCCCACCGCCATGCCTTCAATGCGCGCAAAGCCGCACACCAGCGTGATGCCAAAGCGTGACTTGAATTCGTCAAAGTCTGAGTCATCGACGATACGGGCAATGATCTCACGCACATCAAACGGCTTGCGGGTGTCAACCGGGATCACGCCGTACAACTCTTCTGCTGCATATTTAGGAGCTACTGACGCATGATCCATAAGGGCTAGAGGCTTATTTTTATATAAATTCTTGACCGCTTGCCGAGCCAGCGCCAGCGCGTGCATGTCGTTTTGTGCCAGATGGTCAGCCACGCCTGAGAGGCGCGTGTGCACGTCACCACCGCCCAGGTCTTCGGCGGTGACCACCTCGCCGGTGGCGGCTTTCACCAGCGGCGGGCCACCCAAAAAGATCGTGCCCTGGTTCTTGACGATGATGGCCTCGTCGCTCATGGCCGGCACATACGCGCCGCCTGCGGTGCAACTGCCCATCACTACCGCAATCTGCGCGATGCCCAGAGAACTCATCTGCGCCTGATTGAAGAAGATACGGCCAAAGTGGTCGCGGTCGGGGAAGACTTCGTCCTGATTGGGCAAATTGGCGCCGCCCGAATCGACCAGATAAATGCAGGGCAGGCGATTTTGCTGCGCCACTTCCTGCGCGCGCAGGTGTTTTTTAACCGTCAAAGGGTAATAAGTGCCACCTTTGACGGTGGCGTCGTTGCAGACAATCATGCAGTCGACCCCGCTCACCCGGCCGATACCCACCACCAAGCCCGCGCCTGGCGCGCTGTCAGAGCCATCGCGATCCGGGTACATGCCCAAAGCGGCCAGCGGCGATAGTTCCAGAAAAGGCGTGCCGGGGTCGAGCAGCATATTGACGCGCTCACGCGGCAGCAGCTTGCCGCGCGCGGTGTGTTTGGCCCGGGCGGCCGCGCCACCGCCTTGTTCCACTTGGGCAAATTTGGCGTTCAGGTCATCCACCAGGGCGCGCATGGCAGTGGCGTTGGCCTGGAAGTCGGCAGAGCGGGCGTTGAGTTGGGTCTCCAGAACAGGCATGGCATTCTTTCTGTGTAGCTTAGGGCTTGTTCACAAATAACCTATACATTTGGTTCGCCAGCTTTGGGCGCACTGCGTCGTTGCACAACGCTTGTGTAGCAGAGCTACACGGCACGCTTTGCGCCTAGCATTGCATCCCAAATCCGGCGTCCAAATGCACAGGTTATTCATGAACAAGCCCTTAGTCAGCGTGAGTCACTGCACCCTATGACGGCATCATGGGGATGACGCGCCAGGGCGATGGCTGGAGCATAGGTTAAATTGGTGGCTACCGGGGGTCACACAGGTTGCAAATTGCGCCAAATAAAAGCACACTAGCCCAATGAGCTGTTCACCCCATGCCGCCACCCCCACTGCCTTTGTCAACGCCATTGTTCAAGCGTACCAGCAGCGCGGGTTGAACCCGCTACCAGCCCTTGAACTTGCACAAATTACGCCAGCGCTTCTGACTGATCCACAGTCGCGCATCACCGCTGCGCAAATGGAACGCATCTCGGGCTTGGCCATGCAGGAGCTCGACGACGAGGCCTTGGGCTGGTTCAGCCGCCGCCTGCCCTGGGGCAGCTACGGCATGTTGGCGCGCGCATCCATCAGCGCACCCAACCTGGGCGTGGCGCTCAAGCGCTGGTGCCGCCACCATGGGCTGCTTGCTGATGACATCACGCTCACCCTCAGCACAGCGGGCGCTACCGCCTCACTGTGCATCACCGAACAGCGTGATTTGAAGGAACTGCGTGAGTTTTGCCTGGTCTCTGTGCTGCGCAACTTTCACGGGCTGGCGTGCTGGCTGATTGACTCACGCATTGCGCTCACCGGCGCGCGGTTTCCTTTTGACGCGCCTGCGCACCGCGACGCGTATTCAGTGCTTTTTTCGGCTCCAGCCCTTTTCAATCAAGCGCAGGCAGCTATAGATTTTGACAGCAGCTACCTTGCGCTGCCGCTGCGCCGGGACGAAGCCGCCTTGCGCCAGATGTTGCAGCGCGCCCTGCCGCTGACGGTGCTGCAATACCGCCGCGACCGCCTGCTGGTGCAGCGCGTGCGTCAGGCGCTGGCTGGCCAACCCGACACCACGCACAACGCCGATGACTTGGCGGCCATGCTGGCCATGTCAGCGCGCACCCTGCACCGCCAACTCAAAGAAGAAGGCGCCACACTTCAAGCACTGAAAGACGAGGTGCGCCAAGCCCGCGCGGTGGATTTGCTGCTGCGCACCACCCGCCCCATCAAGCAAGTGGCGCAAGCGGCCGGTTTTCAAAATGACAAAAGCTTCATTCGCGCGTTCAAGGGGTGGACGGGGCAGCCACCGGCAGAATTTCGAACACACAAAAAAAACGCATTCAGACTGATGCATCCTCAGTCGGCCCTGCCTGATGCGGATGCGATTCAAAGTGATGTGGTCTCTCGACAAACCACTACCTGACGCCAAACCCGGCACAGCGACTGGGTCATGCGCATGCGGTTTTGGGGCGTGAACACGCGCGAGACAGGCAGTGCAGCGCGCTGGGCGTCTGTCGGCGCGCGCCTCACACCCCAAAGCCCGGTCGCATAACCCAATCACTGCGCCTGAGCGCTTGAAGTGGCCGCCCGTCCCCCTGCCTGCGTACACACAGCGCCATCAAATCAGTCGGGTGATGGGCTTTGCGGAGGTAAAGGAGGAGACCGCGCAGCGGGCGGGGGACACGTAGCAAAGTGCATTGCCCGGCTGATTGGGGAAACAATGTGATGTCAGTTGTACTCCACCAACTCCACCACATCACTTTGAATCGCACCCGCCTGATGCCCCCGAAGAACCGGCCGAGCAAGGATGATGTTATAAATACACACCATTAGGTGTGTACAAGGAGTTTGCCATGCAAACAAGTATCAGCCGGGTTTTTATCAACGGCAACAGCCAGGCCGTGCGCATTCCACGTGAGTTCCGGCTTGATGCCCAACGGGTCGAAATTCATCGCAATGCGGATGGCGATTTGGTTTTACACCCGGTTGCCACAGACCGGGGAGCCGCGTTGCTGCAAGCATTGAATGCATTTGATGACGAGTTTGCTGACGTGTTGCAAGCGGATCAGCGAATGCAAGTGCCCATGCAAGACCGGGAGTCTTTATGAGGTACATGCTCGACACCAACATCCTGATTTACCTGATAAAGAACAGACCACCCGCTGTTGCGGCGCGTATCAATGCGTTAGACCCCAGTGACGAGCTGTGCATGTCCTTTTTTACCTATGCCGAGTTGCTCAAAGGCGCCCAGCGCAGCACCCAAAAATCCAATGTGTTACGGCGCTTGGGCGACTTGACCAAATCCATACCGGTACGCTACGGGGCCAGCACGGCCATGTGCGAACACTATGCTGTGCAGTTCACCCGGCTGCGTGCGGCGGGCACGCCAATTGGAGCCAATGACCTGTGGATTGCCTGCCATGCGCTGGCCGACGACTGCACTTTGGTGACAAACAACACCAGCGAGTTTGCACGGGTGCAGGCGCTCAAACTCGATAACTGGGCTGCTCAGTAGTCGTTCTCCCTGCATCAAGCCGCAAACCACAACGGCGGCAAGTCAGCCATATCGGCAAACACACGGCTGGCACCGGCGTGCAACAGCGCCGCACCAGCGTCGGGCTGCGGGCAGTACGCCCAGACGGTCGCCCCAGCGGCCACACCCGCTGTCACGCCAACGGTGGTGTCCTCAATCACCAGGCATTGCGCGCTCGGCACGTTCAGATGCGCGGCGGCAGCCAGATAGACATCGGGCGCGGGTTTGGAGCGCGGCATTTCGTGGCCGCTAAAGATGCGCCCGGCAAAATAGTTCAGCAAGCCCACTTGGGCCAGCACCATCTCCACCTTGAATCGGTCGGCTCCTGACGCGCAGGCGATGCACCCTTGCGTGGCACGGTGCGCCGCCGCTACCGCCAGCGCCGCGCCCGGGATGGCTTGCAGGTCGGCACGCAGCGCGGCGTTGCGCCGTTGGTAAAAGTCTTGCAACCAGACCTCGGAAAACGCCCGTCCGGTGTGCGCCTCGATCCTGGCGCTCTCCTCGCGCACGGTTTTGCCAACAAAGGCGGTCATGCACTCGGCGTGCGTCATGTTCCAGCCAATTTCGGCCAGCATGTCGCGCAGCACCTGGCAGGTGAGCGGTTCGCTGTCGACCAGCACGCCATCGCAGTCGAACAAAATTGCTTTAAATTTCATAGCTTCTTGCGCTTATTCTATAAGGGCTAGAGGCCTATTTCTTATAAATTTTTTGACAGTGCCATGCCAGCATGGATTGACACAGCCAGAATGCTGGTAGACCTGCAATCAAGCTTTTTGGTGACGCCGCGCCTTGTGCGCTTCAAACGTCTCCACCGGCGCACCGTGCTTGACCCATTCGGCAAAGCCACCGTCGATGTGCGCCACATTGCGCATGCCCATGTCTTGCAGCGCCTTGGTGGCCAGTGCGCTGCGCCAACCAGCACCGCAGAACAAAATGAACTCTTTTGACTCGTCGCCAAACACCGGCTTGTAGTAAGGCGAGGCAGGGTCTACCCAAAACTCCAACATGCCGCGCGGCGCGTTGAAGCAGCCCGGCAGCGTGCCTTCGCGCTCGAGTTCGCGCACGTCGCGGATGTCTACGATTTGCACCTTGGGGTCGGCCAGGCGCGCTTTCACGTCAGCGACGCTGTAGGTTTTGACTTGCGCCATCGCTTCGTCGACCAGCGCCTGAAATCCTTTGGTAATTGCCATCGTTGTCTCCTTTGAACCGAGATTGTTGGGGTTGACTTGCTATTTGCGCCAGAACTCAGGTGCCAGCAGCACCATCACCGCTAGCAGCTCCAGCCGCCCCATCCACATCGCCACAATGCAAATCCAGGTCTGAAAATCAGTCAGGACGCCAAAGTTGGCTGCTGGCCCCACTGAACCCAAGCCTGGGCCGATGTTGTTGAGCGTGGCCACCACAGCCGAAAACGCGGTCACGATGTCCAGCTCTGACAGCAGCATCAGCATCGTCAACCCGACCAGCACAGCAATGTAGATCAGCATGAACGCCACCACTGAGGCCATCACCTGCGGCGCGATCACCGTGCGCCCCAGCGTCACCGGGTTGACGATGCTCGGGTGCACGGCGCGCACCAGTTCACGCTTGGCGCGCTTGAACAGCAAAATCATGCGCACCATCTTGATGCCCCCGCCGGTCGACCCGGCGCAAGACACGTAGCAACCCAAAGACAACAGAAACACCGGCGCAAACACGGGCCAGCGCGCGTAGTCCTGGGCAGCGTAACCGGTGGTGGTCGCCAGCGAGACCACATGAAACACCGCCGCACGGACATCGTCCAACAGCGTCGGCTGACTGCCATTGGCAATCAGCACCAGCGTCAACAACACGCTGGCGGCCAATAACACGCCAACATAAGCACGCACCTCTTGGTCGCGCAACAGCGAACGCAGCGAACGTGCCCGCCAGACGATGAAATAGCGTGCAAAACTGATGCCTGCCAAGCCCATGAAGAGCACCGCCACCGCCTCCAGCAGCGGCGAGTTCCAGTAACCAAAGCTGGCGTCGTGCGACGAAAACCCGCCCAGGCCCATGGTGGTGCACATGTGCATGAAGGCGTCGGCCCACGACATGCCTGCACCCCAGTAAGCCAGCAAGCACACGGCTGACAGCACAAAATACACCGCCCACAAGCCGCGCGCCGTCTCGGCAATGCGCGGGGTCAGCCGGGCATCTTTCATGGGGCCGGGGGTTTCGGCCTTGTACAACTGCACGCCACCCAGGCCCAACAGCGGCAACACCGCCACCACCAGCAGCATGATGCCCAGGCCACCCACCAACTGCAAAAAACAGCGCCATACATTCACCGACACCGGCAACTGGTCCAGGCCGGACAGCACGGTGGCGCCGGTTGCCGTCAGACCACTCATGGCTTCAAAATAAGCGTCAGTCCAGCTTAGCCCGTTAATGGCCAGCATCAGCGGCACAGCTGACAGCGCGGGCAGCACCAGCCAGACCAGATTGACCAGCAAAAAACCGTCGCGCGGCAGCAACTCGCGCTTGTAATTCTTGGTCAGCAGCATCAGCAGCAGACCCACCGCCAGAGACAAACCCAGGCTGTGCAGCCAGACCTTTTGCAATGCGGGCGCTTCCAGCTGCCAAGCCCACGCCAAGGGCATCAGAAACATGGCTGAAAACACGACAATGATGCGCGCCAGCACGCTCAAAACAGGGCCAAAAAAATTCATAAGTGATCAGAAGAACGTCGCGCTGACCTGAAACAGCTTCTCCACCGCGCGCAGTTGGTGCTTGTTGGGGATAAAGATGATCACATGGTCTTCGGCCTCAATCAGCAGGTCGTGGTGCGGCATGAGCACCTGGCAATCTGCGCCGTGGCCGCGCACGATGGCGCCAAAGCGCGCACCTTCTGGCAGCGTGATGTATTTGATACGTTGCCCCACCAGCTTGGACGAACGTTCATCACCGCGTGCCACACCTTCGATGGCCTCGGCCGCACCTCGGCGCAGGCTGTGCACCGCCGCCACCGCACCGCGGCGCACATGCACCAGCAGCTCACCAATCACGGTTTGCGCGGGCGACAGCGCAATGTCGATCGCGCTGCCTTGCATCATGTCGGCGTAGATACGGCGGTTGACCAACGAGATGACGCGACGCACGCCCAGACGCTTGGCCAGCATGGCCGAGAGGATGTTGTCCTCGTCGTCGCTGGTAAGCGCTACAAACAAATCCATCTCGCCCACGCTTTCCTGCACCAACAAGTCTTCGTCGGCCGAGTCACCGCACAACACCAGCATGTCGTTGGGCAGTTCACTGGCCAGGTATTCGCAGCGCTTGCGGTCACGCTCGATCAGCTTGACCTGACATTGCCCAACCAGACTGCGCGCCAGACGCAAGCCCACCTTGCCACCACCAGCGATCATGACGCGGCGCACCGGCCGATCGTCCTTGTGGATGGCGCTCAAAATTTCCTTGATCTTGTCTTTGTCGGCCAGCACAAACACCTCGTCGCCCGGGATCACCCGCGTGTGCGAGGTGATCGACAACTCTTCTTCTTGCCGATACACCGCTACCACGCGCATCGGCGCTTGTGGAAACAGCAATTTGAACTCGGCTATGGTGTGGTGCACCAGCAAGCTGCCGGCGGCGGCGCGAACAGCGATCAGGTGCGCGCGCTCTTGCGAAAACTCCAGAATTTGCAGCGCCTCGGGGTATTCGATGAGCTTGTGCACATAGTGCATCACCGATTCTTCGGGGCAGATCACATGGTCTACGCCAAAGCCACCCTCTTTACCCAGCAGCGGTGCGCCTTCCAGAAATTCGTCCGAGCGCACGCGGGCGATGGTGGTGGGCAAACCAAAGACAGTTTTGGCAACGCGGCAGGCGGTCAGGTTGGTCTCATCGAGCGACGCGCAGGCAATGAACAGGTCGGCATCTTCGGCACCGGCACGGCGCAACACCGACGGTTGGATGCCGTTACCCGGCACACCACGCAGGTCAAGCCGGTCTTCTAGCGCACGCAGGCGCTCGGGGTCGGGGTCAATCATGGTGATGTCGTTTTGCTCGGACACCAGACTCTCGGCCACGCTCTCACCGACGCGACCCGCTCCCAAAATCAGAATTCTCATAAATTAAAAGACGGCAGGTTCGATATATTGATTTATTGATTTATTGCGACGACAACTCAGGCATTGTGCAGCACATCGCCGTCCAGCGTCGCTGCACCGGCGCGCACCAAATCGCGCACCAGCACACGCAGACCTTGCTCGAACGGCACACCCGCAGACTGCACCGCAAACAGCTTGTTCAGGTAGGGCGTGCCTTGCGCCCAGGCCAGCAGTTCAGCGCGCGTCATGCGCTGGGCATCAAGCAGCTTGAACTTGAGCAGCACCTTGGCCGCGTGCGCCAGGTGCTTGGCCGGGTTGCCAATAAAGCCGTCGAGCCGTGCCCGCGCAAAGCTGAGCGCCTGCACCACATCGGTAAAAGGCGCGCCGTGGCCGGGAACAACAAAGACGGGTTGCAGCGCCTCAATCAGGTCCAGCGTGGCGGCTACTGCGTCAAAACCGTCTTCGCCATCCAGCTCGGGAAACACGACGCCAAAGCCGCGCTGCCACAGCGCGTCGGCTGAGAGCAGCGTGCGGCTGGCAGGCTCAAACAAAATCACCGAATGCGGGTCGTGGCCCGGGGCGGCGTGCACTTGCCAACGCAAGTCACCCAGGCGCAGATCGGTGCCAGGTTGCAGCACGCCGTCGAGCGTGAACGGTGGGCATTGCTGCCCGGTGGGCGTATAGCTAAGTTTGTCGGGGTTCCAGTCGCGCACATAGGGCGCGTGGCCAGGTGGAATGAGCGTGCGCAGCGCCGGATAAACCGTTTGCAGGGCAGCGTTGCCGCCGCAGTGGTCGCTGTGCAGGTGGGTGTTGACCAGCAGGTCGAGCGCGCGCGCCTTCAAGGCGTTTTGCACCAGCGCCAGTGTTTGCAGCGCGTGCGTGCAGTAGCCGCTGTCAATGAGCGCTGTATCGTGCTCACCCTGGATCAGGATGTTGTTGGAAGACAGCCAGCCGCGCTCCAGCACGGTGATGCCTGGGGGCAGGTGCGCGGCTTGGAGGAGCTTGGTAGGGACGGTCATGCAAACTGTAGTTTTTTCCAAAATAATCCGTTAGGTGGCATTTCGTGCCTGCATGATGCCAGACGGCGTGATTTGAGGCCATTTTGCCAGCCCGTTCGTCGTCCATAGCTACGGCTATGAACGCCTCTCG
>Ga0210025_1000430_pt1:22500-55193 | contig 55193 bp, 50 predicted proteins | sample CryGeyme20150102_FD_183989 | JGI IMG/M metagenome (GOLD analysis project Ga0210025, IMG submission 183989) | Groundwater microbial communities from Crystal Geyser aquifers in Utah, USA - Crystal Geyser metaG 2015-0102 (SPAdes) (version 2) | ecosystem: Environmental > Aquatic > Deep... | reverse complement strand
TAGCTTGCGGCAGTGTTTCTTGATGAGCTCCTTCATTTTATACACCTCCCCTCAAGCAAACGTCGTAGATACTGTTGTCCGGTACATATGTCGCAACGGCAGGGGCGGCGATGTCTTTAACTTGGATATCGCTTTTGGTTAAGCTGTAATACGTTGCCCATATGCTGTCTATATCTTCTACTCTGCCCTCGATTGCAAGCTCGAAGGCTATTTGAGCGGTTGAAATATCGGTATCTTCAACCATCTTGGCCATGACTTTTAGTGCCGCTCTTTTTCCTTGGTAATCCAAGCGATCGAAGTAATCCTGAACACTTTGGGGAAGCTCGCTGAAAAACGAGCTGTATTTAAGCGCTCTTGGCCGCTTGGATATTAACCTTAAATATGGCTCCCATTTCATGGATTCTTTGTTTTTGCCATAGAGGCGCTCGTGCGATTGTATAAGGCGAAAATCATCGCTTAAGATGCTTATCGTAAAAGCACCGGCCTTAACCCATACTTGTTGTGCGGCAAAGTCCGGACTAGCCGAGTACGTGTTGGTCTCAAAGCGCACTTTGCCGTAATTGTTTGCCTTGGCTTTTTCGAGTCGGCATACTTCAAATACGCTACCGGGCAGATTTGACATAAGCAGCTTTTCTTCCATAAAAAGCTCTTCTATCGGGCGCTCCTTTTTGTAATGCTCCCGCAACATGTCGGCGTCGCAGCGGGTTAAGAGCTCCCGGTTGTATGCTTGAATGCAGGTAAACTCCGGGATCGGCACCAATAGATTTCTCCTGTGATATCCGACCTTGTTTTCGACCGAGCCCTTCTCGTTGCCGGAGTCGGGATTGCAGAAATTGCTTGTAAAGCCGAAGTGAAGCTCAAAGCGCCTGAAGCTCTCGGTTACGTCTCTTTTGCCCTCTTCTCTGATTTTCTTCACTATTGTCGATGCGTTATCGAACCATATCTTGGTTGGAACTCTGCCCGTATGCGCAAATATCGCAACAAGGCCTTCTTGCAGACATTCTAAGTTCTCGGATTTAAATAGTTGAGAGTATCCGGCGTTACTGTAAGGGTAAGACAAGCTTAGGTAATGCCCGTTAAAGATTTGGCCGTTTTCGATAAACTGTGCGTCTCCAAAATCGCACTGGGCTTCGCCTCCGGGATGATTAAGCGGAAGCGAGCCGTCTGCTTGTTGGCGACTGTCTGCCTTTTTGTCTGCGACGTATTTCCTAACGGATCTGTCTGAGACTTTAAACTCGTCGCCGTATATTTCTTTTAGCCGGTTGTATACACGCTGAGCGGTATGACGCTGTTTGCGCTTAGCTTTTTTGTCGTTTTCGAGCCATTTGTCGATATGGTGTTTGTATGGGTTAAGTTTGCCGCTTCGCTTTTGTTTGGGCTTAAGCACCGGGCTAAAATCTTGCTTTTCTATGTATTTCTTAACGGTTTCGAATGCATAGCCGGTTTGCCTTGCGATCTCTCTAAGTGATTTATCTTCTTTGCTAAGATTCTTGATTTCTTGTATTTGATCCATCTTCAGCATCCTTTCCAACCCCCTGAAAAGTCTTTCGACTAAAAGGGGTGAGTACTGGTTGGGGTGCTAAGAAAATTCCAGTTAACCGCTAGAATAATTAAGTTCCGTTTGCACTATGATCAAGTCCCAATTTTTCTGTAAATCCGTTCCCCAAGATCAACCCCTAGATTGAAACCAGAGCCGGCTCTGGTTTCGCCGCTTGCACTGATACTTCGACCCTTGCCGACATATCAAGATACTTCTTGCCTGATATCCATTCCTCGGTCTGCTCGGCGGCCAAGGCGGTGATGAGTCTTAGCGCAGCTTCCTCGTTGGGAAAGATCCTGACCACCTTAGTCCTGCGTTTTATCTCCTGATTAAACCTCTCAAGCATATTGGTAGTTCTCATCCGTTTCCTATGACTCTCCGGCAGGGAAAAACAGGCTAAGATATCCTCTTGGGCATCTTCTAGTATTGAAGATATCGCCGGATAGCGATCTACTGTTATAGTTAACAACTCTTTTGCTCGCCCGTAATTGGGGCTATCAAAGATCGCTCTCATCTCCGCTTTTACATCCTTCTTATCAGCTTTAGCCACTTTATCGAGTACATTTTTCATGAAGTGGCACTGGCACCTCTGCCAGATGGCACCGGTAAAGTATCTCTCAATTGCTTTTGTTAAGCCGACGTGATCATCACTTACCACAAACTCTACACCGGTTAAGCCCCTTTCTATGAGGGTTCTGAATACCTCAGACCAGGACGTCTCGCTTTCGGTGTTTGCTATATCAACGAGAAGTATCTCACGGTCTCCTTCCTCATTAATGCCAGCGACGATTAAAATTCCTTTGCTTACAACACCGCGCTTTTGTTCGTACTTTTCATACCGTGCATCTATGACAAGATAGGGGTACCTGCCAAGTGGGCGATTCTTAAAGCTAAGCATCTCTTGGTCAAGTTCGGATGCTAATCTTGATACCTGGCTTTTTGATACCGAGTGCCCGCAGAGTTCCTCGGCAATCTTTGTCACATTTCTGGTTGAGACCCCCTGGACATACATCTCGATTATGGAGAGCACCAGCGCTTTCCCACTTCTTTGATATCTTTCAAAAAGCTTTGCCTCAGAAGTTGCCCTCTCGATCCTGTGGCACCATGAGATCTATACTTCCAACTCTGGTATGTAGCGTCCTTGGTTTGTATCCATTTCGATACCCTTGACGCTTCTCGGTGCTCTCATAGGGATCAGCTTGCAAGAATTCTGTTATCTCTTCCTCCATAAGATTTTGACTGAGTCTTTCCACCATACCCTCAAGAAATCCTTATCATTGAGTAGAGCTTGTTGCAAAAATTCACCTGACTGCGTACGCTTGTTGTGAGCCATCGTAATTTCCTCCTAAAATAGTAGTTTCGGTCAACTCTATTCTTGAGGAACGGTGGCTCATTTTCAACCCGTCTTCAAATGAACCTTTTTACAGAATTATATGGGCGCGATCATGCACTATTTTTATTTTGCCAAAAACATGTTGACATTCCCGATGCAAAGTGTCTTAAATAGTACTTAATAGCTATGCAAGTGATAGCAGTTATCTTGATGACCAGTTGATAAACTATTTGTGCACTTCATAACCTATAAACTTAAGCCTGAGCGCTCGCTCAGATCTGTGGTTAAACTGCTATCTTAATTTAGTAGATAGTAACTTGTACTTCTATTTATTCTGCTTAAGGTGTTTTACTCACCAAGTACAATAATCGCAAGCAGGTATCTAGAGGGAATTTAAGCACCGCCCAATTGTATGTTTAGTGAAAGTTCCGAGAAACAATTTAAAGCATGCATTATTCGACAACAGATTCTGTATAAGTAATCCAAACATCTTGCCATTTGTAAGCTCGGCGGGCAAGGTTTTTGTTCATGAACTCAAAGTTAAGGATGGAGGAGACATGGGAGAATGGCTTTATGCATTCGCTGCAAAAGAGATTCAAAAGTACATCCTTCAAGGCAACAAATTAAAGGATATGGTTGGAGGAAGTGAACTCGTAAATCAGATGTGCGGTGAGTTCCTAACTCGATCTCTTAATGAGCTGGGTATTGATAATTCTGAATACAGGATAATTACACAAACAGCAGGTTGGGCAAGGATCCAGTTTAATAATGGAAACGATGCTAAAAGGCTATATACCGTATGGCCGCTGCTCGTTGATAGATTTGTACCGGGGCTTCAAGTAGTGCAATCTCTTGTTGAGATCAACGGCGATATCAATAATGCTATAGAAGAGAGTGAAAAAAAGCTAAGGGCCGAGCGCAGCTTGATTCAGGTAGGCTTACCGGAGATAGGCCCACTCATTGAGAGAAACCAGCGGCTTGGTTTTGCGGCTGTCCGGTATGCAAAGGGTGAAGATGAGCTTCAAGACCGCCAAACTACAAGAAAGCGCGATTACGTTGGGAAGCGCAAAAACAAATCGGCAATGACAACTTTAGTGGCAAAAATGTCTGGCGCAGAAGATACAGAAAAGCAACTGCAGTATAGATGGCCGGACGAACTCGACGATATCGCCGGTTCGGAGAAAAAGTACATCGCTGTAATCCACGCTGACGGAAACGATTTAGGGAAAACAATCAGGCAGCTCCAAGAACATGTTCGATCAAGCCCTGATAAGGCGATAGATGTCTTTAAGAGGTTCTCAGAAGCGATAAGTCAAGCTACCGAGAGCGCTGCACAAGAGGCATATAAGCGCATAATAAAACCAGATTATGAAGATCGGGCAGAAGTATCGAAAAAGCCTATCTTTATGGCGGCCCGACCTATTGTCCTCGGAGGAGATGACCTCACGCTAATTATTAGAGCGGATCTTGCCTTTAAGTTTACGAGAGTGTTCATGGAGGCATTTGAAGCCTCGTCAAAGGAAGCGCTTGAGAAGGAGCTTGGCGGTTTCAATATCGCGGGCTTGCCGGAAAAGCTAACCTCCTGTGCCGGTATAGCGTTTATTAAAAAAGCATATCCGTTCTCAAGGGCATATGAGCTGGCTGAATCGCTATGCGCTTTTGCAAAAAGCCGGGCAAAAGAAAAAGATAATAAGGATAAAGACGGATTCGTTCCGTCAAGCTTCGCCTTCTATAAGGTGGCAACGAGTGTCGCTGGCAGTTATAGCTTAATCAGAGAAACCGAGCTGACTTCAAAAGATAGCTCCGAGGCGCTGCAGATCAAATTATGGCACGGGCCGTATACGGTTGGCTCCCACGACGTCAATTTGGTTAGCTATGACGACCTTGTGACACTAGCGGGCACTTTGTCAAAGTTACCGTCGGGCTCAATACGAACGTTAATAACGACTGTTTATACTAGCGCACTTAAAGCTCAAACGGATTTTGATCGTATCCTACAAGTCGCTGGAAGCACAGGCAAAAAGGAGATAGCCGATAAATTTAAGGCCCAGCTTATTAAAATAACGGGCAATACCACAAATCCTTTATGGAATGAGAACGGCAACTCACCTCTTCTGGATGCTTATAGGATAAGAGAACTAAGTGATGATACTGTATTAGTAAGCGGAGGCAATAATGGCAAAAGCTAAGCTAACATTTGAGTTTCTAGGATACTGGCACATGGGTAGCGGTGCCGGGGAAGGCGCTAATTTGGATGCTATTGTAATAAAGACTAAAGCGGGTCTGCCTTTTATACCCGGTAGAACCGTTAAGGGAATTGTCAGAGAAAGCGTTTTCAGTATGGAGGAACTTGGTATTTCCGGTGAAGAATCGGGCGAAAAGCTGGCCGCAGAAGGAACAACGGATAAACTTTTCGGAAAGGGTAGCCCAGATAACAGTCGCTTTGACACAACGTTTGGCGAACTCATGTTTACGAGCGCTACTCTCGGATATTATATGGAGCGGTGGGCGGGTGAGCCAGACAACGAAGAAAAACGTGAGCTTTTATATCAACAAGTTGCCTCAACAAAAATCGACAATCGCGGTCTTGCCGATGATAAGTCTCTCAGGAGGATAGAGGTCACCGTACCGCTCAAATTGACAGCATACGCCGAGTCGAGAAGTGAGGGTTCCGATTGGATTAGCGTTTTAAAAGCCGCCGCACCTCTTATCAGGCACATAGGCTCGCATCGGCACCGCGGCCTCGGTCGGGTTCTCGTTAATGTCGAGGAGGTGTCGTAGATGAAAAGCCTGCATTTTAACGTAGTGCTCGATATGGATGTAGTTATTAGCGAACGATCGGCAACTACCGGCGGTCACTCTAGCCTCAGCTATCTTCCAGGTGCTTGCTTTCTTGGCGCATGCGCAGTGAGACTTTACACAAAGCTAGGCACAAAAGCGTTCGATGTATTTCATAGCGGCGCTGTTCGGTTCGGAAACGCTTACCCAATCGACGATGAGGGCTATCCAACACTTCCCATTCCGCTCTCATGGCACTATCCAAAAGGCAGCGCAAGCCATGAGGGCACGATTTTGCTTACCGATAATGTTTTCAACCTCGTGCATCTATCTTCTGAGAACGAAAGCAAGTGGAAGAAGGATAATGTGCAGCCCAAGCAGATGAGGGAAGGGTTTTTCTCGGACACGGGTACCATCAGGATGCCTACCTCAAGCTATCGGCTGAAAACCGCTATAGACCGGACGAAGGGTGGAAGGGCAAAAGAATCGCAGCTGTTCGGGTACGAGAGCCTTGATGCCGGCAGTAACTGGTATTTCTCTATAGATTTCGACGATGAAGTTTCTCCTCGGGTCTTAGATGATATTAGCGAAGCGCTTACAAAGGGCCACATAAGAATCGGAAGGTCGAAGTCCGCTGAATACGGTAGTGTGGATATAACAGCGGCAGAGAAACCACCGTATCGACTTAGACCTGGTATGGAGGATGGCGTTTTTATCTATTGCTTATCTGATATTGCGCTTCGCGATCCACTAACGGGCGCCCCGACGCTAACTCCGCTACCAACTCATTTTGGCTTGAAAGAAGATGCTCAGCTGAGTAGAGAAGAGACGTTTATTCGAACGCGCTCGTACACCCCGTTCAACAGCAAGAGAAAGGCGCATGATTTTGAGCGCCAGGTGGTTTGTATGGGCAGCGTCATCGCATTCCGTACATCAAGTGAGTTGACTCAAGAACCACTTGAGGAGCTACAAGACGCCTTGGATTCCGGTATCGGCATGTACAAGCATGACGGACTTGGTAAGGTACTTGTTAATCCATCGTTTCTGTCGACCGAGCACTTCGAACCGGCACCTAAAACTGCGCTCTCTCAGATTATCGAAGTGAAGGCGGAGCAAGTGGCAGAGGTACAATCAGATCAGGAAATGTTACTGGGGTGGCTGGACTCAAGGATGATACTGAAAGAAATAGAGAGAGAATCGCTTGAAATGGTTGAGCAGTGGCTTAAGGTACTAGTGCCGGGAGTAAGAAGGCAAAAGAGAATTGCTCCGGGCAAATCGCAGTGGGGCCAGTTAAGAGATGTAGCGATCAGGTCGACGTCTATAGGCGATATAGAGACCGCTCTGTTTAACGAAGACAAAGGGCTATGCACCTCTGGCATATCAAAGGATGCCTGGAAAACCGAGTTCTACTACGATAATGGCTACATAAGCTTTGCTTTGTTCCTTGAAAACGTGGTTCTAAAGACCGCCAAAGACAAAGATCATCCCGGTCATGAATATAGACTACTGCAGAGGGTTATTTACTTGCTTGGCAATCAAATGCCTCAGAAGCTAAGTCAGGAGGAAGCATGATCATAGAGGCCAACACGTTACGCTACATAGCAAGAACGGTTATCGAGTTTAAAACGCCGTTTTTGATAAGCGCCGGTGAATCGGACTTCTTTTCGGACGTCATGTTTGTTGCTGATGCAAACGGTCTCCCTACGATTCCCGGTTCTTCTATCGCCGGCATATTGCGGCACGAGGTTGAGAAAATCACCCCCGATAAAGTTAATGAACTCTTTGGATTTCAGGGTACAGGTGAAGATAAAGAAAAGGAAAGAGGCTCAAGGTTGACCGTTTCCTGGGGCTGCATTCACGACAGCGCCAATCGGCTCGTCGAAGGCATTGTAAACTTGAATCGCCTCAATGATCAGGTTCTGAAACAAGCGATTAACTCTCTGGCACGCGATCATGTTTGTATTACAGATAGGGGCATAGCGAAAGGCGGAGGTAAATTTGACGAACGCTATGTGTCGGCTGGTCATCGGTTTACCTTCGAGATGATGCTCGAGGGCAGTGAGAAAGACCTGGGCGATTGGCATACGCTGCTTAGCCTGCTTACATCAGGAACGATCCGAATAGGTGGTAAAACAAGGCGTGGGTTAGGGTCATTCGAGGTAATTTCGCTGAAGGAAGGGATTTTTGACCTTGCCGAGCTTTTAGGATTCACCGATTTTTCAAGGCATCCCATCAAGCTCTCAGAGAACTCAAATGTGCTTAAGGAACGCTTAGACGCGATATCTGAATTAGTTGCTACGGAGAGTATTACCGCCAGCATCGAGCTTAAACCGAAAGGTTTTTGGCTAATTGGCGGCGGATCGGACAGCCAGGCGGACATCGCACCTGTTTTGGAGTCTAGAATTAAGTGGACGAACGGTAAGGGAAAAATCGGGGAAGAAGAAGTTCTTGTTCCAGGTACGGCTATTAAAGGGTCTTTGGCACATAGGACAGCGTATTATTACAACGCGCTCAGCGAAGTGTTTTTGGACGATTTATCAAGGCAGGATATTGATCGATATACTGCGAGCAATAATGACGCCATTAGGGAACTTTTTGGTTACTGCAAGAACGATGCGATTGAAGAAGATGGCCAGCGCGGGCGTGTCTTTATCGACGATATATTCATCGGTAAACCGGAACAGAAAATAGTAAACCACGTAGCTATTGACAGATTTACCGGTGGTGCTAAGACCATGTCCGGCGCTTTATTTTCTGAGCGGCCGTTTTTCAAAGGTAATGGCTTTGAGCTTAAGCTTACTATCACGGAGCCAGATAAGATTTCGCCCAATGCAAGAAAGGCTTTCGCGTTAGCTCTTAATGACATGGCTTCCGGGAGGCTATCTATAGGCTCGGGGGCTGGTCGAGGAAACGGTTTTTTTGAAGCCCTGAACGGGGTTGCGTGGAGCAACGAAGGCAAGACATGGATAGGAGATGCGGTATGATAGAGGCTCTTAATAAAACGCTTAGAGATTCTGGGCTTGAAGAAGAGCTAAAAAGCTTTTCTATCAGCATTGCGCCGAGGCATATCTCAAGCCATGAAGAGCTGCTGAAAACGGTTGCGGATTTTGTACCGGCCATAGGGTGGCTTTGCCTGACGGATGAAGTGCTCGTTGTTGACGAGAAATTTGACCACTCGAGCTTACAGCAGCGGATCATCTTGTCGGGTGAGCTTGCATCCGGAGACAAAAGCTTCCATATTCGACAAGCAGACAACGGTTGGATCGTCGTGGATTTAGAGCGAAAAGCAGGTGATGATCAGATTATGATTGATGAGGCTTTTATCTCCACAAAGCAGGAGCTTGGTAAGCTTAAATATGAAACGTACTGGAAGAAAGCGGAAAACGACGGATTCGAAGTTTTTAGACCTGTTGTGAGTAGATTTATCGGTTTTGAAAGGGGCGAGGGCTAGTATGGCGCAACAACAAAACTATAACGTGCGCGATGGTCAAAAACAGCGCGGTCCACAGCAACACAATAGAAGAGATGAAGAGCGCTGTGGGCCAATACGCGCCCCCTATAACTTTGTTCCACTTTCAAAAATGGTAGTGTTTGCTGAACGGTCGGCATCAATATCGCACGATGTTCCGTTTAGCGACGCCATATGCGGCACCATCGAATGCGAGCTGGTCACCACGTCACGGGTTTATATTAGAAACGGCGGCAATTGGAGCCATGAGCAGATCCTAAACAATAAAGATGCCCAATCCTTCTTTAAGATTGACCGTGATTACGTTATTCCCGGAACAAGTATCAAGGGACCGATTCGCAACGTCATCGAGATTATTTCGTTCGGGCGCATGAAGGGAAAAGTGGATGACAGGCGTTACTCGGTTAGAGACCTCACGAAAGACAATAAGGGTCTTTATGTTGACAGAATAATCAAAGCATCGCCAAAGGCAGCGTGGCTCACTCAGGACAAGGTAAGCAGAGAATGGTTTCTTACTCCATGCGACTTCATCAGAGTCGAGCAAAACGATCTAATTGCCTACCAGAAAGAACAAGATCGAAGGGTGCCAAACATCAAGGCAAAGCAAAACGCTAAAAGTAAGTATGCGCAATGGGAAGGCTCGCGGATTGTCACTTTTAATTATTCAACAAATAGCGGTACGCAAAACCAACGTACGGATGGGGTGGGAACTAAAAGGGCGGTCGACATTGGATCGGGCTCTGAGCAAGGAACGATTGTTTTTACCGGCCAGCCAGCCGATCATGAGTTTTCCGTATCTCTGGATAGTTTGCCGGGCAATGTAAGAATTCCGGATAATCTTGAGAAGAAAATATATCACCGGCCGAACAAAAAGAGCGGCAAAAACGAGCTTGTTTGTAAGGGAGTAATGCTCTCGTCCGATAAAAGAGTTCTACTAGAGCTTTCAACCAATGGTCGTTTTAGGGAAGCCGTAGAAACGCTTTTCGAACGATCGTACAATGAGAGAAAGAAGTATGTAAAACACCTCGAGTTTATTTTCTACAATGAGGGCAAACGGGCACAAATAGAGAATCTTGAAAAGATTAAGGAAGAATTTGAGTTTATACACTCTAAAAATGGAGAGACAAACAAGCCGAATGACGAATGGGAGTATTGGCAGAAGCAACTCAAGAAAGGCGAAAAAGTTCCCGTATTTTATGTTGGAGATAGCGCTCGGCCCAAATCAATCGGGCTTGCGTATATGTATCGTTTGCCCTACGAGCATACGGTTCTCGATGCAATAGGCCACACCAGTGAATGCCATGTCATGCCATACCCCGACCTTTCAGATGCCATATTTGGCTTTATCGGAGAAAACGATGGGCTAAAAGGCCGGGTTTACATCTCTGCTGCTATCGCGGACCCCTCAACAGTAAAAGAAGCGGGTCTTGAATACACAGTTCTGGGTGGGCCTAAACCTACCTACTATCCAAATTACATAGACCAGACTTCGCCTGTTCGCACCTACAAGACTTTCATGGATAGCGACTGCAGAATTAGAGGGTGGAAGCGTTACCCGGCACGTAAGCATGACGTCACGATCAAACCGCGGCCTGAAAAAGATCGGGTTGCTACCAGGTTTATCCCAATCGAACGTGACGCCAGATTTACCTTCTCGGTCAATGTACATAATTTACGACCCTTTGAGCTGGGTACGTTAATCTGGGCGCTGACCTGGGGTGGAAGGGAAAACCTGCGTCATAGTATTGGTATGGGAAAGCCTTTTGGCTACGGTCAGGCAAAGATAACCATAACCTCTACGCAGCTATTCGATGTTAAAGCGATTAGGGAAAACGAGATACCGAGGGTGCCCGAAAGCGACCTCGGTTCCCTTGCGCAAGCCGGCATGCTAGCATTTGAGGATTACATGAACCAAAAAGTAAAGCTCACAAATGGCGATGCGCCGGACTGGATCGATACTCCTCAACTGGTCCAGCTCATGGCAATGGCCGATCCTGAGTGCCAGCCGTCTCTTGGCAAGACCGACCAACCGGGTGGCGACAACCAGAAGAGAAAGCTCCAGTTCATGAGCATCGGCAAGGGCACGAGTTCAAACGAGTTCCTTAAAGCCAAGGACAGCAAGTGCAGGCTTGAGCCACACGCCTGGTTTGACGGAATGCAAGATGATGAGAGATTTAAGAGCCTAAAACCTGATGATTGCATAGGCTTCTTGGAGAGCGGAAACGGGCGGTTTGCTGCAGACTTGAGCGGCGACAATGAGGCGGCAACGGTGGGTGTGCAGTCTGATATGCCGAAGAGTGTTTTGGATAAATTCAATGCTATTAAACGACAAAACAGCAAGGACAAGTTTTTTGAGTTCTTCCAATCGCTCAAGGAGCAGGATATCGTTGAACTCGAACGTATTGATCTTTCAGCGGTTTCATCGGTGCTTAACATTGGGGTTGTTGATGAGTTTGATGCTTCGGATATAATGCCCGCGGTCAAAGCTACGGTAGCCAAATTAATGCTTTCATATATATCACCGAATAAGAAGTGGGATAGCAATAAGAAAGCGCGTTATGAGAAGCTTAAAGCTATCGCTGGGGTTTAGCGTTATTACAGTCACTCTAGCTGGAGGAGGTTCTTATGCACAACGGGCTGCATAAGCTATTTAGCGTTGATAAGGCGTCACCCATAATTTTTCTTGTTGTCATTTATATCGTGGGGATATCTACCGGTAGCCTGGCAGACACTCTTCAAATCTGGCTTAAACCCTGGGTGATTACGGTGGTAGGAAGTATAGCTCTAATTTTGATTATGGCTTTTGTGGACCCAATACCAAGGTTTATAAACTACGTTCTTGGCAAACGCGGCGAGTTGTCTATTACTGATACTGAGGTATCACCACAGCGACACAGAGGGCTTATAGTTCTTGGGAGCGCCTGGGATCCAATGCCTGCCGAAACGGCAATACGTTATCATTATAAAGGCATTCATAACGAGCATCATGACGCTATTCTTGACAAGTGTTGGTTGCTTACCGCCGGCGAGACATCCAATAGGTATGCCAGGGATATGATTGCAAAACTGATAAGAGAGGGTATGCCAAACGATCTCTTTAAGATCGTTGAGCTTTCGGCTGGTAACGCTGATAATCCAGCTAAAGTATATGATGCTGTGGAAGATATATTCGCGAGCCTACCGGATGAATTTGGTGAGACAGATATGATCGCCGATTATACCGGGGGCACGAAGTCGATGACGGCAGGATTGATTCTTGCGTGCGCTCGACCATCAAGAAAGCTGCAGGTTCTGAAACCTAAGGAATACAAAGAAGATGGAACGGCTGTGCGTGAAGCTGGATCAGACCCTAAGTCGGTAGATATACGTTTTAATCTTACGAGGGCATAATCTATGACGGTGTATCAAGAGGTTACCATAAATGTAAATACTCTCTATGCTGGCGAAACCGCTAAGCTTTCTGAGCTTGATGGCTATGTTCTGAAAGCAAAGGAGCTTGCGGGCGAGGGCGCGAATGTTGTCTTAACCGGCAACGGCCCCATTTGGCTTTACTTGAAGATAGCGCACGCGTTGCATGGCAAAGCGCGAAAGCTTGTTTACAAAAGCCCGGTTACCGGAGAAGTGTTGATCTTCAATCATTCGCCGGATTAGCATGTAAACATAGCTCCACCGGATAGGCAGTTTTTTGTTTACAAGTTCTATCTACCGGGAAAATAACTTTATAGAAATTTCAGATTTGTACTTGACGCCAAATTGAGACTATGGTAAAAGTAGATTTACCATAAAGGGAACGACTTGGAGGTGATGGATCAAAGCAATATGACGCTTATTAGCTAGTTTGTTTAGCTTTGTTAATAGGGCAGTTTAGCCCTCTTATGTACAGTTTGTTAAGGAATGCTTCTTTTCCTTTAGAAGAAAGAAACCAAACCATACCAATTAGAAATTAGAAGTTTAGGCTTAGCAACGGCAGAGCGCTGTTGGTGGGTCATTTGGAGGATGGTTTCTATGGTTAAAGGAAAGAGGCTTTTTTGTTTCTCCATAACGTTAGGTATGCAGGCGGTCGCTAATGCGATCGTTTACACCGACGACTACCTGCTCGCAATAGGGGTAGCTCCATTACAGTTCTGCGTAAAGACTCTCCTCATACAAACACTCTCAAATAGTTCAAAAATCAATATGAAACAACCGGTATCTTGCAGAGGTAACAAATCTCGACGCCGGAAAACCGGCAAACCGTCACGCTTCCAGATTAACCCAAGAATCAGCCAGATAAGCCAAGACAATGGGTGGTGGCGATAGGATGATTATCATGAGCCGGCTTTCGGGATGGTTTAGGTCGCTGTCAAGCATAGCGAAAGGTGAAGAACGCCTTATTCATGGCAGGTACCGGCTGTTAAGCGTCCTCAGTAAAACACAAAGGACGACGATCTATGAGGCGCATGACGTAATCAACAAACGCCGTGTCGCTATCAAATGTATAGGCAACAGTGCTGACGCCGATACGCTTTTCAGGTTTAAGCGCGAGTATAGGGTTCTCCGACAGCTTAACCACACGGGCGTTTATAAAGCGTATGATTTCGGAAGCGACGCTAAAATAGGGTATTTCATCGTCATGGAGTTCGTCGGCGGCAAAAATCTGGCGCAGCTTATGCAGGAAAAGGCGCTCTCGGTGGCCGAGGCCGTCAATATCATAATAAAAGTGCTTGAAGTGCTGGTGTACGCCCACGGAAAAGGCATCATTCATCGCGACATAAAGACGACGAACATAATGATAACAAAAGGCAACATCGTTAAGCTTATCGACTTTGGCGTAGCGCTTATCAAGGAAGACCGGGTGACCCAAATCGGAGCGATTATAGGCACCAGAGGGTTTATGTCCCCTGAGCAGCAGATGGCTGGACAAGTCGTCGATGAGCGTACCGACGTATTCAGTGCGGCAAAAACGCTCAATGAGATACTCGGGGATCGCCTTCAAAGCCCGGAATTATCTCAGCTTAACAACGTCATAGCGAAAGCGCTGGCGCTAAACCCTGATGATCGCTACAGCTCGGCGCTTGCATTTGCCGAAACGCTCCGTACTCATTTGCCTGCAGAAGAAGAGACACAAATCCTGGCATTAACGGAGACAAAGGTCATGCTCCCTGAGACCGAGGTCGAGTTGGCGCCAGGCAATATATTAAAGCGCACGATAGCCGGTGCTGGCGTTCTCGCACTCTGTATTCTCGCTTATAAGGGCATGCTCATATATATCATACTAACCTTGCTGGCTGGGGTAGTCGTGTTAGCTGCAAAAGAAATGCGCAACCCTCTTGCGGTGGGCCACGTAAGTGTTCCCGTGCAAAAGGTTGCCAGGTTTATCTATGGGGTGTCGGAGGAAGAGCGCAAGAAGGCAGCCGCGGGTTTAAACGAACTGCTCGCAAAGTCGGTGAAACTCGTACCGCTGGCAATAGCCCAACTATCCAGAACCTTAGCGTCGGTAACAGAGCGATACACCGGTTCGTTAAGTAAAGCGCTCGCAGTAATATTGGGCCTATTCGTTGTACCGCTACTGGTAGCGGGCGTGCTCGGCGTGCTGACATTGCTTGCGATGGGCGCAGGTATCGTGGTGTTGCATGGTGTAAACGCTATTCTTGCTTTTGTAAGCTCAACGTCGCTGGCGGCAACTCTATTGCAGGAATTATCGCGGCTCTCAGATATGGTAGCCCGCGCTCCAATAAATATGCGGCTGGGTGAGATGGCGAGCGCTATCGCGCAAACGGCCGTCGCTCTCGGATTGAAAGGCTGGCAGGGATGGTACGTCTTGCTCGTTGCGCCTGCACTGGTTGCGCTCGCGTATATGGCGAATGAGTCGGCGAAACGCCAGGTGGTGGCGATTGGTTTCGGTCAACCATTCTTGTATGTGTCACTCTCGGCTATGAGCGGAAGCGTGAATCTGCCGTTGCAAAACCTTGTCTTGCTGGCGATATTTGAGACCGTGCTAACGGCAAGCCTCATAGGCTTTGCCCTGATGGTCGCTGAATCAATACACAGCGGAAGGCGGCGTTACTAAATGGGTGTCTTAAAGAACGCAAGAAACCACCTATTAAAAGCACTTATTGCTTTCCTGGTAGTGCCACCGGTCTATATGGTTCTTGCCGAGCACGTGTCGCAAGCAATGCGCTTTCATCTGCCGGAGGGAATGAGATTCATGCCTGTTATAGGTATTGCGATTCAAACGGGGCGGATGCTGCTGACAAGCGGTTCGCCGGGCGTATATGTTATGGCCGCCCCGATAGTGGTTGCCGCCATAATAGCGCTCGAAGCGCGATCTCTTGGCGTGATAGTTGTAGAATCAGTACTCGTTGCCGCTGCTACATGTGGCGTCGCATGCCTGATAAGCGGCAAGATCGGTATACCGTTTCAAGACCTAGCGGTACTTAGCTTACTTGAGATATCAGCGGTTGTATCATTGGTAGCAATCACTAGATTTATAGCAGGGTTTACGAACGCTTTCATGAGAAAGAGCCGCGGTTACTAAAGGCAGCCGCTAGCAAGGACTACCGATAAGGTTCCGTTTTATTAAGGAGGATGAAAACAATGCGCTATAAAGAAAAAAGCAAGACAGGGTTTAAATCATATAGTCTGGTTGAGGCCCGATGCCAGGCTATCCTCGATGCCAGGGTGGGCAGCCCGACATCGGCAAGCGGTGAACCCGTTCAACATCAAAGAGATGTCCGGTACCTTGTTGAGATATCTCACGCGAGGCTCGGGCAAGAACTGGTCGACAAGATGTCGAGCTTACGAAGCGACATCGGGATTCTGCGCCAAGAGAAGCCCCGGCTTAAAGAAAAGCTTGTATACGCAAACCGTACGTTAGATGCGGCATGCGACCGGTATGCGAAAGCGGAAGATGCGCTACTGGAACTCGATAAACCTCAAATACCGCTGGCCCTGGCTTGGGTGGTCACCATTGCGCTCTCGATGGCGGAGATACCTCTTAACTCGTTTATATTCTCGCTATTCGGCGGAACGAAAACCGACACCTTGATAATGGCATCGGGCATATGTTTTGCTATCCCGTTATTTTCACATCTGGCAGGGATCGAAGCTCGTGAAAACAGTCGGCTCGGGGGTAAGTTCTGGCAGTTGCTTGTAATCCTGTTCGTCTTTCTTGCCGGCGTATCATACTTGCGAGGTCTTATGATGGAGGGCATGGGCACCCAGGAAGTACTTGGTGTTCACGTGAGCTGGGTGTTGCCCGGTATCATGTTTCTTGCGGCCAACCTCTTGATTGTCGGGGTTTCGTACTGGGCATCATATGCGTCTCATGTTAAGGAATCCCGCAAGAACAGAAATATCCGTGACGCGTTTAAGCGGGCCTCGGCCGGGCTGACTATCGCCCGGCGAGAGCGCGACTCGGACGAGACCGAGCTGAGCAAGGCGACAAGACGAATTGAAACGGTTGGCGATGAGCTGCGTAAAATATGTGATGACGTCAGGGCAAAAGCCGAGGAGCATTGCGCTTACGGCAAACACCTGGTGTCTATCTACCGCCGCACGAATATTCGTTGGCGCAAAGACGGCGAAAAGGTGATCGAGAGTTTCAAGGACGAGCCTGATTTTACTGTATCGGAGAGCCTAAACAGGGCACTTAACGAAGCGTACGCCCTGGTCACAAAGCTTGAGATGCAGCGAGATTACGGCACCGACGACCTTGAAAAGATACTAAGAGATGCGGGGGGATTTTAATGAAATGCGTAAAAGCGATCAAAACGATTGTTTTGGTGGTGTTTGCTCTCATATTGCTAGGATCGGTTGCCGGGTGCGCGACAACCGAGGAGACGCCGAAAAAAACCGTATTCGCGCTCTTCGATATATCGGGAAGCACGCAACAAGAGCGCGGCCGGTATCTCAAAGACTTCGAAAAGGTACTTGAAGCTATGAACTCCGGGGATACGATCGTCGCCGACAAAATCGATAACAGTCCACTCGCGAAGGCGTCGTATCCAGTAAATACAACCTTCGCCCGGGGAAGTGTTGATCCAAACGAAAACCAGGCGAAGGCGTATATCAAAAACAAACACCTTCCCGAAGTGCTAAAGAGGCAGAGGGCAGAGGTTCTATCGCAAGCTAGGACGCTTGTAAATGGCGAGAGCGCCAGCACTGATATTCTTGGTGCGTTACCGCTGGCCGAGCGCGTCTTCGCCTCGTACCCGAACGAGAAAAACGTCCTCATTGTCTTCTCGGATATGTATCACCAGTCGGGCGATTATAATTTCAGGTCCGGCGCATTTGAAGAGGCGGCATTTTCAAATATAATCGAGAGCGTGAAGCAGCGGGATCTCCTGCCTAATCTAAAAGGCGTAAGAGTATATATCGTATGTCCGACAAAGGACAGTTCCAAACAGGTAATGCTCGTTCGCAAATTCTGGCTGCGCTACTTTTCGCGAACTGGCGCTGCAATGGCGCCGCAAAACTACGGGAGCAGCTTGATTAACTTCAGGGAGAGATAGGATATTACATAACGAACAATAATGAGCAACCAAGTATGCGGTTTTACCAGGACCCGTAGACGGCACCGGTAGTTAATACTATTATGTAGTATAATACAGGCTCTTAACCGGATTCTGAAAGTTGCAATCGCAATAGGTTTTCGCTTTGGAGACCGTTAAATCGCACTTGCATCTCTTCCATAGAAGAATAAGTAAAACAAAGATATGGAGGCATGTATGAGTAATCTTATTAATTCAGGTAAAAGAAGGGTAATGCTGATCTTGACTGTCGGGTCGTCGCTGGAGCCGTTAGAGAAAGCGATAAGCCATGAGTATGAACGAAGCGACCTGATATCGGTCGTCGCCTTGTATGGTCGTCCGCTCCCAGGCCAGAACCCAAATCCCCTACAGGTAACGAACCGGTTAGAGCAGATTGCACTTCAATTGGGCAGTGCATTTATGTCTGCGGAAATCAGCGACGCCGAAGACGTCGACGTGTGTCTTCAAGAAATTCGCGAGGAAGTTAATAAGGTATTTGACTCTATCGATTCCAAAGTGCAGGAAGTCGTTGTTAATATCACGGGTGGAAGCAAGCCGATGCCGATAGGCATTTACAATGCGGTGGCGAGGCTTGCTACCGGTATTCCAATACGCTTTTCATATGTTGCGAGTAAGATGCGGGATGCGAGCGGAAAAGGTATTAGCGCTACCATGAACGTCCGTTACTTCCCCGATACGCTGACAAGGGAACGCGAGTATGAGGTTTTGGATAGCCTTAAGCATGGTGAGTTTACGCGTGCCTATATGTTGTCCGAGATGTTCGAGGATTCAGGCAAGGGTCGGCTGGGCTTCCTCAAACATGCGTGCAAATTCTTTTATCTTTGGGACAGCTTTCAATATAAAGAGAGCTACGAGCTGTTGGCAAAGCAACATCTTGTGGTGCAAGGCAAAATATTTGAGGAAGGCTCAGATTACAGAAAAATCGCGAACCTTATCGAGAAGCTCGAACCGCTCTGTGGTGAGTTCAAATTGGTTATTGAGGTGATGGGGAAACTAAAGCCCGGAACCTGGAAAAAAGGGAAAAGAGAAGTAGAACTGGGGAATATAAAAAAGGCGATACATAGGTTTAATAGCGATTTTGAGCTTAAGCGAGGTTATGAAAAGCTGGTAGCAGATTGCATCGAGAATGCAGGCAGACAGGTGCGAATATCGCCTGTGGAAGCGGTTGCCAAAGCACACCGCGCCATCGACCTCGCTGCGAAATACAGGCTGTTACTGAAAAACATTAATCCGGACCATACAGACAACGCTATGTGGAACGAAGTCTTTAACCGAATCGGTAAGCAATATGATGGTCCGATACAGCGACAGCATAGCATTACACTGCAGCCCGCCATTAAGATACTGGGTTTACTAGGGGCGTTGAACCTCCAAAACCATGACAGCAAGTATTACCTGGAGAAAATCAGGGACGTCTATCAAACACGAAATGCAAGCTATTTTGGGCACGGTTTTACTGAAATATCAGAAGCAACGGCGCAACGTATCTTTGGCGCGAGCTGTGAAGTACTTACGACGCTTATAGACGTCGATGAACTGTTGAGGGATAGGGCAGAGGTTGCCCTAGATTTTGATTAACATCAGGCGCCTGCGCGCCAAACTAGGCCGCCATGAACCCCTCATCGAGACGGTTCGCAATGTCGGGTATCGTTTGCCTTCAAAACAGGGAATAAGGGTTTTCTTGGATATGAGCCCGCCAGCTTGAACCAGTAGCTAAGAGTGAATGGCAACCTGTAGAATCGAGGTAATGAAAGGAATGGTTGCCATGGGAAGAACACGAAAGAAGTACTCAGGAAAGTTCAAACTGCAAATCGTGCTAGAGGCCATCTCAGACGAGCGCACCACCGCAGAGATCGCCCGCAACTACGATGTGAACCCCAACTTGATCGGCCGCTGGAAGCAAGACTTACTTGAGCACGGCCACGAGATATTTGATACCCCAACGGCTGAGAACAACCCGTACAAGAAGATCGAGGAGTTGGAGAAGATCATCGGAAAGCTCACCGTTGAGCTGGAGCTGGCAAAAAACTACTTGCGGCACTACTCCTGCCGCTCATAGTGAAGATGGAGCTCATCAAGCAGCATGCCGGCGTATATGGACTCAATCGGTGCTTGAACGTCTTGGGGGTAGCCAAGAGCACGTATTATTACCAGCTGAGGCGAGACGAGCCGCTGTCAAAGTACGAGCACCTACGAGCAGTAATCACTAAGATTATCGCGGAGAACCCGGCCTACGGGTACCGACGGATCAAGCACGAGCTTTTGGGCCTCGGCATTGTGCTCAACCACAAGCCGTTGCGCACGCTGCTCAAAGCCTGGGGACTTACGCTACACAGAAAGATAAAGCGTAAGGTAAAGAGCGGTATCGCGACCATACTGGATGAGCTTGGAGAGCGCGTTAATCTTTTGCGTGGCATGGGTGCGCCACAGCTCTTTGAAGTCGTTTTCTCCGACATCACCGAGATCCGCTATGCATATGGCAAAGTGTATTTGGGAGCTTCCCTTGAGGCGGTATCGAAGCGCCTCATCGGCTCCAGCGTGGCAAAGAGTCCGGATAGCGGCCTTGTTGTCGGGGTATGTCGCCAGGCGAAAGCGTATTTGAAAAAGATGGGCATTGATCTTTCCGGTGTAATATTCCACCAGGACCAGGGCAGCGTCTACACCAGCTACGACTACGTCGGCGAGCTTGTAAAAGATTGCGTTAAAATATCCTACAGCCGTGTGGGAACACCATCGGACAACCCTGAGATGGAGTCCTTCTTCGGCAGGTTGAAAGACGAGTGGGCGGATGTGTTTGCTGCCGCCCAGAGCGAAAGCGAGGTGATTAAGCTTATCAAAGAAGCGCTCTCGTACTATAATGAAAGGCGCCGTCACTCAAGCATTGATTACCTTGCGCCGGATGACTTCATCAAACGAGAGCTTACAGCAGCGACAGTGTAATACCGCCATTCACCCTAGGAGTCATTCCTATCGGTTCAACTTTTGGGGCGCGGCTCAATAGCACTTCTTATTAAGCGGTACTTTCTGGGCCTCGTGTTCTTGTTCTATAACAAACTACAATCGTGCTTTAGCAATGATATGTGAGTTTACGCTCTCTACCGAGCTCCTCGCTAATCTCATCCATTTTCAACGTTATATCGATAAGTTCCTGTTTGGTCTTAGCGGCCTCTCGGACGCACAGATCACAATTTCCCCGGCAATGAATTTTGCGTCGTAGCTCATGCGCTTGTTTCTCCAGTTCCTTATATTCTTCAAACAGACCTTCTACTCTCATGTGTTCCGCCTCCCGGCTTTTATGTTACTACCAACATGCGCTAATTGATACCATATTCTTCCAACCGAATCCAACCGAAAAATAGGGTGATGAACACTCACGACTTCCTTTTTCTAAGCTATTTCTCAGGTTTGTTTATAATAATGGCTTATGTTAAGGACTATCTTTATGTGAGATACCCTGCGAGCTTTTGGATGCCACATATTCTTACCTATAGGAGACTAGCATGAGCATTACGGACACTATGCGTGCCAGGAAAAAAGTGATTATCGCCTTTGGATTATTGGTCTTGCTGATTGTAATCGTTTGGACGGTCGTCGCGCGCGGCCAGAACGACCAACCGCAATACCAGACCGCAAAGGTTGAGCGAGGACTGATTATATCCTCGATCAACGCTTCCGGTCAGATTGCCACAAGTGACGTGCCGATTACCACACAGGCAACCGGTATAGTAAAAACTATCTATGTAAAAGACGGCGATACGGTTAAGGCCGGGGATAAAATCCTTAAGATCCAACTCGACCGGGATGGGCGCCTGGCAAAAGCAAAAGCGTGGTCCTCCTATCTAAGCGCGAGAAATGCGGTAGATGTTGCGGTTGCAAACCAGCTTGCGGCAAAGAAAGATGCGGGCTCTGCGGGCACCGATGTAAACAATGCAGACCAGTCGAAACTCGCTTCGCTTCAGAATATTCAGCAAGCCCAATCGGCGCTCACGGCTGCGCAAAGCGCATGGAATAAAGCCCAGGACTCGTCCGCGAGTGAAGCCGACAAACAGCAAAAGCTCTATAGCCTTGAAGCGGCCCAGACCGCCCTCGCGCTGGCGCAGCAGAAATATAACGATAACGGTTCCAGTAACTCGACAGCAAACAATGAGAACAAACTTACGCTGCAGCGGGACCTGCAGCAAGCCCAATCCGCACTATCCGCAGCGCAGAATGCATATAACCTTGCAGCGGAGTCCACTTCAACATCAAGCAGTGAGCTAAACCAGAAGTTTTACGCTCTTCAAGCCACCCAAACCGCACTTGCGCTCGCGCAGCAGAAATATGATGATGCGGATTTAAGTAATTCGACAAACCAACAGCAATCAAATCTCTCCCTTCAAAAAGATTTGCAGCAAGCGCAAGCCGCTTTGGTCGCGGCACAAAATGCGTGGAACGAGGCGCAGGATCCATCGGTAAGCGATGCAGACAAACAACAGAAGCTCTATAACCTTGAGGCGGCGCAAACAGCGCTCACACTGGCACAGCAGAAATATAATAGCGCTGATGACACAATAGCGCAGGCGTCATTAAGCGGTCCTCTTGCACGCCAAAAGATAAAGAGCAGCAGTAGTGCATTACTTAAGGCGAAGGCCGATCTCAACTCGGCATTAGAATCCTATCAAGACACGTTGGGCACCGTAGTCGCCCCGACAGACGGCAAAATCAGCGACCTTATGGTTACGGTGGGTATGGCAATTTCCGGCAGCTCTTCGAGTGGCAGTAGCGGTACCAACGCCTCGTCGGGGAGCAGCGCCTCAAGCCAGGGACAATCCAGCAGTAGCAGCACAGGGGGATCAAGTTCAGGCAGCCAGACAATTGCACACATTTCAATCAGTAACAACCCGATGGCTACGGTGAACTTATCCGAGATCGATATCAGTAAGGTGAAAGTCGACCAAAAAGCAACATTAACGCTCGACGCATTTTCAGGAAAGACGTTTACCGGCAAAGTGCTCGGTATCAATAGGGCCGGCACGGTAAGCTCTGGTGTAACTAATTACCCTGTGTCTATCATGTTCGATATGTTAGATGAGAGCATCCTCCCCAACATGGCGGTAAATGCAAGCATCATCGCGGCGACCAAAGATAATGTGCTTCTCATCCCATTGGGCGCGATGAAAACGTCGCAAAACGGCCAATCAACCGTACAGATACTTAAGAGCGGTCAGGCGCAGACCATTGTTGTAGAGACCGGTCTTTCGTCAGATTCGCAGTTAGAAGTGCTCTCCGGGCTCTCTGAAGGCCAAGACGTCATAACCGGAAGCACTACACCTGCCGCACAAACGTCGGGTGGCAGTTCTTCTTCCCCGTTTAGTGGCGGATCGCCATTGGGCGGCGGCTCCATGCGAGCAGGAGGAGGCTTCGGTGGCGGGCGCTAACGCAACGAACTATGGGCGGCCTATCATACAGGTATCACACCTCTCTAAGGTCTACTCGAACGATTCGGTAGAAACCGTTGCTCTGGCCGATGTCTCCTTTGAAGTGCGAGAAGGCGAATTCGTAGCGATTATGGGTCCATCCGGTAGCGGCAAATCAACGTTGATGCATATTCTTGGCGCGCTCGATACGCCAACGTCGGGCACCTACGTGCTCGATGGAAAGAATGTCGGGCAACTATCCAGGGACGAGCTTGCCGCGATTCGAAACAAGAATATCGGTTTCGTTTTTCAAGCATACAACCTGCTGCCGCGCACAACGGCGCTGAAAAATGTAATGATACCGATGGCGTACGCCCGCGTTCCGAAGACCGAACGCCTCAAGCGTGCTACGGCGTTGCTCGACAGGGTTGGCCTTGGCGACCGGATCGATCATGCATCAAACCAGCTCTCGGGCGGGCAGCAGCAGCGTGTTGCGATTGCACGGGCCATGGCGATGAACCCGTCCATTATCCTTGCCGACGAGCCGACCGGTAATCTGGCTACGGCTCAAGGCGAAGAAATTATCGCCATCTTTCAAGACTTAAACGATCAAGGGCACACTATTGTTATGATTACACACGAACCGTATATCGCCGAGCATGCAAAACGCACCGTTTTTATCCAGGACGGCAGGATCGTTAAAGATACCGATAGTCACACATCAAAACGCGCATTTGTGCAGAAGGAGCACTAGTAATGGAGTTTTTTGAAACGCTAACTACCGCGCTCGAGGCACTTAAACTAAATAAAATGCGCACGGCGCTTGCAATGCTCGGTATCGTTATCGGCATCGGTGCGGTTATCGCGCTTGTCTCCCTGGGGCAAGCAAGTCAGCAAACTGTGCAGACCCAAATACAATCGCTCGGCTCTAACATGCTCACCGTATCGCCCGGCGCACAAAATAGTGGCGGCATTCGCGGAGCCTCCGGCGGCGGCACGACCTTAACCAACGACGATGCAAAAGCCATCGCCTCTTCAACCCAGATAACCACGGTCGCAAAGGTCTCACCGGAATTATCCAGGCGCGCGCAAATCATCGCCGGTAGGAACAACGAGAATGCGCAAATCCTTGGGGCCACACCGGCGTATGCCGATGTGCGTAAAGTTACTGTTTCTTCCGGCCGTTTTCTCTCCCAGCAGGATGTGGATGGGATGCAAAGGGTAGCGGTGTTAGGCCCGACAGCGATAAGCAACCTCTTTCCTTCTGGAGCAAGTCCGATCGGCCAATCGATCCGGATAAGCAACATCTCATTCAGAGTAATCGGCGTAACAACCTCCAAGGGCGGCACCGGCTTTATGAATCAGGATGACATAGCGATCATCCCGCTTACCACAGCCCAGAAACTCGTGTTCGGGGTTAATTACCTAGGGTCGATCTCGATTGAAGCTAAAAGCGCAGATGTCATGAACCAGGCGAGAGACCAGGTCGGCTATTTTCTGCTGGCACGGCACAAGATAACAAATCCGTACCAGGCGGACTTCAGCATCTTCTCGCAAGAGGATATCCTGGGAGCCGCCACGCAGGTGACCGGCACGTTTACGATGTTACTTTCGGGTATTGCCACCATCTCCCTTCTCGTCGGCGGTATCGGCATCATGAATGTCATGCTGATTACCGTTATCGAGCGCACGAGGGAGATCGGGCTTCGAAAATCTCTGGGCGCACGCGACCGCGACGTCGTTTCGCAGTTTCTTGCCGAGGCGGTAATCCTGACGGTTGTCGGCGGCTTCTTGGGCATGATTATCGGGGTTGGGCTCTCGTATATAATTTCCAGTCTCATGGGATTACCGTTTACTCTTTCATTGTCAGCGGTTATTCTTGCAATCGGTGTGTCAGGGGCAATCGGCATCGTGTTCGGCTTATACCCGGCCCGAAAAGCCGCACGCCTTTCCCCGATTGAGGCATTGCGCTTCGAATAATCGAAAAGAATATTAGATAAGCGCCATTATTTAAGGAGGTATTAGGGTATGAAAAGTCAAGGCACTCTCATCGCAATCATGGTGGCACTTGTTGTGCTCGCCGGAGGGGGAGACTTCTACGGCGGCATGACGTATCAAAAATCCCAGGCGTCATCAACAGGCGGCCAGTTTGCCGGTTTCGGACAAGGTCAGGGGGGTCAAGGGGGCCAAAACAGTGCCAGGCGGTTCTTTGGACAAGGCCAAGGCAGACCGGTGTCCGGTGACGTAATCAGCCAGGATGCCAATAGCTTTACAGTCAAGATGACCGATGGAAGCTCAAAGATCGTTATGCTTTCAGGAAGTACATCGATCAGCAAATTTGCATCTGGCACGAAAACCGATATTAAAAAGGGCGAACGCGTCATGGCGTTCGGAAAAGATAATTCAGACGGCAGCGTCACAGCAACCATGGTCCAAATAGGAGGCCCAAGACGAGACAACCAGGCAGGAGGCCAAGGACAAGCCGGTAAGTGAGAGGCGGGTAGTTGAGTATTAAAACCGAGGTCAAGCTACTTTTAGACGCTAAAGAATTTGAGAAGATCGCCGACCTTGCCGAACAGGAAGGCCGTGTTGTGCGATACCTGCTCTCATTTCTTTACTCCACGGACGACCTACTGCACTGGCGGGCCGCCGAAGCTCTGGGCGTGGTAGCAAGCAGGCAAGGGCAGTGCGCGAGCGGGGCAGATGGTCAAAGAAACATCCCGCGCCGGCTCGTCTGGTCGTTGGCCGAGGAGTCTGGAGCAACCGCATGGCCCGCACCCGAAGGGCTGGGAGCCGTTGTTGCAAAACAGCCAAACTCCCTCCCTGATTTCGGGCGCATTGTCCTATCGTTTATCGAAGACCCCATCCTGCGCAGAGGCGTTCTCTGGTCCGCCAGGAAAATCGCCGAGAAACGACCCGATCTCGTACAAGATTCGGTACCTGCGATCATTAAGTTGCTCGACGATCCGGACGCCACCACGCGCGGACATGCGGCCTGGGCGCTCGGCGCCATGGGTGATCCCAATACCATAAAAAAGCTTAGAGCATTACAGCAGGATGCAGGCCCTCTGTTTATCTACGACGAAGGAGAGTTGCAGAGCACAACCGTAGGCAAACTCGCAACGCGATCTCTTGCGGAACTTAAAAGGTAAAATCTAGCAGGTAATAATTGATTACCGGGCACCTGTAAGTTAAAGTAATAGCAGGAACTAAATATGCATGATATACAGTACCGGGTATTAATCCTAAAAAAGGAGCGATTCGCTTGTCGTTAAAGGATGACATAAAAAGCCTTTTAGAGAAAAAAGATTTTGACGGAGTAGTAGAACTGGCCGCCCGCGAGAGGGGCGTCCTTAAATACCTGCGGTCACTGCTTTACAGCGAGAATGACCTGCTGCACTGGCGGGCCGCCGAGGCGTTTGGGCGAATCGCGAAATATCCGGATATTATGAGCCGGGAGAAGGTAAACACCATGTTAACCCGCCTGTTTGTCTCATTAGAAGATAAGTCCGGCGGCAACGGCTGGGGGTCGATAGAGGCAATCGGCGCTATCGTTGCGGCACGCCCCGACGAATTCAGCAAAGCGATCCCCAGGATGTTCTCATATATTTGGGATGGCAGGGTTCGAAAGGGCCTGTTGTGGTCGATGCGCCGAATCGGTCAAGAGCGTCCCGACCTGTTGAAAGATAAGATATTTTACATCGTCGGGCTTTTAAGAAACCCCAGCAACACAACGCGCGGTCATGCGGCATGGGCGCTCGGCGTAATTGGCGACTCCGATGTGCGTGTCCTAGAAGGGCTGGTAATCGATGTTAAGGAGACGCTTAAAGGACTACTGGATGACGATAGCCGTATTCGCGTTTACGATAATGGTGAGCTGCAAGAGAGAACAATCTCGCAGATAGCCAAGGAGGCCCTTGCCGCCCTTAACGGGCGACAAGGCTAGCGGCAAGGTTTGTACCTTATTTAGCGTTATCGATGATCTCGATGACGGCTTTCTCTACGGCCATGGCTTCTTCGGCGACAACTTCCGGGAAGAACTGCGACATTACGGATGCGCGCATCGTCGCTATCTTGATCTTACCGTTTTCTTCCATAATATTGATGCGGCACGGCATGAACAACGATACATACCTGCTCTTATTCAAGAACGTGTTGGCGTGTTTGCCATTGCACATCTCGATTAACTTAAGCGGCTTCTGATCAAACCCTTTAGATGACAGCCTCTCGCCGATATCGATGACGTTAAATACCGCCCAGCCCTTTTGCTCGACGGCCCGCAAAACCGACACGGATGCTTCTTCAAAACTCTTCTCGGTCTCCACCACGTATGCAAAATCCTCTACGTTCACATCTATCAACCCCTTAGCCAATTGGTATATTTACTAGTAATATACCCTAGGGGGGTATAGATGTCAAACATAGATTTCTCTTCTCTCGTTGCGCCCGGAACATAAATAATAACGTACCTGGTTTCATCATTGGCGGTGCGCCTTAAGGCTTCCCGTAATTGGGTATAATTTTATCGAAAGCCGGTTTTTTTATTAAAAAGGAGGAGAACGGTATGGCGATGTTTGTAATGCTCACCAGCCTGACAGATGACGGAATGAAGACACTTCGAGAAAATCCCGAGAGGATCAAGCAGGTGAACGACGAGGTCTCAGAAAAGTTCGGTGTGAAAATCATGTCCCAATATATGGTTATGGGCGATTTCGATTTCGTCAACTTCATCGAAGCCCCGGATAACGACACTATGGTAAAGATGGCCATCGAACTCGGCTCCCGCGGTACAATTAGAACAAGAACCATGCCCGCCATTGAGGTCGACAAAGTAATCCAGGATCTTAAGGGGTTGCAAGCAGCGTAGAAAAGATAAGTGATACATAAGGAAAGGCCTCTGAGCTGTTGGCTCAGAGGCCTTATAGAATCGGCAGCGTCCTTATACTCTCCCTTTCGGTCTTCATATCGCTATGAAGTTCAGACTATATCATCAGTGCCAACAAGAACCATACAGATGGAAGGTTATTAAGGTCTTGACATGATGACCTCTTAGCTGTACATTTGGATGTACTATTAAGGAGGCAATTCTATGAAAACCATTACTTTTACAGATTTTCGCAAAAAGGCATCAGATTTTATAACCGAGGTTGAACATGGGGAAACGCTTATTCTCATGCGGCGTGGTAAACCCGTTGCGGAAATAATACCGTTTTCCGACAGAGCCAAACGGACACCCTCATGGAAACAACCAGGTCTTCGCCTACAAGTGCAAGGAAGCGACTTGTCATCGGCTATTTTGGAAGAACGCGAGGCTGAAGATGAGATTGCTGGTTGATTCTTCAGCTCTCGCCAAAAGGTATGTCTTAGAGAATGGAAGCGAAAACATCGATCGCCTTCTTGGACGTGCGTCACAGTTGGGTCTATGTATTATCTTAGTGCCTGAAATAGTTTCCGGACTTAACCGGCGATTGCGAGAAGGGATTTTGACAGCAAACGACTACCGCAAGATAAAAAGGCAATTATTAAATGATGTTCGCGATGCAACTGTGCTTCAGCTAACTCCAGCAGTTGTTGCTCATTCAGTCAAGCTACTGGAGAGAAATGTCTTGCGCGCAATGGATGCGCTACATATTGCTTGTGCGTTGGAATGGCAAGCAGGGCTTTTTGTCACTGCGGATAGAAGACAGTTGATGGCGGCCGACAACGCAGGGCTTCAGACCGAATACATTATAACATAGTGATAACACTGTCTATCGATGCAAGATAAGGAAAGGCCTCCACGGTTTTCCATGGAGACCTTATAGAATCGGCAGCGTCCTACTCTCCCACACAGTTACCCGAGCAGTACCATCGGCGCTGAGGGACTTAACTTCCGTGTTCGGAATGGGAACGGGTATTTCCCCCTCGCTATGGCCACCGAAAATGCAAACAAATCTTATAACTTATCAATTGTACCATTGTCCGATGCATCGGACAAGCGCATTACGCCTCAAACGGAGCAATGCGCTTCAAAGCTCGTGGTTCTTGGCTTTCGGCCCGGTTTACTTCTTCGCCGGACCTAAAAAGCCATGGATCCATGAACCTTGAACGCTCTGAAAGAGTTCAACTTACCATTGAACCTCTCAAAACTACACAGCGTCGGTCTCGTGACAATCAAGTCCTCGACCAATTAGTACCGCTCGGCTGCAAATATCTCTATTCTTCCACCTGCGGCCTATCAACCAGGTAGTCTACCTGGGGTCTTAACTCATAAGAGTGGGAAATCTCATCTTGGGGTTGGCTTCCCACTTAGATGCTTTCAGCGGTTATCCAATCCAGACATAGCTACCCAGCAATGCCCTTGGCAGAACAACTGGTACACTAGAGGTCTGTTCATCCCGGTCCTCTCGTACTAGGGACGACTCCCCTCAAATTTCCTACGCCTACAGCAGATAGGGACCGAACTGTCTCACGACGTTCTAAACCCAGCTCGCGTACCGCTTTAATCGGCGAACAGACGAACCCTTGGGACCTACTTCAGCCCCAGGATGCGATGAGCCGACATCGAGGTGCCAAACCCCGCCGTCGATGTGGACTCTTGGGCGGGATCAGCCTGTTATCCCCGGAGTACCTTTTATCCGTTGAGCGACGGCCCTTCCACTCGGAACCGCCGGATCACTAGGTCCTACTTTCGTACCTGCTCGACTTGTCAGTCTCGCAGTCAAGCTCCCTTGTGCCCTTACACTCTGCGATTGATTGCCAACCAATCTGAGGGAACCTTCGAGCGCCTCCGTTACATTTTAGGCAATTATGTTCGTCTAGCTTTAGGAATCTTGTAACGCATCGACGGATGAATCCATTTATTAATCTGGTCCAACAACTTTTCCAAGCTATAGCCAGAGATATAAATTTGATATCCTTCCTTCTGTCTGCGTTCCCATGCATCTAATTCAAAAGTGCTTTTCAACACATCAATAAGTCGTTCTACTTCTTGTCTGCTAAATCCCTGAGTGTTAAGTATTACACCTTTCGACTGGTCTGACTTGACCGATCCATCATCCATAAACCAATAAGCTAAACCTTGCGCCTTCAGCAGTCTCTTGATCATCGATGGCACAACCTTCTTGCCATCTTTGTAAAACTGCTGGGCATAAAATCTAAATGCTCCATGACTTACGGTACTAAACACTAAGTTGACTGATTGATGCTCGCCGCTTTTCACGACCCTTTCCCTTGGCGGCGTCAACACCCACTCCCTGAAAATCTCGTATACATGCCGACAATAGTCGCCATTTTTGATCGCATATTCGATCTTCAGCCTGTAGGTTTTGCCACCATTTTGCGTCTCTAAATGACCGTCCCCAAGCAGCAGACCAACTAATACGTCTCGCTGCTCACGGCTAAGTTTTAGATCTCGCTTATAAGCTTCAATCTCATTAGAATGCACCTTTTTCTCCTTGCTAGACTCCCTTTCGGGCTTCATATCGCTATGAAGTTCAGACTATATCATCTCGCCAATTAATTTTTGGAGTTAAGTTACTGTTAGAATTTAATTTGCGAGTCTGGCGTATAGTCGTTGAGGGGTCACTAGAATTTGTTGGAATCTTTTGAGGTTTCTAGGACTTCCCTGCTGATTATCCGCACCAGTAGTATTTTCACCCATGAAATTGGGTAACTCTGGATTCTTCATCCCTTCGCTTACTTTACGGAGTCGAAAGTTAGCTAGGGAACGGACCTCCCAGCATACAGCCAGATTTGCCCCTGACGTCACCGCCAGGGCGCCCCAAATTGAGGCGACCGCCCCAGTCAAACTGCCCACCTGACACTGTTCGGTAGCCGGATAACGGCCTACCGTTAGAACCTCAATACATCAAGGGTGGTATCCCAAGGTTGGCTCCACCAGGGCTTGCGCCCCAGCTTCAAAGCCTCCCACCTATCCTGTACACGATGAATCAAAATCCAATATCAAGCTGCAGTAAAGGTTCACGGGGTCTTTCCGTCTTGCTGCAGGAAACCGGCATCTTTACCGGTAATACAATTTCGCCGAGTCTCTGGTTGAGACAGCGCCCAGATCGTTACGCCTTTCGTGCGGGTCGGAACTTACCCGACAAGGAATTTCGCTACCTTAGGACCGTTATAGTTACGGCCGCCGTTTACCGGGGCTTAGATTCAGAGCTTCGCATCATCCGAAAAATCCGCTAACCCCTCCTCGTAACCTTCCGGCACCGGGCAGGCGTCAGCCCCTATACATCGTCTTACGACTTAGCAGAGACCTGTGTTTTTAGTAAACAGTCGCCTGGGCCTTTTCACTGCGGCCACTTCACGCTTGGGGGAAAACCTTACACGCTAATGTGGCGCCCCTTCTCCCGAAGTTACGGGGCTATTTTGCCGAGTTCCTTAACCAGAGTTCTCTCGATCGCCTTAGTATTCTCTACTTACCCACCTGTGTCGGTTTGGGGTACGGGCACCAAAGCCACTCGCTAGAGGTTTTTCTTGGAAGCATGGGATCACTCACTTCGCCTCAATCGGCTCGTCATCACCTCTCAGGCTTAATGCCTCCCGGATTTGCCTAGGAGACGCCCTACCGGCTTAAACACGGACAACCAACGCCGTGCTGAGCTACCCTTCTCCGTCACCCCCTCGCTGATAACGCGACTCGGTGGTACGGGAATATCTACCCGTTGTCCATCGACTACGCCTTTCGGCCTCGCCTTAGGTCCCGACTAACCCAGGGCAGATTAGCTTTACCCTGGAAACCTTGGGTTTACGGCGGTCAGGTTTCTCGCCTGACTCTCGCTACTCATTCCTGCATTCTCACTTGTCTGAAGTCCACCAACGTTTACACGTTGACTTCATCCCGCAGACAATGCTCCCCTACCCAGCACATAAATGCACTGCCGCAGCTTCGGTACTATGCTTGAGCCCCGTTACATTTTCGGCGCAGTATCACTTGACCAGTGAGCTATTACGCATTCTTTGAAGGATGGCTGCTTCTAAGCCAACCTCCTGGTTGTCTGTGCAACGCCACATCCTTTGCCACTTAGCATAGATTTGGGGACCTTAGCCGACGGTCTGGGCTGTTTCCCTCTCGACAACGAATCTTATCACCCGCTGTCTGACTCCCGGATTCTAAAGTTATGGCATTCGGAGTTTGACTGGGTTTGGTAACCTGGTGAGGCCCCTAGTCCAATCAGTGCTCTACCACCACAACAAAACATCCGAGGCTAGCCCTAAAGCTATTTCGGGGAGAACCAGCTATAACTGCGTTTGATTAGCCTTTCACTCCGATCCACAGGTCATCCGCTCCATTTTCAACTGAAGTCGGTTCGGTCCTCCACGAGGTCTTACCCTCGCTTCAACCTGCCCATGGATAGATCACGCAGCTTCGGGTCTACAGCATGCAACTAAACGCCCGTTTAAAGACTCGCTTTCGCTACGGCTCCGCTTTCGCTTAACCTCGCTACACACCATAACTCGCAGGATCATTCTACAAAAGGCACGCCGTCAGAAGACTTAAAGTCTTCCTCCGACTGCTTGTAAGCATACGGTTTCAGGTACTATTTCACTCCCCTCCCGGGGTACTTTTCACCTTTCCCTCACGGTACTAGTTCACTATCGGTCGCTAGGGAGTATTTAGCCTTACGAAGTGGTCTTCGTGACTTCCCAC
>Ga0210025_1000430_pt1:0-20000 | contig 55193 bp, 50 predicted proteins | sample CryGeyme20150102_FD_183989 | JGI IMG/M metagenome (GOLD analysis project Ga0210025, IMG submission 183989) | Groundwater microbial communities from Crystal Geyser aquifers in Utah, USA - Crystal Geyser metaG 2015-0102 (SPAdes) (version 2) | ecosystem: Environmental > Aquatic > Deep... | reverse complement strand
AATCGCCGCCCGCATCTCCCAGGGATAAAAATCCCCGCAAAACGCGAGCAGACGGGTTCCACGCTTTCGCGTGTATTTTGGTTTAAATCTTAAACCTTACTGGCATTTCCACTGTTCAGTTTTCAAAGACCAACTTTGCAACAGACGGTAATGTACCATGCCATTCTCCGGCTGTCAACACCTTATTCAAGTCTTCCTATGAAGGTGTTTTTAAGACAAAAAAATTCGCTGTGGAGTTTCCTCTCACAGCGACAAGTTTCAGGTACGATTGCTCATGCAATCACACTTACTCTAACCTATACTTGTCGCCTCCGAGATAAATTGTAAGCAATTATACAACAACTCCACGGAAATCTACTGCAGAAGCAGCATTAATAAATATAGCACCAGCGATATCTGTTGTCAACTAGTTTGTTTGAGAATTTTGCGAGTTTACAACGCGTTTTACGACCGGCTGCGAGGATTTCGCAGTCCGCCGCATGCTGCTGCGTAAAGAGTACTTTACCAGGTTTAAAAATAATGTCAACACCCGGTTCGATGATTATTCACCGCATTTTTCATCATTATTACATTAACATATGCGGGAGTGCTTAACTCGGGCTGTATACTTTAATCCTGGCGATGCGGCGTTTGCCGACTTGGATGATGTCCCCGGTTCTTGGAACTATCTCGATGCCGGGATCTTTGATTGCTACTTCTTTATATTCTCCATCGACATGTTCGAGATATTTTACTCCGCCGCCCTCGATAAGCCGACGGGCTTCACCATTGGTCTTAGCGAAATCTGCAACCGTCATAAGCTTAACGATCCACATGCGCTTATCATCGGTGAGCATATCCGGTGTTATCTCGACCTCGGGAATCTCGGCGCCGATAGCCGCAAGCCGTTCTGCAGCCGTCCCGCCCTCGACCTTCTTAAACTTTGCGTCAAAGATCCGCTCGGCTTCTTTGGCCGCTTCGGGACCGTAATAGATAGATATAACATCTTTTGCGAGACGCCTTTTTATCTCATTGGGATGAAGCGTGCCGTCTTCCAGGCCTTTTTCGATGCGGTCTATCTCTTCATGAGGTTCGTTCGTGCAGAGCCTGAAGTAGCGGATCATTATAAAATCCGGGATCGACATGATCTTGCCGAACTGCTCCTCGGGGGGCTCGGTTAAGCCGATGTAGTTACCCTTGGATTTGCTCATACGAACGTAGCCGTCGGTGCCCTCAAGGATGGGCATGGTGATAACAACCTGTGGCTCCTGGTCGGCCCAACGCTGCAGATCCCTTCCGGCAAGCATATTGAATTTCTGGTCGGTCCCGCCTATCTCAATATCGCAGCCAAGCTCGACAGAATCGTAGCCCTGCATCACGGGATAGAGAAACTCGTGCAGGCTTATCGGGACCTGTGCGGCAAAACGTTTGGCGAAATCGTCTCGCTCAAGTATCCTGGCCACGGTGAATTGCGCCGTAATTTTAAGAACCCGCTCGAACGGCATCGTCGAAAACCAGCGACCGTTGTAGTCAATTACCGTTTTTTCGGGGTTAAGGATTTTAAAAGCCTGCTCGGTATAGGTTCTGGCATTGGCCTCTATCGTCTCGGCGGGAAGCTGGGGCCTTGTGGTCGAGCGCTCTGTAGGATCGCCCACCCGTGCCGTATAATCGCCGATCAAAAGCTGGACAACATGACCCAGGTCTTGAAATTGCCGTAGCTTTCGAAGTGGAACCGCATGCCCGAGATGAAGATCCGGGGCGGTCGGGTCAACGCCGTACTTTACCTTAAGCGGCGTATTCGTCGCTATCGAACGGGCGAGTTTCTGCTTGAATTCTTCAACCGGGATTATCTCCTCGGCACCGTCTTGTATGATAAAAAGTTGCTCTTCAGCCGATTTCATTCCTACCCCCGCATATCATTTATCTTATAAGCTAGAATAAGCCAAAATATAAAAAATCGTAACACCTGCACACAGATATGTCCAGCTCAATAGCTTTGTGCTATAATCCATCCAGAAAACGATTGGGTTCTTGACCGGGGAAGTAATGTCGCGAGCTAGGATAAGAAGAGCTGAGCTGAGGGCAAAGAAGCAGCGTAGGATTCATGCGGTTCTCGTGCTTAGCGCCTTAATAATCATACCGATCCTTGTGGTTGCCTTCGGTGGCCTTGTGGCTACCGCCGAAATCATGCGTGGGCTGCCAAAACTCAAAAACGAGGACAAGATCCAAAACTGGCAGACGACCAAGATATTCGCATCGAACGGCACGCTGCTTACCAATCTCTATTATGAACAAGACCGCGTCGTCGTGCCGCTCTCCGAGGTATCGCCGTACCTGCAGCATGCGGTCATCGCAATTGAGGACGAGAGGTTTTACAAGCACAAGGGATACGATCCCGAGGCCATCGCGCGTGCCTTCTTTGCCAACCTCGCCAGCGGGCATACCGTGGAAGGCGCGAGCACCATCACCCAGCAGTATGTAAAGAATACAATCGTCACCCGTGAAAAAACATTCGACCGCAAGATAAAAGAAGCGGCGCTGGCGTACCAGCTGGAACAGAAATATACCAAAGCCCAGATTCTAGAAAAATACCTCAATACAATTTACTTCGGGCATAGTTGGTATGGTGTGGAAACGGCTTCTAATAATTACTTCGGCAAACGGGCGAAGATGCTTTCGCTTCCCGAGGCGGCCATACTTGCCGCAATTATCAAATCCCCGAACGACTTCTCGCCATATGTAAATTTAGGCAAAGCCAAAGAACGCCGTGACCTGGTTCTTCATCAGATGGCACGGCTGAAGTACATAACGCCGCTGGAGGAATCGCAGTCGGTGGCCGCACCGGTAACAGCAAGACCGATGACTAAGCCGGTAACACCCGCGCCATATTTCGTCGAATATGTAAAACAGAAGCTTATCAAGCGATACGGTGAGAACGTCGTCTTTAAGGGCGGCCTGCGGGTATACACAACGATCAACTTAACCATGCAAAAGCAGGCGGAGCAAGCCGCATGGTCTACACTTGATCACCCCAAAGATCCATCCGCCTCGATTGTAGCTGTCGAGCCGGCAACCGGTTACATACGGGCGATGGTCGGCGGGCGTGACTTTAATAAAGATAAATATAACCTGGCCACCTCACATAATCGCCAGCCCGGCTCATCGTTCAAGCCCATTGTGTTTGCCGCCGCAATTGAAAACGGTATCTCTCCGTTCCAGGAATATAGCTCTTCACCGGGCGATTTACCTATCGGTGGCGGGCAAACCTGGCACGTTGATAACTATGTCGAGGGAAGTGGCGGCCCTCCGATGCCGCTCCGGTCCGCACTTGTGCGCTCGGTCAACACCGTTTTTGCGCGTCTTATCCTGGACGTAGGGGTAAACAAGGTCACCGAGGTCGCAAAGAAAATGGGAATGCCGGAATGGATCATCAACCAGGATCCGGCGATTGCGCTCGGAGGTTTTACAAACGGGCCAAGCCCCCTTGATATGGCGAGTGTATATTCAACATTTGCAAATGGCGGAAAGCATTGCCCGCCCGAGGCTATCACTAGGGTGACAGACGCATCAGGCAAAATCATCGACCAGTACGTGCCGAAGCCACAGCAAACTATCAGTGAAGCAACCGCCTATATCGTTACTGATGTGCTGCAAGACGTCATCAGATACGGAACAGGGACACGGGCCAGGATAAGTGGGCCCTGCGCGGGCAAAACAGGAACCGCCTCGGGCTACAGGGATGCATGGTTTTGCGGATATACGCCGGGACTTTCGGCGGCTGTGTGGGTCGGATATCCAAAAGGCCAGATATCTATGTATAATGTCCACGGCATACGCGTTGCCGGCGGTACTTTCCCCGCGCAAATATGGTCGCGATTCATGTCAAAAGCAACCGCAAATATGCCTAGAGGTAGTTTCGTAAAGCCACGCGGCGGCATCGAGAATGTTCTCGTTTGTACCGAGTCGGGATTGCTCCCCAGCAAATTCTGCCCCGATGTTGAATACCGCCCGTTCCTGAGCACCAAAGTGCCCCGTCAAAAATGTCCCCTGCATAAGTCCCCGGGCATCGTCGCGATACCGAACGTCGTCGGATTACCCGAGAAGCCGGCTATCGATAAATTGGATCAAGCCCACTTTGGACATAGCTCCGTATACAGAGAAGATGTTAGGGGTATTCGGGGTGTTGTGACAACACAGGTTCCGGCGGCCGGGGAAAGGGCACGACAAGGCGTGATAATTCAGATAACGGTTAGTACCGGCGGTGTCGGCTCGTCGGCTAAGGGTATCACCGTATCGGATATCGTCGGCCTGTCTGAGGAAAATGCAAGGCAACAGTTAGAGTCCGCGGGCTTTAATGTTATAGACGTGACCTCCTCCCCGTATCAGCGCGGGCGCGCCGTGAGGGGCAAAGTAGTTTCCCAAAATCCCGCGGCAGGTACAACGCTGCAATACGGCCAAACGGTAACAATCTACATCAACCGCCGGAACTAGCTGCATACTGCTTACTCCCTGCTGCCTGCTCTATCCCGCTACTCTTTATCGCCCGGATACGCGATACCAAGGTGGTTGCAGGCCCGTTCGGTTATAACGCGACCGCGTGGAGTGCGCTGGATAAAGCCGAGCTGTAGCAAATACGGCTCGTAGACATCCTCAAGCGTTTCGGGCTCTTCGCTTATGGACGTGGCCAGCGTGTTAAGCCCAACCGGGGCGCCGCTGAACTTGTCAACCATAGTTAGGAGTATCTGGCGGTCAAGCCTATCCAGACCGAGGACGTCTACTTCCAGAAATGCAAGAGCCCTGTCTGCAATATCCTTATCGATCCGCCCATCCCCTTTAATTTGCGCATAGTCACGCACCCGTTTAAGCAGGCGGTTTGCGATTCTTGGGGTTCCTCTTGATCTCCGTGCGATTTCAAGCGAACCGTAGGCATCGATCCCGACGCTAAGAATTATTGCGGAGCGCCGGATAATACCGTTGAGCTCCTGATCGGTATAGTAATCGAAACGGCAATTAACCCCAAACCTGTCCCTCAGGGGCGACGTTAAAAGACCCTGCCTCGTCGTCGCGCCTACCAGGGTAAAGTTCGGCAGCTCCAATCGCAAAGAGCGCGCAGATGGTCCTTTCCCAATGATGATATCAAGCTCAAAATCCTCCATCGCCGGGTAGAGGACTTCTTCTACTTGCCTGCTTAAGCGGTGTATCTCATCGATAAACAGCACGTCATTCGGCTGCAGATTGGTGAGGATCGCCGCCAGATCCCCGGCCCGTTCGATCGCCGGCCCGGAAGTAATCTTAATGCCGACCCCCAGTTCATTTGCAATAATGCCTGCCAGGGTGGTTTTGCCGAGCCCGGGAGGACCGCTTAAGAGCACATGATCCAGGGCCTCTTCGCGGCTTTTTGTGGCGGAAATAAAAAGCTCGAGGGCCTCTTTCGCCCACGTCTGCCCGACGAATTCCTCAAGCCGCTTCGGCCGCAGGCTCCGCTCGTAATCGATATCCTCTTCTATAAATGACGTCGTTGTAATCCTGTCGTCCACGATTTCCTCCCGCTATCAGTTTTTTGCCAGGTTTTTTAAAGCATGTTTAATGAGCACCTCAACGCTTATCTCTGTCCCATCGGGCGCAAAACCGTCCAGCGCCTTTTTCGCTTCGGCGGACGTGTATCCGAGGCCAAGCAATGCGCTTCGCGCCTCCTCATAGGCTGACCTATCCTTTATATAAGCCGTCGATGTAAGCCCGATTTCGGGCAGTGTCAGCTTTTCTTTAAGCTCAAGTACAAGACGCTGGGCGTTTTTCTTACCTATCCCCGGAATGGATGTGATGAGCGCTATATCTTCACCTACGATGGCCTGTTTTAAGGAGTCGACGTCAAATGAAGAGAGGATCACAAGCGCCACCTTCGGGCCGATACCGCTCACCGAGATGAGCCTCTCAAAGAGTTCGCGCTCGGCCACCGACATGAAACCAAACAACTGCAAAACATCCTCGCGCACGTGCGTATATGTATACACAAACACCGGCTCACCCCTCTGCGGCATGGCCGCGAGTGAGTTGTTGGACATAGACACCCTGTATCCAACACCGCTTACATCGATATCAACTGTTCCGGGGCCTTTATCCTCAAGCCTACCCCTCAAGAACGCTATCATCCAAAGCTCTCCTGGTTATCGTATTCGACCGGTACGAATGCGCATGGCATATCCCGAGGGCCAGCGCATCCGCCGCATCATCCGGTTTTGGGATTTCGGTTAAATTAAGGATGGCCTTAACCATCTGCTGCACCTGCGCCTTCTCCGCCCGGCCGTAGCCCACGACCGCTTGCTTTACCTGAAGCGGCGTATACTCTGCAACCGGAAGCCCACCATCCGCGGCAACGAGAAGGCACACGCCACGCGCCTGCCCCACGGCCAGCGCAGTACGGACGTTTTGATTAAAAAAGAGCTGCTCAACCACAAAATGATCGGGCCTATACCTGGCTATCAGGTTTTTTAAGCCGTCGTAAATGTGCTGCAACCGAAGCTCTGCGGCAACCTTGGCCTCGGTTGAAATTATCCCGTAGTCTTTGACTTTAAAGCGGTTTCCCTCGTACTCTATGACACCATAACCGGTTGTTGCCGTGCCGGGATCAACCGCGAGAATAATCATAAGCTTTCCTTTCAAACCGAAAATTCAAACTTCAACGTTCAACGTCTAGGTTATCGTGAATCGTCCTCTGTAAATCGCTTTCTATATTCTAGCGCAAACCAGAGCAACATCGCTAATCGAACATTTGTTTGATTATAACAAGAAAACAGCCAACCGCCAACGGCTGACTGCCTTTTATATCGTCCCCGAATCCTAGGCCCTTCCTAACTTCCTAAGACCCGGCAAGCTCCTCCAACACCTCGGCCGGGATATCGAAGTTGCTGTAGACATCCTGAACGTCGTCGTTGTCTTCCAGCACATCAACGAACCTAAGCACCTTCATTGCTTCTTCTTTATCCAATTTCACAGGGTTCTTAGGGACCATCGCAATCTCGGCAAGCGCGATTGGGATACCGTGCTTCTCGATTATGTTTCTAACGAAGTTAAGTTCGGTGGGGTCGGTCGTTATCTGCCACTGGTCGTCTTCGCCGGTCATATCCTCTGCACCGGCCTCAACGGCAAGCGTGAAGAGTTCGTCCTCGCCGATGGGATGACTCTTATCGACCGCTACGATCCCCTTGCGGTCGAACATCCACCCGACCGAGCCGGATGCCCCCAGATTACCGCCGTATTTCGTGAAGATGTGGCGAACATCGGCCGCGGTACGATTACGGTTATCCGTCATGACATCGACCATGATTGCGACCCCGGCGGGGCCAAACCCCTCGTAGGTGAGTTCCTCGTAGGTAACTGCCCCCAACTCGCCCGCGCCCTTCTTAATCGCCCGGTCGATGTTGTCCGCGGGCATGCTGTAGCTTCTTGCCTTTTCAATTGCATTCGCAAGAGCCGCGTTCATGTCCGGGTTGCTACCGTTGCGAGCGGCAACCATAATCGCCCGGCTCAGCTTGGCGAACAGTTTGCCGCGCTTGGCATCCTCCTTGCCTTTCTTGTGTTTAATCGTTGCCCACTTAGAATGCCCTGACATTAGGATTAGGCCTCCTTTATCATATTCAAAAAGTATTTGTGTACCCTTACGTCCCCGGTTAATTCGGGATGAAACGCCGACGCAAGAAGACTTCCCTGTCTGGCCATGACTTTTACGTTGCCATGTTCAATAGTATCAAATTCGGCAAGCGTGTCGACACCCTCACCCACCGACTCTATCCACGGGGCGCGAATAAAGACCGCATTGAAGCTTCCGATGCCCTTGATAGCAAGGTCGGCCTCGAAGCTTTCGCGCTGCCGGCCAAACGCATTTCGCCGGGCCTCGATATCCATCAGCGAGAGCAGCGGCTGGTCGCCTTCTGTAATTGTTTTCGCTAAAAGAATCATACCCGCGCATGTGCCGTAGATAGGCTTGCCTGCGGCGTGAAAGTCGCGGATTGCATCGATAAACTCGTACTCCACCATTAATTTACCGATAGTCGTGCTCTCGCCTCCGGGAATGATCAAGCCCGCAATTTCCTTCAACTCACGTGGCCGTTTTATAGCCATACCGACCGCGCCGAGCGCCTCGATGTGCTGTATATGCTCGCGCACCGCCCCCTGCAAAGCCAATACGCCTATTCTTACTTTAAGGTTATTACTGTTGCTCAAACTTTATCTTGCTCCTCATACAAAGTACGGGGCGGAGAAAAACCTCTGCCCGCGGTAAAGCTAGAAATTAGAAAGTAGCGATTATACCGATTAGAAATAGGTTCTTAAGCCTAGACTCTCACTTTTCTCACTTTGCCCTCAATAATTCAATCTACTCTCTAATTTCTAATCTCTAGTTGGTAATCATCTTCGATGGTTACCAACCGCGTTCCTGCATCCTCTCGGCTTCGGGGATCTGGCTGATTTCTATACCGACCATCGGCTCACCAAGGTCCTTTGATACCTTCGCGAGAAGTTCGGCGTCGTTGAAGTGCGTTGTCGCCTGCACAATCGCTTTTGCGCGCTTTGCGGGGTCGCCGCTTTTGAATATACCCGAGCCGACAAACACGCCGTCCGCGCCCAACTGCATCATAAGCGCCGCGTCGGCCGGGGTTGCAACGCCGCCCGCCGAGAAATTCACAACCGGCAACTTACCGTTATCATGCACCCATTTTACCAGGTCGTATGGGGCTTGAAGGTCTTTGGCCGCGGCAAACAGCTCGTCATCGCGAAGCCCCTTCAGCCACGAGATACCTTCACGGACCGAGCGCATGTGGCGGACCGCTTCAACGATATTACCTGTGCCCGGCTCACCCTTTGTCCTTATCATAGCCGCGCCCTCGGATATACGCCTCAGCGCCTCGCCGAGATTCCTGCAACCGCAGACAAACGGTACTTTAAAATCCCACTTGTTAATGTGGTGTTCCTCGTCGGCCGGGGTCAGAACTTCGCTTTCATCGATGTAGTCAACGCCAAGGGCCTCGAGTATCTGGGCCTCGACAAAGTGCCCGATCCTGGCTTTCGCCATAACCGGAATCGTCACCATACTAACGATCTCTTCGACCTTTGTGGGATCGGCCATACGTGCTACCCCGCCGGCCGCCCTTATATCCGCGGGAACCCTCTCAAGCGCCATAACGGCCACAGCCCCGGCATCCTCGGCGATTTTTGCCTGTTTCGCATCGGTTACGTCCATAATAACCCCGCCCTTTAACATTTCAGCCAGGCCTGTTTTTACTCTCAGTGTTCCGGTCTCAATCATGTATCTCTTCTTCCTTTCATACGTCTCGAATCTAAATCTCTAGGTGCTGATTAAATTGATGATTCTGCTTTATCATACTAAAACAAATACCTGGTCGCAACTGTATGAGGAGTTACAAAGATAGCTAAAACAGCCGGCGTTGGGCGCATCGCACGCCTATTTCTGGCAAACCGGGCAGATATGCGTTCCCCTGCCGGCCACTTTGGTTTTCTTGATCTCACCCGGACAGTTGTTAACGCAAGGCTCCCCCGTTCGGCCGTACACTTTAAAAAAGCTTACAAAGTTGCCCTTGTTTCCAAAGATATCGACATATGTAGCGATCGAGCTGCCGTGCTCCTCGATGGCCTTGGTCAAGATGGAGCGTATCCCTTCATAGATGCGCCCGACCTCATCCCGAGAGAGCGAGCCGGGCTGCCTAGTCGGCAACACACCGGCATGAAAAAGCACCTCGTCGGCATAGATATTGCCGATGCCCGCAACGAAAGACTGGTCCAACAGTAACGCTTTTATCTTGGCGTTCGGCCTGCGCTTGAGCATCTCCTGAAATCTTTCTAGGGTAAACTCGCCGGACAAAGGCTCGGGGCCAAGACGGCTCAGCTCAGGGGCAGTGCCGATATCCCCCTTTAAGAGCTTGACATAGCCGAATTTGCGCGGGTCCCTGAAACGAATTTCATAGCCGTTATCCAGCGTGAAAATAACCTGCGCTTTTTCTCGCTCGGGATACCCAACCGGCACATACCGGATACTTCCGGCGATCATTAAATGAAAAAGCAGAGAGAGCGGCGAATCACCGGAGGAAAGACGAACGATCACCATCTTAGCCCGCCGTCCGACACCGATTATCGTTGCCCCATCCACACTCCGCTTAAATTCTTCTGCAGGCATCCTGAGCACCCGTGGCACCGATATCTCAACATTCACAATCTTTCGCCCGACAACAGTTTTTTCGAGTTCCCTGCGTATTGTCTCCGCCTCGGGCAATTCCGGCATACATACCACCACACTTTATCAAAAGCTCTAACAAACCCTTTTCTCGACGTACTTTTGCTTTCCCTTTTTTGTAACACAATAAAAAGAAATAAGCATACATTCCCTTACATTGTCCATCCAAGGGCTCGCAGGGCAATTATCCGTGTTTCGTGTTATCCTGGTGTCCCAAAGGGAATAAGATATGCAACATGCATTGGTGAGGATACTATGCTTTTACCAATTCGGGATGATAATCCGACTAGACGGTTCCCAATTGTTACGATCGCTTTGGTCGCAATAAACATAGCCATTTACATTTATACGCTGACATTACCCGGGCAGCAGGCGCTCGCAGAATTATATAACCGCTATGCGCTCTTCCCCAAGGCTATTGTGACCGGTCATCCGGTTGTATCAAACCAGATACAGCCGGTATATCTATCGCTTTTCACATCAATGTTTTTGCACGATAGTCCACTACCGCTTCACGTTGGCTTTAATATGCTCTTTTTATGGATTTTCGGCAACAACGTCGAGGATGTGTTCGGCCGCTTTAAATACATAATCTTCTACCTCTTTGCGGGTATTGCGGGGTCGCTTTTGCAAATCGCCATAGACCCAAACTCAACGATCCCGAATATCGGGGCAAGCGGCGCCGTCTCCGGCGTTCTTGCAGCCTACTTGATACTATTTCCAAGCGCCCGCGTGCTGACGGTGATACCGATAATATTTTTCTTTACGGTCGTGCGAATCCCCGCCATCGTTGTCATCGGTTTCTGGTTTCTCCTGCAAGTATTTTCGGCCTTCTTCGGTATGGGCGGCGCCGCAAGCGGAGGTGTGGCCTATTTCGCCCATATCGGTGGCTTTGCCGCCGGCCTTCTTATGACTCTCTTCATCCCCCGGCACAAGCACCGGCTACCGCAGCAGTTTTAGCAGGAAATAGTAGAGGAGCGATCGAGCCGACAAAAGGTTGCCGGCAGATTACACAACATGGTGTATGCGGTAATATTTTTGCTATACTATAAGAGTTGTTAAAAGCTATGCTCTCTGGATTGAACTTGCAGAAATAAGTAGTCTTGATTCAACGTCCTTCGCTCTATTTTAATCCTGAGTTCTAAAAATTTTGATATAATAACGGCATTTAAGTATCCTGTTACCTAGTGCCTGAATCTAATAGCTGGTTTAATTGCTGATCTAATAGATGATCGAACCTTTACCGGAAAATCTAAGCGCATAAACGCTGATTAATAATCGGTCGGGAGTCCGACCGATTGTCAATAAATAATTTGCAACGGCTTTCAAATTTTGAAGCTCTGGGAGGAGATATTGTTGAAGAAATATGCATCAGCGAACATCAGAAACGTGGCTCTGGCAGGCCATGGCGGAAGCGGCAAGACAACTATTGCTGAAGCTATGCTTTTTACCACAGGAGCGATCAGCAGGTTTGGTAAGGTCGACGAAGGCAATACCACGACCGATTACGACCCCGAAGAGATACGGCGCAAGTTTTCAATCAACGCCTCCCTTGCGCCCTGCGAATTTAACAACCACAAGATCAACATCGTCGATACCCCCGGATACGCAGATTTCATCGGTGAGGTTTACGGCGCTCTGCGTGCTGTCGATATCGCGGGAATCGTCGTCGACGCGGTTTCGGGCCTCGAGGTGCAGACCGAACGCGTCTGGGGTATTGCAGACGAATACGGCCTGGCAAAGATAGTCATCGTCAATAGGATGGACAAAGAGAACGCCGACTTTGATGAAACGCTCAGAGTAATGCAGGAAGTTTACAGCGACAAAGTCACCCCCCTTCAAATCCCAATCGGGAGCGAAGCCGACTTCAAGGGCGTCATCGACGTGCTAAAGCAAAAAGCATATATAACGAACAACGGGAAAACCTCTATTGAGGATATCCCCGGGGATATGGCCGATGCAGCCGCAGCGGCTCGTGAGGCACTGATTGAGCGAATCGTCGAGAGCGATGACACACTAATGGAGAAATACCTCGAGGAAGGGGAACTCTCCGATGCCGAAGTCATGTCCGGTATTAAAAAAGCGGTTGCATCGGGCGCGGTGATTCCCGTTACGGCCACCGCCGCCTTTACCTCGGTTGGTATCGAGGGTCTGCTCAACGCAATCGTTGACTACCTCCCATCTCCTGTGGACAGGGGGGCTATCGCTGGAATCGACCCAAAGAGCAAGGAAAACATCGAAAGAAAGCCAACCGAGTCTGATCCCCTCGCAGCGCTTGTATTTAAGACGGTCGCCGACCCGTATGTCGGTAAACTCAGCTACTTCAGGGTTTTCTCGGGTAGCTTCAAGGCTAATTCAACGGTAGCCGATTCGAGCCGCGGCAAAAAAGAACGCGTGGGCCACGTATTTGTCGCTCGAGGAAAAACGCAGGAAGACGTTGCAGAGCTTCCGGCGGGCGATATTGGGGCGGTCGCCAAGCTTGTCGATGCAATGACCGGCGATACGCTCTGCGATGAGGGTAAAGCCGTCATACTTCCCCCGGTTAAATTCCCCGAGCCCGTTATTTCTGTGGCTGCTTCAGCAAAGACCAAGGGCGACGAGGAAAAGTTGGGTACGTCACTCAACAGGCTCGCCGAAGAAGACCCCACCCTTACCGTTAAGAGAGATGTCGAAACCCATCAAACGGTACTCTCAGGGATGGGAGATATGCATCTCGACATTATTACGGAGAGGCTAAAGAGAAAATTCGGGGTCGAGGCCGCGCTGTCTGCCCCGCGAATTCCGTTTAAAGAAACGATTAAAGGTAACGCCTCGGTCCAGGGAAGACACAAGAAGCAATCCGGTGGCCGCGGGCAGTTCGGAGACGTCTGGATCAAAGTCGAGCCGCGACTACGGGGCGAAGGCTTTGTGTTCGAAGACAAAATCGTCGGCGGTGTCGTACCTCAGCAATACCGCCCGGCGGCCGAGAAAGGGATCAGAGAGGTCATGGATCAAGGCATCTTGGCCGGCTATCCGGTAGTCGATATTAAGGTTACCCTCTACGATGGCTCATACCACGCGGTAGACTCCTCGGAAATGGCCTTCAAGATTGCGGGATCGCTCGCGATCAAGAAGGGCTTCATGGAGGCCAAACCGATTCTGCTCGAACCGATCATGAAGGTCGAGGTAGTTGTTCCCGACCAGTATATGGGAGACGTTATCGGCGATCTCTCGAGCCGACGGGGCAAGCCGCTGGGTTCTGAGCCGCGCGGTCGCAATACCACCATTAGCGCGTTAGCCCCCCTCGCGGAGATGTCGACATATGCCAGCACGCTCCGTTCGATAAGCTCCGGCCGTGGCGCATACCACATGGAGTTCGACCATTATGAAGAGGTTCCGGCGGACACAGCCAAGAAGATCATCGAGCAGTACGAAAAAGAACGCGCTGCCGGTTCATAAGCGAATACACCAATATCATCAAAGAGGCGGTTTAACAGCCGCCTCTTTTTTGTTGCATTACCAATCACCGCCGGCACCGCCTCCGCCGGAGCCGCCGCCCCCGAAGCCGCCGAAATCGCCGCCGCCCCCACCAGAGCCGCCGGGGCCCCAGCCACCGCCGGCCCACCACGGGATTGGGGTTATAGCGTTGCTCCGATCGCCGGGATGCTTCTTGCGCGCCTCGTACGCCCTCGACACAACAAAATCAAACAAGAGGCCGACGGGGACAAGCAGGGCTATGGCGATGATCCCCGCCATTACCGAGAACAGCATAACGGCAAGCCCGGTCACACCCCCCAGAACTCCGCCAAGCCACCAGCTTTTGGTGCGCCCGAGGACAGACACAAGCCACTGAAACACACCGAGGATCAGGAAGAACCCGAAGTATATAAGGCCGTTGAAGTTGCGTCCGTGGGTTCGGATGCCCTGAAACGGCTGCGGATCTGCCGCAGACGGGGCTTCCCCCGAGAGGGTTTTGGTGATCGCGTCAACTCCGGCGGTCACACCCTGGTCATACTCATTTGCTTTAAGCTTTGGCGTGATAACGGTATTGATAATACTGTAAGACCGGGCGTCGGTCAGGTCGGGCTCAAGGCCGTAGCCTACCTCAATCCTTACCTTGCGCTCATCCTTCGCGATGAGCAATAAAACACCGTTGTCCTTACCCTTCTTGCCGATTTTCCACTTCTCAAAAAGCCGCACGGCAAAGTCCTCAACGGTTGTTCCCTGCAAGTCTTTTACAGTGACAACTGCGATTTCATTCCCCGATTTTTTCTCATATTCGCCTAACCTGCCGTTAAGCTCATTGACTGTGCCGGATGACAACATACCGGCGAAATCGTTAACGTAGCCTGTCGGCTGCGGCAGCTTAAGATCGGCAAACGCCGGACTTACGCCAAGCGCTACTACTGCAATGAGCAGGATAGCAAGAACGGTAAGAAGCGATTTTTGTCGTGCCTGTCGTGCCATATGATCTCGCCTAGTTTCCTAAATCTACTTTTGGGGCCTTCTCGGCACCCGCTTCGCTCTTAAACAACGTCCTCTCTTTAAAGCCGAACATGCCTGCGAACATCACACCGGGAACGCGACTAATGCTGATATTGTACTCGGTCGCCACCTCATTATACCGGCGACGCTCTACCGACACCCGATTTTCGGTACCTTCAAGCTGCGCCATGAGCTGCTGGACCGTTTCGTTCGATTTTAGCTGCGGGTAGTTCTCCATGATAACCAGGAGGCGAGCCAATGCGGATTCGACCTGGTTAGTGGCTTTTACCTTCTCTGTCGCGGTCTGAGCCCCGGAATAGCGGGTTCTTGCTTCGGCGATTTCTCCAAAGACTTTTTGCTCTTGCTTTAATGTGCCCTTGGTTGCTGCGACAAGGTTCGGTATTAAATCAAACCTGCGCTGATACTGCGTCTCGACCTGCGCCCACTGGTTATCAACGGCCTTGCTCTTGGTCACAAACGAGTTGTAATACCCACCAAAAACAACACCAAGACCTACCAGCAGCAATACGAGGATGCCTACTACGATGAGACCCTTTCTCATTTTATCCATTCTCCTTTATGGGAATTTGCGTATAAAAAGCGCCGTGCGGCACCGTTCTCGATACCTACCGGCACTTATCAATCACACCTATTAATTAATAAGTGCGTGAATCTTCATTGCATATCTTTATAGGACTCTTTATAAATCAAAGAATTATGACGGTGGAGCCTTTTCCTGTCATGCTCAGGACAGAGCGTTTTAATGTCGTGCTCAGGACCGGGCTCCTTTACCTTCACAGCAATGCGCTACGGCACGAAGCATATATCTTCTTCTGATCAAAAAGGCACCTCCTTGCTTAAGATATGGGTATACGGGTATATGGGTTTATGCGTCTGGAATATCCGAGTTACTAAAAAGGTCCGAGCAACACGAGAACCCGCTAAAATACTTCGTACAACAACTCCTCAATTTGCGCCCGTTAAGCGAATAAAACACCTGCTGTCCTTCTCTGGCGGCAAGAACCAATCCCGCGTGTCGCAGCAACGCCAGATGCTTGGAAACGGTCGGCTGGGATATACGTAGTCCATGCACAAGATCGTTAACACACATCTTTTCTCTTTTCTCAAGCAAAGACAAGATTTTATGACGGGTCGGGTCAGACATCACCTGGAAGAACAGTATTTTCAATCCCATCTGGTCCATGCCGACTCCTATAATCTTATGCATATATGCCAATATCAGAATATCCTATCACTGTGCGGGATGGCTGTCAATTACTTTAATATTAATGGGTTGCCGGATAATTATGGGTACCGCCTGGATTGTTTTGCTTGTCCTCTATGCGGACCCCTGCTGCTACAGGGCTTTTATCAGCACGTCCGGGTTCGTTATTCCTGCCAGCTCTTCCGACTCAAAAGGATGTTTAAGGAAAAGGATATCCGCAAAGGGCAATACCTCATGAAACGCGACCTTATCATACAGGGTATATACCAACCACTGAACAATTGTTCTTGGTTTGTTACTAATGTTCATTTTTATATTACACTGCTTGTGGTTGTTACAAGTGAGCAGCTCAAACCTGTTCTGCGCCTGAAATTACCGGTCGGCAGGGCTTTAGGGGAGCCCATGCAAAAAGGCTTCTTTGGCGCGATGATTCCATATCCTTGGGTTATGGCAATCCAAACATACGGAGTCGAGATCTTGCGCCGGCTGGGAAGCAAGGGAGAGTTGCGTGACTAGGTGGTCTCTAACTTGGCCGACATCAATAGGTTTTCCGTCGATGTCGACTCCAAAAAGCTCGTCTTTTAGCATCTTCCAGGCTAAAGTGCGGTGCGGCCAGGAAATACCAAGACTGATACAATCGGGCGAGCAATTTATATCCGAAGAGACGCTGTTTTTTTCAACATCAAGATTATTTATGATACCGGAGGACGGCTTTTTAGTTAGAGACATACCGGATGATCCGTGGCACATATCACAGTCGCTACCGCCGCTATGGCACTTCCTGCAATCAGGCCCGTTGTTGTGCTTGTCTTCCGGGTTGAATATCGCTTTTCCGGTAGTCTTGTCTACCTGCGAGTCATGTGAGTGCGCCGTAACGTAGCTTTTGATTCCATAATCGCCGCTTAAAGCCCTCTCTTCAGAAAACACTAGAGAGTTGTTGTTATGAAGCCCTGCATCGCCGTCATGACAATCAATGCACGTCCGGTTGACCATATTAACATTGCCGTAAGTAGTACCAGTTTCAGCTGCGGTGGGTGAATCGCTATTTTCAAGATCGTCCCAGTTTATGATAGTCCCCTGGACGGGGTACGGGATGGCGCGTGAGAAGTTGCCCTTGTATCCATCATATATCTGCACACCGGTTTCGACATTACGCTCCTGGTCGGGGTTCTTGGTTAGAATGTCGTTATCAAACTCGCTGTTTATAGCCTGATAAAACGGTGTACCTTTGGCTTTATGGCTGAAACCTTGGCCCGGATAAGGATGTGCCGGATGGCAGTCGAGGCACGACATGCCCCCGCGCCAGTATTTGGCGGCAAAAGCGGGGTATGTATCATCGGGAGCCCTCCACTTACCTGATGCAATACCGTAGCCACGGCTATGGCCTGATCCGTTTTCAGAACCGTTTAATTCGTCGTTGTCCATAACGACGAAGTATGCAGAGCCGGCGCCGTCCGCATGGCACCAGTCACACGAACCATCGTCGGTTTTGCCGATATTTATGGTTTTATAGCCAACCCCGTTTTTAAATTCATGGCATCCCCTGCACCTGCCCGGCGCGGTGATGTATGTTCCAGTAAGGGTTATATTAGTTAGTTTCTTAATTGCTTGAGTTTGTTGCGAAGACGTATCGAACGATTTAAGTTCGACGGGCTGCGAAGTATTCCACATAGTTGAATCGTTAGCTGCTGCGTATGGCACCGAAACAAAACACGAACCAATAAGGGCGACTGTAAACAACAGTCTCTTTATCATTGTACCCAATCGTGCCTTTAACAAGCGTTATCTGGATTTTCAAAGAAATTCCTTATATGTATCGGCACTTAGTTGGGATTTTTTAGGGCTCACGGTGTGCGGGGTTCGGGTAGAGCCGGTAGGCAGATTAGGTTTTTAAGGGGGAGAACTTGCTACCGGCGGAAGAGGCCATACGGTTTCAGCCACCGTTTGGCCGGGCTTCAAAAGATGGGATTCAAATCCTGAGAAGAATGATCAGATAAAAGGCCAATCCTATTCCTCTGAATCCCCTTTGTTATCGCCGTCGGTGTTTGCGCTTATCTTTGTTTTAAAGAAATAGCCGATAGCGGCAGCGATGACGATTGGGATGATATAGATGAGTAATGAGGTGCCGTATGATGAGCCCCTGTTGGATTCATCCTGTATCTGTTCGCTTTGCTTTGTTTCTTTACTTAAGTCTCTTTGGGTTACCGCTCCAATTGAGGACTTTGCCGCCACATAGAGAATCCCTTTGGGCCCAATAGAAACCTTACCGCCAACCTTGGCCCTCCAGATCATCACGCCATTCTTCCCCATACAGGTAAGAAAGCCATCGGTTGAAGTCACGAAAATATTACCGGCGCCGTCAATGAGAGCGGGGCCTTCATGTGAGTTATCGGCGCTATCGGACGGCCATTTCTCCACACCGTTAGGCATTACAGCCTCCACGCGGCAGTCGCCCTGCCAGTATTGCCTGTCATCCGTGTAGTTCAAAGAAGTTGTGCTGAAGATTATGGTGCCGTCCTTTTGTAGCGCGGGCATATTCGCCGATTTGCCTTTCGCCTCAAAGTACCACTTCAAGCCGCCATTCGGCTTAATTGCAAAGAGGCGTCCCTTTCCCAGCTTCTTTTGGTCCTCATCCTGTTTAGTTAATAGTCCGTCATCTCTGGTCATACCAAAATAAATTGTGTTGTCAGGGGCCAGGATGGGTGATGAAAGCTTAATTGCGCCTTTTTCAGTTACTTTATATTTCCATTTTAGAGAGCCGTTAGCGTTAAGGGCGTAGAGACACAGGTCCTGTGCGGTAAAGTAAACGCTGCTATCGTTTCCTAATGTAGGCGAGCCGTCTATCTGCCCGCTTGCAGCGTATTGCCACTTGATTTTGCCATCGCTAGAAACGGCATAGAGAGTTTTACCTTTTACGGTACCGACATAGAGGGTGCCGTCGTTACCAAGCATGATGCCGCCGGAAGATTCACCGTTAAGAGGCACCTGCCATTTTACCGAACCATCAGTCTTATTAAGCGCGGCCAGCGTCGTACCTATAACCGCGTAAACGGCATCTTTCCCGATTGCCGGAGACCCTGTTACCTTGCCCGTTAGCTTTGAGACCCACCGCACCTTCTTGTCGGGGGCAAAGGCGAACAACCCCGAGTGACCGGATGCGTCGGGCTTTGACGACTCCGTGGATGTTGTCGAGGAGGACTCTTTATCAAACGGCGTAACATCGACACCGACATAAAAATTGCTGTCTTCGCCCACAACTATCGGGGAGGAAGGCTTACCGCTTGTCCCAAACTGGATGACCCAGAGAATCCCCGGTTGAGACGGGGCAATATTGTTGCTACGACCGGAATGGCCCGCATCATGCTGGTAAACGCCCCAGCTATCAGTTGCAGCTGCGAGTACGGGAACCGATAATCCAAACAGTAGAAGTGGGACTACTCCCGCAAGTAATACCACCAATCTACCTATAAAACCTGACCGCCTGTTAACAAGGAACATATCTTTCCTCTCAACTCCTTGCACCTTTTTGCTTCTTACATGCTAAACCAAGGTATCTTTACATTGATAAACCATAGATAATGATAACACAACTCGGCGATCATTCTATCCCCAAGTTGCCCTCGAATTTGCATGAAAAGCTCCCGGCCCGGTAGGAGTTAAAACAAGCGGGTATCAGCGCGATTATAGCGTTGTTTTTAGGAGGTTTTTCGCGGCAAGGTTCATGCCGCTTGATACCAGAGGTGTTGGCAACTTTGAGCCTCCTACCGGAATCGAACCGGTAACCTCTCGATTACAAGTCGAGTGCTCTGCCAAGTTGAGCCAAGGAGGCAGGGAATTATCTTAGACTATTTCCAGAGCCTACATAAAGAAAAGCTGTGCTCAATATCACAGCTCAACTACCCTGATAGCCAAGCATGATTATACCACACGGGATTTCAAAGTATCAACTTACATGTTGCCGGAAACAGTGTTTCCCCCAGAGAATCCTGGGGTCGGGCTTATCGGCCGGCCAAACCTTGGTTTTTAATAACAGTCAGCCCCGCGACCAAATTACTTCATAATGGCCAGAAGCCTGAGAGCCGCCTTATA
>Ga0210025_1000429_pt1 | contig 55427 bp, 59 predicted proteins | sample CryGeyme20150102_FD_183989 | JGI IMG/M metagenome (GOLD analysis project Ga0210025, IMG submission 183989) | Groundwater microbial communities from Crystal Geyser aquifers in Utah, USA - Crystal Geyser metaG 2015-0102 (SPAdes) (version 2) | ecosystem: Environmental > Aquatic > Deep subsurface >... | reverse complement strand
AATAGCCATACAGTGACTAAAACTACTGATATGACTAACTTAGAAGGTTTTGAGATGCATGGTGAATATAGACTACAGCCTAGAGTAAAAAAGACAGTTGATTAACTTTGTCCGATATTGGCGGAGAGACAGGGATTCGAACCCTGGGTATCTTGCGATACGGCGGTTTAGTAAACCGCTGCACTAGACCACTATGCGACCTCTCCTCTTCCCAGATTCTGGGACAGGTGTATTGTACGACATTAATGCCCCTTGTTTATTTAGGAGTTTTCTCTTTTAGCCACCTGATGAGCAACTTTTCTCTAGGATAAAATTGTTCAGGTGCGAGTTCCTCCAAGTCGCATGCTTTATCGTCAGCTTTTATGAGGATGAGTAGCTCATAAGAAATATCACCAACCGCATCAATAAATCGATTCCAAATTATATTTTCTTTGGTTGGTTTGTGAAGTGATTGAGCGATGACTTCGGAGACAAACCCATGATGAAGAACAATTCTTTCGACATATTCTTGGCACTTATTGTCGAGCAAAAAAAGTTCAGAGAAGTTTTTTACCATGCCGGCAGCAAGATGTTCGTGGCCAGGGCAGTTGGCGTTTCCATTGTCAGCGGTTATCAGAGTTTCTTTTTTGGCGATATCGTGAAGTAAAGTTGCAATTTTTAGAATACTGAGTCGGGTGTAATTGCCAATTCTCTGATCTAAATATGTGTAAACTTTAGGAGAAATATTTCTTAGTTCTTTCTCCAAGTTTTCGTACACCCTTACAACATGTTCAAAGACATCTTGATGATTGTGCCAGAGGCTATTCTCAACGGTTCCTTCTAAGTCATAATATTCAGGGAAATCTCTTTTGTATTCACCGCTACTGAGTCTTTTGGCAGTAACCTGTGATATATCTATTGTTGCCATATATCTAGAGTATACTAGCATTTTGTGAACAGTCATGAGCTTATTTAAAAATTCGAAACTATATTTCTCGCTTTTATATTTGTTTCTTGCTACCATATTTATTTTCCACTATTTTGTCTCGGGTCAAGCTGTTTATGGCGATGGAATTGGTTATTATTCATATCTCCATTCTTGGTACTTTGATGCTGATGCAAATTTTACAAATGAATACAAACATATATATAGCTATGAAAACAACAATTCTCTTAGCCCAATAGTCTCTGGCTCAGTCCAAATTGTGGGTTCAAACAGTAAGGGAGATGCTCTTAATCATTTTTCTCCAGGAATGGCCATTCTTCTCCTGCCTTTTTACGTTTTGGCAGATGGTGCAACTAACCTTGCCAATTTTTTTGGCGCTTCTCTCCCACGACATGGGTACTCAAATATTTATCAAATTATTGTTGGTGTGGGTGCTATTTCCTATACCTTGATAGCCATTTGGATAAGCGAACAACTTCTAGGTTTGTTTTCATTGAGTAAAAGAATGAGTAGGTTTTCTGTATTAACATTTATTTTTAACTCTAACCTCATCTACTACCTAGCATTTGACACAATAAATTCTCACTTTGCTTCTTTCTTCTTGTCGACGCTCTTCTTCTGGTATTATTTCAAAAATAGAACCCGTTTTTCATTTGTGAAGTACTTAAGGTTGGGAGCTATTGTTGGATTATTGTTTTTAACAAGACCTCAAGATATTTTAATATCCCTCGTTGTATTTGTTGATATTCTTCTAATGCTAAAAAATACCAAAATTACTTTGAGGCAGTTCTTTTTAGGAGTTTCTATTTTTATGCTACCGCTGATCACAAGCATTATTATTCTTATTTCTCAATGGGTATCGCTGTTTGACACTGTCAGTTCTCATCCATATTTCTCTTGGATGACTAGCCAAAGCTCTCTGTCGATGAATTTTTATAGCTCTCTGTTAGATATAACGAACGGATTATTTTTTCGTACACCCATAATACTAATCTGTTTTTGTTTCTATATATACTTACTTCTGAAAAGAAAAGTGGACGAGAGAATTGTCTTGATGTCAATATTTATTTTTGTACAACATATTCTAATTTCATTTCAGGGCGGTTGGCAAGCTGCGGCGTACGGAGGGAGAATGTATATTTCTACATATCCTTTTTTTATTATCCTTCTTAGTGAATTACTTAGTTATTTGCAAAAAAAATACTCCAGGAAAGCAGCCATAATTTTCGCAACCCTATTTATTTCTTTAAATATTATTTCAGCCTTTAGTTTTGTTTTATTTGAAAAAGAAGCAAGCGGAGGTCGTTTCGGGACAGAAGAACACACTTCAAGAAAAATACAGCTCCTAATTAAATCAGGTATGGACTGGCAAAGATGAAGCCAATGTAGCAAACATAAAAAGACAAAAACATCAAACCTTGCCATCTCTCAAGCACGTGTTTTTTGCCAATAAACAAGAAGATAAACAATAAGAAGCTTGCAAAAATATTAAGGTAAAGACTCGGGTTGCTACTGGTATCAACTGGAATTGGTCTTACGATAGAACTAACTCCTAAAATCCAAAAAATGTTAAAAATATTGGAGCCAATAATTCCACCAATAGCCATGTCCGCCTGTTTTTTTATTGATGCCACGATTGTGGCAGCAAGCTCTGGGAGAGATGTTCCAATGGCGACAATAGTTAGGCCAATAGCTGACTGACTGATGCCCATTAGTGTTGCAATTCTAACTGCCCCATCAACAATCCATTGACCGCCAATTGTTAATCCAGCCAGGCCGACAACGACCATGAGTATCGATTTTGGAAGACTAAGCTTGCTTACTTCGCTACTTGGGTCTGGAGCACTTTTAGCGATTCCAAAGGTGTAAATGAGAAAAATCGCAAAAAAAGCAATCAGCGACCAGCCATCTGTCCTAGAAATGAATGACGCCTTTGTCCCATCTAGAAAGACATCGCTTACGAGGACCATCAGTAAAACAGCTCCTAGTAAGTTGAAGGGAATTTCTTTCCAGACTGTTGAGATCTTTATTTTTAGGGGTCTAATGATTGCGGCTATACCTAAAATAAGTAGGACATTGGCGAGATTACTTCCTACAATATTTCCTAGAGCTAGTTCGGTGTTACCGTGAAAACTTGAGATTAAATTCACTGCTAGCTCTGGCGCACTTGTTCCAAATGCAACAATGGTTAATCCAATCACAATGTCAGAAATATTAAATCTTTTTGCAATTGCTGAGGCGCCATCAATGAGATAGCTAGCACCTTTAATGAGAAAGATAAATCCGATTACAAAGAGAATGTAAGTTAGCATGAGCTAACCATCATACCCTTTAATTAGTTCTATTAAACTAGCTGGTAGGCTCATTTCATTTTTAGTTAACACTTCTTTAAGGGTCAACCATTCAAAGCCAGAAAAGCTTTCGTCTGCGGGATTCTTAGTTGTATCAATTATAATTTCCCCAGCTGGTTCACACGAAAAAGTGTGACAAATTACTTGAGTTTTACTATTTGGTGAGTAAAAAAACCAAACTCCCACAGATTTTAAATTATTAATTTCAACGTCTATTTCTTCGCGCACTTCTCTCTTCAGAGCCTCTTCTGGAGTTTCTCCATACTCTATTTTTCCTCCTGGGAGATCCCAGTAGAAATTCTCATCGACTTTCGCTTTGAGAAACAGGACTTTTCCTTCATTAAAGAGCAGAGCTTTTACTGATGAAATGACTGGTGGCATAAGTTATTTAAGTTCGCTCTCGATCCACTTTAAATATTTTTCATTCGGATCTACATCAATTTTGATAATGCAAGGTGTATCGAATGGATGAATTTTGGTTACCACTTCTCTCACCTCTTCGGCATTTTCTTGAGTGGTTTTTATAATCAATACAAATTCATCTCCTTCGACAATTTCGCCTTTCCACCAATACATGGAACTTATTGGGAAAATATTTGCGCACCCAATCATTCGCTTCTTAAGTAAGTGCTTGGCAATTTTCTTTGCTTCAACAATAGATTCGTTTGTTATATATATAAAGACAAGTTTGCTCATAATTGAATTCTTTTTAGGACGTGCAAGGTGACCGCGGTTGTTAGTATTCCTAATATTGTAGTTGAAATTGTAACAAATGACCAATAGTCATGGGCTGTAGTCAATCCCATTAGGTGGAACAAGTGGATTAGTTCATCTAAGAATAAGCCTAGGCCAATAGCGGCAATGGCTTTTGAGATTTTCTTCGGTAATAAAATTGAAATTATCATTAACAATACTCCGGTGTACATGTGATGCCAGCTGTCATAAATGAACAGCTCCATCGGTGCCGAGCTCCAAGAAAAATATAAAACCAACCTAGTAATGATGATAGTGAAAAAAGTTATGCTCAGAAATTTTTTTGATGACATTATTTTTATCTCCTAATTCTAACATTGTCCCAACAATTATTGACAATTGGCAGTCAGAGTGTTAGTCTGCTAATAGTATTAAGTATTAACAAGAAAGGCTATATGTCAAACTTAGTCCCATTCGGTTCGATGCTTAGCACATTGAATCGCTGGCCAAGTATTTGGGATGATGAAGATTTTCAACTTCTCTCCAGCTCTCAAAATAATCTTGATGTCTATGAGACAAAAAACGAGGTTGTCGTAAAGGCAAGCGTCGCTGGGGTTAACGAAGATGACATCGACGTAACTTTTGAAAGAGGAGTCCTTTGGATTCAGGGAAAGTCTGAGCAGGAAAAAAAGGATGAGGAGAAGTATTACAGCAAGTCGTCTTGGAGCTACTCCTACAAAGTGGCGGTTCCTGGCTTAATAGATCACTCCAAGGAACCTGAGCTAACCGTTAAGAATGGCGTGCTTAAGATTGTCTTTGCTAAGTCTGAGGCCTCGAAACCAAAGAAGCTTAGCATAAAGAAAAAGTAGCCACAGAAACTAGAGCTCTCTAGCGTCGTAGGCCCAGTGTAGGACGGCTTGTCGCTGTCTCTTTCGACACTGCCAGTCTCCGACAAGGCAGTTTTTTTGTATCTGGGAGACGTGTCTTCTGAAGTTTTTCCATCTTTTTATTTGTCTCTCGTCATCTGAGTGTCTTCTGCCCATGTAGTATCTGCAGTACCATTGGAACCAGCCACGAGGATCGTCTGGATGAATCCAGCCCTTCTCTTTCCAAACTAAAAGAGGCTGACTGGCGTCCACCTTAAAGAAATTTAGATCTTTGCTATGGCCCGGTTGGCCTTCAGGATGAAGTTTGGCTTTTATGAACCAATCTTTTGGGAACTCTTCTCCGCAGTCTCTTAAGTATCTACCACCAAAAACTCCAAGCTCCAGCATCTCCTTGGGAGTGAGCTCTGGTTTGAATTCAGGATCGAAATTTTTACCGACCTCTTCAGTTAGTTCGTATGAATACCCTGACTGCATCTTGTCTTCGACGTGGACAGTTCGTTTCATTTTTTTTCAGTGTTTAGAAAAGGGATCAAAACGCTCGTGGATTTTTTGTATTCTTGGTAGCCTTTGTCTTTGCCCCACTTTCTCTCCGCAGACTTTTCTAATAGCGGTATACCGCTAACAAAGCCAATCAAAAGCGCTATATATAGTGGCCCAAGAATGCCTATTGCTGCCTGGGTGGTCGACAAACCAAAAATTGTGAAGATATAAACCCCAATCCAGAGAAGAATCTCGCCAAAATAATTCGGATGACGAGAGTATTTCCAAAGTCCGGTGTTCACCCACTTTCCCTTATTTCTTGGGTCATTGATAAAATCATATTTCTGCTTATCGGAGAATGCTTCAATTGTTAGACCTATCAGCCAAATAATAGCTCCAACATAGGCGATAGCCGGCAAGCTTCTGACATCATTTCCGAAAAATAAATTGCTAGGAAGCAAAACTACCCAGACAGTAACTCCTTGGATTAGCCAAAAGGCCGCAAAAGACCAAAACTTTTCTCGCTTGTCATCGAAGCGTTTGTCTTTGCCAATTTTTCTAATTCTGGAAAGTAAGTAGGCACCTAAACGAATAGCCCAAGCGAAAATCATAAGGGCAAGAATGAGAGATGGAAAAGTGATGGCGTGATTTATGAGGCCGAAAATGGCCAAGGCAATAAATGTTAGAGCATAGGAAATATCAGTCAGCTTATCCGTTTTAAAAAAGTAGGCAGGAAGAAACATGAGCATGTTCACGCCTACGGAAAATATGAAAGTGGAAATTAGTGTGTTCATAAAGAACATTTTAGCATTTTTACCAACCGAATTCGCTTTATTGTTGGTTTGTACTAGTTGGTTCAGTTTCATCCAACCCAGTAATAGTTTGCATTGGCACGACAGGTGCCTGAGGGGCAATGGGTTGTTGCACAGGCATGTTTACCGCTTGGGTTAAATCAGGAGCTGGCTTGGGTTGTTCATATGTTGGCACATAATTTACTTGTCCCCCATCAGGATCATTAATCCCTCCATCACTTGACGGCACCGGTCCATATTCATTTTCAACAGGATCGCCAGCCTTAATATATAGGAGAAGCAACCACAGCCATCCGATTAAAGGAATGAGTGACACTAGCAATGTCCAGCCACTTTTACCAATGTCGTGCAAGCGTCTTATGCTAACTGCGAGAGTAGGAAGCATTATTGCGAATGAGAAAACAAGACCTAAAAAACCAGCAGATCCGTTGTTGGAGAGTGTTCCATCCACTATTCCCAGAACTATACTAATCAGAAAGTTATACAAAACAAACATCCAGTATTCAGAGCGCGATGCTCTGCCAGAAAAGTCAGCGTATTTTTTTAAGACTGCTAGGTAATTGTCCATTTTGAGCCTCCAATTATTAGAGATATAGCAATGTCAGTATGGCATGTTTTTAGGAAGTTTAATAGATGAGGTGATTTTAGAGCTCTGACTTTGTTTCCTAAAATATTACTGAGTGCTAATTGATTAAGTAATTAATCGGTCACCTCCCCATTATTAAACTTAATACGAAATACCTGATGGACGAATTTGAAACTGAAGTTAAACGACTCCAGCATTTCACAGCCTCTGTGATTGATAAATATATTCCTCAATTTGAGTCAACACCAGATAACGATGGAAACGACGAGTTTTCTGAACTAAATACAACCCAAGCTGAAATTCTTAGAGAATATTTATTACACGTATTACAGTATTGGACTCCAGAGGAAAGGCTTAAGATATTACCTGGAGTAAAGTCAAAATTTATACTGAGGGATAGGATGATTCTGGCTGCTTGATATACATTACAAATTATGCAATCCTGCGTGAGTTAGGCACGATACTTTCCGAAACGGAAAAACGTTGGGAAACCAAATCAGAGGACTACATTGGGAAGACTGAGTCGTTGTGATACAATTTGACCAGTACATATATATCAATTGTATATAAAGACTAGATCACAAACTTCTTTTCAGAAGAAGCTAGCTTTTGACAGAAAAATATCGAAATATGCCAATACCACTAGAGAGTAGAGAGACTCGCAATCTTGATAAACAAAGCTACAATCGTATTCTTGAAGATAATCAACTCCAATGGACTCAATAAGCAACCCCGCATGCTCTGCATCGGGGTTGCTTATTCCATGTTTCAGGAAAGCCGTCCTACCGGCGGCAGAAATATTGAAAAAACTCTCCGACTGTAATTCCCGAAAAACCTTAGAACCAAACGCTTTTACCTTTAGCGATATTTTGGAGATTTTCACTAGTACAAGACTAATATGGCGTACTCATGGTTTTAGTGGAAAAATTAGCGTATGTCATCAGTCTATTTAAGCATAGTAGATGGGTCTTGGAGCAACCAAGAGCGTTTGGCGGAGAGGGTGGGATTCGAACCCACGGGACTCGGAGGAGTCACGGTTTTCGAAACCGTTGCAATTGGCCACTCTGCCACCTCTCCTAATTTTTCTTGAAAATATTGTGCGCCAAGCTGGATTCGAACCAGCGACCTTCAATTCCGCAAACTGATGCTCTATCCAACTGAGCTATTGGCGCATGTTATTAGGGGGTCTATTGTACCAAACTTCTGGTATTTTAACTCTCAATATCGATGGGGATTTTTTTGTGAAGCCACGAGGCCATTTTTTCGTATGGAGTGGCTTCTGGCTTTTCTTCGAGGAGAACTTCTCGAAGGATTAGTCTCATGGTGTCTTTGGGGATGTCGCCGAGTAGGAGTGAGAGATGAAAAGGAAAGCGACTGATCTCAATATTTACTAATTCTTGGCCATACTTATCAGTAAACCAAAATCTTCCCATCTCTTCCCAGTAATACATATTTTTCTCGACCTTAATGCCGTAGGTGGTGAGTTTATGGGTTACCTCTCCAGGCGGGATGGTAAATAAGACATAGATGAGAAAAGCAACCGCAAGGACAACGGCAATTGTTAGGAGCTGACCGGCGAAGAAAAAGATTAAGGAAAGGAACAAGGCGATCATGAAGATAGTAGTAAAAAATTGGCGATTATGTTTTTTGTACGGTCTCTCGGCTGATGTCCACTCAAAAAGCTCTTCTTCAGGCATGGGTCGCTGCATTCCAGGCACAAGTTCACTTTCTCGTGGTTTTCGTTGGGGTTGTTGAACGCCAACATCGGCGATTCTTGGCTCGGTTGGTCGAGAAGGTGTTGGTTGTTTTGGTTCTTCTTTCTCTGGTGTTTCGATAGGTCGAGTAGATCGAGCCATCTCAGCAGGTTGTGGAGGCACAGCGATGCTTGTTGGTGTTGACCCTGGGTCAGGACTATACATGTATTCAGTGTAGCATATTTACCAGGTCCAGATGGTATAATCTTTTTACTTTCAGCCTCAAGGAAGGGTGGCAGAGTGGTCAATTGCAACGGTCTTGAAAACCGTGACTTTTATGGTCCCGTGGGTTCGAATCCCTCCCCTTCCGCCAAAGTCCCTTGGTTGCTCCAAGACCCATCACCTATGCTCAAATAGGTTGATGACACCTACTAAATTTTCTACTCAAACCATTAGTATCTCCAATTAGTCCTGTAATGGTAAAAAACTCAGAAATATCGCTAAAGGTAAAAGTCGTTGGTTCTAAGGTTTTTTTAATAATGTTAGTTCCAAGGATTCTAAACCACCAATTGGATATTCACTAAATGGTATAAGAATATACTCTTTTTCATCTTCACCTTTTACATATAACTTACCATCATCTTTTTTATATATATTTGAAACAATTTTTCCATCTGGTTTTCGATGAAATTTACCTTTTAATACTGCCAGTTCAACTCTTGATTCAGGATCGTTGGGGTCTGGCATAAGCATCATAGCTAAAGTAGAACCTCCAAAAGTTTTAAATCCATATTTTTTGTTTTCTCCTACAACTTGTTCTGACCATCCATGAGTTCTTGTTAAATGAAAGGCTGCTAGCTGAATATCATCTGCGTGTGTCTGAAGTAAAAGGTATGCCAATGTTTTATATTGTTCTTCAATATGATCGTCACTAACGCCACTTCCAAAAACAGCTACTTGTCCAAAAGGAACTTCTTTGACATCTAAAGTAGCTTTAGTTGTTCTACTTCCTAATACATTTTCAAATGATACCAAAGCATTTTGTTTAAAACCTTTAATTTCTACACAATCAATATCTCCATTAGCACATTTAAAAATCTCTATAGCATTATCTAAAAATAATCTATTTGATTTAGGAGCATATTTTAAAGCTTTAATTATATTTGAACACTCTTCTTTATTTAGTTTCATTGGAACTAAATCAACTAAACCGATAAGTCCACTAATTGCCGTATCTTTTGCCGGTCTAGAAGTAACTTCTTTTAGGTTTGAAACTTCTATTAAGCTTTCTCTTGCTAAATTAATTAATAACTCAACTGGGTCTTCATTTACTTCTATACCTATTTCTCTTTTTTTAAGAAGTTCTTTAAATTTATTAACATAATTTTTAGTGAGAGTTTTTTTAAATAAGGTTGCTGTTTGACAATCTCCAGCTACAGCTAATGCAGGACCACCTGTTATGATCTCACACTTTTGACAATTATCTTTATAAAAAGGTTTTCCAGAAATTGGTTTATGGGTTACTCTCGTGTCAGTTGCAATACAAACTCCTGACCAAGTTCTACATCCTGCTATTAAAGTCATAGCATGATTATAGCTCTAGTTTTCTAAATTATATTCAATTGTCTATCTTTCAACTCAAATTTAGTTTTCACTCCCTTCAGAATTTTCAGTCTTTCTTCCGGAGTTCCGTATTGTAGAACGTGTAATAAATATTCTCTTAAAATTTCAGTCTGAGTTGTATTTAGCTCCGAGAATTCATTACTTCCACTGTTGTGCGGAGTTGATTGAAATTGTGGAGTAAATTTATCAATTACTGTCGCTTTAAAGTGTTGCAGACGTTTTACTTCTTCTCCAAATTCTTCCGAGAGATATTTCGCGTTCAGCTTAATATTAGGTAGATGTTCAATTAACTGCTTAATTAATTCTCGCTCAGTAATATACGGTTCCTTGCAACTATATTTTTTAATGCGATTGCAGTGGTAATAAATATGAGTGTTAACTTTATTTGCCTTCGTTCTTCTATATTTAATTTCAGCTGTCACACTTCCTCCGCATGATCCACATTTACATATTTTCTTAAATGGGAATAATTGTTTATTCCATTGCTTCGGTGCTACTTGTAGTTGTATCTGAACTTTTTCAAATAAAGTTTTGGTGATAATAGTTTTGTGAGTTCCCTTGTACCAGTTATCTCCGTACTTAAATTCTCCATAATAAAATGGATTTTGTAGTGCCACATAGACTTTGCTTAAAGCTAATTTACATCCGCTTTTAGTTGTAAATCCGATATCATCAAGCCACTTCTTAACCATCCTTCCTGAGTATCCTTGATTAGCAACCTTGTTAAACATTTCTTTAATTACTGGAGCTCGCTCTTTATCTTGTTCTACAGTTGAAATTCTATTAGCTTTTAACACGTTGTTATATCCAATTGGTGCAAGTCCTGGCCTAATTCCAAACTCGCATTTATTTCTCAGACCTCTTTTAACATTCACACCTCGGTTGTCATTTTCTAGCTTTGCTTGTGAGCAAAGAATCATTAATAAAAACTTTTCATTAGGATTATTAGTAAACGACTGTGAGTAGGTTTTTATATGAGAGAGTTTTCCTTGATCCATTAAATCTACTATTCTCCCCAAATCTCCAGCATTACGACTCAATCTGTCAGGGGCCCATGTAAGTATTGCATTGAATTTTCCCTCATGAAGTCTGTTTAAGAGAGTATTAAATTCAGGTCTTTGTCCAGATTCTTTCGCAGAATGGCTTTCAGTAATGGTTTCAACAACATAAATTTTTTCCCGTTTGGCAATCTTAAGCATTTCAGAAATCTGACCATCTATGCTCATGGCTTGTCGTTCATCTGACTCTGATGATTTGCGTGCATATAGGCAATATTTTATTTCGTCTGACATATTTTTCCTTTCATCAAGGACACAAGGTACCGCGATTCTGCTTGAAGTCTAGTTGTGAAATAAGAGCAGATTACTAACATTTTTCTATTTCTTTTTTAAGTTTTTTACTGTGTTTGAAAAATTTATCAATAAGATCTCTATCGCCTGTAATTAGGTAATGGTAAAAATAGTATTCACAACGTTTAATGAGTTTGAGAATTTTGTCCTTGTTCATATGAGGACAAGGTATCGCTAAAAAATGACAAGTCTAGCCGAGAAAATACTAACTATTTTCTTCAATTAGTTCAGTATCTTCATGAGTAATTGTGCCGATCTCACCCATAAAATGAAAATTAACTAAACCATGCTCATAAGCACTAATTAAATACTCTGAATTCTTCTTAATTTTATTTTTCAAAAATTTTTTATTCTTCCGTTGCAGAAAACCCCAGCTTTTTAAAGCTGGGGATGAATGGCGGCTTTTAGCTGGAGGGTAAAAACGCATATCTAGTATACTTGTGGCATGAGTTTGAAATATTGGACAGGTAGCCATACAAAACATAGATTGAGATATCATTTGGTATGGATACCAAAGTATCGGAAGAGAGTCTTGAGAGGCAAAATATCAAAGAGGTTGAAGACATTGTTTTATGAGGCTTGCCAGGTAAATAGATGGTGGATAGATGAAATAAAGATCTTGGAAGATCACGTTCATATGTTGATACAGATAAAGCCGAATGAGAGTGTAGCTGAGGTAGTTCAAAGACTAAAAGGTGGAAGTAGCAGAATCATAAGGAAAGAATATCCAGAATTGGAAGACTTTTTATGGGGAGATAGCTTTTGGGCAGATGGGTATTTTGCCGAGACAGTAGGACAAGTGAATGAAGGAGTAATTAAGAACTATATTAAGAATCAACATGCAACAAGTATTGATGGCTTTTAGCCATCATGCATGAAGCTCCGGCTTTTAAGCCGGAGAGATTGTTCACTGGAATTTGCCATAAAAAATGAACCTAATACAAAAAATAATCCAACTATTAATCGTACGAAGTCTAGAGAAAACAATCCAGTGATAGCAACAAAGATTCCAAAAATTAAAGTATAACTTTTAATTGATGACTTCTTTCTTAATTCTTTATCTGTAAAAACAAGTTTTAAATCATCTTTTGTTATTTTTTTCTTATAAACAGGAAAGGCTTTATTTTTGTTAAGTTTTTCTACTAAATCGTTAAGTGCAATTTGTTTTTTCATATCATCACCAATTATAGACTAAATCATATCACTAGTATTTTGCGATAAAGTTTTAAATAGTGAGACCAACTTCTCAGTATCAACATCTGCCAAGTCCCATTTCGCAACAATTCCATATTTAGATTCACCTGATAGTGGATTGGTTGGAATTTTAATTACTGATTTAATTGCCTCTAAAATTTCTGATTGCCTATCTAGATTATTACACCAAAAGTCTAAGTGCTTACTTGGTTGCCCATTATTTACTCCAGTTGCCACTGTTAACGAGTTTCTTTCATTACTATCAAATGAATAATAGAAATTAATATTTTTAGGAGTTTTTCTACTAGATAGACCTGATGCTACAATTTCTCCTGAGGATATTTTTCCACTAAGTGAGATGATTTCTTGAATAACTCTCTGAATTTTTGGTTCAAATGCTTCAACAAATTCTTCATCTGAGATAACTACAGTATTGAGTTTTTTACTAGCAACATCCTTTTTTACTTCTGCTCCAAATAACTTGGGGATCATGATTTCAAAACTATCATGTTGATAATATTCAAGCTCAACTCCATAAATATCAAATTTACTATTTTGGTTCATGTAGAGAATTAAGTCTTTTAGTTGGTCATGTAGATTATCCATGAGAACTACAAACTTGAAGTTACCCTCACTAAGATTGTGTTTCATTCTTTCTAAAACTATCTGCACCTCTTCATCATCAAGACCATAATACTCACTGACCTTATCAGTCACTGATTGACCAAATTGTTTCTGAACGTGCTTGTTTAATTTGAGTAGAAAATCATCGAAATCTGACTGCGATTTCCAAAGCGATGCTCCATAATCTAAAACCTGAGCAACAACTGTTCTTTTATCTGGATTTTTATACAATTTAGTTTCAACTAAGTAAATCTCTCCATCGCGATCTATACCAACTGCATCAATGGGACCGCTATTTGTTCCAAATTCACGAGCTAGAATCAAAAGTTGAATATCATCTTTAATGTCATAAAGTGGAATACTCTCTGGGTTGTCATAGATATATTCTTGCAATCTATTTTCTAAACCAAAGCTAAGCTTGTCTAATTTAGTAGCATTTTTTCCATTTTGTGAGACGATGATTGGCATATTTTTGTTCTTTCTTCCTGATCAAATGATAAGCTAGAGTTAGCAATAAATCAAGGCCAATACCAGAGGTAATTGCTAACTCTCACTTAGTGGAGTAATCAGATGTTTTCCAGAACAATGGGAAGCATGAGGAAAAACGCCAAACTTCCCAAAGTTTTGGGTAAGAAGGTACAACGCCAGCGTAAAAAGATCGGTCTCTCACAAGAAGCAGTTGCAGATAAAGTGGGCATTAGTCGTGCTTATATGGGTTATATTGAGCAAGGTCGAAATATCCCTTCACTAGAAGTGCTAGAAAAAGTTGCCAAGGTACTAAAAGTTAAACTCAACGAACTTCTTTAGTCCCAACCCTCAGGATCATTCTCTAGTGTTCTTAAATTAAACTTTTCACTCCTTCTTCTACCCAGTAACGGATCAAAATCATAAAGATTATTAACGAAATGAACTCTAACTACCTCAGATTGTAATGAGTTAGGAGTTGTTCCATTCTTGGCGTATTCCATGATTTGCAGAACAAGTAAAGTAAAGGCATCCATTAAATCGTCATGAGACTCTGTACCAAAATTAACCATCTGATTTACTAGCTCAGTTGAAGCATCTTTGGGAAAATGAATCTGGCCTCGTCTTATCCAATATGCCACTGCTGCTAATCGCTCTAACTTGTTAAGATTGCCAACTTGCACATCATGAGCATCAATACCTTCATGTAACAACTGCTGTGTTAAAGATTGTTGATAGCTAGTACTTTCAATGAATAAATGAGTTTGTGGATACACTTTTTTAAAGTCCATTAAAAAATCAATGGTTTCTCTAAAATTAAATCTTTCATTAGTGGGATTGCGGTCAATGAAGACGTGATACTCATCGTTATGTCTATAAACAGAACCAGACACAACAGCGGTATAGTCAGCTTTATCATTTTTACTAATAGCCAAATCAACTCCAGCCGCTCTGAATTGAAAATATGGTTCCCAGCCAGTGGGAATATCGTCATACCATCTAATATCTTCATAACGAACCAGCTGATCTTCATCGGCTACTACCTTCAGCAGATACTCACGTGCCCAAATTCGATCATCGGCAATCTTAGCTTTTTCCTGATTAATACTTTCTAGTGTGGGATACATTTCCGGCCAAGCAATTTGACCATCATCATTAATCATTGGAACAAATAATTCTCTTCCATTTAAGTTCTTTGCTCTGATTGACTCTCTTAAATTTGCTAAAAGTGAATTGGGATGCAAATAGTTACCAATCATAATAATCTTGGTATTTTTATCTCCCAAAGGGGCAATCTCACTACTGTAAAGTTCTTGCATCCTTTTTCTACCTTCTTTAGTTTTAACTGAAGATGAGTCTTCCATATCATCACAAACAATAAAATCTGGTCGGTGTTGTTTGTAGCGAACTCCACGAATGCTTTGATCAATAGAAACAGCAGAAATTTTGGCTCCATAAATCGAGAACTCTAATGACATTGAGTTCCAAGTATTATTAGTTTCTTTAAATGGACCCAGATCACTTCTGAGCAACTCATTCACTTCAAGCTCTGCCTTGATGCTAGCCATATGGGATCGAGCCTGTTCTTGAGTCTGACAAACAATCAGCACATGTTTCTTAGCTTGAACTCCCATGATCATCCATAACGGAGCAATGGTTGTAAGCAGGGTTGATTTACCCGATCCTCTAAATGTAATTGCTACAGCAAAAGGACATTTCTCGTCTTCAGCAATTTGAAGCATGTCATATTGGAACTGAGCAAAACCACAGCTGAAGTAGTGTGGGAAGTAGATAGTAGAAAAATATAAAATACTTTCCCTTGTTAAGTTGGCTCTCATGTTTTGATCAGAAACTATAGTTTCTAATAGTTTTTCATTGATTAATTTATTTTTCATTTGATTTTCCTTTCATAATTAGTGAGGCATGTTTTAAAGCCTCTTGAATAAGTTCTTGTTGCTCCGAAGTGAGCGTTCCATCTTTTACTTTTGTGGTTACCTCAATTTTATTGCTGTAAGCAGAGTGGCGATGATTAAGCCAATAGAAAATAGCAGAGATATTGCGATCACGAATGGCTGATAATAATTGACTCTCTGCCATGTCATTTACTAGAGAAACACCTTCTACCAGAGCTTGATCTGCCTCTTTGGCGAATTCTTTATCTTCTTCCTTCCACCTATAAAATGTAGATCGTGCAATGCCTGTTTTCTCACAGGCTATTTGCACCACAGGAGTTTTCTTCAGCTGGTCGATCATCAACTGTCTATTTTGTTGAGTTCTATCTTGAAGATCATTTGACATGAGAATCCTTTCTGACACTAGCTTTAAATCCAGTGAGTTTCTCCCAGCGATTCACAATTACTTGACAGTATTCGGGCTCCAACTCAATTCCTATACACTTACGAAGCGTCTGATGAGCCGCCAATAGAGTTGTGCCACTACCTAAGAATGGGTCGTAGACTGTTTCTTCAATCTGCGTGCTATTTAGAATTAGCCTACGAATAAGAGAGATCGGCTTCATAGTGGCGTGATATTTACTCTTTTGTGGTTTAGGTGCATAGAGAACAGACTTATCCTGAGCCTTGTAAAACTTGTGAGTGCCAAACCAGCCAAAAGCTATTAATTCATGAGCAGGTAAATAATCCAATCTTGCCATAGTTGATTGGTTCTTCACCCACACCAACAACTGAGAGAACTTAAATCCAGACTGGATCATAGCTTCCCGTAGAGCGAAGATCATTTTGTCTGAGTTCCAACAATAGATTGAATTCTTCTTGGCTAGAGATGGTTTGACCGTTTCTAACCAGTCTTTAGTGAATTGAATATACTCTTTGTCAGACTGAAGATGGTCATTTACTAGTGGTTTATGAGCTGTGGGGTTCATAGATGACTGAGCTATTGTCACGCCATACGGAGGATCCGTTTGGATAGAATGAATAGTGTTTTCTCCAATCACTTTTTTTACAAACTCTGTATCTGTGCTACTTCCACATCCCAAAGTGTGCTCACCAAGTTGAAGGATCATGCCTTGTGTTATTTGCATAAGATTGCCTCCTTACCAGTTAAGTCTTTAAATCTTTGAACAATGACCTCGCAAAAAATTGGATCAATTTCCATTAAAAATGCTTGCCTATTCATTTGCTCACAAGCTACCAATGTTGAACCAGATCCACCAAATAAATCCAAGATCTTATCTTTGGATTTGCTACATCGCCTAAGAGGTTTTTCATGAAGTGTGACTGGCTTTTCAGTGGGTGTTAAATAACTTTGACCAGCTATTCTTTTAGCTAGCCAAATATCAAAAATATCCATAATGTCTGAGTGAGAACGATTGCCAGTAGATATTTCATTATTGAAAATTTCACTAAGTTTGGTTTCATTACTATTTAGATATGGATTCCCAAGTATTCCGTAAGTACACGGTTCGTATGACTTATTGAAACTTACATTAGGAGTAGGATTAAATGAATTCTTAACCCACAAACACACTCGTTGATTTTTTATCCCAAGTTTTTTATACAACTGTTGGATCAACCAAATATAAGATTGGTCAGAATAATAAAAAAAGTGAGCATCTTTTTTCACAACAGATACTGCGTTTTTAAGAGTGTTTTCTAAAAATATGCTGTACTCTTCATCTGACTTATTATCTTTAACTTTAGTACCTCCGTACTTTCCCTTGGTACCAACGCCTTTGTCATAGCTTAAATTTATGTTGTAGATAGGGTCCGAATAGACAACATCTATTTTATTTTTCCCAACTAACTTTTGAACGTCTTCTAATTTTGTGGAGTCGCCACACAAAAGAAAATGCTGACCTAGTTGAAACAAGTCGCCAGTTTTAATATCAGTCGTCTTAATTTTGGCTACTGCTTTTTGAGAATCAAATTGATCGTCCTCGGTTGAAAATTGTTCATCCCAAATTTGACTTAAATCCTGTTCATCAAATCCCACATCTAAGAGCAGAGATACATCGAATGTCTTTAGTAAGTCATAATCCCAAGAGCCTCCATTGACATTAAGTCTCAAGTTTAATTCTTTCTCTTTTTCTAAAGAAAGATCTAGATAAACAACAGGAACAGTTTTATAACCTATTTTTTTGGCTACTGTGTATCTTGCATGACCACCAACAATGATGTTTTTTCTTTCTAAAGAAGAATTTACTATCAAGGGATCTACTAAGGAGAATCTTTTTATACTCTCCGTGAGATCCTGTTCTTGCTTATCAGAAAGTTTCCTCGGATTATAGATCGAGGGATTGAGTAGATTGATATCTACCTCTGTTATTTTTATGTTAGGCATGTGGCCCCTTCTATCTTGAGGCCAACAAAAAAGCTGACACAAGATAATTAACCGTAAATTGGTTGACTATCTTGTATCAGCTGAGCTGATTTGCTTACTGGTCAAAGTAAGCGGTATCTTTAAAATTTACTTTTATACTAAACATAAGACTATCACTAGAAAATTAAGCTGTCAATAATGACGAGTATTGATATAGAAGCACATCAATACGCACATTGATAACCCAAAGTAAGCAGTTTCGAGCTATAATGGAACATACCAAATTTGCAATTTTTGAAAAATACCAGATGGAAAAAATTACTTTATCAAAATTAGAACAATATCTCTCCAAAGCAGCTTGGATTCTTAAAGGTCCAGTAGATGCAGCAGACTTCAAAGCATATATTTTCCCACTTCTTTTTTTTAAACGTATTTCTGATGTTTATGATGAAGAATATAAGATAGCATTGGATGAATCTGGCGGTGATGAAGAGTATGCTAATTTACCAGAGTTCCATAGATTTACTATTCCTGAAGGATGTCATTGGAAAGATGTTCGTGAGACTACTTCTAATGTCGGTCAAAAACTTCAATATGCCTTTCGTGAAATTGAGAAAGCCAACCAAAAACATTTGTTTGGTATTTTTGGGGATACTCAATGGAGTAATAAAGAAAAGTTGAGTGATGAATTACTTCTTAATTTATTAGAACATTTTTCTCAATATAATTTAGCAAATTCAAATGTTAATCCAGACATGCTTGGGCAATCTTATGAGTATCTCATCAAACATTTTGCTGATATCACTAATAAAAAGGCTGGTGAATTTTATACTCCACGTACAGTTGTAAAACTAATGGCTCAAATCCTTGATCCAAAAGAAGGCGATCGAATTTATGATCCAGCTTGTGGTACTGGAGGAATGTTACTTGAAGCTGTATCTCATGTTGAAAAAGAAAATAAAGATGCTCGTACTTTAAAACTTTATGGTCAAGAGAAAAATCTAACAACATCCGCCATTGCAAGAATGAACATGTTTTTACATGGCATTGAAGATTTCTCAATTGTTCGCGGTGATACTTTAAAAAATCCTGCTTTCTTTGACGGTGATAAGTTAGCAGTATTTAATTGTGTAGTTGCCAATCCACCTTTCTCTTTAAAAAAATGGGGTTCAAAAAGTTGGGAATCAGATCCATATGGTAGAAACCAATATGGATTGCCTTCAGACTCGAATGGAGATTTTGCCTGGGTTCAACACATGATTGCTTCAATGGATCCAATTACTGGCAGAATGGCAGTAGTTCTTCCTCATGGAGTACTTTTTAGAAAAGGTCAGGAAGGAAAAATTAGAGAAGCAATTCTTAAAGATGATTTACTGGAAGCCGTTATTGGCTTAGGAGATAATATTTTTTATGGAACTTCACTTGCCGCCTGTATTTTAGTTTTTAGAAAACAAAAACCACTTAACCGAAAAAGCAAAGTTTTATTTATTGATGCCAATGACCAAGTGCGTGTAGGACGAGCTCAAAATTATTTAGAAAAAGAACATATAGAAACAATTTTTAACTGGTATTTAAATTTTGAAGAGGTTGAAAACTACGTCCACATTGCAGACCAAAAAGAAATATCAGAAAATGACTTTAATTTAAATATTCCGCTATATGTCGAGAAAGAAATTGAAGATAATTTACCTTCTTTAGAAGAAGCGAAACTTGTTGTAAAAAATTCAGCAAATGAAGTTTGGGAAGCTGAAGAAGAATTTAAACAGCAGTTAAAGAAATTTGATTTAATATGATGACACAAAACCAACTAGAAAATTATCTTTGGGGAGCAGCTACTTTGCTTCGTGGCGTTATTGATGCTGGAGATTACAAACAATATATTTTCCCTCTCATTTTTTATAAAAGAATTTGTGATGTTTATGATGAGGAATATCAAGAAGCTCTTGAAGATTCAGGTAATGATTTAGAGTTTGCTACATTTGCCGAAAATCATCGCTTCGTTGTACCAAAAGAATTTCACTGGAGTAAGGTACGAGAAGTAACTTCAAGTGTAGGCATGGCTTTACAAAAAGCTATGCAAGAAATTGAAAAAGCTAATCCAGATGTCCTCTATGGAATTTTTGGTGATGCTCAATGGACTAATAAGCAACGTCTATCAGATGAAATTTTGCTTGATCTTATTGAACATTTTTCTAGCGAAAAACTTACTATTGAGAATGTCCCTGATGATAAGTTGGGTGATGCTTATGAATATCTAATTAAAAAATTTGCTGATGATAGTGGTCACACTGCAGCAGAGTTCTATACCAATCGCACAGTAGTGCAACTAATGACTCAACTCATGAATCCTCAACCAGGAGAAAGTGTCTATGATCCTACATGTGGTTCTGGAGGATTACTTCTAAATTGCGCACTAGAATTAAAAAGACAAGGCAAAGAATATCGCACTCTTAAATTATTTGGTCAGGAAATAAATTTAATGACTTCTTCTATTGCTAGAATGAACATGTTTTTGCATGGAATTGAGGACTTCTCCATTAAACGAGGAGATACTCTTAAGGAGCCACTTTTTGTCGAAAATGATAGATTAAAAAAATTTAATGTAATTTTAGCTAATCCACCTTACTCTATTAAACGATGGGATCGTAAGATGTTTGAGAGTGATCCTTATGGAAGAAATACATTAGGAACACCTCCACAGGGTTGTGCTGATTATGCTTTCCAGCAACATATTATTCAAAGTTTAGATAGAGAAAATGGAAGATCAGTGGTTCTTTGGCCTCATGGAGTTTTATTCCGAGATCAAGAAAAAGACATGCGAAAGAAGCTTATTGAAATGGATTTAGTTGAAGCTGTCATAGGTCTTGGTCCAAATCTTTTTTACAACTCACCAATGGAATCATGTTTATTAATTTGCAGAACAAACAAAAAACCTAATCAAAGAAATAAAATTTTATTTATTAATGCAGTAAATGATGTTAAAGCTGAAACTGGAACAAGCTATCTTAAAGATGAACATATTGAGAAGGTCAGCAATGCGTTTCATAACTATGAAGATGTTGATGGATTTGCAAAAGTTGTAAAAAATGAAGATATTGAATTGCAAAAACACAACTTAAACATCTCTCTTTATGTCTCTGGTAGAACAAATAATAATAAAGAAAGCTTTGATACTGATCTATTGCCATTAATTCAGGATTGGAGCAAATCATCAATTAAGCTTAAAAACAGTATTAAAGAATTAATTCATGAATAAACAACTTTTTAACAAAAACCACTGGAAAAAGTTCAATTTTGGCGACATTGTTCAAGAAGTAAGAATCGCTGAGCACAATCCAATTGAAAATGGTATTAAAAGATACATTGGACTTGAGCATATTGATTCAGAAGATTTACATATAAAATCTTGGGGAAATATAAAAGATGGGACAACTTTTTCTAGAAAATTTATAAAGGGACAATTGCTTTTTGGAAGAAGAAGAGCTTATCTCAAAAAAGCTGCGATTGCAGACTTTGATGGGATTTGTTCAGGAGACATTTTAGTCTTTGAAGCAATCAAAGGTAAATTAATACCAGAATTGTTACCATTTATAGTTCAGAATGACAGGTTCTTTAATTTTGCTGTAGATGCATCTGCTGGATCGTTATCACCAAGAGTAAAGTTTAAAGATTTGGCAAAATTTAAACTTACTTTACCCACTTCTTTAGATGAACAAAAAGAGTTAGCCGATTTATTGTGGGCCGGGGATAAATTGGTGAAAAAATATAATAATCTACTGAATAGATCTCAAAATCACATTGATGTTGCAATTTCCAATAAAATGATGAACCTTCCAGAAAATTTTCAAAAGGTTTCTGAATTATTATTAGAAAATCCAATGTATGGTGCTAGTAATAAAGCTGCACCTTACATTAATAATCAGTCAAGATATGTCAGAATCACTGATATTGATGACAATGGAAAATTAAAAAACGATACGAAAGTTTCAATGGATAACTACGATAGTAAATATGAGTTAAAACAAAATGACATATTACTTGTAAGAACAGCTGAACCAGGAAAATCGTTCATATATAAATCTTCAATGGGAAAATGTGTATATGCTGGTTACTTAATTAAATTTGTTTTTGATTCTAAAAAAATATTTCCTGACTACTTTTATATATTTACCAAAACAAATTTATATCGGAGACAAATATTAAGACGACAAAAAAAGGGTACTCTCTCAAACATTAACTCATCTCAATTTCAATCAATTAGATTAAACGTTCCTAACAAAGCTGAGCAAGAGGAAGTTATTAACCTATATTCTCAACTAACAAATAATATTAATGACATTAATAAAATGATAGGTATAACTAGATCTCTTATCAAAAACATTACAAATGGGATATTTTAATGGATAATAACGATAATCAATTTCAAAAAATATTTTTACCTTCTGATGAATCTAGAATAATAGATGCAACAAAAGATAACACTTTGACAAAAGGAAATTTTTCTGGAGGAAAATACTTTAGTATTCAATTCAGTGATGAAATAGGAGAATGGCAGATTTCACCAAAGATTAAATTAACTTTTTCTTTCATACCAGATAAGAATGATATTTCATACGTAAAAATTCAAAAACTTAAGAAGGTGTCAAATGAGTGGATTGAGCAAGAGTGCTTGAAACTTTCTAGCTTCGGCTTTAAACACATAGGAACACTTCTTAATTTTATAAGTAATGATCTAGACCTTAAAAGCGTTACTAATAAAAAATTAACAATTGCTGAAAATACAATAGATATTGATACTGAAACAATAAAAAAAATCAAAACTGTTTTGTCTGATAACAAATCGCTTCAGTTTTTTAAAAAAACAATTCAAGACTTGATGAATAATAGCGAATTAGTTACTTCAGAAGATGTTGTGGCTGTTGGATATCGTAAAAATGAGTTAAAAACATTTAAAAACTTACTCAACGAAACTGGCTTTATTGATAAGTATAAAAGTGATAACAAAATAATAAAACCAGGTTACGAATCAGTATGGCAATTCTTTTTTGAGAAAAATCCTTGGATATGGGGATATGGTTTAAGTTATGTTTGGAGTGGCCCATTTGATGAAAATCCTGTAGAAAAAATTGTCACCGGTCACACCTTTTTTCAAAGTGGGAAACGAGCTGATGGAGTCTTATCTACTATTAGCACTATTAAAAGCTTTGTTATAGTTGAAATCAAACTTCCAGATCACGAATTACTAGAACAGGCTTCTAAAGCATATAGAAAAGAATGCTGGAAAATTTCTGGAGAGGTATCTGGTGGGATTTCACAATGTCAAAAAACTAAACATAAATTTATTTCTCAAGTTAAAGATAAGCTCAATTTGACAAATAATGATGGTAATCCAACCGGCGAAACCATATATGCTATTAAACCAAAATCGTTTTTAATTGTTGGAAATTTAGATCAATTCAAAACTGAGCACGGAGTAAATGAAGAAAAATATTCAAGTTTTGAATTGTTTAGAAATTCAAATATAGATCCAGAAATAATTACATACGACGAACTTTATCAAAGAGCAAACCATATAGTGAACAATCAAATAAGTAAAAGTGTAGAATAATAATATGTCATTTAACGAACTAAATACAATCGAACCATATATCATAAAAAAGCTTTCTGGCTACACCCTTCCGCCAGAAGGAACTCTAGCTCTTGGTGAAGAACAAGCTATTTATGGCGACTATCCATGGAAATATATTCATCCTAAATTACTCAAACGAAGTGAAACTGATATATTACTTGAGTCTGAAGTCGTTGAAGCTCTTAAAAAACTTAATCCAGAAATTGAAGCTCAACCAAGCAGAGCTGAAGAAGTACTTTATAGACTTAGGTCAGTTTTACTATCTGTTGATTCCATTGGCTTAGTAAAGGCAAACGAAGAATTTGCTAAATGGTTAGTTGGTGACAAGACCATGCCTTTTGGTGAAAACAATCAACATATTCCGATAAGACTAATTGATTTTGATAATTGGAAAAATAACTCTTATATTGTCACCAACCAATACACAGTTCTAGGGAAGACAGAAAAAAGACCTGATCTCACATTTTTAGTAAATGGCATTCCTCTAGTTATTGGTGAATTAAAAACACCAGTTAGACCAGCTATATCCTGGTTAGATGGTGCAGTAGATATCCATGATGACTATGAGAACACTATTCCCCAATTATTTGTTCCTAATCTATTTTCTTTTGCTACCGAAGGCAAAATGTACCGATATGGATCTGTGCGAATGCCACTTGAACTTTGGGGTCCATGGAAAACGCAAGAAAGTAAAAAGAAACATTTACAACTAAAAGAAATTGATGTTGCCATTGAGGACCAGCTTCATCCAAAAACTTTGCTTGATTTACTAAAAAACTTTACTTTGTATGCAACAGATAATAAGAACAGAAGAATTAAAATTGTTGCTCGTTATCAACAATATGAAGGTGCTAATAAAATTGTTGAACGAGTTAAAGAAGGAAAACTCAAGCAAGGATTGATTTGGCATTTCCAAGGTTCTGGAAAATCATACCTAATTGTTTTTGCTGCTCAAAAACTGAGATTATCTCCAGAACTCAAAAGTCCTACTGTTTTAGTTATTGTTGATAGAACCGATCTTGATAGTCAGATGTCAAACAATTTTTCTGTTACAGAAATACCCAATGTTGTTCCTGCAGAAAGCATCCAAGATCTAAACAGATTACTTGCCAATGACACTCGTAAAATTATTATTACCATGATGCATAAATTTAGAGATGTTACTGAGACTCTAAATGAAAGAGAAAACATAATTGCTTTAGTTGATGAGGCTCATCGTACCCAAGAGGGTGATTTGGGAAGAAAAATGAGAACGGCTATTCCAAATGCTTTTCTTTTTGGTTTAACAGGAACTCCAATTAATAAAACAGACAGAAATACCTTTTATGCTTTTGGTTCTCCAGAAGATACTGAAGGATATATGTCGCTCTACTCATTTCATGAATCTGTGAGAGATGGGGCTACACTTAAGTTGCATTTCGAACCACGATTGCTCAATATCCATGTAGATAAAGCTAGCGTGGATACTGCCTTTGCAGAAATAACACAGCATCTTACGAATGAGGATAAACAACAATTAGTCAATCAGGCTGCTAAAATGTCTGCTTTCCTAAAATCTCCGAGCAGAATTGAAAAAATTGTTGCTGACATTGTTGAACACTTTACACAAAGAGTCGAACCACAAGGTTTTAAGGCAATGATAGTTGCTCCAGATCGTGAAGCGTGTGATATCTATAAACAAGAACTTGACAAAATATTCCCAGAAGAATCATCTGCTGTTGTAGTTTCAAGCTCTGCTAGTGATGCTTTGGAATTTAGAAGAAAATATGAACGAAGCAAAGATCAAGAAGAAAAAGTGTTAGACCACTTTAAAGAACCATCACATCCACTTAAGATCGTGATTGTTACTTCTAAACTTCTTACTGGTTTTGATGCACCAATCTTACAATGCATGTACCTAGATAAATCAATGAAAGATCATAATTTACTTCAAGCTATTTGTAGAACTAATCGCGTATACAAGGATAAATCTCATGGACTAATCGTTGATTACTTTGGTGTTTTTGATGATGTAGCAAAATCTCTTGAGTTCGATGATAAGAGTGTGCAAAGAGTAATTACTAATCTTTCTGAATTAAAAATGGAATTGCCAGATGCTATTGAAAAATGTATTTCTCATTTTCCAGATGTTGACCGTAGTGTAGAAGGTTTTGAAGGTTTGCAATTAGCTCAAGATTGTTTGCATTCAGATGAGAAAAAAGATGCATTTGCAGCTGATTACAAATATTTGGCAAAACTTTGGGAAGCAATATCTCCCGACTTAGTTCTCAATCGCTATGAAAAAGATTATCGATGGATTTCTCAAGTTTACGAATCAATAAAACCTCCATCTGGTGATACAGGTAGATTGCTTTGGCATGCTCTAGGAGCACAAACAACTAAAATGATGCATGAGCATATTCATATCGATACCATCAATGACGATTTGGAAAAAGTAATTTTAGACGCAGATCTTATTGAAAGCTTAACGCAAGCTTCAGATGATACAAAGATTAAAGAGATGGAAGGTGAAATTGCTAAACGACTAAAAAAACATTCTAATGATCCTCGTTTTGTTGCTCTAAGTGAAAAGCTTGAACAACTTAAAGATAGAGCTCTGCAAGGATTAATTAGTAGCGTAGATTTTCTCAAAGGATTAGTTGATATTGCTCGAGATGTTGTTGCAACTGAAAAGGAAGTACAAACTGAAGAAGAGCGCAATAATGCTAAAACCGCTCTAACAGATTTATTTCTAGAAATAAAAACGGATGCTACTCCCGCCATAGTAGAACGAATTGTTAGTGATATAGATGAGATTGTCAAAATTGTTAGATTTTCAGGCTGGCAATCTACCAATGCTGGTGAACGTGAAGTGCAAAGAGCACTGAGAAAAACTTTATTGAAATATAAGTTACATAAAGAAACTGAATTGTTTAATAAATGCTATAAATATATCAAGGAATATTATTAATCCAAGGTATGTATAGTATTGTAATACTTATTAAAGAAATCATTATAAAAATACTTGTATTTTTGATTAAAGGTTATTATTTTCTTTTCAAAAAAGACTACTACAATAAACATCACCTCGAGATTGTCTGGGATAATGGCAATTTAAGAGCTAGTTGGTTTAACCATAATGACTATGTTGTTCTAAAAGAATCAGAGCTTAATGAAACTTTATTAGAATCAGACCCAGAAGAATTTATTAATTTAGTTCTGAGCGAAGCAAAAAATTGTAATTTTATTATTTTTGATTGTGGTGATGATGAAAGATTTGTGCAATTCTGGCTCGGGGATGGTGAAATTATGGCGAGTTGGCCGATTATCAAAAAAACAAATAAGTTAGGTAAATATATTTATCCAATGCTTGGAGTATTAAATGAATTAGATATTACCCAAAGACCAACAAAAGTTGGTGGTTTGATTAGAACTAAGTATCAATATTACGAAGTAAAACAGGAGCGAGATTTTAAAGATTACCAAATTCATTTTGCTGATAATATTGATGAAGCTACTAGATTTACAACTGTTATCTTTACCAAAGTCTTTAAGCAAGATCTTGATAAGTTAAGATTTAAATTAGGTTAATATTTTTTTAAGCTCTCTCCAAATCTCCACCATCGCCCAAGTATCCAACTTACAATAAGTCAATAAATTGCTAGCAATAGCATCTCTTTCAGCCTGAACAATATCTCCATACACCATCTCATGCCATTTGATCATAGCTGTTGCACCCTCGCCAATTTCCAAAGTTTTGTAGCTAAGTTCTGGAGCTAAAATTGGCAACACTTTTTTAATTGATGCACTTCCATGAAATTTATTATCAACATAAAGACCTTTTGAAAATACTTCCATCAAATCAAAAGTTCTTTTGTTGATACTGGCTAATTGCTCTGCATATTCTGGAACAAGCGCTCCTAATTCTTCATTTCTGCCACACTCAAAGCCTTTATTCCACACAATGATTGTGCCAGTCTCTCCAATTACATCACACAGTGCTTTGGCTAATTCTGGAGCTGGGTCATCTTTTTCTCTGGCTAAGAATTCATAATGTTTAAACTCGCTACTCTCAGGAGATTCAGCTACATGAATAGAAAATTGAGTTGTAATTTGCTGGTATGGTCCATAGTTGTCATACATTGGCAAAGCTTCAGCGTAGGTTTCGTAATCTAAAAAATATAATGGAAACTCTAATCCATCCAACTGTTTTTTAATTGCTTCATGTTTGATTATTGGCTTACCACTTCTAATAGATTGAATCTGTAACTTTTGTTTAGTAGATGTTTTAAAAGTATCAGGAATGTCCTTGATTAAACCAACTCCCATATCAATTAGTTCAGCATATTGTTTTTTACTACCTCTATTCAAATCATAAATTGGATAAGCTGGTAATTCTGGGAAACAAATAGTTGGATACGAGCAAGTTCCTGGATTAAAACAATGTTCATCACTAGGTATAGTTTCTAGTCTCAGAGTTGACCAAGCATCAGAGCGAAGTTGATATACTTCATCTTCTTTTTTAGCAATCTCATCCTCCATGTCTTCAATCACAAATAGTTGTTGCAGATCAATTTCTCCATCACGTCTATAATCACTATTTACTATTACTAAATATGTTTTATTAATCGATAGTGTCGCCTTACCTACCAAGTATTGAAAAGTCACGTCATACTTATGTTCAGTATGAATAGTGGTACTACTTTTTATTTCATATAAATCATAGGTGTTATTTGTTTTGTCATGAACTAAGGCATCGATACGTGATTGATAGTTGCCATCAGTCAATGTTTCTTCAAATGAAATAGTGGTTCCAGCTGGGTATTCGCGAGCAACTTTTTTTTCTAAAAATACTTTAGCCAATTTCTCAATTTCATAACCTTGCTTCATGATATGTTGGTCGTAGACAGAAACAGGCTTAGGAGTGACCTCAGAACGAGATTTTAGCCACATGTGGAGTGGTGAATCTAAATATTCAATAAAAAGTGATTTTGTTAATTTCATTACAACTCATTATATCGTTAAAATAGACCAAAATGGTGTTAAACTAGAGTCAAATAATAAACATAATTTTTGATATATGAAACAAAAAACAAAACTAGAATCTGTAGCTGTTGGAGTCACAGGTGAATATTATGTTGCTGGTGAATTAAGTCATCGAGGCTATATTTCTTCAATCACCCTTCGCAATACTAGAGGAATTGACATTATTGTCAGTAACAAAGAAGGAACAAAATCAGCCACTATCCAAGTAAAAAGCACTCAAAATAATATGAAAAACAGTTGGATTCTAACCCAGAAGTCTGAAGATTTCTTTTCTGAAAATCATTTTTATATTTTTGTAAATTTAGATGAGCCTGGGATAAGACCAAAGTTTTTTGTTGTTCCAAGTGAAGTAGTTGCTCAATACATATCAACCAGTCACAAAAACTGGCTCAACAAACCTGGTAGAAATGGTCAGCAACACAATGATAATCAAATGAGACGATTTGACGATTTAGAAGGACAATATTTAGAGGCTTGGAGTCTTATTGAAAATCATTTGAAATAAACAAAGTGATTTGGAAAAATATCTTTTTTAGAATTTACCTAAGTATAATTTTGATTTATGCTAACTATTAGTTAGCATAATATGTCATTTCAATATCTGAAATCACAACAAGATTACGAAGATCGCTATGATTTAGGCACGATCAGAGAATGTCTTAGACAACTCGAGATGATTGATGGGATTGGCGAGAAGCTCAGAGTTGAACCAAAGTTTGAGAAATATCCTGAATCCGAACATGAGAAAAACATGGGAATTTTTAGAGGCAGATTTATTTTTGTAATAAAAGCATCGAGGTACAAAAACCGTGCTTCAACCATTGAGGAATGGATGGAAGCGGATCGAACCAAGCAAGATAAGCAAGACAATACTCCAATTCCAAAGGCTGATTGTCCAGTTTGTGGTACTGTCTTGGTCAATGATGGTTTACATCACTTGGTTGATTGGGATGATGATAAACCCATGAGAGTTTTATTTACCCTCAAATGCCTAAAGTGTAAAAAGCGTCACGGTGTTTATGATGATGGAGAGTTTTATGTTTCAAAATCAGATTTTTGCCCTGATTGTAAAGAAGAACTAGAAGTGAAAAGCAATAGAAAAGGTGAGGTAATTACAACTCGCTACAAGTGTAAGAGCTGTGGGTATTCAAACAAAGATATTTATGACCTTAAGAAGAGCGACGAAGAACATAAAAAATGGGAAGAAGATCAAGCAAAGAAGGATCTTGAAGATAAGCAGTTACTTGAAAAATATCGAGATCAGTTTTGTCTGTCTGATAAAGAAGGCAAAGAATATGTTGAAAGTCTTGAAGCTTTGGAAGTAGCTCAGGAAGTAAAAGCTGAAGTTCTAGCAGAAATGGACACTCCTGCTCATGAGAAACTGCTCTCAGTAAACAAAATCTCAATTACCGATCTTGAAAAATTAGTTAATAAAGCACTGGAAAAAAGTGGTTTTACTCGTCTATCGTTTGGTAATCCAGATATGGATAGATATGTATTAGTTCCTTTTACTGTTCAAGAAGCCAAGCCTAAGCGACGAGATCGTGAAAGTGTCTCGAATCTATATGACTTATTAAAACAAGCACTCAAAGACACCAACTGGCGAGTACCCAAAGATACGATCAGTTATCGTTTGGGCTTCCTCACAGGCAAACTCAAAGGATATGAGCTAGAAGATGACTTACTCAAACTCTTTGGCAAAGAAGAACCAAAGAAACCTAAATCAAAGCTTGATCCTGAGTTCCGAGCAAAGTATGAGCATCATCACTTAGTACAAATGGCTCGAATGGGTGCTGAATATGAAGCAACCAAACAAATTAGAACTCGCAGATTAAAGAATGAGCCTGATGGATTTTACCTGAATGATGGTGGTCGAGGTTATACTTGCGGAATCTGCAGAAGATCACATGACGGTGAAGATATTTGGTGGCGACCAGATGGATTGAGATGTCGTGATTGTTGGAGAAATATTCAGGAGGGAGTTATTCCCGTGCTCAATCTTGATAAAGAGTGGTGGGAGGAAGACCACTTCACAAAATTTGAAGTTGATTATTACTATGGTGTCAAAACTCAATCAATTAAAAAGCTAAGGCGCGAGGGTATTTTGGTTGGAAGAGATCTAAAAGATGAAAATGGGTATGTCTACGAAACTGTTTTTTTGGTGAGCGAAAATCAGAAATTCCTTAAAGATCATCCACGAAAAGAGAGGTAGATTGATCCATATATAACTTGCTTCTTTACTTTTTACGCTTAATGCGTAAAATAGTGCGTATGAATAAAAAACTGACTTCTAAACAGAAGCAAGTTCTATCAACAATCATTGATTTAATCCAGAAACTTGGGCATGAGCCTACTCTAGAGCAAGTGAGATCTGCACTAGATTACACTAGCACTAGCTCAGTCCAAAGACACACAGATTCTCTCAAGGAATTAGGTTACCTTAGTAAATCTCGTGGATTATCTCTTCCAGATACAGACCAAACCGTACAAATTCCTTTAGTGGGAAATGTTGCATGTGGTGCTCCACTCTTAGCAATTGAAAATATTGAGGCATACATTCCCTATGACTCAACAGGTCTGAGGGGAAATAGTGATGACTATTTTTTCCTTAGAGCAGTTGGTGACAGTATGGATGCTACTAATGTTAATGGCAAAACCATTGATGATGGTGATTATGTTCTAGTTAAGAAACAGGATTACCCCGATTTCGGAAAAAGAATAGTCGCTTTAATTGGTGAGAATGCCACTATTAAAAGGCTAAAACGTGGAGATGGTCATATTATTCTTGAGCCAGAATCTAACAATCCAGCAAATAAACCTATTTACGTGTTTGAAGAAATCTCAGTTCAAGGTGTAGCTGAGGATGTAATTAAGAAAGGCTTTAATGATTGAACTAATAGGAAATATTTCCGATATTGCTAGCTTAGTAATAATATTGGCAACAGTTCTAGCTTGGTTTAAGGGTATACTGCCTGCTGTTATTAGATTAGGCCTTGGTTTAGCTAAAAGAAAAATTGTGGTTTTTGCAAAATCTGATAACGCCATAAGCTTAATAAGCTTGTTAACAGACTCTAAGCTTATTTCAAAAAATAATATCTCTCAAATAACTAAGAAAGATGATTTTGGAAAAGCCAGTGAAGCCACCCTCTTTTTGGTTTATTGGCCAGACTGGAAAAAAGACTTAATTAATATTAAAAATCTCAAGCGTGATAGCGACGCTCTTGTAATTTATGCTCCCAAATCAGAAGGTTATATTCCTGATGATTTGATGGCAGAACTTGACTCAGCGAGAAATGTTACCGTCGTGAATTTCCGTGGACGATTACTTAACGATATAGTGACCGCCATGATAACAACTGGATACACAAAATGATAAAAGTAAGAAGTTATGATAAAACCTGAAATAAATGAACTGCTTAGACAATATGTTAGAGACAACTTATCCCCAGATGAAAAAGATAGAACTTTTGTTTCAAATATATACGATTCTTTTACTGAGCTCCTAAATAACAACTGCATACAAATAGGTTCTTATCCAAGATTTACTTCAATAAGACCTCTCCATGATTTGGACATCCTTTATATATTGGGTCAGTGGAATCAATACGCACACAATCCTCAATCCGCACTTTCAAAACTATTTGAATCAGTAAAAGCTGATTATAAAAATCCAACAAATTACACGGTAAAAGTTTCGCTACAAACTCATTCCGTTACAGTTGCATACATGGATGGCGATAAAGAAATATTTTCAGTTGATATAGTTCCAGCATACATTTTTTCTAAAAACGAATTTCAACTAGACACTTATAAAGTGCCGGAGTTGTTGAGAAAAAGACATGGCAACAAGAGAAATGAGTTTTATCAGCAGCTTGCTATTCAAGGTCGAGAAATGGGATGGATTGATTCTGATCCAAGGGGCTATATAAAAGTTGCGTCAGATATTAATAAATCTAACAATGATTTTAGAAAGTCAGTTAAATTTGTCAAAGCATGGGCCAATTCTTACAAGGAAGAATATGATGACTTTAAGATGAAATCCTTTCATATTGAACAACTCATCACAATTCAATATAAATTGAATTCTAACCTTGAAATATTTGATGCAATTTTTAATTTCTTTTTACAGTTACCAGATTCTTTTTCTAGACCACAAATTACTGACAGAGCTGACAGCACAAGATATATCGACGATTATATTAAAGACTTAACTCAAGCACAGAGAGACCTAATATTAGAAGCAAGAAACCAGTTTTTATCTCAACTAGAGAGTATCTATTTTGATGTCGAAATTGAAGATTTGCTGCAACCAGTACTTTATACAAGATTACCATCAGAAGATTTCCTTTTTGACAGACAAATACCAACTCTTACAGAGACAACTATGACTATTGAGGGATGGATACAAAAAAACGGAAATGACTTTCGTAGACTTACTCAACAAGGTTTTATTGATAACGGGCTGAAGATAAAATTTAGGCTTCATATGGGGGTTGATTGCGATGAATATTGGTGGAAAGTTAAAAATGACAATAACTGTGAACAGCCAAGAGGAGATATAACAGTTGGCAATACAAAGAATGTTCCTGAAGACACGAAGTATCCTGGGAATCATTATGTTGAGTGCTATGCAATTCGTGATGGAATTTGTGTTGCTAAAGCTAGACAAAATGTTGTTATAAAGCATCAAAGTAAAAAGTATTATTAATATTGAATCATTATGAAAAAAATCAAAGTATCCATCCGCGACGAACAGACATTAGAGTTACAAGAAGACGGTCAAAAAGGCGATTTAATTGATCTTTCCTCACTCCATGACCTAGATATAGATAAATCCACTATTAAAAGTGTTGTAAATTCTATTAAAAAAGATCATTTTGACGAGGAAGTTGAGAAAGTACGTAAAACTGTTGAGCAACAAAAAGAATTAGAAGCTCAACTCAAAGAACAAAAACTCCTAGAAAAAATTGCAGTCTTGGAGAAAGAAAAAGAATCAGCTGTTAAGTTGGCTGAAGCCAATGCTAAGAACTTATCACAAGAAGATATAGCCAAAAAAGAAGCTGAAATTACCAGACTTCAATCTCAAATAGAAGCTGCCCAAACAGAAAAGAAATTGGCTGTCACAGAAGCTCTCAAGGTGGTTGAAAAAGAACGCGATGAGCTAGTTCACAAGCTTGATAAAAAGGATTCGGAGTCAAAACTTCTTACTACCTCTATCAAAGAAAAATATGAAAATGAACTCAAGAGTAAAGAGGAAATGATTGAGTATTACAAGGATTTGAAGGTCAAAGCCTCGACCAAAATGCTTGGTGAAACTCTTGAACAGCACTGTGAAATTGAATTCAATAAGCTTAGAGCCACTGCTTTTCAAAATGCCTACTTTGAAAAAGATAATGAGGGTAACGCAAAGGGCAGTACAAAAGGAGATTACATCTATCGTGAGACTAATGATCAAGGTGTAGAAATCATTAGCATCATGTTTGAAATGAAGAACGAAGGCGACGATACAGAGAATAAAAAGAAAAATGAAGATTTCTTTAAAAAGCTCGATAAAGATAGAAATGACAAGGGTTGTGAGTATGCAGTACTCGTTTCATTACTAGAAGCTGATAACGAGCTCTATAACACTGGAATTGTAGATGTCTCACATAAATATCCCAAAATGTATGTCATTAGGCCTCAATTCTTCATTCCAATGATCACTTTGCTTAGAAATGCCGCTTTAAATTCGCTTAAATATAAAACAGAATTGGCTATAGTTAAGAGTCAAAACATTGATATTACCAAGTTTGAAGATGAAGTAACTGGCTGGAAAGATAGCTGGTTGAGATCAATGAAATATGCGGGTCAGCAACATGTTGAAGCAGTTGAGCAAATCAACAAAGCGATAAAAGATCTTGAAAAAGTAAGAGATGCTTTAACACTTTCAGATAAACACTTGCTCACAGCAGAAAATAAGATGGACGATCTCACTATCAAACGGCTCACCAGAGGTAATCCAACTATGAAGGAGAAGTTTGAGGAGTTGAAAAAAGATAAGTAGTATTTAATATATCAAAATATATCGTTACTAAAACAAGACACTCCCTTTTTATACTGTCCCATTTGTCCCATTTTTAGTACAATTACCTCTGAAAGGTGCATTTGCATATGGGACACATGGGTTCGAATCCCTCCCCTTCCGCAACAATCGACAAATACTACCAACGATAATGCCTTGGTGAGTGTGATGGATTAGGCGAGCGATATGTGTCAGTCAACAAATTAAAATGCTGGGGAATCATTTATTTTTTCTTTATTTTGAGTCTTGCTAAGCCAAATTTATTAAACTCTTTTTCATATTTTGCTTCTGACTCATCAATTTTTTTCCAACGCATTTTGCTATCCCATTTCCCGATTTCCTTTGATGAATATGTTTCAAACATATCACGTCTTCCTAGTCTCATTGTTAGTTCAAACCAAAATTGACCCTCATCATGTCGGTCAATATAATTCTGAATTTCATCCTCCTGATCGATATTCCAAAAATACTGTTTAAATTGCCGACTATATTTCACCCATTCTGGCTTAATCACCCCGCGTTTGACCATGGTTTTAAGGACAATTTTTTCAAGTGTGCGTGTTTTCTCAATGCTGGTATCACTCGGATTCTCATCATCCTCCATGATGTAACTACCAATAAAAAGACTCTTGGCAATCATCATCATTGTCTCACTATCTGCTTTTCCTAATTCACCCAAATCAAATTCTGCCCGAGACAACGAACTAGCATCCAAGGATTTTGTCTCTCTATCGCGTTCGTGGTGATATAGGATTTCGATAATTTCATCGCTCATCTCACCTTTAGACTTGATGACCATTGGTAGTTTTGTATAATTATCTAGAACAAGTAAACCCTTAGCATCGATAATCTTTTCAAAAAGCACTTCATGGGCGATATTATGAGCGAAGTTATACATATGAGTTAATCTTTTACAATTAAACTTCCCGAATATTTGGCCTAATGTTAACTCTGAAGCAAGAAAGTCTTGATTGTTATCTAAAACTAAAAAATTTCCACAATCTTTCTCATCAGCTGCACCTTTTATCTGTATCCAATTACGCACAGGGCCTTTAGTTAGGGAAAAGTTGTAAATAGTACCATCATCATTGAAGCAATCAGCAATGCATTCATGTAATTCAGCAAAGGTGGCAGTGACCGGTAGGAGGATGCGTCTCCAAACTGGCGTTGGTGAGTTCTTTAATGACACTTTCAGTTGAAATATGAGTCGTTTATTCATAATCCCCCATCATTTGATTAACATATATAATTTATTAATATTGCTCCAACTTAACAATTCATAATTTTGTGATTGATGCGATAGCATTCCGTTGTAAATGACAAATCCGGGCAATGCTTTTTTTGTTTCAGGCTTGCTGGATTTAAGTTTCTTCCAGTATTTCAATCCCTTAAGATAATCTGGAGAAAACGTGGCTCCTGATTTTATTTCCACTGGAATTTGATAAAGTCCTCCATCAATAATTAAATCTACCTCATTACCATTACTATCTCTAAAAAAGTAGAGTTTTGCTGATTTCGAATGATTAAGAATGTGTTTTTTTAGCTCGACAATTATGAAATTCTCAAACAGTCCTCCAACCAAATAATGCTTGCCAACCTCATTCGCTGAAGTTAAACCTAGTAGCCGACAAGCTAAGCCAGTATCGGTGAAGTAAATCTTTGAAGATTTGATGTATCTCTTGCCATAGTTCTCAAAATATGGTTGAAGTCTAAACACAAGATAACTTGCTTCAAGGATAGAAATCCAACTTTCAATTGTGTTCACTGCAACCCCCACATCATTAGCTAACGAAGATGCATTTACTAGTTGGCCGATTCTACCTGCGAGTAAAGCCAAAAATTTTCTGAAAAGACTCAGGTTGGTGATATTGCTAATTTGTTTCAAATCACGCTCAACATAGGTAGCAAGATACTGATCATAATAATCTATAGATTGAATATGTTTATCAAAAATTGCTGGATAAAAACCTGTAAATATATGTTCATAAACTTGTTCCGTGACACCTATATTACTTTTCAGTTCCTCCATAGAGAGTGGCAAGAGATTAATGTAGGCAGCTCTACCAGCCAAGGATTGGTTAATTTTCTCTGAAAGTAGTAAGTTTTCTGAACCACTCAGGATAAAGTTGCCCATGAGGCGTTGTTCTTCTACCGCTGCCTGAATATATGAAACCAGTTGAGGAAATCTTTGCACCTCATCGAAAATGACATTTTTTGTCTTGGCATTGATAAATCCAGCTGGATCACTCTCAATAATCCCCAGTGTTTCTGGGTTTTCTAAATTAAAGTACTGGTGATTTGGGAATATTTTTCTGATGAGCGTTGTTTTTCCAGATTGTCTAGGACCAGTCACGACAATCACAGGGAAGCCACTTTTAAGACGGTTAATCTGAGAGGTAATAATGCGTTTTATCATGTGTCTATGTTATCGTAATTTATGCATATTTGCAATTGCAATGCAAAATTACATAACATAAAGAACGCTCTTTTGATGTTATATAAGTTCTAAAAATTGGGCTACGCAGTAAAATAGGACACTCTCTTTTATCCTTGTCAAGGAATCTTCCCTTTTGTTAGCAAATTCAAGGTATAATCTTCCCTTCACTCTCACAGGCAGAGATAAATTATGGCAAAAACAGATACAATTATTCGATTCGAGAAGGTCTCTTTCATGTTTGGTCATGACAGGCCGATTCTTGACGAAGTTAGTTTCTCGGTTCGTAAGGGTATGAAGGTGGCGCTCATGGGACAGAACGGAGCGGGTAAGAGTACCCTTTTCAAGCTCCTGACAGGCTTACATCAGCCTGATAGAGGTGAGATCTCAGTAGATAAGAAGATGACGATAGCGACCTCATATCAAGTCATCTCACCGGCTGACATGAAGTTAGACATCACGGAGTTTTTCCAAAAGTACTGCCCCCTTGAGTCGCATGAACTAAATCGTCGCATGGCTGGAGTGTTGAAAGCCGTCGATCTTCATGTGCCAGAGACTAAGCCTATTAGTGGTTTCTCCGGAGGTCAGCAGGCGCGTTTGCTTCTTGCCGCCGCCTTGATCCAGAATCCGGACCTGCTTCTTCTAGATGAGCCAACCAATAATCTTGATGCAGCTGGCATTGCCCATCTGACTGCTTTTCTCATGACTTATCCAAAAAGCGTCATCGTTATTTCTCATGATGCTGATTTTCTGAACTGTTTCACTGAGGGTGTTCTCTACTTAGATAGCCATACACATAAAATCGAACAATACGCTGGAAATTATCTCGACGTGGTTGAAGAGATAACGATTCGCATTGATAAGGAAAACCGTCTCAATGCCCAGAAGGCCCGCGGAATTCAAGAGAACAAAGATAAAGCTAATTTCTTTGCCCACAAGGGTGGAAAGATGCGTAATGTCGCTAAAAAGATGAGGCAGAAAATTGAAGTTCTCGAGAGTGAAAAGGTCGAGGTCAGAAAAGAAGACAAGACTATTCGTCGCTTCACCATCCCGATTCAGAGTGATATGCCTCACGACACCATGAGATTGACCTCTTATGAAATTATTGAAAATCACGAACACGTTACTAAGAAAGCAGATCTTATTCTCATGAAGGGTCGCCACCTAAGAATCATCGGTCCCAATGGCATTGGTAAAAGTACTTTGATCGAGTCGATGGCGCGCGGTAACCACCCAGGACTTGTTTTACCCCCTTCTCTTCGCGTTGGTTATTATCGACAAGACTTCTCTACTTTAAATTTTGAGGAGACGGCTTATGAGGCTTTGTCTAAATCTCTTGCAGATTCAAAAACTGATATGACAGAAGCGCGACTCAGAGCAGTAGCGTCCGGATTCTTACTAACTTCGGAATTGCTTAAGTCAGAAATAGGCAGTCTTTCAGAGGGTCAAAAAGCGATGGTGGCTTTTTCTTGCCTAACCTTGCTCCAGCCTGGCTTGCTTATATTGGACGAGCCAACCAATCACATTAATTTCCGCCATTTACCAATCATTGCTAAGGCTCTGGATGCTTACGAAGGGGCTATGATTTTAGTATCTCACGTACCCGAGTTTGTGGCCCAGGTACGGATTGACGACGTTCTAGATCTTGAAAAATAGATTTTAGCGAGACACTTCAACAGTAGTAGAAAGTTCAGCATTGGCAGCCGTGACTGTAATGATGTTGTTGGCATCTACAGTTATGGTGTAGCCAGTGTTTGCGGCTGTGCCATCCGAAGGGTCGAGAGGCATTGATTTCAAATATTTGGCGAGAGGTGTCGCCAGATTAGCACAGGTGGTGCATGAACCAATTTCAGTAGCAGATTGACTGGCAGTCAGGCCAGTAGGTAGGGATCCATCATTGTCGACGATATACGAATGAACTCCAGTTAGAATATTATTGACATCGCTCCACCTTCTGGAATTTCTAGCATCAGCAAAGCGCGTAACAGGATCAAGGGCAACAAAAACAACTGTGGCCAGAATCGCAATAATAGCGACAACAATGAGAAGCTCGATTAGGGTAAAGCCCTTTTGAGCAGTTTTATTGAGAATATTTTTCATGCAGCACCTTAGAAAAACTAGTAACAGCATTCAATATGACACATCCGTATTTTTGTTTCAATCTACAAATATTTTGGAGCTTTCAAGAACCTAGAATCTCTGTCATATTTATCGCATGATGTCAGCACAAATGTCGAAAAACGAGATATTGACTTTCCTTCGCTCGATGCCGGTCATGAATATAGCGGTGATGAATGGAGACAAGCCTCTCTCTTCAGTGCTGTTGTTTGCAGTTGACGACGATTTCACTTTCTACTTTTCGACTAATAAGGGAAGTTTTAAGGCAAATGCGCTAATAAAAAACCCAAAAATCAGTTTTTCGGTTTGGAAAAACTTGGCAATGCTGGTCCAGGCGGATGGGAACGCAACCTTGGTAGAAGATGATCTTCAAGATGAGATCATGGACAAAATTGCCAACTCAATTTCTAAAATTGATGAATTTTGGCCACCGCTGGTGTCTATTGGTAGAGGCGAATATCAACTTTTTAAGGTAAAAATTTCTTGGCTCAGGGCTCTTAAATTATCTGAGCTTTCTATTAAAGACAGAGCCCCATTTACGGAGCTAAGATTCTAGTTATGGTAACAATATTATTAGTCGAAGACGACAAATTTTTAATTCGGGTCTACAAATCCAAGTTTGAGCAAATGGGATACATAATTTTAAGTCTTGAAGATGGTGAAAAGGTTTATGAATTTGCTAAAGAAAAAAAACCAGACGTAATCATCCTTGACATTGTCATGCCAAAAAAGGATGGATTTCAGGTTCTTAGAGAACTGAAGGGTAGTGAGCATACCGAGAAAATTCCAGTAATAATATTAACCTCACTCCAATCTGAAAGTGATCAGAAAAAAGCGGCTGATCTTGGAGCTCTAAAGTTCATTACTAAATCCTCAGTTAACTTTAACCAAGTGGTTGATGAGACGCTTCGGGTCTTATTTCCAAAAAAGATCAACCTTGTTTAGAACAAGAAAATAGTAGGCTGAGCAAAGTGCCGCTAGGCCTAAAATCAATCCAAAGATAATTGAAATGAGATTGCTTCTTTTAGCCAGCTTCGCATATAGTTCTTTTTCTTCGCAGTCTCCATCCAGCATTTCTTTGGGAGTCAGGTTTAGAGTTTCTCGATCTGCGCCCATCATGTCTTTTTTTAGAGCTATGCCAATGACTGGGTCTTCATTTCTCTGTCTTGCACTGGTCTCTGACTCAATGGCCTCCACTTTTATCTGACTAAAATTAATTGCCTTGTTCAGATTTCCCCAAAAAGAATTTACTAAGGCAATAACTACTGCGACTTTTTTATCTTTTTCTTTAGTGATAATTTTGTAGTCCCAGTCCTCTTTCTCTAGATGCTCTGGAATTCTTTTTTCAATTTCTGCAGTTATAAAGTCTTTCTCGTTAGTTACATCTTTTTCTAAATTTATTTCTAGCTGATAACAAAGACTATCACTGACTAAGACTCGGACGACTTTTCGGTCAATTTTCTTTTTTATTTCTTCCATTAAACTCGTCAAATTGGAAGAATCCCAGTTTTTTTGGTAAATAGAGCTTTCAACCGTTTTCTTTTTTACATTTACGACTGTGACTGTGATTTGATCTCGGGTGATAAAGAGAATTGTTTTTTTGTTTGTAAACATATGTTTAAATTTGTTTCCAACTAACTATGCTAATCGCTGGAGGAGATCGGTCAATCTCAACTTGAATCTTTTTAGAGTATCCAAGTACGCTAGCCTCTGCCTGCACTTGCCACAAGCTATTATTTTTTGCCGTCGTGACAGTACATTCTCCCGTTGGTAACGTCACTATACCGCCATTGTAGGTTTCATCCAAGTAGATCTGCAATAATGCCTCTTGCACACAGCTTTCCGCCAGATAAAGACTCTCTTTTGCTTTCTTTTCAGCGAGTGACTGCTGAGCCTCTGAAATTGAGAGCAGCGAGGTTGAAATGACAATGACCGTGATTGTAGCTCCAATTACTAAGACGGTAGCTATTGCCGCATATCCAGATTGTTGAGAGATATTTTTCATTTAGTTGCTCCTCACTTCGGTCCCGCCTTGAAATGATTGAGTCTTCTGCCATTCTTCTCTAGAACCCGTAGACTCAACGGTTATCGAGTAGCCTACGAAAATGCTCTCTGGTAAGGATGACAGATCTTGAAAAGTTATTTGAGATGCCAAATGACTGCTGCTTATTGGACAAGGGTTGCTAGCTGGACAGTTTCCAGTTGAACCCGCTCCGATTCTGATCATGCCTGCGCTTGTATCTATGGTGGTGGGATTTCTGCTCGGGTCAGCATTTGATAAGGAAATAGAATTAGTGGTTATGGAGTTTATCCCGTCTGCATCTCGGACTTCATAACTGATTTTTTCTGAGATAAGTCTGAGATTCTGTGAAACTTCTCTTTGAGTTTGCGCCTTCACTTGGCTATAAATCATATTCCAGCCAAATAGCACTGCTCCGCTTATAAAAATACTGAAAATACCAATATATAAAATTAACTCAATGAGTGTGAATCCAGATTCGCTAGTATTTGTTATTGGTTGGTTCATCCAGGGTTCACTATTAAAAATTCAGCTCCATTGTCAGATCCTACTGCTCCCACTCTATTTAAAGCTTGATCAAAATCGATGCCTTGTAGATTCGCTCCCAGGTCTAGAGAACCTAAGATGACCGGCGAAGATGGATCTGCTAAGTCAATTACTTGGAATTCAGAGCTATTGTTTGAGGTTGCCAAAAATGCCAGTTTACTTGTTGGATCATATCTGAGGTCATACACAGATCCACCCGCATCGAAGGTGCTGATTAACGAAGGATTTGCCGGACTATTTATGTCAACAATTGCTACTTCACCATTGTCTCGACCTACTAAGGCTATGCCACCAGCGGCGTCTATGCTTATGCCATTGGCATTTCCAGACAAATCTAATGAACTAGAAAGTGAGGGGGCGTTAGAAGTACCAACGGAGATCACTTGAAGTTCTTGACCATTTCCATCAGAGGCGACATAGGCAAAGGCCCCGTCTATTGCGACTGCATTTCCCGTGTCTCCCAGATCTAGCGATCCAGTCTGACTCGGAGATGTCGGAGAAGAAATATCCATGACGAAAAATTCATCGTTCTTTTTATCGTTTGAACAGACAAGATACGTATAGTTGCCGCTAGCTGCAATGCCATTGACGATTCTATTTTTTGTGAAATCAAAACTACCAACAATTGATAAGGTGTTTGGACTGCTAACGTCGACAACTTGCAACTCCTCATTTTTTGAGCTTGATGCGATGTAGGCGTAATTCCCAACGACTACTAGGTCGTTTGGCTGGCCTGAGATGTCGATGGTACCAAGCTGCGAAGGCAGAGCTGGATCAGAAATGTCTAATACCATAAAGTCAGGATTCGAATTATTAAGCAGAACATATGCGTAATTTGTGGTGAGCTGGATTTTTAAACCCTGGCTATTTCCTGGTATATCTATGGACCCAGCTTGCGTTGGCAAGCTCCAATTACCTCCCAATGACAGAGGTTGTTTAAAATTGGCTAGATACATTGTCAGATCAACTGAGTTGTTCCGAGTTGGAGAAAAGTTCCAGGAAGTTGAAGCAGTTACCTCATATCTATCAGGATCAACTTCAGTAATGCTTATCTCTCTAGAGAAGATGCCGATGCTAGTGGAACTGGGTGTTAGAGACAAGGAGCCGCCAGAGTTGTCAACACCGTATGTACCCGCAGACAAGTTGGACCAATTTTTATTTGCTAGGGCTCTTACTGTCTCAATTCCCTCCTCTGATAACAGAGTTGCTTCGGTTTGATTCTCTCCCAAGCGGTTTGAATTAAAACTATGAAGGACTACGACTATAGCTGTTGAAGATAGAGTGACAAATATGCCGATGGCAACAATTATTTCTATTAAACCAAAGCCAGATTGTTGTTTATCGTTCATACTAATCGATCTGAATTCTTCCAACTGAGTTAACGCTAATTGTGTCGCTGGTTATGTTGGTGCTAATGTTTATTGACGACGGATTTTGTGTTTCTCCCCTTGAGTCAAAAGAAATATCTCCAAGGCCAGAAATTGAGATGGATGAAACAAGATCAAAATCTTCCTTGTAGCTTGGGCTGCTGCAGCTATTCTCATACATTCTGATTTTTTGGCCGATAGCGCAGACTCCCCAGGAAGAATTATTCTTCCCGGCCATGGCATATGACTGAGCTTGTCTAAGACTTCCAATAGTTCTTTCTAAAGCAGTTTGGTGTCTGTTTCTTAGAAGAAAACTTGATAAGAACGGGGTTGAAGAGGCAGCGATAATAGTAATTATTGCTATAACCACTAATAATTCAATAAGGGTGATTCCTCTTTTTAGCTCATCTGAGAAATTATTTTTATGAAATACGGGCAGCATTTGTTAATTCATAAATTGGGCTAATAATAGCTAGAGCGACGAAAGCGACCACCAACCCAATGGTTAAGAGAAGAATTGGCTCAAGAATAGTGGCTAAAGTTTTACTGGCAGTGTCAATTTCATCTTCATAATAATCTGCTAGATAAAGAAGGGTTTCATCAAGCCGTCCAGTTTTCTCACCCACCGTGATCATCTTACCTACGATGCTTGGAAAAGCAGAAAATTCTGATGTAGAAAGAGACTCGCCAATTGGCTTTCCTTTGGCTAATAATTTGCCTATTTTTTTAAGATCATTCTGATAGCTGAGGTTAGACATAGTCATCGCTGTTGTTTCAATGGCGCTGGTGGTGGGAATGCCGCTAGATAGAAGGGTGCCAAAATTCAAAGCAAAACGAGAGATTTGACTGAATTTAATTAGATTGCCAATGATAGGCAGCTTTAGTATTATTCTGTGCCAGTGAGGTTTTACCTTCTTAGTTTTTAAAATTGTCATAATTCCCAAAATTGAAAAAATAAAGCCAACAATGATCAGAACTCCAGAATTTTTCATTAAGGTTGCAAACCACATCAAAACTCTTGTTGATAATGGCAGATCTACGTTTAGGGTATTAAAAAAATCAACAAGTTGAGGCAGAATAAACAGCGAGATAAAACCACCGATAATTGCCGTGGCAAAAAGAACAATCCCAGGATAGATAGTCGCTGCTTGGACTTTTTTCTTGAGTTCATTTTCCTTATTAAGTTGGTCGGCCAAAAATTGCAAGTTTTTCTCTAAGGTCCCTGCTTCTTCACCCACTCCCACCATGCTTAAATAATACTGGTCGAAAATCTTTGGATATTTTCCAAATGCCTTGGTTAAAGACTCGCCATTTTTAATTTGTGACTCGATATCAATTAATACTTTTTTGAATTCCTTAGATTTAGTCTGAGATTGAAGGGTATCAAAAGACTCCGTCAGAGGAATCCCTGCTCGAATCATGATTGATAGATGTTTTGTAAAAAGAAGCTTTTCTGAGAATTTCATATTTATTCTTTTGTCACCCTTAGAACCTCGTCCAGCGTAGTTCTACCAAGCAGAATTTTCTTAAAACCATCCTCAAGCATGGTTGTCATGCCGTTATCAACAGCAATTTCTTGAATCCTTCCAACGTCAGATTTCTCAACAACTGCCTTTTTTAACGCTTCGGTCATAATGAGGATTTCAAAAATTCCGATTCTTCCAGAATATCCTGTCTGATGGCAAACGTCGCAGCCTTCTCCAACATAAGAAGTAATGCTTTCTTTATCTCCAAATAATTTGTTAAGACTGTCAGAGGACAATTTCTTTTCAAGATCATCCCTTGAGAAATTCCTGGAAGCACGGCATTTTTCGCAAATTTTTCTGACTAGCCGCTGGCCAATGATAACGCTCACGGAAGAAGAAACGAGAAATGGCTCCACTCCAAGGTCAAGCAGACGTGGTACGGCGGTGGCTGCATTATTGGTGTGGAGTGTCGATAGAACTAGATGCCCGGTCATAGCAGAGTTTATGGCTATGTCTGCAGTTTCCTCATCTCTTATTTCTCCAACCAGGATAATGTCTGGGTCTTGGCGAACAATAGATCTCAATCCAGTAGAAAAATTCAGATTGGCTTTTTCGTTTACCTGAATCTGATTAATTCTCTCGATATCGTACTCCACGGGATCCTCAATCGTCATGATATTGACATTTTTTTGGTTTAAAACCTGGAGAATGACATAAAGAGTTGTGGTTTTTCCTGAACCAGTTGGCCCTGTTGAAAGAATCATTCCGTGAGGTTTTTGATAGGCGTTTCTAAGCTTGGAAAGATCCTGACTATCTAGTCCCAAGTCCTCCAGAGACATTTGTCTTGCTCTAGCAGAAAGAAGCCTCATGACGATTTTCTCGCCCTCGGTGATTGGCACTAGTGAAACTCTAATATCAATGTCTTCTTTTTTCCCGACTATAGTCGTTGAGTAACTGATTTTTCCATCTTGAGCTGCTTGGTGTTCGTCAGTTCGAAGCTTGGCCAAAACCTTTATGCGAGTGACAATTCTTGGATGCAAATCAACTGGCAATGAGACCACGTCATGTAGAATTCCGTCAATTCTAAATCTAACTAAGGAGCTATCCTCAAGGGGTTCGATGTGAATGTCTGATGATTTATTTTGGTAGGCATAGTCGAAAATCGTATCAACTAGTTTTATTATTGGCGGTTCTACAGTTGATGAACCCTTAGCAAGTGCAATATTTTCGGATATTATTTCACCAAATGCCTTTGCTACGTCTTTTGTATAGAGAGTGAGAGCTTGATCTATATCGCTGCTAGTGGTTAGATAAGCAATGGTTGCCAAGCCCGTCTTTTTGCCAATAAACTCAATAATTTGATTATTGTCATTATCTTCGATTGCAAGGTGAAGTCCTTGATTATCCTGTTTAAAGGCGATCACTCTTTGCTCGCGGGCGACCAACTCAGGAACAATATCTAAAACAGGTTTTGCAATTGTGGTCTGAGATAGATTTACGAAGGGTATATTTAGAAAGTTTGCTTTTAGTTGACAAAGATTTTGCTCGTTTATTAAGCCTTCGCCCACAATTACTTTCTCAATTGATTTTTTTTCTTCGATGGCGATATTCTCAGCATCAGAAAATTGTTGCGTAGTAAGTATGTTTGACCCCAAGACTAGAACTTTTAGTTGTGTGTTTGTTAAAGACATAATATTTTTTTTCGGCTACATCCTTTTTACAACTTCGATCAATCCGTTTTTTATGTCAAGCTTCACTATTCTGCCAACGGTGCCCCCTGTATCCTCACTATCAATCATGATACCAACTTCTCGCAACTTTTTCTTTGCTGCTTCAATGTTGTTGAACCCTATTCCCCTATTATCTCCACTGAGGATTTTAAACATTTTTGCACCGCCAATGATTCTGGCCTTTAGATTATTGATGTCTCCACCCAACTTGTTAATATCATCGACTAGAATATCTATCGCTTCGTCGACATACTTGGCTGATTTATTCATATTTTGTTCGTTTGCTACGGACTTTCTACTTGGAAGCATCGCATGTGCCATGCCGCCTACATTGGTTTTTTCATCAAATAAAATTATTACTAAGCATGAGCCAATTCCACTTGTCTCAAGAACTCCGCTTCCCTTAGAAGTGGCTGCTTCTCCAGTGTTGATTGAAATATTGTTATTCATGACCGGCTAGCTTTCGGTCAGTTGCTTCGATAATATTTTTAGTAGCCTGAGGAGTAAACAGAAAAAGAAACTCTCCTCTGGAGTTGAAACTGGCAATTTCGAAGGTTACTTTTATGATCAGGATTTGATCGGTAAGAGTCCCAATCTCCGCTAAGATGCTGTGCACGAGCGAGGTGTACATATCAGTGGCAATGTCTGGCGGAGATTGCACGACATTTATGTCTAAAAATCTATTAAAGGCCGTGAATGAAGCACCTGACACAATATTCCCCAACTCCCTCAGCGCAGACTTGTCCATTTCTAATAGATTTGAGAAGTTGCTTGCTTCTCCAGTCATTTTTGTGGCTATTTGAGATGCTGTTTCTGGTGAAAAAGTTAACATCATGAAGCCTTCCCCGTCACTCTTCATTTGTAGTAAAACAACACTTTTTGTAGTGTTGGATATCTCTAATCTTCTTGAGGCATCCTCAACCCTCTCAATCATGATCACAGGAATTTCATAATCAATTTGACTGTCAATCATTTTCGTAAAAGCCACCAACCCTTGGCCGACTCCAATATTGATAACCTCTTTTATTTTGTCTTGTTCCGCTGAGTTTAATTGCATATCTTTTTTTAAATTTTAATCCTCGTCTATTAGACTCCAAAGGCTAGCTGGATCTAAAACTAGTACTACTCCGCCCTCGCCGGTAATTGTAAAACCTGATAATCCCTTGATGAATCTAAGTACTGGAACCAGTGGTTTAATAATTATTTCTTGCTCAGAAATAAGAGAGTCAATAGCTATGCCAATGGGGGCGTCTTCGCCCTCCGTAAGAACAATCAGTTGTTCTGCTTTCTTAGCCGGTTCTTCACTCGGGCCAACCTCTTCCTGAGTAGCAAGTTTTTGAAAATCCATTACATTTTTTAATCTGACTAATGGTACGTCTTCGCTATTTAGTACAAATGTTTCTTGATCAGCAATAGTTTTAATTTCTTCATTTGGAATAATTAACGATCTGATGACGCTGGCAAAGGGAATAGCAAACTGGTGGTTATCAACTCTGACCAGCAGGGCCTTGATAATTGCTAGGCTCAGGGGAAGCTCAAGTGAAAATTTGGTACCAGAATCTCCCACGGGTGACTCGACTTGTACACGACCACCAACTTTCTCAGCGAATTCTTTTACAACGCTCAGTCCAACGCCTCTACCTGAAGTCTCGGTGACCGTCTCACTCGTTGAGAATTGAGGATTAAAAAGAAATTTCTGAAGCTGCGTTTTATCATCACTCGTCGAGCTCAGAAGTCCTTTGTTTATTGCAACCTCACTAACTTTTTTCCAGTTTATGCCCGCGCCATCATCTTCGACGCTGATTATTACTTGATCTCTTTCTCGCCTGCATTTAACTATAACCCTGCCTTTTGATGAGATGCCATGATCAACGGCGTTGCGAATTAGGTGAACTAAAGGTTGAGCTAGTTGATCTACGACGGTTCTATCAATCTCTGTATCAGCTCCTTCTACAATAAATTCAACTTCCTTTTCAGTTTTTTGAGCCAGGTCTCTAACCATTCTTGGGAATCTGGCTAGCACTTGTTCTATTGGTACAAGCCTCGCCTGCATAACAAAGTACTGCATTTCTGATACCACTCTGCTCAAATGTTTGACAGTGGAAAATATTTGCTTAGTTTTGTTTTCTTCGAGAGATGCAATTAGTTCAAGCTGCATCTTATCAATAATTAATTCCTCCATTAGATCCATTAGCGAATCGAGACGTTCTACTGGTACTTTTATATGAGAAAGTGGTTTTGATTTTTCTTCCTGGACTACTTTATTTTCAATTACTGGCTGACCTTTCTCATCTCTATTTGATTGAGAAATTCCATCCGTTGTGACTCCAGTTTTATCTTTTAGCTCATTGGCTACCAGACTTGTGTCTGTTTCTGTATTATTTGTTCTAATTGATTCTAAAGATTTATCTATTTCATCTAGGGCGTGGAAGACTTTTTGAATTTGTTCGCTACTAATTACAAGTAAATCATTTCTGGCATAATCGAAAACATCCTCCATTACGTGCATCAAAAATGCTAAGCCAGTGAATCCCATGGCAGCAGAGGAACTTTTCATAGTGTGAGCTGATCTCATTAGCTCATTGAGACATTCTTTATTCTTAGGATCCTTTTCAAGAATAAGCAAGTTTTGATTTAGCTTTAAAACATGTTCATCAGCTTCGACAAGATAGATGTCTTTGAATTTGCTGTTATCCATTTGTTGTAACCTTGTTTATAAAGTATGCGATTTGGTCGGCAGTCATGATGTGGTCGGCTGTTTTTGTCTCGATTAAAGCTCTTGGCATGGAAGCAAGCACGGCTTCACCCAAATCTTGGGCAATAGTTATGCCTCCAGAGGCTTTTATGAATTTTGAACCTAATAGGCCATCGTTCCCCATACCAGTTAGGACTATCCCAAGAGTTTCGGGTCCAAATATTGAGGCTGCGGAACTCATAATTACATCTATCGATGGGTACAATGTATTTTGGACAGGCTCAAGTGACAAGAATATTTTTGTGGTGGTGAGTATTTTTTGCAGATGTGTGTGTGTAGAGCCAGGCGCGACGATTCCTTTCCCGGGCTGAACTTCCATGCCTTCTTTTCCTTCAGAAATATCAATTGGCGATCTGTCATTGAGCCTTTTCGCAAAGTTTGGAGTGAAGCTACCAGGCATATGCTGGGCGATAATCAGACTTGCAGAGAAGTTTGGAGAAAGCTTGCTGACAATATCCTCAACTACAGGTGGACCTCCGGTAGATGAGCCAATGATGACGATTTTAGGTCTAAAATTTGATGAAATATTTAGGTTTTCTGTGGACTTCGGCTTCGATTCTGATTTCCTCGGATGAACCCTTGGTTTTTCATGAAAGAGGGTTCTAATTTTTGTTATCAATTCTATTCCAACTTTGTTTATATCTAGCGATAATTCTCCCGATGGTTTTGTAATGAAGTCGACGGCTCCGGCTCTAAGGCTGTCGAGAGTAGAGTCCGCTCCGTGTATTGTGTAGGCTGAAACCATAATTATGATTGGAGGATGGTTGGTGCTACCAATGATTTTCTCTGTAGCTTCTGCCCCATTTAACTTCGGCATGTTGAAGTCCATGGTTATGACATCGGGGTTTAATTCCATGGCCAGGTTAATCGCTTCCTCGCCGTCTTTTGCTTGGCCAACCACTGTGATATCAGGAGCACCCTCGAGAATTGTTGCAATAAGCTTTCTCATGAAAAAAGAATCATCTGCCACTAGAACTCTAATAGGATTAGATTGAGTCATAAATGATTGTTTACGTATTTACTGCTGATCTAATTTTTGTAGCTATCTCATCAGCAGTGAAAAAAGGTTTTATTAGATAGTCAATAGCACCAATCTCTAAAGCTCTATCGATCATGCTTTTTTGGCCAATGGCTGAGATCATAATTACTTTGGCTCCAAGAGCCTGGAATTCTTTTAGTGTTGTGATTCCGTCTTGCTCTGGCATCAAGATGTCCATCAAGATAATATCTGCTGGATCTTTCTTATATTTTTCTACTGCTTGGATGCCATTGCTGGCACAGTGAATCATTTTAAATCCCGCTTCCTTGAGAAATCCGACGATAAAATGACGCATAAACTCTGAGTCGTCTACGACGAGAATTGAAATCTGATCGTCAATCATTGCTTCCCTGAAATAGGTTTCCACTGAAAGTCATGAAAAGTGAGAAGCTTAAATTCAAAACTTCAATGCTATAAGCTTCTTCTAGAAATACAACCAGATTCTCATTTGGAATTTCCATATCCTTTACAAATCTCATCATGGATTCTGCATCTGCCACTTTCGGAGCTTGAAGTAACAAAATATCTGATACAGATTTTGCTAGATGAGTGAGAAAACCATTGATAATAATGTTGAAAAATTCTCCTATGACCTGATCTCCCATTTCAAGAGCTAAGTTCTTCCCGCCAGTGCCTTTTTCAATTAGCTTGATTAGCGCGAGAGTGTCATCTCTCTTCATTGAAAGTATGGCTAATCCTGGGGCCTTGGCTTTGATTTTGCTGAAAATGAAGATAGTTCCGGGAATTTTGGATAGTTCGAGAATATGTTCTTGCAAAGTTCCAGAAGAGATAACTGACACATTCATGTCTTCAAGACTTGGTTTTTTAACAAATAACTTTTCCAGAGAGCCCTCAATTTGATCAAGACTAGCTTTAAAAACGCTTGATACCTGGGTGGAAGATAGCGAAGTGCCAACATGTTTTTTTATAATTTCAGGATCTTTTATTATTGGAGATTTCGTACCGATATCGCTTGACTCGATAATTTCACTAGCTCTAATGACTATGTCTCTTGGTAGTTGTTTAATTTTGTTAAAAATCTCTGCTGCACCCAGTGACATAAGTTTCTTTTTATCACTCTCGCTCTCAAGAGCAGAAACTATCATTACTGGGATGTTCTTTGTCTCATCATTCTCTTTTAACTCTTTTAGGACCTGAAAACCATCTTTATTTGGGAGAATTATGTCAAGAAAAATAGCGTCGGGTTTTGTTTTTATGGCCTGAGATACGCCGCTTTCTCCGTCAGTCGCAAACTCAACCCGCATGTTGTGCTGGGCTAGCTCAGCTTTGTAAAATTCTAGAAAAAACTTGTCATCATCGATGATCAGTACCGTTGGATTTATTCTCATATTAAACTATTCCAAATTTTCTTTTTCAGGCTGAAAAAATATTTTATTAAAGACAATATAGAGACTGGCTTGGATGAGGCTTTGGCCAATAGTGATCTCAGATTTGAACAGAAGACCCTCGCTGCTTTCATTCTCATCAATCTTTGTCGAGTTTAATAGAATATCTTTAAGTCTTGTTGCCGTGATCATGTTTGGTACGCTTAGTCCGACCTCGATATCGACTGCTTCTGCCAGCGCAGTCATATAAGAGTTTGAAAGAATATTTAAAGTTTCCTTTAGGGCGGATCTATCAATAGATTTCATTATTCCTGTTGTGCCAACTGGAAGCTGGTTTAAGAGGTCGACTAGGGCAAGAGCTCCTTCTCTTGAAAGTAATAGAATTGAAATTCCCGGAGTTGGTTTCGCGTCAATGAATTGAGAGTATATGACTACTGCGTGCTCATCGTTTGGATTTACTTTTTCTAGAATTTCAGACAAAGGAAGTTTAGCAACTGATGAGGTATCGACGCTTGTTGATATCCCAGACAATCTCTCGAATGCTTCTGCAACTTTCTTTGAGCCCTCATTTGCTGCCTGTGCCAATTGTTCTTGTGTGTAGCTCATTTAGTTTTTTTCCTCTTCTTTAGTATTTGTTTGTTCATTAGCAAGTTGCTGTCCTATTTCAAATATCTCATCGTTCTCTAGAATTTTGGTCAAATTCAAGAGAATTAACAATCTGGATCCTTCTGGTATCTTTTCAGAATCCGTTTCGTCGCCCTCATTAGCTCCGATTGGTATGACTCCTTTAAGATAGTCAATGTTTACTTTATGAGCTAGTACGGACGGAGGAGGCTGAATTTTTTCCTGGGTAACTTTAATGATCTCTGTAACTTTGTCTACTAAAATTCCAAATGTATTTTCCCCTGATTCTGTAACAATTATGTGTGAGTGTTTAGATACCTCACTTTCAAGAGCAAATTTTTTCTCTAGGTCTACAATAACTACCATCTTGCCGCGCAAATTTATAATACCGCCGATAAAATTAGGAACATTTGGAAGGGGGGTTACTTCTGGAGTTAAGATTATCTCTTGTAGCTCAGATATCTCTACTGCGTACTCTTCTCCATGCAGCTCAAAGACAACTACTTGAATAGTCTCAGCACTTTCCACAGCTTGATCTTGATTTTCAGTCATGAATTATCCAAGAGCGCTTTTTATAGTCTCGAGCACTTTCTCACCTTCGAATGGTTTGACCACATACCCGAATGCTCCTAAGTTTTTAGCTTCCTCGATCATGGCATCTTGACCGACTGCTGAAACAACAATAAGTTTTGTTGTATTTCCTAACTCTTTGAGTTTTGAAAGAACTCCAATGCCCTCTAACTCAGGCATAATCATGTCAAGTAAAACTAAATCTGGACTTTCCTTTTCAATTAGCTCTAGAGCTTGATTTCCGTTTTCAGCTTCTAGAAAATCAGAGAAACCAGCCTCTGTAAGTATATCCATTAGAACTTTTCGCATAAAAGCTGAATCGTCCGCTAAAAGAATTTTTGCCTGTGTGTTCATTTAATGCTTCCCTTTATTAATTAATTACTATTTTCCTCAAGTTTCGAATCCTCGACTCGGTGCACTATCGGACCGTTATTATGAGTCTCAGCCGTTGACTGGTGACTGTTTTCATCACTCATGTGGACGTGCTCAGCCACCTCAACTTTTTCAACTTTGTGTGACAGTTCCTCATGATCTAAGTTTGGTTTTTCAACATGAAAAACGTGATTCTTTGGAGCTTCTTTTTGAGGTTCGGCAGGATTGATTTCTGCGGCCTTGGTGGCTACTTTGTGAAGAACATTTTTTATTTCTCTTTTAACTTCCCCAGCCAAGCTTCTGACATTTTCAGCTAGGCCTTGGAGTTGTTGTGCTGAGGCTGCTACTTGCTGATTTGCTGCTGACTGTTGTTGTGTAGACACAGATAGCTGTTGAGCTCCAGATGAGTTTTGCTCGGCCACAGCCGCAATGGAATCCATTGTTTTGGCTACCTGCTGAATAGCAGCGGCTTGCTGTTGGATTGCAGCTGAAATTTCCTGAGTCTTAGAAGTACTTTGCTGTATCGAAGCCGCGATGCTTTGAACCCCCGATAGGGTCTCATCGATAACCTTAGAGCCCTCTTCGATGGATTTATTTCCATCATCAACAGTAGTGACTGTCTCGTCAATAGAAGTCATCATGTCTTTGATCATTGCTTGGATTTCTTCGGTAGCTGCGCCAGAGCTTTCGGCAAGTTTTCGAACCTCGTCCGCAACTACGGCAAATCCTCTGCCAGCATCACCTGCTCTTGCTGCCTCTATGGCAGCGTTTAGCGCAAGTAAATTTGTTTGTTTAGCAATTCCACCAATGGTGTTCACAATCTCAACAATTGACTGAGATTTATCGGCGAGATTTTTAACAGAGCCAGAGGTGTTTGAGATAACAGACTTAATGTTCGCAAGGTTTTGTTGTGAAGTTTCTCCGTTCTTACTTGCGCTCTGAGCCAGTTGAGCTACCTGACTAGATGTGCTAGAAACTTCCTGTGCTGACGCTGACATTTGTTGGACAGCGGTCGCCATAGAAGAAATAGATTGACTAACCTCTTCAGACTGTCTTGATTGTTGGCTTGCTCCTGTCGCCAACTGCTGAGCTATGGAGGCGTTCTGCTGGGATGCGGCTGAGGCTTGCTGAGACGATGAAGAAAGTTGTGTAGCAGCACTTGTTATCTGTTCAATAACATCTCTAAGAGGTCTTTTAACAAACTCTCCAGTAGATTTTGAGGCATACCATGAGAGCAGCGCGACCACTACTGATATTATTAAGCCGAGTAAAACGACAAAGATTCTTAGTTGGTTAATTTCAGCAAAAGCTTCGCTTGTATCTATTTCTCCCACAATCATCCAGTGAAGTGCATCAATCTTTTCTCTGTAGTGAGCTCTATTGACCATATTTGATGAGCCAAATTCGTGAACGGCTGCAATAACTTCATGTCCCAGATAGTCTTCATGAACAAGACTCAGATCTTGATGAGTTTTCTGAAGTTGTCTAACGCCTTCTGTATCAACAACTCGATTAAAAGCTGTACCAGCCTCAAAACGAGAATCTGTCAGCATTACTTGATCAGAATTCAACAAGTAGACTTCTCCAGTTTCTCCAAGTTTGGTACTGTCAAGAATTTGATTTAAATAGTCGATATTCATCTCTAACTGTAAAACAGCGATTGTTGCGCCCCGCTGGTTCTTAATAGGTGTAGATATGACTTGGGTTACTTTATCTGTATCAGGTGACAGCTCAATTTCGCCAAGAAATATATTCTTCATTCCTTGCGAGAACCAAGCGCTTTGAGACTCATTTATATTTGAGGAGCCATATGTAGAAACAAATACGTCTCCATTTTTATCAGCAATCATGATGTCTGCAAATATCCCATTGCCATCTGCTTCATCACCGTAGTGAGTAGCGAAATCAGCAAGCATCCCTTTAAGTGCAGCTGTAGCGGAAGATTTATCATCTGAACTTAAGTTTTTTTCGGTGCTCGTTGCTTGCTCGGTAAGTTTGACTAGTTCTGGTAGAGAGGCCAGGAATTCAGCATTGCTCATCTGAGTTTCGATTTGTTTAACAATTGCGCTTTCACTTTGTTCAACGTTGCTATTTATTTCTTCAAAAATAACTTTTTGGAGAGCATTTTGAGCAGAGAAAAAACTGATCGTCGCGACTATTGCTGCTGGTACAAGGGAAACCAATAGAAACCAGGAGACGAAGCGTCCGGTAAGAGTCGAGGTGATTTTTTTGAACGGATTCATGAGGCAGCTTTAAATAACTAAGGGTCTTGTAACCTTTAGAGCGACAACGGGTCAGATTTTAAGTTGTCCAAAAGTACTTTATACATTTCATTTCTGTGGTTCCATCTAAACTCAGATTCCT
>Ga0210025_1000426_pt1 | contig 55883 bp, 49 predicted proteins | sample CryGeyme20150102_FD_183989 | JGI IMG/M metagenome (GOLD analysis project Ga0210025, IMG submission 183989) | Groundwater microbial communities from Crystal Geyser aquifers in Utah, USA - Crystal Geyser metaG 2015-0102 (SPAdes) (version 2) | ecosystem: Environmental > Aquatic > Deep subsurface >... | reverse complement strand
GTAAAATAGATGAGCTTAGAATATATGCAAGAGATTTAGATTTTCAAGAGGTTCAAAATATATATAATTCAGAGAAAAAAGCATTAGGTTTATAAAATAATAATAGCATGAAAAAAAATAATATCCTTGCCTTCACTCTTGTAGAACTCATAGTAGTTATCACCATCGTAGGAATCCTCTCTACAGTGGGTTTTGTAAGTTATTCTGGTTATTTGACATGAGCCCGAGACTCTAATAGAATTTCTCAGATGGTAAAAATGAGTGATTCTCTCCAAGTGTATGCGACAGCTAAATCTCTGCCACTTCCAGATGATTATGTAGAAGTTACTGCTACAGGAGTGGTACTCTTGTATCAGTGATACGCTGGGACAGATGTACTTGAGACTATAGACTATACGAATGGATGAATAGATCCAAAAGATGATACGTATTTCACCTATAATGTTTCAAGGGATCGAAAACAGTTTCAATTTACATCATTTTTAGAAGAAGAAGTAGCTTCACTTTTCATGCCACAAAGTATGGCAATAGATTATAGTGAGAGAAATATAAAGTCCTATGGAAAAACTCTGTGAATTTATACTGATGAAAATAATACTCCGATCCAAGAAATTTCAACGCTCGTGAATGATTGATTTTTAGATATTTTTTCTACAAATGATAGTTATACGGTACATTTCTGAGATGGAAAAATACTCACATGAGATAGTACTGTGCTGAGATGAGCTATATGATGAGGAGGATTAATTTGATATTGGAGTTTTGAATCTCTTAATGGAACAAATTTTCAAGATAATAGTATAAATAATGCTACTTGAATTGCTTCATGATGAGTGACCGTTGATGCGGATGGAGTTATATGAAACTCTGTACAATTTGACTGAATAGATGGGGAATATGTTGTACCTCAAATTTTATGAGTTGGGAGTAATTGAGCTTCTCCTCATACTATTTCTGCTTGGATAAAGCCAACTGCAATTCCTTGAGATTGTTGAGGAAATAATAGTTGTAGAGAGTGGGTTTTATGATTTTGAGATGTTACTAGGATAATAACAGGAACCCACCTTTGGCTTATTTGATGATATGAAGGCAATAGATTTTGAATATGAAACTGATCTCAATGAGATACTCGGGATTTACAATCTTGAGTGTGGACTCATGTTGCCTCAGTATATGATGGGACAGATATAACTATTTATTTAAATGGGAAACAAGTTCCTCCAAAAAAAGCTCGAACGTATACCGAGTGATTTAATCTTAAAAATAGTTGATTAAACCTTTGAAGAGAAAGCACTACTTTTAACGAAGAAAATTATGATGGTAAAATAGATGAGCTTAGAATATATGCAAGAGATTTAGATTTTCAAGAGGTTCAAAATATATATAATTCAGAGAAAAAAGCATTAGGTTTATAAAATAATAATAGCATGAAAAAAAATAATATCCTAGCCTTCACTCTTGTAGAACTCATAGTTGTGATAACTATTGTTTGAATTCTTTCTACAGTAGGATTTGTTTCTTACTCTTGATATCTTACTGGAGCGAGAGACTCAAATAGATTTTCTCAGCTCACCAAGCTCTCAGATTCTCTTCAAATCTACGCTGCGAGTAAATCCCTGCCACTTCCTGATGATTATATTGAAATTACCGCAAGTGGGGCTAGTAATGTTATAGCGTATCAATGATATGTCTGAGTCGATGTGCTCGAAACTATAGACTATACGAACTGAGGAAAAGATCCAAAGGACGATTCATATTTTACCTATTATCTCACAAAAGATAGACAATCACTTCAGCTTATGACTCTTATGGAAGAATCAGGAAGTGTAGCTTTACAAAATAATACTACATATGCTGCAGATTATTCTGAAAGATTTCCAAAAGTATATGGAAAAAAGATGTGAGTTCTTACAGAAATAGATACGAATACACCAATTCAAGAAGTATCTGCTGTAAATACTGCTTGATTTCTTGATATAGTGAATACTGTAACAGAATTCACTGCTCATATTTCAGATGATGAAACAATACAAGGAACAGGATCTCTCTTGCTAGCAAGTAATCCAAATGCAAACTGTGATAGAATAAAACAAACAGGACAATCGAGAGGAAATGGAATTTATACTTTAACAACTCTATGAGATACAAGAGAAGTATACTGTGATATGGAAACAGATGGTTGAGGTTGGACGATGATTGCAAGAAGTGTAGAGGGATGAACTGGAACATTTGGTTGGCTCATACAAACCTGAGACATTCAAAATTTGAGTGCACCGTTTTCTTTTTGATGAGATGTAAAAAGTTTAGGACTAAGCGAAATGTTAATAACTTCGTATAATGATTCTTTTTCCATAGAACACGCTATGAAAATTGATATTAATAAAAACTTTATTGTAAATGAAACTGCTGCTTGAACCCTTAGTAATGGCTGTCGCGTTATTCTTTGAAACCCTTGAGCTGCGAATGTGTGTGCTAGATTTAGAAATTGGGGATTTATAAATGCTACAACTTCATATCATTTTGATGATACCACGTTTGATAATTATTGACTCAGACCTGGCTGATATTATATACCTACATCAAATTTTGGAAATATGCTCAATCAGCAAGGTATGTTAATGGTGAGATAATTTCTTTGAAAATATTTCTTTTTCTGCATAATAGGGAGAAGCTAATTTTTTACAGATTTTTATGCGTATAAATATACGAGTTACTTGAGCTGCAGGACTTGGAATGAACTCAACTGCTGATATTATTGCAGACGTATTTGCCGAGCTCTGATATAATGTAAATACTGATATTCAGTACCAATCTATTATTAAATGAGGAATTAATTATTTTGATATTTTTGTTTCAGATAGTTCAAAATATATCTCAAAATATGTAGATGTTTTAGTTGCTCTTGATGCGAAGAATCTTGAGGCAGCTCTCTCGTTTTTGAAAAAGCAAGCAATAATCATCACAAATTCTAAAAATATAATGAAGCTTGAAAAAGCTGATGTTTCACTTTCTGACTTTCAAATTCTTCCTCTTGAAATTGATGCAAAATATGACAATACCTACCTCATATCTCTCTTAGCAAAACTTTTTACTTTAGATACTGAAATTATTGAATCGAAGATTCAGAAAATTTTTGCACGAAAATGACAAGAAGTGGTTGATGCAAATCTTGAAATTTTTCGCAGTATTATAGGGAAATATTCTATTACTGTAGATAACCCATTTTGAGCACTTATGAGAATTGGAGAAGCAAGAAAGACAACCTATGGAAATAAAGCTCTGACACTCTGAGCGGTTGCTGGAGAGCTTGAGTATTACAGCGCATATCCAATGACTCCTGCTTCCACTATTCTCTCAGAAGTTATAAAAGCAGGAACGGTTCCATATCTTCAAGCGGAGGACGAAATCTCAGTAGCGATGTCGGCTCTTTGAGCGAGCTTTGCAGGGAAGAGATCTATGGTTGGAACCTCTTGAGGATGATTTGCTCTGATGGTAGAATCTATTTCTTTTGCGCAGCAAGCAGAGCTCCCACTGGTTATGGTACTCGCTCAAAGAGCTGGACCAAGTACAGGAACTCCTACGTTTTTTGAACAAGGAGATCTCAATATGGCCCTCAACCCAAGTTTTTGAGATTTTGAGCATATTGTTATTGCTCCATCGAGTTTAGAAAATGCATATTATACTGGAGGTCAAGCTCTCAATCTTGCTCAGAAATATCAAACCGTTGTTATAGTTCTTATCGATAAACAGTTCGCTGATGGGAAGGCAACACTTGAATCAAAGCTCGTAGTTCCAGAAGTAGAGAGGGGAAAACTAGAACTCAGTCCAAGCAAAGAGTATAAGAGATACGAACTTACGCAGGATGGGATCTCTCCATACACACTTCCTTGAACCGTAGATGGGGACTTCATTGCAACCAGTTATGAGCATGACGAATACGGAGCAACGACCGAGGAATCATCTATGAAGGTTGCTATGACGGAGAAACGTATGAAAAAACTTGAGAATTTCTTCCAAAAAGAATGAATTTCTGGATATGAAGTATTTAATAGCGAAGCGAAAAAAATGATTATAACCACCAGTTATACCATTTATACAGCCAAAGAATTTATTAAAAATAATCCAGAATTTGGACTTATTATTATTCATTTCTTGAAGCCTCTTGACGAGAGACTTCTCAGTGAAATAGATGGCAAAGACGAAATTATTTTTGTAGAATCAAACTATTCAGGACAACTTGAGAATTATATCTGTAAAGAATTTGGACTGAAATATAAATCAGGTCTCACGATCAGAAATCTCAGAAAATATGACCTGTATCCATTTTACTACGAAGATTTTGAAACATTAAAATAATACTATGAGAAGCGGATTAACAAATATACAGTGGTGTCCTGGATGTGGAGATTTCCTCATTATTATGGCGCTGAAAAATGCATTTAAAGAGCTTGAAATTGCTTCTCATAATAGAGTGGTAGTTTCTGGAGTATGATGCTCTGGGAAAGCGAGTCAATATGTGGATGGCTACGCAGCTGAGACGCTTCATGGGAGAGCAGTTCCATTTGCCACTGGGGTGAAGATTGCAAATCCAGAACTCACGGTCGTAATTATGGGAGGAGATGGAGATGGATATGGAATCGGTATGGGGCACTTTATCCATGCGTGTCGCCGAAATCTCGATATGGTCTATCTCGTGTTTGATAACGAGAACTACGCTCTGACAACAGGGCAGGCAAGTCCTACCACTCCAATCTGAGCTGTAACAAAAACTACTCCAACAGGAAATACAACACTTCCATTTGATCCACTTAAACTCGCTGCAGATGCTGGATGCGGTTTTGCAAAAGTGTGACACTCAAAAGACTTCAAATGACTCAAGGATCTTATCAAAGAAGCTATCGAGTATCCAGGTTTTGCCCTTATAAATGTGGTTCAAGACTGTCCAAGTTTTAAGCGTTGGGGAGATTAATACAGGAGACTCATAATTATGAGTCTTTTTTATTCACAATTCGTTTTATTTTTTTATACTAGAGCTCATATTACATAAAAATTTTTTATTTATGAAAAAAATAAAAGTATCTATCAAGGACGAAAATACGCTCATACTTTTGGAGGATGCTCAGAAGTGAGACCTCGTTGATTTGTGAGCGCTCCATGATGTTGATATCGACAAATCAACCATAGAAAATGTGGTGAAATCCATTAAGATGGATCAGTTTAATGCAAAAATTAAAGAAAAAACTGAAGCCCTTGAGCGAGAAAATCAGCTCAAACTTGAGGCCTTGCAGAGAGAAAATGCTCTCAATCTCACGATGAAAGAAAAAGAGCTCACTCAAAAAGCTAAGGATGATATCTCGCAGCAAGAACAAAAAATTAGAGAGCTCCAATCAGAACTCAAAAATATTGCAGAAAAGGCAGAAAGGCAGCGAGAACTTGCTCTGCTCAAAGAAAAGCAAAAAATAGATGAGCAGTATCAAATGCAGCTCAAAGAAAAAGAAAATGAACTCAATAAAATCAAAACGGATAAAGAGCTTACAGAAGAGCGACTCAAAGATCAGCTCAAAGCGAGTGAAACAGCACTTGTTCATTATAAAGAGATGAAAACCAAAATGAGTACCAAAATGGTTGGGGAGTCTCTCGAGCTTCACTGTGAAAATGAATTTAATAGAATTCGTTCTATTGCGTTTCCAAATGCTCAGTTTGCAAAAGATAATGATGCCTCATGAGGAACGAAAGGGGATTATATTTACAGAGAAATGGATAGTGATGGAAATGAGCTTCTCTCTATCATGTTTGAGATGAAAAACGAAGTTGATACGACGGCAACTAAGAAAAAAAATAGCGACTTTTTCAAAAAACTCGACCAAGACAGAACTGCAAAAAAATGTGAATATGCGGTACTCGTGAGCCTGCTTGAAAAAGATAATGAATACTATGATGATATCGTAACGGTGCATGATTATAAACTCATGTATGTCATCAGACCACAGCATTTTATCACGATTATTGGCTTTCTTCGTCAGGCCAATACTAAATCACAGCTTCTTCAAAGTGAGATTCACAGACTCAATAATCAAAATATTGATGTTTCAAATTTTGAAGCAAATATGAATGATTTCAAAGAAGCATTTTGAAAAAATTATATGCTTGCATCAAAGCAGTTTTCAACAGCAATTGATGAAATAGATAAGACAATTGATCACTTAAATAAAGTGAAGGAAAATCTCCTAAAATCTGATAATAATCTCAGACTTGCAAATAATAAGGCCAGTGACCTCTCTATAAAGAGACTTACCAAGGACAGCCCAAGTGTGGCAAAACAATTTGATGACCAAAATAAAAATACTCTATGAAACTAAAAAATATTTACAAACTTGCGATTGCCATTTCGGCGCTCTTTGCTATCTCTCCACTTTTGAGTTATATTGTGGCTCAGATATTTTCTTTTGCGCTTGATTGTCCTGCTATGAAGGAAATCGTCGTTCCAAACTGTTCTGGATGAGAGGTGGTGTATGCGCTTATGGTAGGAACCTGGTTTATATTTATTAGTATGCCACTTGGACTTTTTCTGATGGTATTATTTTATCTCCTGTATCTTTCGGTAAGACGCAGATAACCAAACTTTATGAAAAATACAAAAATTATAGCTACTCACGGTCCAGCACTTCAGTGAGAAAAAGACCTGCTTGCTCTTTATGATGCGGGGGTAAATATTATTCGTTTTAATTTCTCACACGCTCGTCATGAGGGAGTTCGAGAAGTCCTCAAAGTTATGAGAAAAAATAACAGAAATGGTAGAGCTGCTCTCTCGATGCTTTTGGATACAAAAGGACCAGAAATCAGAACTGGAGATTTAGAGCACAAGCAGGAATATAAGACTTGAGATATTTTTAAATTTTATACAGATCAGGCAGCTTTTAGCGAAGATGGTAGCTCGCTGTTTTGTGACTATCCCCACCTCTGAGAAGATGCATTTGTAGGGCAAATCATCGATGTAGATAGTGGGCTCTTTCAAGTAAAAGTACTGAAAATACACAGCCAATACCTCGAAGTAGAAGCTCAAAATGATGCTCTCATCGGTTCTCGCAGACATCTGAACCTCCCATGAATCAGACTAAAAATGCCGGGAATTACAGACAAAGATAAAGAGGATGTTCGATTTGCAGTGGAAGAATCAATGGATTTTATTGCGCAGAGCTTTGTTCGCAGCGCTGAAAATGTACATGAACTGAGAGCATACCTGAAAGAACTTGGAGGAGAACATATTAAAATCATTTCAAAAATAGAAAATCAGGAGGGAATCGATAATATTTCAGAAATTATTGATGCCAGTGATGGGATTATGGTTGCGAGAGGAGATTTAGGAATAGAGGTTCCTATTGAAAAACTCCCAACCTATCAATCAAATATGGTGAAAGAAACACTCTGAAAGGGGAAGTTTACGATTATTGCAACGCACTTACTTGAATCTATGATAGATAATCCATTTCCTACTAGAGCTGAGGTAAGTGATATCTATAATTCTGTGATGCAGCACACAGATGCGGTCATGCTCTCTGGAGAAACAGCAGCTGGGAAGTATCCAATAAAATCAGTACAAGTGATGAGTGCTACTATTGGAGAAGCTGAAAAAAATATCACTGCAAATCATAGAGATTTCTCAGCTGAGGGACTCACAGAGCGAGATCTCGAGAAGAAATCACTTATTAAATCTGCTATTTATTCAGCAGAAGAATTAGGTTTAGCTGGACTCTTTATATTTACAAAATCATGAAAACTCGCTCGTCTGGCATCAAGTTTTCGTCCAAATCTTCCGATATATGCCTTTACGCCGCAACTCCAAAGTGTAGCATATATGAATATCCTCTACGGTGTAAATCCGTTTCTTATAGAAAACTGGGATAGCGCCTTTATACAAAATATTTCGAGCGCAATTGAGATTTGTAAACGCGAAAAAATACTCAAAAAGTGAGATAGAATCATGCTCGTGAATGATATTCAAAAGGGAGAGAGAGAAATCCCAGTGGTAGAGCTTATGGAAATAACATAAAACTATGACCGATATAAAACAGCAAATTCTTGAAGAACTTCTTACCATTCCAAAGGGAAAAGTTATGACCTACAAAACCTTAGCTCAGAGATTTGATGTGCATCCACGTAAGATAGCAATGACGATGAAGCACAACAAGGAGCCTGAGGTATATCCATGTTATAAAGTCATTTCTCACTCTGGGAAACTCTGAGGCTATAGTGGGAAAAACGGTATTCATGGAAAAGTACAAAGACTCAGAGATGATGGCATAGAAATCGTAGACGGGAAAATAGATGCAAAATTTATTATATAACTATGTGAAGATGCTATGACTTAGAACACATATCATTCGTGCAGAAGATATTAAACAAGTGGCCGAGTGGTATGCAAAAGTTTTCAACACAGAGCCATATTTTGAAAGTGAACAATATATATGATTTGATGTAGCTGGTTTTGAATTTGGAGTGTTTAAATATTTTCCAGAGGAAGAAATCAGTATATGAAAAAATATTAATATTTATTGGGGAGTCGAAGATATACAATGAGAATTTAAGAGAATTTCTGAGCTATGAATGAAAGACATGATGGGAATCACGGATGTTTGAGAATGAGTAAAAATGGCAGAATTTGAAGATCCTTTTGGAAACTTTTTTTGAATAATCTATAATCCAAATTTCAAGTAACCTCACCCTAGCCCTCTCCTACGAGGAGAGGGAACGAGCTACAGTTTATGAAAAATCTCAAAATAGAAATTACCAAAACGCTGCGAAAATCAATTTCACTCAGATTTAATACTGAGTGAATTTTAATAGTGCGAGCTCCAAAATTTATGAGTCATTCCCAGATTCAGAAATTTATCACGAAAAATACTGCTTGGATAGAAAAGCAGTACGATAAAATTCTTTTCAGACAACAGAATAATAAATTCTATCTCATGGGTGAAGAAGTAGATTCCTGAATTATTGCATGAGACTCAGTCTGATTTTATAAACAAGAAGCTAAAAAATATATTATTCCTCGCAGCGAGTATCTTGCTGAAAAATACTGATTTCAGTATGAAAATATACGAATTACCAGCGCCATGACTCGGTGGGGAAGCTGCTCAAGTAAGAAAAACCTGAGTTTTTCCTATCGTCTCATTATGGCTCAAAGGCAGTGCATCGATTATGTGATTATTCATGAGCTCTGCCATCTCAGGCAGATGAATCACTCAGCAAAGTTCTGGAGAGAAGTCTCTCAGATTATGCCTGAATATAAAGAATATGAGAAGCACCTCAAAGAATTTTGATGGAGGTATAGAGTGTAGAAAATATTAATTTTTTCTTAAAAAATGGCTTAAAATAAAGTATAATTTGTATTATGAATGAAATAAAATAATATATAGACAATTATCTAAAAATAATTTTCATATATATGTTTCAGAAAACTCATAACAACTTCATAAAATTGTATGATAAATCGTTAGATATTTTTAAACAAAGCAGTAAAAAAACTAAAACAGAAGTTAAAAATATTTTCAGTATATCTCAAAAGAAAATTAAAGAATTGAAATTTGAGGAAAGAAAACAACAACGTGAAATGCTTAAGAATGAATTCACACAAGAGTTGAAATTCTCAGGAAAATTTTTAGTAACCGCTTTATTAATATCTATAATTCTTAAAATATTATTAGAGAATATAGAGTTTATAGATATTTATCTCATACACTTTGAGAATATAATATTCATCTTATTTTATGATAGTTTTTTATCTAAACTATTCTTTTTAATTACAATACTATTCTTAGGTTTTTTTCTGTTTCATTGATTAAAGTATCTTTATGATTTGAGTAGAAAAAATGAGGTGAGATTTTTTCATGTGTGTTTCTTACTTATTTTTTTAATACTCATTTTCTTTAAAACGTTCTTCGTATTATTCTTAATTTTTTTAATTATTGAGTCTGTCATTTATTGACTCTTATTTTTGAAACAATCCAAGAAGCCAAAAAGACAAATAGAGAAAAATGAATCTATTCTTATATCTGATAAGGCTATAAAAAACAAACTAGATGATAAGCTTGGTGTTTTTGAGAGAGCTCAAAAGTTTTTTGATATTCTTCTAAATTGAAATAGTCCAGAAAATCAAGTTTTTTGACTAGTAGCTGAATGGGGTACTGGAAAAACTTCGTTTTTAAATTTTTTGACGAGAGAGTCAATTCATTATTCTCAGTTTGGATGAAATCCTAGTAACAAAGATAAGATTATATTTGTAAAATTTAATCCTTGGTATTATGAATGAGAAAGTGAACTTTTAGAAAAATTGTTTGATGAAATAATCTGAACATTGAAAAAAGATTACTATGTATGAAATCTCTGAAGAAATTTTTCTAAACTTTGAAAACTTTTAGATGATAATTCATCCCATTTTCTTTGATTTTCTTTTCCTTTTTCATCACTATTTTTTTCTCCTACATCTTTACACAAGCTAAAGGAAGATATAAAAGAAAATATCGAAAAAATAGATAAGAAAATAGTTATTATTATTGATGATTTAGACAGAGTAACTTCTGATAAATTTATTGAGATACTAAAGATAGTAGATTTAACTAGGGATTTTTATAATACGAGTTTTATACTTTGTTATGATCCACAAAATTTTAATGTGATTGATTCAAAATTAATACAAACTCTTAGAAATGAATGAGAAAATATTAAACACATTGATTCACAAAGTTTTGATAATACAGAACTTACTAAATATATGGGAAAAATAGTTACATCGAGATATTCTATTCATATTCACAAAAAAGATATTGAAAAAGAATTCAAGCGTATTATTTTTGATAAAAAAATTAAATGATTTGAATTTTGACCATACTCTGTTAAAGCCATTGAAATTTCTATATCAAAACTATTTGAGTACGAAAATTATATAATTTGGTGAAAATATTTAAGTAATCTCAGAGATTTAAAAAGATGTATAAATTTTCTTATCTCAATTATTTACTCATCTATTAAAAATAAAAATGAGATTGATTGTAATGAAGTAGAATATTTTGATGAAATTTTATGATTAAGATTCGATCTATTTATAAAGCTGTGTTTGTTTCAAATGCATCACTATAATTTATATAAAGACATAGAAAATGAAATTACTATTTCTGATTCAATATATTGAAATGATTCAAAGTATTTATTAGATTGATATATTAGTGATAAAGAAGAAAAAATAAGATATACTGAATATTTGAAATGATTGAAAATTAGTGAGCATAGGCTTTTAACGGATTTATTTCCAATATATTTGAAAAATTCTTCTTGATTCAATTATGAAAAAAAATATCAATTGAGAGAATTTCAAAACTTGAAACCATATATTGATTTACTTACTTGAAATTTTTCAGAGGTAGAATCGGATATTGTTAATAATAGATATTTAATAAACCTAATCAACAAATATTTAAAAGAATGATTAGAGTGAGAAATAGTAATTGATGAAATTTATACAAGATGAAAAATTGCTTTAATTAATAATTTTCTTAATAAATTTCCAGATTTGATTAATAAATTAAAAGATTCAAAACAAAAAATTACGTTATCTTTTAATATGATTAATTCAATAATTCATAAAAAAGAACTATATAAATTTTATGAAAATGATTTTTCTTTTTATATTGATATTGCAAGAATTTTAGATTCTTCTGTGACTTCTAATATGAATAAAGATATTTCTCATATCTCGGATTTTGTATATTGAAAGTGAGAATATAAAAAAGCACTTCCAATAAAAATCTTTGAAATATCAAGAAAGTTTTGAGAAGAGGAAACTGTGAATTGATTTGCAGAGTGACTGCGTTTATTACTTGCTGCCGATACATCAAGATGATGAAGCTTTTTTAACTTTGATAGAGCTGTTCATGTAGAGAATCTTTATACAATAATCTATAATTACTATGTAGAAAATTATATTAATTCAGAACAAAATTTTATAGAATATATTTATAATTTTGAAGAGAATTATGATGAGAAAATATTATGACATTTACTTTATATGCTTCTTAATTACGCACCAAGTGAAAAGAAACAATCATTAACAAAATATTTTATCAAGTGATTTAAATTGAATCAAGAATATATATTTAATTGGATTATTCGACATATAGATGATTGATTTCATAGGGAACCACAAATCATTATGTGAGAAGTTGTTGAGTATTTTGATAAAGAAATTTTTGAAAATTACTTAAAAGAAAATAACGTCGATTTCAAAAAGTGGATGAAAAAGAAAGGTAATGAAAAAGTAATTGTTTCAAGTAAATATAGCTGACATGAGAAAATGATATTTACCTATAGAGAATTATTAGAAAAATACGAAAAGAGTTATGAAAATTATTTTCTAAAGAAAGAGAATAATGACTTACAATAAAAAAGAAGAGACTCAATCTCTTCTTTTTTTATTTCCTCATATCTCACAAAACTTTACACCACTCGATTAATTCCTACAATAAAAATCATTATTTTTCAAAAAGCTTTCTATGCTTACTATTCTAAAAAAAGCGATAAAAAACTTTAGCCTTCATGAGATTTCACTGCATGCCTCTGCCTTTGCTTTTACGGCGATTCTCTCGCTTCCAGCTCTTTTACTGATGATTCTGTATATCGTGAAAGTGCTGATTGGAAACTCAGATGTGATTCAGCAGGAAATTACCGAGTTTGCAGCCACGCTTCCAGGTGGAGCAGGGGAAGTCATAGAGCAATTTCTCTCAAACAGTATAAATATAACTGGTATTTGGACGGGGATAATTACGCTCTGACTTCTCTTTTGGTCGGGTACGAAGCTGATTTCATATTTCGTCCTAGCGCTGAATAACAGCTTTGGACTCAGGACGGACATATCAAAATCATCACTCATGTATACGCTGAGAACCAGAGGATTAGGAATTATTTTTATCCTTGTATTTATTTTAGTGACTTTTCTCTCTGTACTCTTTTGAAGTATCCTCTCAAAAATATTTACTGATACGACGATAATTTATATTGTGAATTTTGCCGTGTGAATCACGGTGTATACGATTTTATATGCCTTTGTACTCAAGTTTATGCTGCTGCTGAAAACGACCATTAAACAAGCAATTTTATGATGAGCTTTTGTGGGACTAATAACTGTTCTCTCTACGTCTTTAATAACCTATATATTTTCTCTGATTGATTTTACGAGTGACTTTGCTGTATGAGCCAGTATCATATTATTCCTCTTGTGGGTGAACTATCTTTCTATTATAATATTCTTTGCCTTTGAGTGCATCAACGTCTATCTCAGAGAAAAAAATCTCCTTACTATCAGGGTACAATGACAAGAAAAATTTAGATATGATCTTCCAGAGCAAGAAAAAGTTTCAAAAATAAAGCGACTCAAAAAACTTCTCGCATTTGGAAAATAATTTTTAAGAATATTTTTTCACAGATTTTTGACAATATTTATAAATATTGTATTTATGTATACATTTTCTGTACAAAAAGAGAGCTCTATCAGCTCTTTTTTTATAAAATATAAAAATTTTTAAACTATGTAAGTTGTCTATTGACAAAAATAATATTTTAATCAGATAGAATTCACTCAATAATTATATGTAAGATTTTTGTAAAAAATGGCTATTTTAAAACTAAAATAGACCCAATGAAAAGAAAAAAAGACTCGAAATATAATCAAAATTTCTCATTCTCCAAAAGTATTTTCAAAAAACTCTTTGACGAGTGAGGATAATAGAGTTATAATGCAAAAGAGCTTAGTTTTTAAAACTAAAATATGGCTAAAATAAATCAACTCTTAAAGCAAGAGGAAAATGGAGAAAAACTTTCACCTGTTTCAAAAATATGATCTGAAGCAGTGCGAGCTCTTACATGACTTCAAAAATCTCTTTTAGCTTGAATTCTTGCAGCAGGTGTTTCAACAACGGCAATGGCGCAAGAAAATACAGACGAAAGAATGTATCAAGTAGCAGAAGCAAGTGACTGAGTTGAGTGAACTGTTGCAAGAGCATTTGAGTGAATTCCAACAACTCCAGAAGAAATGCAAGAAGCAGCTGAGAGACAAAGAGTCATATCAGAAGTTTTTAGACTCCGTCAAAATGGGGCAGAATTTTATGGACCATATTTAGAAGAATTTGCTTCACTCCCAGAACCAGATCAATATGATATAGCACTTCTCATCCACTCATGAAATGGACAGGGATGACCTGATTATTCACAGGAAACAATTGACCTCATACAAAATCTTCGTATTCCACAGTCTCTTTGCGAAGCAATATTAGACGAAGCGAGAAAAAATGGTGCAGATGATGATTGGGATATTCCAGCTTTTGAGGAGGTTTTAACAGAATTAAGAGAATCTTGAGAAACAGAAAGTTGAGATACTTTCGTAGACTTGGTAAATTATAGTCCAGAAAATGTCGAAAAGATTTACTTTGTGTATGCTGTAAATGTATCAGAGGAAAGACTTTCAGAATCAGAGGAAAGACTTTCAGAATCAGAGGAAAGACTTTCAGAATCAGAGGAAAGACTTTCAGAATCAGAGGAACGTCTCACTGATTCGATTGAAACAAGAGATATTTTGCAAGATGCCGTTGATGCGACTAGAAAGAATTAAGAAGTAATTTTATGATTATTATAATAAATTTAATTTCATAGAGATTGAATAAAGAAAAAATACATCAATTAACAAGTTCTCAAGAGAACAGAGAAAGAGTTTCATCACAAACTAAAACATCATCTGAGTCAGTGAGCAAACTAAAACAATTTCATAAAAATCTGTTAGCGTGTATTCTGGCTACAGGTATTTCATCGCCAGCTTTTGGACAGGAAAATAATAGTACTTCATTTGTTTGATGAGCAGAATACCAAGCTTCGAATTCTCCATTAGATAGTATTTCAGAAAGTGAACGATCTCAATTGATATCTGATGTATACAGATTTCGTCAAAATGGGGCAGAATTCTATGGACCATATTTAGAAGAATTTGCTTCACTTTCACAGCAAGATCAATATGAGATAGCACTTCTCATCCACTCATGAAATGGACAGGAATGACCTGATTACCCACAGGAAACAATTGACCTCATACAAAATCTTCGTATTCCACAGTCTCTTTGCGAAGCAATATTAGACGAAGCGAGAGAAAATGGTGCAGATGATGATTGGGATATTCCAGCTTTTGAGGAGGTTTTAACAGAATTAAGAGAATCTTGAGAAACAGAAAGTTGAGATACTTTCGTAGACTTGGTAAATCATAGTCCAGAAAATGTCGAAAAAATTTACTTTGTGTATGCTGTAAATGTCGCAAATGCAAATTTAGCGGCTGCCCAAGAGAGACTGGTAGATGCACAGTGAAGACTCGTGGATGCACAGTGAAGACTCGTGGATGCACAGTGAAGACTCGTGGATGCACAATGAAGACTCGTGGATGCACAGTGACAGTTACTATTAGCAGAAGAGTTAGAAAATAGAGCGAATGAAGTCTGAGAATCAGCAGATGCACTTAGATCGAATTAGCACTTTTTTGCAGTAAAATGAGTAATATGATACGATAGTATAGAATTATATTTCTATACTTTTTTTATGGGAATTGAAGCAGGAAGCTTTTATGAAGATGCTACCCCTAGAGAGCAAAATGTAGTAGAACGACAGCAAGAGCGTGATGCTATTGATGAGCGTCTTGAGAGAGCAGATATTATGCAGGAAACTCAGTGAGGTGTAGAGTCGCTACAGGTTGATTTTGAGCGACAAGAACAGGTTATATCTATTCTTGAAAGATTTGAATGACTTGCTGAAGAAAAATGACTTTCATGAGTTGATGTATTTTGAGAATTTATACTTACAGCAGATAATACGATAAAAGAATTATTTCTAGATAGAACAAACAATAGAAAAATCAAAAATACAGTGGAGGCTTCATGAAGGTTCCCCGTAAACGAATTTGAATTTCAGCAAGCAATTATAGAGTGATCAGTATTATCCAGTATTGATGAAATCGAGCAGGCATCGATAAATGAAGAGGAGTCAGTAGCGAATGAAGAGGAGTCAGTAGCGAATGAAGAGGAGTCAGTAGCGAATGAAGAGGAGTCAGTAGCGAATGAAGAGGAGTCAGAATCAATAGATAATGAATCTGAACAATTATTAGAAAATCTACAACATTTTAAAGATAGCATTTCGGGATTGAATATTTCTGATATGCATCTTCGTAATTTATTACGTCAACTTCCTCAGAGTATAAATACTGAAAATAGAGATGAAGTAAATAGATTATGAGTTGATATTGCTTCATTGTTACGAAGTAATAATTTAATTGAACAACAAATCCTCCCACAAGCGCAAGCACGTGGACCACAGGCATATGCTCAAGTTCGAGAAAGTTTGATATTACTTGATTCAAGCTTTGAGGCGAGAATTATGAGATTTGAAATGGCTCCAGATTTCCCAGAGCTTCCTGCAGAACAAATGGTGAGAGTGAGTGGGGCACTTGGAACGAGGGTCGATGAAGTAGGAGAGGACGCAGAGCAATCAGGAAATATATTTACGCTCACTCAAACAGATGGAACTCAGATTGACTATGATGTAGTGAGTAATGAGCGAAGTCTGACGGTAGACTGATATTCACTGGAAAGTCAGGTTGATGACAATGCTGATTATCAGACCCCAAAACTTGAGTACATGAGAGTCGAGCAAGAACACCTCCCAAAACTTCAAAAAATTTCAGCTGCTGGAAGTGCGCTTGAATCAGAACAGCTCGAAAATGATAATATAGATGGAATCAAGGATGTTTTAAAAACAGCTTTAGGGTACTCATATTATTTAGAGCTTGGGATTGATGTTCTTGAAACTGCTCAAGATATACAATCTGCCATTTCAGAAGCATACCGAGAACATAATGAGCCACTGCAAGAGGCGCGTGATGAATATAGAGATACTCTTTTAGGTTTGAGAGATGCTCACTTTGCAGCGCTTGAAAAAAAGGATAAAAAAGTAAAACAAGTTCTCAGACTTTTTGAAAGTATTGGTTTTTCTATGATTCCTCAATATATTACAGATCAAATCGTTGATACACTCAATAGTAGTGCCTCACTCAGAGCGCAGGTATGAATGAACGAAGTTATAGATTTTTCAGATGGAAAACTTGGTTTTGATACCGTTATGGGTGAGTGAGATGTTATCGATCTTGGAGATAAAAAAGCATTCGCTGAATTTGTAAATAAATTACTCTGAGTCACAGACGAGCAGTGAAATCCTCCTATCAATATATCTGCTATAGGTACGAGCTCTCCACTGACATGGTCAGAAACTCAGCAGTGAGATGGGAGATTTAGAAATCTCTTAGCAAAATCAGGATTACTGGTTGGATGAGCTTGAAGAGCTATCAGAAACCTCACAGCAAATATATAAAATAAAAACCAAGAATATTCTTGGTTTTTATTTTGTTTTATGCTCTTGTGCTTATACTTGAAGATATATTTTTTATTTACTGCTATGATACAGAAATATATCTGCATTACGGGAGCGAGTTCTGGGATTGGACAAGCACTTGCCGAGCACTATTCTCAAAAACCAGAATATACTCTTCTTCTCTCAGCGAGAAATCAGGAGTCAGCAGATATTCTTGCCTCAAAATTTCCAAATGCTGAAATATATATTGCAGATTTTTCGCAAAAAGATTCCTGAACCCATTTTGCTCAAAATCTTATGTGAAAAAATATTCTCTCCTGTATTCTCGCTGCGGGAACAGGGAAATATGGAGCTTTTGGTGATATGAAGACATCAGAAATCTCTGAGCAAATGCAGGTCAATACGACCAGTCCACTTGAGATAGTTCATAGCTGCAGAGAAGCATTTCAAAAAAATAATACCAAAATAGTCTATTTGTCTTCCGTTGTTGCTGATATGCCGCTTAAAAATATGAGCGTCTATTGAGCGAGTAAATGAGCGATGAACTATGCTCTTGGGAGAATTTCAGAGCAGTATCCAGCACTCAGTATTCTCAACTTGCATCTTGGGGCAGTGCAAACTCCTATGCATATCACTTCAGGTATGGGAGAAATGAAGGGGCGAAAACTGGAAGACGTCATTCCTAAAATTATTTTCGCTATAGAACATAAGCAAGGAAATAGGTGGATATATCCAGACTGGTTTTTGGCAAGCTATGCCATGTGACCTATTTTAAAAATCATATTTTCACTGAAACAATTATGAAAAAAATATTAATTACCGGAGGCTGCTCTGGTCTTGGCTGGGAAATGAGTCAACTTGCGCTCAGGAAATGATATGAGGTAGATATACTTGATATTTCTCTGTGAGACAAAAAACTGAGCGATTTTCCTGCAAAGCTTCAGTATTTAGAGGGTGATATTTCTCAGATTTCTGCAGATTTTGTCGAAACTTTATCCCAGTATGATGTCGTGATTTGTAATGCTGGAATAAGCTTGAGTGGAGATTACATCGAGCACTCAGCTGAACAAAATTTAAAGCTCATGCAGATTAATGCGCTCGGGCATATGGAGCTGATTCGCTTGCTGCTTATACATCAAAAAATAAAAGATTCTGGAAATATTGGCTGTATTGTTTCAGCTTCGCAGATGCTTCCATTTCCTATTGCGCTGTGATACGCTGCGAGTAAATGAGCGCTTGATAGCTTTGCCTGAGCACTCTCAAGCTATCTCACTTGAAGAAAAATATCTGTTTCCAGAGTGTATCCTGGTCCTATGCCAACAGCGCACGTAAAATACTACGGACAAGAGCAAAAGCGTGACCAAAAATCTCGAAGAAAAGTTCAAAAAATCGCAGAGAAATCTCTTATGTGAATATTAAAAAGAAAGAAAAAAATATATCCTGATAGCGCCAGTAAACTCATAAAAATAGTGTCTCCATTTGAGTGAATCCTTGCAAAACTGATGTATCAGACCTATAAGCAAAATTTTCATAGATAAAATGCTGAGAAACATCTCTTAGAATACATTTTTTGCTACGATCAAGTGTTTTTTATGATTAAAATAGTAAATAACAATTTTGTCTATAATCTATATTTGATAGATGTTTATTTTATTATTAACAGTATATGTCAAAAAAGTGATTTACTCTGGTAGAGCTTATTGTGGTTATTACTATTCTTGCGATTCTCTGAACGATTTGATTTATTTCTATGCAGTGATACAGTCTTTCTTCTCGTGATGCAAAACGAATAAATGATATTGGTATTTTGAAGAAATCTCTTGAGCTCACATATCTAGAAGATGGTTCATATCCTACTAACTCAGGCTCGATAGTGAGTTTTTCTTGAGCAACTCTCTGGACTCAGGGTACTTTTGATAATGCAGTACGACTTCAAACTCAAAGAGTTTCAGAAGTTCCAACTGATCCTCTTACCTGAGAAAACTATATATATTCTGTTACTCAGAACCGAGGAGAGTTTCAAATTGCTGCAGCTTTAGAGTCTCAGAGTCCAAACTCGCTTATTTCTCCTACATATGCTGACTTTGTTCAACTCTATATTACAGGGGATTTTAATGGTGTTTTTCTCTCTACAAATATTGCAAATAATCTCTACATTCTCTGAGTTCCGAGTTTAATTGTACGCACTGATTCTAACATAAGTATTTTAGATATTGTGTCTCAAAATAGATTTCTCAAAAATAGAGCTAAATTTATTCCTACGGCAACTGGTTCTTTGCAAAATTCTTTTTCATCTATTGGGCTGAATGTTACAGATCCGAGTGATATTATTGTTTCTATCACAGACTCAAATGATGATTTTACAAAATCAGATTTAGAAAATCTTGCTACTAATATTCATAATATTTTCAGCGAGAGCGAATTCTCAGATAATCAAAATGTCCAATCTATTGTCGCAGCAAATCCTGAAAGTGATGACTTTGTGAGTCAGGTAGCTTCTTCTACACAAATAGTTTTAATGGATTCACCTCTTGAATCAAAAGTAGAGTCTATTGTCATCTCTCCGTCTGATTCGCTCAGCAATCCTGTTACGAATATTGCAACTAATTTCCCAACACAAACAGTAGCATATGATTCTACTCAAGAAAAGGTTCTCTCTGAGTATATTGATATCGTGAACACTTACTCTTGATTTCAATTTCAACAAGATATTCCATTTACTCTGAGTGGTCAGTGAAATCCAACAGTATTCGTAAATGGAGCGAGAGTTACGAGTGGTTTTCTTCAAAATGGTACAAATATAGAAATGGATACTCCACCTATAGGTGAAAGTTATACTGCAATAGTAAGTATCCCAGGATATGATATAAGCTTTACAGCTGTAAGAAGTCCTGCTCCTGCTGTTGGAGCATTAGATTTAGACTTTGGAACAAAGCAGGCTTGTTATTATTGTAATGGAAGAATCACATCAGATTATAAGAATTTTCCAACACTGACGAGTCCGACAGCTTTTACTCTTAGTGCAGGCGGAAATCCTACGGCGCAGCAAGATGGTGGTAAACCTCGAGCTAATTCATGAACCATGTCATATGGAACAAATATTGAAGTAGACCCACCAAGTCCAGGAGAAACTCGAATTGTAGAGATTACTGTGAATGGGCAAACTGGAACATTTACTGTAACTCGACCAGCAAATCCATAAACAAATTAAAAAGAATCCCATTTGGGATTCTTTTTAATTTGTTTATTTATGAAATCATCTGCGCAACTTTTAATCTGAGAAGCTCTATAAGATTTATAATTTTTTCTCGGAGTCGTGTTTGATTTTGTCCTGAGTATCTTTCAGCAAGTGTTTGTTTTACTTCATCTGTTTTTTCAATGATATTTCTATGCATTGAATTTTGCTGTGCTTGTGACTTATCAGATATTTTATCTGCGTATATATCTAAGTTTGTATCAAGAATATTTAAGATATTCGTATCAAACATTGCTTCAAGTGAAGCTATATTTTCTTTTGTAGCACATTCTCATTCATAGGCTACTGGAGTTTTTCCTGCACTACATGCGTTTCCATATGTTTTTCCATCAACTCCACATACTGGATCATATTGCATAGTACAGATTCTTGGTTCTTCGGCAACACAGATTCCTCCTGCATCAGGATACGTTTCAGTGATATTACAGGTAAGTCCTGACTGACAGCTGAGATTTGCGATTCCACCACAGAATTCTCACTCTGCTCCAGCATTTCTTCCAAGTGTGAGAGCTTTTACATCTTCCAGAGCATCCTCGAGAAGTGCTGTTCTTGAACAAAGAGAGACACCGAGCTCACCATCATTTTTTTCGTACGCATATACGAGATAGTCTTCACCTTTTTCAAAATTATATCCACATGCAGCTGATTGAGTTGCTGTTTCTACTGTGATTCTTGTGGGTTCTATTCATTTCCAAATAGTTCCTACTTCAAATTCTACACTATTTACCATCTCGTTATTTGAGATACTTTTCACCGTTCCGCTAAATACACTTTCGCTATTTTCCATACTCGTAAGAGGGTCAGCAGGCATCATACATGAACATGCATAGGTATTTCCAAGGCTTAAAAATAAAGCCCCAAATAAGAATACCGAGAGAAAAAATAATTTTTTCATAGCTATTTTTTTATACAAATAAAACTCTATTCACACAGTATACAACGTAATATTAGTATATAAGTGACAAAAAAGTGTAAGAAAAAAATAAATAATTTCTTGCAAAGAGTATATATTTAGAGTATATTATATGAGTATAAAATGTATATATATTAAAGAAATATTGTATGTCTAAATATGAAATCTATGAGAGTATTGCTGCGGGCTTTCATGCTCCAGCAGAAGAGCAGTCGAGGTACAGTATTGATTTAGATAGCTATGTTATTGAGCATCCAAATACCTCTGTACTTGTCAGGGTAAAGGGGGAGTCTATGAGAGAAGCTGGGATTTATCCATGAGATGTCGTGATTGTAGATAAATCGCAAAGCGTGAAACATGGAGATATCGTCATTGCACAAATCGACGGCAGTTATACGATAAAATATTTTTATAAAAATGCAGAGAAAAAAATATATCTTCAGGCAGCAGATGGGGACAATACGGTTTTGTATCCAGAAGAAAATCTCGAAATATTTTGAGTTGTGGTGAGTCTGCTTCGTAAGTTTTAGAGTTTTTTATGCGATTTAAAATATCAAAAAAAATATATGCTCATATTGACTGCGATAGTTTTTTTGTTGCCTGTGAGGTCTTTAGAAATCCAGGTCTCGCTAAAAAACATGTATGTGTGGGAAAAGATATTACGATAGCTGCGAGTTATAGCGCCAAGAGAAAAGGCGTAAAGGTAGGAACTCCTTTTTGGGAAGCCAAGAGAATTCTTGGAAAAGACTTCGTGTGACTCCAGCCTGATATGGCCCTCTACGGGAAAATTTCGAAAAAACTTATGAATTTCCTCAGAGAATATACGCAAAATGTAGAGATATTTAGTATTGATGAAGCATTTGTAGAACTCACGTGAATTCCAGAATCTCTCGGGATGACACTCGAGGAGTACATAGCATTTCTCCAAAAAAAAATATTGCAAGATATCGGAGTTCCTGTCTCTCTATGAGTGAGTAATACGCGATTGAGAGCAAAGATGTTTTCAAAAATAAATAAACCTTATGGCTATTTTATTGGTTTGACCAATCAGGTGGTCTATGATATATTTCAAGATCTTCCCGTGAGCTCTATTCCATTTATCGGGAAATGATATCAGAAGCGTTTATGACATCATATTGAGACGGTCTATGATTTTAGTCGTGAGAGTATGTTTTATTATAAGCGTCTGATTGGAAAAAATGCAACACATCTCTGGTTTGAAATTAATGGAGTAAACTCTATGAATTTCTTGCAAACAGGGGTACAAAAAAGTATCTCAAAAACCAGAAGCTTTAATCATGAACTTTCAAGTAGTAGAGATGTTCTCTGGAAAAAGCTGCTTATGAATATAGAGCGTCTATTTGAAGAACTTATTTTAAAAGAATTTCATCTTCGTAATATTACGCTCATGCTCAGGGATAAGGCATTTATCGTCACAAAAATAAGTTATGAGTTTGAGGACTATCACTGTGACCGAAAGCAGATTACGTCTATACTCTCAGATTTGTTAGGAAAGCTTCAGCAGCCATGAGTTATCTACAGGTCTACGGGAGTTATTACCACCGATATACAAAAATATACTCCCAAACAACTCAGTATATTTTCAGGAAATAATGAAAAATTTCAGCGAGATATCTCTCTTGAGAAGGTTCTGTGAGACATTCATAAAAAATACGGAGGAGAGAAAATTAGAGTAGGAATCTAATTATTCTTGTAAACATATGCTAAAACTCCAGTGATAGTCAAAATCTGGATTTCCTATTTTATAAATGACTCATCCAATTTTGGTCCCATTTACATTGAATATTTTGAAATAATAGTCGCTTCCACCTTTTTTAATAAATTCATTTGTGAGAGTCATGTTATTTCCATTTTGTGTATAAGGAAGAGAAAGGGTAGTATTGTCATAAATATTTGAGTTTATTCCAAACATATAATATCCACTTGGACAGCTTCCAGCGATTGGTTCTATGGGAATACGAGAATGTACTGCAACTACTTTTATAGGTACATCTTTTTCTCCCGTATTAAAGGTAGCAGAGTTGTTTTGATAATCATCTACATGTGTTTCTACAGGATTTCAATCTGCTCAGGTATTTCATGCTGTAGTACCATTGCTTCCACCATTTTGGTTTGTATTTTCAGGAGGGAGTGTTTCGTTGCTAGTGTTTTCATCGTTTGTCGTAGTTCATCCAGAGCTTCAAGTATTTGCTTCTCATGTCATTCCTGTATTTCAAGAATTACTTCCACCAGAAGTTGTTCCGCCTGAGGTTGTTCCACCAGAAGTTGTTCCGCCTGAGGTTGTTCCACCAGAAGTTGTTCCACCTGAGCTTGTTCCACCAGAAGTTGTTCCACCTGAGCTTGTTCCACCGGAAGTTGTACCACCAGAAGTTGTTCCACCAGAAGTTGTACCACCAGAAGTTCCTGTGTTGTTGGTTCCACCTGTGGTTGTTCCGCCTCATGTTGTTCCACCAGAAGTTGTACCACCAGAAGTTCCTGTGTTGTTGGTTCCACCTGTGGTTGTTCCGCCTCATGTTGTTCCACCAGAAGTTGTACCACCAGAAGTTGTTCCACCAGAGGTTGTTCCACCAGAAGTTGTTCCACCAGAAGTTGTTCCACCAGAGGTTGTTCCACCAGAGGTTGTTCCACCAGAGGTTGTTCCACCAGAAGTTGTTCCACCTGAGGTTGTTCCACCCGTTGTTGTTCCACCAGATGTTGTTCCACCTGAAGTTCCTGTGTTGGTATTTCCTTGATTGTTAGACTCTTGAGTTGGAGTGGTATTCTCTCAGGCCTGCGTATTTCAGACGACTTGCTTCTTGTCTTCTGATACTTCAGTATTTATAGGCTTTTGCGTTTCTTCTATAAATTTTTCTTGAAGAGCTTGTGTGAGAAGATCTTTCGGAGATTGTGGCTGCTCTTGAGATGCTTCTCTCTCTGTTTCATCAGTTTCAATATTTTGATTATTTGGAATCGTACTTGTATTTTGAGAATTATTAGCAGGCGTATTATTGTTATTACTTGGGAGAGAATTACCTGAAGAATTTGGATTATTTTCTGTGGTATTATTGCTATTATTTGTAGTGTTTTCAGAATTATAAGGATTCGATTCTCATGGGTTCTCGATATTATTTTCCTGAGAGTTGAGATCTTGACTACTTCCAGAAGCAGAAATATTTTCTGGAGTTTGCTCAGGATTTTCTGAAATATTTTCCTCAGGAATTATTTCTTCTTGCATCACAATTTCATTCTGTGTATCTTCAGTATTTTGAAATGCAGGAAGTACATAATTATATGAAGCATATCCAGCTCAAAGAAACGTAAAAAATACTATAAGACTGATAAGCTTATGATCAGAAATAGAGTAGGATATATCACGTAAAAAATATAAAAATCCATACCATTTATCGAGAATGACATCAAAAAAATTATTCATTTTATTTATAGCTGAGGTTAAAATTATCTATTTAGCTTCCACTGTTTTCAAGAGAGATGACAACATCTCCTGCTTGTATGACTCATCCTGCGAGGACATTTTCTTTTTCTATTCCATCAACTCCAAAGCTGATAGTATCATCTTCTACAGAAAAAACTATTGTACTTCAAGAGCTGATAGGGTCATTAATATTTTGAAATATGGAATCAACTCACTGAAATCTTCGCATTAATACATATCATGATGAAGAAATATCAAGTCTATAGTAATTATCGCTATCAGTATATCTTAGGTATGTTGAGATAGTTCATCCAGCGAAATCATCTACTTCAAAACTCAGAGAGTAATTACTATTTCAAATAGCGGGAAATGGAACTGGAGCAACGAGTGCGTCGGTAGCTGTATTTTTTTGTAACGTATTGTTTTCAATAGTGTAATCGCTTGGATTTCATGTAATTTGTTTCCACTGACCAACTTCATCATCAGTAAAATGTGATGTAACAAGTTGGGTTCAATCTGAATCTGAAAAAGTATCTATAAAATATTCAAAATATAGGGGAGAGTTGATTTCATCCAGCACTGATTTGTCGATTTCGATTCCATGTTCTAAGAGAATATTTGCTGCGGTGATTTGAAACTCTTTCGTATTTGAGAGAAAAACAAGTGACTCAAATCTTTCTATGTTTGCGAGAGGTTGATAGATGGTTGCAAGTTTTGCAATATAGAGTTTTAGTTGAGTAAGATTTGTGATTTTACAGCTATTAAGTATTTCAAACATTTGAAAACTATCTGTAGAAATCTGTGGAAATTCTAGAGAGCCACTATACGAACTTGGGAGGTTTTTAGAATCTCAGTAGGCATAAGTATAGTATCCTTCATTTTCAATGATTCCTCAGTTTGGTATATCGCTGAGAATAATACTTGGAGCAGTAATGATAGTACATCCACTTGCTGTTCGCATGGCAATATCATAGGAAAGATAGTTTCAAATAGTATGTGTTTTAAGGCCATTTCAGGCAAGAGCATATGATTCAGATACGAGAGGCTTTGCTATACTAAAAAGACCATCTTCAATAACAGATCAGATACTAAAGGTTCTTCTATTATTGAGAAGCGAATAGGTATATTGAGTTCAAAAGGTAGGGTCGTATGGAATATTTGAGATTCTTCCTATTTTTAAAATTACATTTTCTCAAAATGTTCCTTGAGTCCAAGCAGTGGCTCCTGAATAAGAAATAGCAGTAGCATTATCTGGGAGAGGAAGTTCAGCTTGAGCCGTGCTATATACTGATACTGCTTTTTGAATAATCTTCATATCTGATATTCTGGCAGAATTTCTTGCTCATTTTGTAAAACCTCAATAACTAATAAATCAGAGGGTTCATAAAATCGCAAGAATCGTAATCACAACTATGAGCTCTGTGAGTGTGAAGGCAGATGTATTTTTTTGTTTCAGCAAAGCGATTAATACAAAGGATATTTCTTTATATTCTACCATAATGCTTATCTCTCGTCAAAAAGAGCGAAGAAAAAGAGCCATATTTATATATTATTGCTTGTTTATTTTGATAAATATTTTATAAGCCTATTTTTTTTCAGAATATGAAAATTTTTTTCTCCTCGTATTCTGAGCATTTATCCCTATAATATCGCAATTATTATATATATATTTCTTCATGCAATTTTCTGATCTACACATTCACCCCTCAATACTTAGAGCTTTAGAATCTCAGGGCTACAAAAATCCTACTCCTATCCAAGAAAAATCTATTCCACCAATATTAGAAGGGAGAGATGTTATGGGAGCAGCGCAAACTGGTACAGGGAAAACCGCAGCCTTTGCTATTCCGACACTGCAGCTTTTAGCGAGAGAATGAAAACTCGAAAATAGAGGACGAACGATTAAGTCGCTCATACTCACTCCTACCAGGGAACTCGCGATTCAAATCGAAGAAAATATTGTCCAGTATGGAAAAAATCTCAACCTCAAACATGCAGTAATTTTTTGAGGTGTGACGCAGGGAAGTCAAGTTGCCAAACTCAAATCAGGAATAGATATTCTCGTCGCAACTCCAGGAAGACTCCTCGACCTTATGCAGCAATGATTTATTGACCTCAGGCATGTAGAAATATTTATCCTCGATGAAGCTGATAGAATGCTCAATATGGGATTTATCAATGACGTGAGAAAGGTTCTTGCAAAGCTTCCGGCTAAAAAACAAACACTCCTGTTTTCAGCGACGATGCCAAAAGAAATTTTGCATCTTGCAGATTCTATTCTCGTAAATCCCGTAAAAGTCGAAGTGACTCCCGTATCTTCTACTGCGGAAAAAGTCTCACAAGCCGTATTTTTCGTAAAACGTTCAGACAAAAAACTCTTGCTGGAAGAAATACTCAAAAATGAGAAAATGACATCAGTTCTCGTATTTAGTCGTACGAAACATGGAGCAGATAGAATCGTACGTGACTTAGACGGCTCTGGAATACGAGCTGCAGCCATTCATGGAAATAAATCACAAAATAATCGTCAAAGAGCGCTTGCTGATTTCAAAGCTGGAAAAATCAGAGTACTCGTAGCAACTGATATCGCAGCGAGGGGAATCGATATTGATGAGCTGATGTTTGTGGTAAACTATGATCTTCCAAATGAACCTGAAACCTACGTACACCGAATCGGCCGAACAGGAAGAGCTGGAAATGATGGAGTAGCGCTCAGTTTCTGTGATAGAGAAGAGTATGAATTTCTCATAGACATAGAAAAACTTATTGGACAAAAAATCAGACGAATGGAAAAACATCCATATCATATAGAAATCAAAGGGCCAATTTCAGCAGCTGAGAAGAAAAAAATAAATGCAGAAAAGTTAGAACGCAAAAAAGCCTATAGAAATGCAAGCCCACGAAACTCAGGAAGAGGAAGAAGAAATTAAGTATAGAGATGTAGGAGTTGGAAGAAGAATCTTTCAAATTCACTACATCTTTTTATATACTTATTAAAAATTTACATTCATCATTTCACTGCTTATGAAACATACATCATATTTTTTTACTCTCGTCTTTATCGCTCTGTGAGTATTATTTTTTCTAAGTCCTTATAGCTGAATATTTGATCAGATTGATACTGCTGTATCACTCTTTATGAGCGAAAATATTTGAGAAACGTGAGTATTTTTATCCACAATACTCAGCTATTTTGGAATTCCTGAAATAGTAGGAGCAGTATTTCTTCTCGCACTTGTCTGAGTGCTGCTTTCAAGAAATAAAGCATTTTTTTGAGGACTTGTTCTCAGTATTTTGAGTGTTAGTATTATTACCACCTCGCTCAAATTTTTATTTGCCAGAAATAGACCAGAGCTCGCTCTCTACAGTGAAGTAGGATATTCTTTTCCCAGTTTTCACGCCTCTATTGCATTTTGAATTTTTTGATACATTGCCTATTACTTCATCAAGGAAAAGCACAGTATACATCAGAATTTTCTGAGATATATCGTCATACTTCTTGCTGCGAGTATGGCTGTGTGAGTTTGAGCATCTCGAATCATTTTAGGAGTTCATTATCTCAGCGATGTACTTGCATGATTTCTCGTGTGAAGTGTATGCTTGGGCTGATCCTACTATCTCTCACAGCAATATTTTCTTAGCTCGAAGAGATTTCAAAAACATACTTCTCAAAATAGTTTTACTCTCGTATTTACCGTATTTCTGATATTTGCCTCTTTGTATTTTCCACAATATTATCAGAGTATGAGAGAGGCTTTTATGTAGGTGGATATTTAGTTTTCAAATAAAAAAATGTATCTTATTAGATACATTTTTTTATTTGAAACTCGTATTAATTTAATATTCTGCCATCTGGGTTTTCCTCCTCCTCTAACTCAAAGGCTTCATTCATCACAGCTTCTACTTTTGCAAGACAATCTTCTAATAAGAAACAACTAGCACACCGTGAATCATGAGTAATTGTAATCTCTACTTCTCACGTATCATCTACTTCTCATTCTATAGCTTCAAAAGCAAAAGGATCATCAGTATAAATTTTACATGCAGGAACATATTCATTCATAATTGTTTGATTTTTTGAACTATTCAAATACTGTATTACATAATTTTAATATTAGTCAATACTTATGTGAAAACCTAGTATGAATTGTTGATGAAATTACCCAGATTGGGAACTAGAAACGTGAATGTGAGGAGTGACTCATCCAGAGAAGCCGCAAATATGTAATGCATGTGAATTTTATAATATTTGTTTCTTAAATAGAACATCACACATACTTGGTCTTCCTATGGATTTATCATTAGATGCAATGACGCAGATTGTTCATCTCCAAAGACTGCAAGAATCTTGAGAAGATGAAGAATTAATTTGAGCATATTTAGAAAAAATATTTTCTACAAAAACGATGAACTAGTATATAAAACAAAGCCCTGAATAGGGCTTTGTTTATTGTATGTTTTGGTACTCCCACGGAGAATCGAACTCCGGTTCCGGGAATGAGAATCCCGTGTCCTAACCACTAGACGATGAGAGCAAAGATTCTCAGGAGAGTATCCTGAGAATAGAATTATGCAGCGAGTTTTTCTCTAAGTTCTGCTAGAGTCATGTTGTCTACATCAGTAGTAACACCAGTTGCTCTCGCAGTACCCATAAGTGTTTTCATTGCACCAGCAACGTCAAATGCGTTAAGATCTGGAAGTTTTTCTTCAGCAAGAGCTTTAAGATCATCAAATGAAAGATGTCCTACTTTATCTTTTTGAGGAATTTTAGAACCAGATTGAAGATTCAATTTATTCTTAATAAGTGTACTTGCAGGTGGTTGTTTTACGATGAATTCAAATGATCTATCATCATAAACTGTAATAACTACAGGAAGTTTAATTCCCATTCTTTCTTTTGTTCTCTCATTAAATTGAGATGTAAATTCTTGAATAGGTACTCCGTATTGACCAAGTGCAGGACCAACTGGAGGAGCTGGATTAGCTTGTCCTCATTTGATCTGCAATTTAATATATCCTTTTACTTCTTTTTTAGCCATAATTGTATAATAACGTTGATAAAATCAAAGACACATGTTTGAGTATATACAAAAGACTCTTAATGACGGAATTTCGGGAATAAAATCTCCCCCAAGTCTCATGTATATAACCTAATTTCCGAGAGAAATATAGGATTTTAGAAGCACAGGGATTGTATAAAAATAGCAGAAAAATGCAAATTATTTTTGAGATTTTTTTAGACTAGAAGCCTGTAAGCGTATGAAATCTTTTTGTGAAAAAATGAGAAGAGCGAGTATGATGAGAAATCAAGCTCCAGCGCTCAGCTCTACCAAATCATTCGATTGTCATGCAACTATACCATAACTTGCCCAAAGAAATACGAGGCTTGCAATGATTGCATTATACCTGAGAATTCATAGAGCAAATATTCCTGTAGCAAGCAAAATAGATGCAAGAGTAAATCAAACTGGATAACCATATAAATTATAATCAACCAGTACTAAGTGAAGGTTTGCAATACTCGCAACAATAATCCAACCTAAAAATAATTCCTGTGTGTACTGAAAATACTTATTTTCTCTTTGTGAAATAAAGAATCCAAGAAGCAGAAGGAATAGTACTCCAGACATAACTACGAGACTCGTTGCAGTGTAGAGATATTGAGAGGGAATGAGCCAAAATGATGAGAGTATTTGTGCAGAGGCAAGAAGTCAGGCATTTTTATAAGAAACATGTATTTTTCACAGTGCTACAAAAATACCAAGCACTATCCATGAAGCATAAATAATTCCCCAAATCGAAAAGGTAATGGTCGCAGGAGTAAAGAGCGTAGGGAACATCGCAGACACTTGCGCTTGATTATACATTCAAATTGGAATTGCGCTCACAAGAGAAGAAATAATAGTGGCGATGATACCAGAGATTAATAGAATATATTTGGAATGTTTCATATATAAAATTAGAAAGTAAGTTTGATACTTTGTATCATAGCTGAATACTGTAAGAAAGCTGTATTACTTTCACTTCAGAATTTTAAAAGGTTTTATGGACTTAATTTGATATTTTGTGATATATTTATTTATTATAAGTGCGAGTGAGACCGTAATAATATTAAACAAAATAATACATCGGATTATAATACTTTCTTGTTGAGTAAATATTCACTGAAGTGCCCAGAAATATACAAATACTTGCAGATGAGTATCCTTATAAAAAACATAGAACAAAGTAACGCATATTCAGATACTCAATGAAAAAATCGTGAGAAAAAGAGGTGAAAAGTACCAGCCTTGTGCAAGCAGAAATATGTGAAGCGTTGCAAGCCATGAAACGAGCATCCATCAGAGAAAAATCTCTAATACAGCTTCAAAATATTTTTTGTTTTCCTTGTAGAGATAAGTAGAAAAAAGCAGATAGAGACAAATACTATCAAATACTAAGCTGAGGAAAAAATACTCTAACTGCCAAGCGATAATCCAACCAAGGATTGAAATAATAGCTCACGAGAGAGCAATATAGTGTCATGAAACTTTTTCTATTTTAAAGGCATTGAGAAGTCATAAACTGATCCAAGCGATATATATGAGCATCCAAATTGAAAAAGTATATCAAATAGGAGTGATACTCGTAAAATATTTATCTGAAATATCTCATACACTCATTCATCCTACTGGATGAAACATAAGGTAAAACGTGAGAGCAACGGTGAAGAGAGAAACTATGAGAATCACGTACCTTTTCATGAGACAAAAACTTTTATTTATTAGGATTGCTGGAGACTATTTGTTCTTCATAAAAAGAGGCAACAATTTGTATTCCGACATGCTCTGCTCACGCAAAGAAGAGTCATTGTCACACGGCTGAATTCAGAAGAATATATTTTTCTTGTTCTGTAAGCTTAAAGATATTTTGGAGTGCGTCAATAGAAGCTGTCGATTGTTTTAAGAGAATTTGCATAGAAGAGTTTGTAATAATCGGTTTTCCAAACGGACTTGCAGCAAAGTCTTCTACATCTTGAGTGATAGTCGTAATCCCCAGATTATACTTACGGGCACGTTTTACAAGGCCAAAGAGGAATTTTGCAGAATCTTCGTGCTGCATAATATTCCAGGCCTCATCGATAACCAGCACACGTTTTTTATTGGAACTACGAACTTTATTCCAAATATGATTCAATATAACATACATCGTAGTTGGTCTGAGAATATCATCGAGATCACGCACAGAAAATACCTGAAGTCATTCTCGCAAGTCTACGTTCGTTCGTTTAGAGAAAATTCCTGCAAAAATTCAAGATGTATATTTTTCCATTCTTACTACAAGCGATTTTGCTCCATCCATCGTCTCAAGGACATTTCTCAGGTCATCCATGATAGGAATTTCTTTTCCTATGATACTATCGTCTTCTATCGTAATACCTTTGAGAGAATAGGTGGTCATGAGTCATTTTTCCATAATCGATTCTTCCTCTGGAGTCATTTTTCCGAGAAGAAGATTCATAAGTCCAAGGAGATTAATCACCGCTGACCTGAGGAGGTCTCAAGGTCTTTCTTCATGGTCTTTCATCCCAAGAGGGAGGTCAAAAGGATTGATTCGCTCATTTGAGTTGAGACTTACATCGAGATAACTTCCTCATACCGTATCAACCAGACTCTTGTACTCGTTTTCAGGATCAATAACGATAACATCAATTCCCATCATCAGCATTCTGAGAATCTCGAGTTTTACTCCAAAAGATTTTCATCCACCAGATTTCGCAAAAACACACATATTCGCATTTTCTGTTTTAAATCTATCAAAGAGAATCAGTGAGTTATTGTGAGTATTTACTCCATAGAGTATTCCATCATCGTGTGAAAGTGTACTGGAAGAAAACGGGAAAGTCGTTGAGAGTCCTCCAGTTGAGATATTTCGATACACTCCAAGCTCGTCTTTTGCAAATGGACCAGTAGAAATAAATGCTTGTTCGGCCCTTAAAAAGCTTTGTTTTTGGAGTACATTTCGACCAGCTAAGATTGTTTGGATATCTTTTCAAACTCTGTTGAGTGAATCCTCATCATCTGCATATACGGTAATATAGATTCATAGATGAAAATATTTTTCCATTCAGCGAGTGAGCTTTGCCCGAAGTTCTTCAACATCTTGAATTTGAGCTTCAAGTCATGGATCGTTAATCAAACCCTTTTCTGCATTAATAGAACGCTCAGAGTGGAGCTGAGTCAGTCTCTTTCGTAAATATTTTTGTACAAAGGCTGAATCAATAGGATAGACATATAGACTCATGTCAAATTTTACATCCCAGTTGATAACAGGAGAGAGCCAGTTTCCTTCTAAAAAATTTGGATACGAATACACAAAAAATGTCTTAGCGTAAGTATTATTGATACGTATCTTATCTTGTTGCACCTTCATAAAGGCTGGAGAAATAGCATCTTTGATATATGCGAGAGCCTCTTTATAGTCTTTTTCCGCTTTGAGTATAGATTTTGACTCAGCATTATTTTTACTATTTTCTTTTCATTTTTTTTCTTTGCTGCTTTCTTTTGTGTTTTCTTTTGCAAGATATCAAAAAGCATCTCCGCTATATCTACCCTTAATGAGGGCAATCATTTTTTCTTGGCTTCACACAGTGATTATGAGTTAGAAGATGAAAATATTATTTTTCAATAATACTCCCCGTAGTAGCTTTGTAAAGTGTCTTGCAAAGCTTAGCCTTTACAAATAATGATTGCCCCTTCTAAGTAAAAGCCTGAGTAAATTACTCGCTCTTTTACTTATTTTGTCCAATTCCATTCTGTCACGAAGTCTTCTCACATATTTTCACTACAGTCCTCTTCTTTTTTATATTCTGGAGACATATATTGTACCGTTGCAAGGGTAATATCATCGAGCTGAATATATTTATACCCCATAAAACTTGAGAGAGAAATAGAGATATTTTTAAAAATACTTTTTGCAGTTTTTATTTTTGCCTCTCCAATCTCAGGGGCGTCTTGTATAGCTCTTACGAGCATATCTTCACCAAACATCGCTTCTGTTCCGTCTCTTCTTGGTTTGTTAATTGCTTCTGTAATTCCATCACTATAAAGTATTGCAACATCATTTGGCTCAAAAGAGATTTCTTTTTCTTTCAGGAGTTTGTGAATATTTTTTGTCATTCCAAGTGCCACTCAACCTGATTTTATTTTATAACATTTCTTTTTTGAGTGTTTATATATCATGAGATATTCATGTCCAGCTCCTGTCATGTACATTCTTTTTTCTTTCGAGTCCCAGCGTATCATGAGCATACTCATGAGAAGATTCGCCTTAACTCGAGGTTTAATAATGTCATTTGTGAGGGCAAGAATATGATTTCATCTATGAGTAACTTTTGCAAATCCACTTACGAGCGCGTTTACCATCATCATAATAAAACCAGCTCAAACTCAATGTCCAGTTGCATCTCACACATATATATAGTGATTATCTCACTGAGATATGACATCATAACTATCTCATCCAATTTCTCATGCTGGTTTTGATTTTGCGACAATTTGCAAATCTGGTACTTCCATGAAGTTTTTTCACAAGAGTTTTCCTTGGATTTCTCCTGCGAGATCTACTTCTGATTTGATTTCTTTTCCGTGAAGAAACTCTGATTTGATATTTTTTAATGTTCCCAGTGTTTTACTGAAAAAGAGAAGTACATAATTGAGATGGGGATTCGTCGTTTTTTTAAAACTTAGGTCTTCTCATTTCAGAGATCATACAAGAAATTTTTTAATTGTATATTCAAGATTTCCTATAGGTCTATCATAGAATACATAAATGATACAGACAATAACAATAAACTCGATTATAAGAATAAAAATGACATAAATCATGCCTATTACAGAATTTTCTGATGCTCCATTTGCGATAAAATACGTCAAAAAGGCTCATGATAAAAGAGTGAGAAGAATTATGAATTTCGTGATATGTTTCAGCAGTTTCATAATATGTTTATAAATTTAATTCTGGTGTGTTAATAAAAAATATCATAGTTCTCAATTTTTTGCAAATTTCGGGCATCTTTTTTTTGTTTTCAACAAGACTTGTAAGACTTACTTTGCAGGCAAAAAAAAGGAAGGTATAATTGCTATACATTAAAAAATGAAAAAACGAGACATTTCGCTATAATCCAAAGCTAAGGATGTATAAAAAAAAAGAACAATATTTTAATTCTAAAATTACAATACTAATACGATGGCACCAGAAAATATAATAAGCTCGATAGATATAGGGAGTTCAAAAATTCGAACCATTATTGCAGGTTTTGAAGATATAAAAAGTTCTGACTTCCATGTACTTTGAGTGTGAACAGCACAATCAAATGCTATGAGAAAAGGGAATATTCTAGATATGGAGGAGTTTAAATCAAATCTTGATAATTCTCTTGAGGAAGCAGAAAAAATGTCAGGAGAACCTACTACTTGAGTGCATCTTTCATTTAATTCGTCTTCTATGGAAGTGATTCAAAGTAAAGGAATTATAGCTGTTTCAGGAGAAGAAATTTCTCCAGCAGATATAGATAGAGTCCTTGATATGGCAAGAAACTGAGTAGATATGCCAAATAGGGAAATCCTCAAAGTGGTTCCTGAATACTTTATGGTTGATCTTGAGGAAGGAGTAAAAAATCCTGTTGGGATGTCAGCTCGAAAACTAGAGGTAGTTGCAAATATATTTTCAATGAATAAGAATGTTCTTTGAAATATTAAAAAAGCCGTAGCAGATGTTGGAATAGAAATTTATGACATTACTCCAAACCTTATTACAGCTCCAGAAGGAGTCCTTTCAAAAAGACAAAAAGAGCTCGGAGTTGTATGTATTGATATTGGAGCTTCTACAACAGGTGTAACAGTGTATGAAGAATGAGTTTTGAAATTTGCAAGTATTATTCCAGTTGGATGAGATAGTGTTACTAATGATATAGCTCTATGAGCTCGAACATCAATAGATATTGCTGAAAAGCTTAAAACACAATTTGCTGAAGTAGGACTCAGCGAAGAAGAAACAAAAGAGAAAGAAATTCATCTTCATGACATTCTTCCAGGTGAAGAAGGAAGTATATCAAATATTTATCTCTCACAAATTGTGACAGCAAGATATGAAGAAATTTTTTACTTTGTCGGGCAAGAACTGAAAAAAATTGGAAGAGATGGGATGCTTCCTGAAGGAGCAATTCTCGTATGAGGAGCAGTAAAACAACAATGAGTTGTAGAACTTGCAAAAAAAGCATTGAGACTTCCTGTTTTTGTTGGAATTCCAGTTGAAAAGCAAGCGATGAGTGAGACTTCGATTAGTGATCCAGTGTTTGCTGGTGTAGTGTGAAGTTTGATTTTTGGAAACAAATTAAATATTTGAAAGACAAGCTTTAAACTCAATATTGGTTGATTTTTTGAATCAATTATAAAAGCGTTTAAAAAAATACTCCCGTAGTAGAGAAATATACATATTTACGGATTTTACTGAGGTTTTTTATACAATATATATACAAAGCTCCTGTAAAATTCGTAAATACAGAGATATTTATAAATTTTATTTACCTATAATACTAAATGACTATGAGCATGCGAGATGACAGACTCAAGAGTTTACTCTCAAGTAAACCATCAAAAAATACAAAAAGCGGAGCGGAGGAAGTTCGCCTTTCATGAGCAATTTCTCCTGTAGCAAATATTAAAGTTATCTGAGTTGGATGAGGATGACAAAATGCAGTAAATCGAATGATTGAAGCAGGACTCGATGGAGTAGATTTTATTGTAATGAATACGGATGTTCAGGCTCTTTACGGTTCACTCGCGGAACATAAGATTAATCTCTGAAAAATGATTACTGGAGGGCTTGGAGCTTGAAGTAATCCAGATATTGGAAAAAAAGCTGCTGAAGAAAGTAGAGAAGAAATCAAATCACTCATAGAAGGAGCTGATATGGTATTTATTACTTGTGGACTTTGAGGAGGAACTGGTACAGGGGCTGCTCCAGTTGTAGCAGAAATTGCAAAAGAAGTAGGAGCACTTACCGTATGAGTTGTTACAAGACCATTTAGTTTTGAAGGACAAAATAGAACTTCAAAAGCAATGGACGGATACGATGAACTCAAAGAAAAAGTAGATACACTTATCACGATTCCAAACGATAGAATTCTTTCTATCATTGATAAAAAAACACCTCTTCTTGATGCATTTGGTATTGTTGATGAAGTTCTCAATCAAGGGGTACAATGAATATCTGATCTTATCACCCAACCAGGGCTTATTAATGTTGACTTTGCAGATGTTCGATCTGTCATGAATTCAGCTGGTTCAGCTCTTATGGGTATTGGATATGGAAGTGGTGAAAATAGAGCTGTAGAAGCAGCAAGAAGTGCTATTGATAGTCCACTGCTTGATTTATCAATTGCAGGAGCAAAAGGTCTTCTCTTTAATATCACAGGTGGTACTGATCTTTCAATGTTTGAAGTTGATGAAGCTGCAAAAGTCATTACTGATTCTGTAGATGGGGACGCGAATATTATATTTGGTGCATCTATTAGAGAGGATTACGAAGGAGAAATAAAAATTACTGTTGTAGCAACATGATTTGATGAAGGTACAAATAAACAGTATATGGAGAAAAAAGCTGAATCACGTGGAGCTCCAAGTAGTGTTTTTGGGAAAAGATCTGTTTCAGATTCTAGAGTTATTCCAGCTCCACAATCATCGACTCCAAAACCAGAACAAGGAAATATGCATAATGGTGAGGATTTAGATATTCCAGCTTTCTTAAGAAAGAAAAAATAATTGTATTCTTATAGTATAAAAAAAAGTAGAATCCAGACATTCTACTTTTTTTTATGAAGAATGTATCTATACTACCTGTAACTATACTCTAAAATTTAATTTGATTTAATGAATTATTCACTGCGAGCATTCACCCTTGTTGAACTCATAGTCGTTATCACGATAGTATGAATCCTCTCAACCGTAGGATTTGTGAGTTACTCTGGATATCTTACATGAGCGAGAGACTCAAATAGATTTTCTCAGCTGACCAAGCTTTCTGATTCACTGCAAACATACGCTGCGAGTAAATCTCTTCCACTTCCAGATGACTATATTGAGATTACAGCGAGTGGAGCGACGAATGTTATTGCCTACCAATGATATGTCTGAGTTGATGTCCTTGAAACAATAGATTATACCAATGGAGGAAAAGATCCAAAGGATGATTCTTACTATACGTATTATCTGACAAAAGATAGAAAAACCCTTCAGCTTCTTGCACTTATGGAGGATGGGGCTTCAGCAAATACAGATATATTTCAAAAAAGCTATGCAGTAGATTATGAAGAGAGATTTCCAAGAACCTATGGAAATAGACTTTGAGTTCTAACAGACACAACTAATACTCCGGTCCAAGAAATTGGAAGCCTGCAAACAGCATGATTTCTCGATATATTTCATACAGCTGATGAATATACCGCTTACTTTTGAGATTCATGAAATATTACTGGAACAGGTAATTTACTCTGAATTTCTATATTATCAGAATGATTATTAGTGGCTTGATGGAACTTTGATACTATTTCATGAATAAATGCTCCTGATAGTTCTTGAAAATGAAATAATGGAGTACTCTCTGGTGCGACGATGCCAAATATTATAGCATGAAAAAAATGAAATGGACTTAATTTTACATCAGGTGATGGTACATCAGGATGAATTGTTGATATTCCAAAAGATAAAAGTCTTGATACAGGAACTTTTACATTATCATTTTGGATTAATCCTGACGCAAATCCACAGTTACGACCTACAATGTCACATATTATAAAAAATTATACCCAGGATGAGGGAAATAACCTTAGAATATTTGAATTTAATTGGGATTCATTTGACCATCAAACATTACAAAGCACTCAAAAGTGTGCTATAAATACTGATGGTACAAGTCTATGAATTTACGCAGTAAGAATTGATTCAGTATTATGACTTAATCAATGGCATAATATTGTTTGTACTTTTAATTGAGAAGAACTATCTGTATATCTCAATGGTGAATTAGAAAATTCAGTTCAAGTGAGTGATTTTGTAAATCGAGGTTCATGAGGAATGACTATTTGAGCTGGATGACCTGGAGGATGAGATGTGAGAAATTATTTTGATGGGCAATTAGATGAAATCTATATTTTTAAAAAACCTTTATCATCAGAAGAAATAAAGCTTCTATATGATGCTACAAAGTAAAAATATTTTTTGCATCTACAAAAATATTCTTATAATACTCTTAGATTTTAAGAGGGAAGAGACGAGGATTTGGAAACAAGTTCTCGTTTTCTTTTAAAAATATTTACAACTAATTTTTTACACCTATGTTAGACGTACAAAAAATTCAGGCTGCGATTAACCTTATTGCTGCAGAGAAAAAACTTCCAAAACAAAAACTCGTTGAGATTATTGAAGCAGCACTCAAGACTGCGTATAAAAAAGACTTTGGGAACAAAGACGAAAATGTAAATGTAAAATTTGATTTAGAGTCTGGTGAAATTGAATTCCTCGTTGAAAAAACAGTTGTGAAAACAGTAGAAGATCCAAATACAGAAATTTCATTTGAAGAACTTGGAGATGACGCTGAATGATTCGAAGAAGGAGATGTGATTGAGCTTGATATGACAGAAGAAGTACTTGAACACGATGGAGATATTTTTGGGAGAATTGCTTCTCAAGCTGCAAGACAAGTGATTATTCAAAAAGTTGCTGATAGTGAAAAAGAAAAAATTTATGAACTCTTTGCAGATAAAGAAGGTGAGGTTGTAAATATGAGAGTTGATCTCGTTGAGGGAGGAAAAGTAGTATTTGACTACAATGGAAATCAAGTAACACTTCCAAGATCTGAGCAAGTATCACGTGATAGTTATGTAGCTGATAACAGACTGTATCTCTATGTAGCTGAAGTTTCAAAAGAAGAAAATATGCTTCCTAAAGTAATTCTCTCAAGAAAAAGAGCTGAGTTAGTTCCTGCAGTCTTTGCAGAGTATGTTCCTGAAATTGGAGAAGGAGTGGTATCGATTGATGCAGTAGTAAGACATGCCGGAGTAAAAACAAAGCTTCTTGTCAGCAGTGAGTATGAAGAAATTGATCCAGCTGGAACGCTTATTGGTCAAAAGGGGATGAGAGTAAAAGCAGTGATGGAAGAACTCAGTGGTGAAAAAATTGATATTATTCCAAATAGTAATGATATCAGAGATGTTATTGCAAGAAGTCTCACGCCAGCTACTGTCGTAAAAGTAGAAGATGGTGATGAAGAAGATTCATATATTGCATATATCCCATTTGGTGAAAGAGCGAAAGCTGTAGGTCGAGGTGGTATCAATGTAAATCTAGCTTCAGAACTTACAGGATGTAGAATTTCAGTAGAAGAAATGCCTCAAAGCGAAGAGCAAAAAGCAGAAGCAGCGCATGAGTCAGAATCAGAAGCAGTATAATTATAGAGTTTATTTCGTAGACTAATTTTATATGAAAGTAATATTTTTAGAACATGTTTTACATGTTGGAAAAAAATGAGAAGTAAAGGAAGTCTCTTCAGGATATGCAAGTAATTTCTTATTTCCTAAAAAGCTTGCGGAGCCGTATACAAAACAAATTGAGAATAAAATAGCAGAATCAATACAAAAAAAAGAATCAGACAGGAGAATGCTGCTATGAGAAAAAGGAAAAATTATAGAAACCTTGAGTGGAAAAGTTTTTTCTTTTCAACTACCATGAAGCTGAGAAAAACTCTACGGAAGTATTCATCCAAAAGATGTAGCAGAATATATTAAAAAGAAATTTCAAATACCTCTCACAAAAAAACATATAGATTTTTGAGGAGTACACTCCAATTTTAAAACCCTTGGGAAACATGATATTTATATAGATCTATGAGAAAATTATGCTGCGAAAGCTATTGTAGAAATTAGCTTAGATGCATCATGAAATTCATAGCCATAGATTTATGAGATAAAAGAGTATGAATTGCCACGAGTAATGAAAATATTGCTTTTCCAAAAGCTGTGGTACAAAGAAGCGATATTATAAGATATTTAAAGAAATTCTTTCGAGATAACCAGGATTACAATGATATAGTAGTCTGATTGCCATATGATTTGTATGGAGTTGATCTAAGACAACTTGATAAAACACATAAATTTATCCAGAAATTAGGAGAAATTTTTCCCGATAAAGTTATTCATTGACATGATGAGCGATTTACGAGTTTTCAGGCATCTCTGGGATGATATACAGATCATAGAGACGATGTTGCAGCTCAATGTATTCTCCAATCATTTTTAGATACTAAAAAATACTAGTATGAATTTTTTTCCTGCTTTTCCTTGAAGTGATTATATTTTTTTACTCATTGGATTTGTTATACTCATAAAATGAGCTGATGTTCTCGTGTCATGAGCTTCTTCACTCGCAGTGCGCTTTGGAATTTCACCTCTAGTTATTGGTTTGACGATAGTCGCATTTTGAACCAGCGCGCCAGAATTATTTGTAAATATTTTTTCTGCACTTAATGGTGAGACTGAGCTTGCTCTATGAAATGTTGTTGGTTCTAACATTGCTAATACTTGGCTCGTTCTTTGAGCTGCGGCTCTTATCTATCCACTTCAAGCAAAAAGCTCAACTATATATAAAGAAGTGCCATTTACGTTGATTGCTTCATTTGCATTGTTTTTTCTTGCATTTGATACGTTTTTCTCAGGATGAGTTGAAAATTTAATAACAAGAGGAGATTCATTTGTTCTTCTACTATTCTTTGTTATATTTTTTTCCTATACGTTTTGATTGGCAAAATCTTGAAAATCAGAAGTAGAAGAAGAAAATATTGAGCAGAGATCCGTAGCTCTTTCTCTCTGATTTATACTTCTATGACTTATTGGACTATGAATTTGAGCAGATTTCTTAGTTGGCTCTGCTACAAATATTGCAGCATCATTTTGAGTTCCTGCATCTATTATTTGACTTACAATAGTAGCTTTTGGTACAAGCGCTCCTGAGTTAGTAACCTCTGTTGTTGCTTCACTCAAGAAGCAATCTGACATAGCAATCTGAAACGTGGTAGGGAGCAATATTTTTAATATTTTATTAGTCTTAGGGGCAACATGAATAGTATGAGATCTGCCACTTACTTCTAGTTTGGTGATTGATATTATAGTTGAACTCTTTGCTATTTTGCTTCTCATTATATTTTTATTATTTATTGGAAAAAGGGGACTTATTACGAGAGTTGAAGGATGATTTTTTCTTCTCCTTTACTTTGTATATATAGGATATTTGATATATTCTCAAGTATTATAGATTAAAAATACAATAAGACAAAGCCTATCTTTTTCCCATAAGATAGGCTTTTTTATAATATTGACAATTATTATTTATAAAATATTAAGTATATTTTTGACAATAATATTTATATGTGTTTTAATATTTATGTATTCTTAATTACACATTAATATATAAATTATGAAACACATACAAAAAATTATAGCTTTTATTGCTATTATCGGTCTTATCCAAATTTCATATGGTGAAAATATTGGAGTAGATGAAATAAATGTTATTGATGCTAATACTCTGAGTGTTATGCTCTCTGACAATCCTAATCTCGAAGTTGGAGAAGTACAATGAGAAATTACAATTCTGAATGATATGTCAATCAGAGGATCAGTTGTTTCTGAAACAGCTCAAAATCAAATTGAAGTAATGCTCGTTGATCCACTTCTTCCAAATACGAAATATAGTCTATTAACTATATCTGGAGCAGATGGAAGTATTGATTTTGAAACCCCAGCGAGTGTTGAAGGATATCAAACAGTAAATCTTAACCTTTGAGGTGGTCAAGATATTGATTCTATTGAGATTCTTGATGATAGAACTATAATTATTAGTTATACGGAAGATGTCAGTTCAAATTCATATGAATATAAGCTTCTTGCAGAAAGTCTTGTAACAAAAATTGAAAAACCAGATTATTTTCTTCCTGAACTTGTCATTACACTAGAGCCACCACTCGTATCAAATAAAGATTATATTCTTATGTTTATTGATATGCAGGATGCGGCAGGGAATTATCTCGAATTTGATGTAGGTATATATGATTTCTCAACTGAAGAAATTACAGAAGTAGAAGAGACAAACGAAATGTTAGATACAAGTGAAAATGAAGAGAATTCGCAAGAAGATATGATGCTTGAAGATGAAGACTCAATGATGTGAGAAGATGAAAATTCGCAGGCTATGCTTGAAGATACAATGCTTGAAGATGAAAGTAGTTTAGATGTAGATTTAGAGGCTGCGCCTGAAGATGCAGCGATGCAAGAAGATATGTCTGATGAAGAAGATGCTACTATAGAAGTAACAGAGGCTGCTACCATGGTAACACAAACACCAGATACAGGAGCTGAAACTTGGGTTCTCATTATTGCAACATTATTTATAAATACTTTTTATTATTTATCGAGAAGAAAGAAATCAGTTCTTGCATAAATACTTGTTTAAATACATAAAACGTGCTCTAATATAAAGAGTACGTTTTATTTTTTTTATTTAGTCTATGCAAAACGTTATAAAAACCGAACATATGATGCGAGATCAATTACTCCAAGTTATGATTGACAACTCTGGAAGTGATATGTTTATTACTGCATGAACCTATCCTGCGATTAAGATTGCTGGGGAGATTACAAGTATTGATCAGGATATTGATGAGTTTACTTGGAAAGATACTTTAGAATTCGCGCAGTCACTGATTGACGAGCGTCAGCATACAAGACTGCAAGCAGAAAAAAATTTAGATTTTTCATTTTCTTTTGCAGGAGCACGTTTTCGAGGAAATGTATCTTTTCAGATGTGAAGTTATATGGTAGTTGTACGTTTACTCAGTGCAGAAATACCAGATATTGAGTCTCTATGACTTACTGATGTGTATAAAGATGTGACGAGGCTCTGACAATGACTCGTACTGATTACAGGTCCAACTGGATCATGAAAAACGACGACTCTCGCTGCAATGATTAATTTTATTAATGAAAATTATAAAAAACATATTATTACAATAGAAGATCCAATTGAGTATGTTCATAAACATAAGAAATCAATTATTGAACAAAAAGAAGTCGGAAGAGATGTTCCTGATTATGAAACAGCTCTTATCGGTGCAATGAGACAAGCACCTCAAGTAATATTGTTTTGAGAGATGAGAAGTAAACGGGAAGTAGAAATGGCTCTTACACTTGCGGAAACATGACATCTCGTATTCTCAACACTTCATACCAGAAGTGCTTCTCAGACTATCTCAAGAGTAATTGATATATTTTCTGATAGTGAAAAAGATCAAGTTCGTATGCAATTATCTGATGCACTCGTAGCTGTTTTTTCTCAAAGACTTTTAAAAAAATCTGATGGAACCGGTGTACATATGGTAAAAGAAGTTCTAGTAAACAATAGTGCAATAGCTAATCTGATTCGTGAAAATGATATTCATCAGATTCCAACGTCTATGCAGATGGGGAAGAGAGAAGGAATGCAGCTTCTAGAAGATGAAATTATTAGTCTTATTAATACAGGACAAATAACTCTTGAAGAAGGAATTAAGTATGCAAATAATCCACGATTGATTAAAGAATCAACATAATCAAAAAAAGAAACAAAATAAAAACCTCATATGAGGTTTTTATTTTGTTTCAATGGGCAAATAATTATTCGTATATAGAATTACCAGCTCCAGAAATTGAAAGATCATTCGTAAGACCAGAAGTTTCAGGAGTATTAGCAGTAGCACCTGAAGCAGATACAAGTCCAGTTACATCAGTAGTTACACTTGCGTCAAAGAGGTAGTTACCTTTTACTACTGTACTTCTTGTGTCAGCACCACCTGCTTCACCTACGATTTGGTACATAACGTAAGAGTTATCACCGTCAGTTTTAGTAAGTGTTCCAATCACGTATTCGTTACCATTTGGATCAACGAAGTCTTCACCATTTTGTCCAAGAGTTGTAAATGCAATAGTACCAACGCTATAAGTAGCACCAGACATTGAAGAACCAGAACCAGCGAAAGTTAGGTTTTGAGAACCATCTGTTACAATATGGTTACCCATACCATCACTAAGGCTAGTACCAACTAAATCGTGAATACTGATAGCACTCTCAGTTAATCTTGTTTCGATAGCAGAAGCAAGTGTTCTGATATCAGAAGAAACTTTAGAGTTCTTAGCATCTTGTGAATATCCTTGTAGAGATATAAACGCGATAGTACCAAGAATAGCAAGAATCGTAATAACTACGATAAGCTCAACAAGGGTAAACCCTTTTTGTACTTTTTTCATAAAGAAAGAAAGTTACACAAATAAAATAAAATTAAGTTTCAGAACTTAAGCTTAATAAATTAATATTTATTTAAGCTAGGGGGATAGTACTCTAACAGGAGCATAATTGCAATATTATAGAATCTTTTCTCCTTGCATATAGGTGAAAATATATTTAAAAATATTGTGTGAATAAGTTTTGAGTTGAATGATGATATTCTTAAAGATTTTTTGCAACTTCACCCATAGAGAAGAACGGCATCATGATACCAATAATGATAGTACCTACAAGCGCACCAACAATAACGATAACAATCGGTTCCATCATAGATGACATGTTTCCAATATACCTTTTTAACTCTCAGTTATAGTTACTTCAGATTTTTTGAAGTGAGTCAGAGAGTGTCCCGGTTTCCTCACCAGTACTTACTACGTAGGCAAATTCTTCAGAGAAGAGTTTATTGAGATAGACATTAGTGTCGTAATCTAGATTCAGACCAAGAGATTTAGACATAGTAAGTCACACCTCTACTTCATTTTTAATTCGTATAATCTCCTTTTTATATAGCAAGTTTGGTACTACTTTACTTGATGTTTTAATAGATTCCAAAAGAAGTACTCATGCATCAAGTAGGATAGTAAATGATTTAATAAAATAGATAATATTTGATTGTCGTACAACCAGACCAAATACTGGAGCTTTGAGCGCAAGTTTTGCAAAAAATACTTGTCATGCATATGTTTTTTTTACAATTTTGATTACCACAAAGAATACTACTATTCCTATAAGAATTTTAGGCCAATCATATCTAAAAAAGTCAGATACATTTACTATAAATTGTGTAAGTCCTGGCAGATCAGTTCCTGCTTTTGCAAAGGCTTCTGTAATTCGAGGAACAATAAATACCATCATGAAGACAACCATACACAGAGTCAATATCAAAAGGACCATTGGATACACCATTGCACCTTTTACTTTTCCTTTGAGCTCAATACTTTCGAGAAGATTGCTATCTAGCTCTTGGAGAATTTTACCGAGCTGCCCAGTCTTTTCACCTACCTCTATAAGAGCTGTCGTAAGTGGGTCAAAGACCTTTGGATATTGGAGCATAGTTTCATGAATTGATACACCATGATCTATATTATTTCTCATTTCAATAACAATTTTCTTTATCAGCGGATTTTTTGATTGTTTAATAAGGATTCATAGGGCTCATTTAATATCAATACCTGAATTAATAAATATAGAAAATTTGTTAATAAATTGCCATACATCTTTTTGTCCAGCTTTCGCAAATAAAACTATCTCTTTTGCTGAAGACTTTGTTTTTCAGAACTCAGATTTGAGCTGATCTTTTTGAGCCTTCTTTAAAAGATCAATAATTTTTGAATTATCGAAGTTTCAAGATTTATCGTAAAATTTCTTAGTTAGAATTCACATATTTTATATATTTCAGTCTTTTGCGATTATTTCGTTACATTCTTGTATAACGGTATTAAAGTCTTTTTTCTTATAAAGTTCAAGAAGAACATTATATTTATTTTCCATCTTCGTATTTCTCTGTTTTATCTTGTAGGATTCTTCATTTTCGACAGCTTTTTTGAGATAAAAATTAATATCTTTATGAATATATCACTCTTTAATATACCTCGTAGCTTCTTGTTTTAATTTGAGAAATTCACCTGTCATATAGAGTCATTTGAGAATGATGATTATATTTTCAGTTTGTTTTTCTTTTTTAATTTCTTCTAGTTCTTCTTTGAGATCTCATTTTGTTTTTCATTCAAGTCTTCGTACATCTTTATTGGTGAGACCTTCTTTTGCTTTGAGCTTTTCTATTTCGTCCGAGCCAGTATTAATAAGATCTTTCATCCCATTTCTACGGAATATCAGAACGGAAGTATCATCATCAAAACTACTTCATCATCTATAGAGTTTTAAATCTTCTATGATATCTTGATATATTTTTTTAATATCTGTATTAGCCTGAGCAGATTGAAGGAATATTTCTTCAAGTCGCTCTATTCCATATATTTGATTTGTTGCACCTTTTGTTTCTAGAACTCAGTCACTATAGGTAAGAACGATATCTTGATCTAGAAATTCAAGTGTTTTCGGTTTGATATCTTCTGCATTTTTAATGAGCCGAATTCATCCAGCAAGTCCACCAGCAATAACTCTTTCAATCGTTTTTGTTTTATGTCTATAGATAATGAGTGGTTCATGTCCCATACCTGAAACATTAAATGCATTTTTATAGTTCTTATCAAGTTCAAAGAAGAGTCCTGTAACAAAGTTTTTACTCTGTAGGCTTTCTTTGAGCGTATTATTTACTGTGAGAGTAAGATTGATAATATCTTCTTTGGTTGCATTTTCTTGAAATGTTTTTGAGAGGACAGAAACAATCAAACCAGCTCGTACACCATGACCTGTAGCATCTCCAAGATAGAATATATATTTATTTTTTGTCTCAGCAAAACCAAAACTATCTCATGAAATTTTGTCTGAACCAAGTATTTTTCCATAGATATCAAATCAGAGCATATTCTTTTTCTCAAGCTCTTTTATGAGTCACTTATGTATATTTTCTAATTTCTTTTCAGCAATTTCTTCCTTTGCTTTTGTTTGCTCTTCTAAGAGAATTTTTACTTCATCTATAAGTTTCTTTTTTTGTCTTTTTATTTTAAGCTTTCTATAAAAATGAATGCTATCAATAATTTTGTAGAAAAAATTATTTTTTCTTTTATCTTCTTTTTCTTCGTCTTTTTTTGTTTTTTCGTCTTGCCTTGTCTTTAGGGTAATTCAAGCAAGTTTGATAGCTTCTAAATCTGCATTGTCCTTTATTTTTTTCTTATCTCTTTTTTGAAGCTTTTGGATATTTTTGAGTATCTTCTTTTTTTCCTTTGCATAATAGGTAACGACTTCTGTTTTGTCTTTATTTTCTTCGAGAAAATGATTCAGAAGATTCAGCGCGTCACTATTTTCACCCTGAGAATAGAGTTTTTGAATTTCATTTTTAATACTCTTGAATCGAATTTTAAATCGTTCTCATTCAACTCTTCGGTCGTATTTTATTTTTTTGATTTCGTAATCTCTTTCTAGTTTTCAAATTATTTTTACATTCTTTTCATAGACCTTCTTTTGTTGAGAAACCAGTTTAAAGTTATCTTTAATTCTTTCTTCAAGTTCTCTGTAGGCTTGTTCTTCTTTTTGTTTGATATCATCGATAGCACTTTTTGCCTTACTCCATTCAGAAAGATAAATATACGCCTTAATAGCTTTAACGGCATCGTTAAAGTTATTAATTTTTTGTACGTCTATTTGTTTTTTTCTTCCGAACATATTTTTATATGAGTTTAAATGCTTCTTCTACGGTTGTTTCTCCAAGAGCTGCTTTTAAGAGACCATCTTGTACTATTGTTACCATTCCATGTTTTACCGCTTCTTTTGCCATAGCATTTGCCGAAGCTTCTTCAAGGATCATTGGCTCTAGAAATTCTTCTACGATGAGAACTTCATGAATACCAAGTCTTCACTTATATCAGGTTCCATGACATTTATCACAACCTGCTCATCTTTGAAAAACTATTTTGTCTATTTCTTCTTTGTCCATAATACCAATAAGATATTTCTCGATTTTCTTTCTTTTGATTTCAGAAATATTATCTTCTACTTTACAAAAGTTACACAGTCTCTTTCACAGACGCTGAGAGATAACCATCTTCATTGCTGATGCAAGTAGGAATGGCTCTACGCCCATATTAATCATACGCTGAATGGTAGCAGTAGCCGAGTTCGTATGGATAGTAGAGAGCACCAAGTGACCTGTCAGAGCGGCTTCAACCGCAAGAGTTGCGGTCTCCTTATCACGTATTTCCCCAACCATTATGATATCAGGATCCTGACGAACGAGACTTCGGAGTCCAGATGCGAAAGTATAATTGATTCCAGGATGAACCTGAGACTGATTTACATATTCGATATTATACTCTATCGGATCTTCCAGTGTTGAAATATTATATTCAAGTGGATTAAAGTTCTTCAGAATACCAAATAGAGTCGTAGATTTACCAGACCCAGTTGGACCAGCAACAAGCATAATACCATATTTACTTTTGAGGGCTTCTCGAACTTTTTCAAGATTTACATCTATAAGTCATAGAGCTTCTATATTCGTAAGATTATCATCCTGTTTTAGGATACGCATAACTACTTTTTCACCATAGGCAGTAGGCAGAGTTGAGAGACGTATATCTACGTTTTTTTCAGCAACATCATCATGGTAGACGATTTTACCATCCTGAGGTTTTTTATTTTCATCAATTTTAATTCTGGAAAGTACTTTGAGTCTCGTAACAACGGCAGAAATATTATCTCGACCAATTTTATCAATAAGGTGAAAATCACCATCTTGACGAAATCGAATAAGCAGAAAGTGTTCAGTAGGCTCAATATGTATATCTGATGCATCAAATTCGATGGCTTTTTTAAATATATCAGCAACATAGGAAACTACATCACCGATATTATTTTTTATTGGCATTTCTTTAATTGCATCACGTTTGTCTATGCTTGGCATAAGTATCAGTCATTTGTAATATATTCTTTAGTCTATCATTATTTTTTTATAAAAGACAGAATTGTTACTTGCACTTGTATTAAAATATGCTTAAAATAATAAAACAACTTTCAATTTTATTTGAAAGTTGTTTGTTATGTATTATCAATCTTTACGAGATTTATATCTATCTATGATATAATTTTTAATTTGCTCTTTATCATTTTCTAGTTTTTTTATTTCATTTTCACTCATGATATCATCTGTATTTTCATCTGCTATTTCTTCTTCTCAGCTATTGACCTCATTCTCTCATTGATTTGTATCTACTACTGGGGGAATATCTATTACCGGTTCTGGGATAACTATTTCTTCTTGTGGAGATACCATTTCAAGAATACTTGCCTTATAAATAGAGAGACTATGTTTTTCTGGGAAGAATATCATTAATGAAGAAATAATTCAGACAGTTACAAGAATTAAACTAATCACGAGTCATTTTCGAGTTGTCGGAGTATATTTAAAGTTTTGAATCCTTGTAAGGAGATTTTGAGTTTGTTTTTCGAAGGTAGAAGTATAATTTTCAAAATGTACTTCTACCTCAGCAGTCTTTTCTTCTTCATTATTTGAGGTGTCTTTTATCGGTGTTTCTGGATTACTCGCTTCATCTTTCTTCTTTTTTTTCTTTAAAAATCAAAATATTCAAGATTTCTTTTTTTCCTTTTTCTTTGAGACCTTTTTTCATAATGTTTTTTCCACTATTTTGTTTTGTTCATCTTCTGAGAGTGTTTCTTCAGCAAAGGCTTTATTAATTTCATCTTGGGATTTCACTATGTTTTCTCCTGATTGAATATCAGAATTAATTTCAGTTGTTTCAGAGTTTGTTTCTTGAGCTGCTTCTGACTTTTCAGCAGGAGTAAGTGTCTCATTATTTTGAGATATATCTGATGCAATGGTATTACTCACTTCGTTTGCATTTGTCTTATTTTCTTGAATTTCTCATGTATGTGATGACTCCTGAGTAAGAGAGTCTTCATTTGTAAATGCTTTTTCTGCTTCTTGTTTGCTTAAATCTTCTAAACTAGAAGGATCATGTATTTCGTTTCAATCTTGCATAGTAATATTATCTCATACATCATCTGTATTTTGCATATCAGACTTCGTGAGAGGTGTGACATCTTTTTTTATACTTTTAAGAGAAATTTTTGAAATAGTTGGGAGTTCCGTTTCAATCTCTACAGAATCTTTTTTTGTTTCATCTATAGTATCTATAGTATCTTTTTGTTCAGGGCTTTCTTCTTTATTTACAATTGAAGAAGTTGTACTATCTTCTTGTCCATTTTTTTCATCTGGTTTCGAAGTAGATATTGTATCATCTTGAGTAGGATTTCCAAAAGAGTCTTGAGATCATCAAATATTTTCTCATTCATTCCCTGAATCAATATGTTCTTTCATATCTTCAGTTTGTTGTTTTTTGAGTGCTTTTAAATTCAGCGCCTCTCCGTGTAATTCAGACATATTTACGAGTTATAAAAATATGTTACAAGAATACAATAAACTATATTTTAAATTAAGTCAAAAAATATATATAAAAAAAGTCAATAATCTAAAAATACTCCCAAATTGAGAGTATTTTTAGATGAAAGTAACGCAATTATGCAGCTGTACATCAGCTTGCGGTACAATCACATGTTTGAGGGATTAGGTTTCAATTTGTATCAAGTATTTGATATTCATCACTCGATCACGCTGAAGTGATACTTTTTGCGGCAGTATATATTTCCTCACAACTCCTATAATCTGAATTTTGACGAAAATCATCTCCTGCATCATTTAGAAGGGTAGTGAAGTTACTTCCATCTGCATATGGATTTCACGATACAAAATCATATGGAAGCGTATGAAAACCATTATGAAATATAAATAAATCTCGTTCAGGATTTCCTGTACTTATATCTGCATCACCAGATTGATCTCTTGCAAGAATAATAGTTGGGAGAACATTTTTAGCTACACTTGTATAGTTTCAAACCACAATAGCGTAGGGTGAATCACTATTTTCAATGGATGCTGAAAGCTGATATTCCTGTCGGTTATCAGTTGTACTATATGCATAAGGAATATCCATTTCTGGATCAAGAGGAATTCTGTCTGCATTTGCTAGAGCGACACTATTATCCATTTTTCATTGAAATGCAACGAGTTCACTTCCATTAACAATATTAAAACGGTCAGATGGAAAAGGAAAAGCTCATCTTTGTTGTTTATATAGCGAGAGTTGAGAGCTTAGGGCAGAAAGATTTGCAATTCTACTACTATCTCTTGCATCTGAAATATTTTTAGTGTAACTATAGAACCCGATGGAAGTTAATATTACAAGTATTGTTGCAGCTACTACGAGCTCAACAAGAGTGAATCCTTGAGAATTTATTTTCATCTATAATATATATTAAATAAAACACAAATTACTTTTTTTTAAAAGAATCGTTTTTCAAAAAAAAATCGTTATTCTAATAATAGTTATTCATTTGAGTATATTATAAAAAGAAGAAGCATGAATTCATATTTTAAAAAATCACTTGCTTATAGTGTAATTGTATTTTTTACTATTTTTATATTGTCTTTTCAAGTTTTTGCTGATTCAATAGCGCATAATTTTACTACACAAAGTGCAAGTGGACAAGGTTCTAATGGTTCAACTATATCAGTAGAAGCTAATTTAGTAGATGGCAGCTGAAACGACATTAGCTTAAAATATATAAATAAAGGAAATAATTCTTCAGTGATAGGGAATTATTTTACCGGAATGTATTATGATGATATTTTGTGATATTTTAAAGTTGATTCATTATCTAATCAAAATGAAAATGTCAGAGTAACTGGTTCAACTTCTGCTTGTGCTACTTGATATGGGTATAAACTTGGCTGATATGCATACAGTGAATATTTTTGATATGTAGATTTTGATTATAATTCTACTATATTTGTATATTATTGTTCTTCAGATTCTTCTCTTCATTGATATAGTTATAGTGAATCTAATGGATTTCAGAATTTTGAATGAATTAGTTTTCCAATAGAAGTAACCACAACAAATACAACAGAGGCACCAACATCTTCATGAGAGTTTACAAATGAAGACACTGATATTCAAAATCCTCAAAATACATGATCAAATACGAATACTTGAAATCCAAATACTCCAATTCAAGAGACCTCTAACTTCACTCCAGAAACAATTCAGAATAACTCTTTTCAATTTGATCCTGGAAATGAATCTTTATTCTATATTATAAAATAATACTTTTCATAATTTTTTTTATAAGTCTATAAGAAATGACTTATAATATTTGATTGAATTTTGAAATATATCATACTGTACTTGAATATTAGGGGGTGATTTATTATATAATTATTTAAGTATGACAGCTTTATTAAGATTTTGTTTGCTACTATGTACTATGATGTTAGTGTCTTGTGGGGCAAATAACTTAAACCAAGAAACACCAGATTCACAGGCTAATACCTGAGATGAGAATTCTGAATCTTGAGATGTAAATGTACAAGATCCAGAGATGAGTCCATATGGAGATGTGATGTCTTTTGATGAAATAAGTTCAAAAATTTGAAATCCGTTTAAAAATAATGATCAATTTCTTTCATGTGCTGCTTCAAGTTTAGATTCTTGTATTAATGAAGTAACATACTGAAATGGTGAGACTCCTAGTTGTGATGTGTTCCTTTTAGAACAGAATAGAACAGCTTGTGAAGAAAATATCTTGATTATGCAAGCGAAGGAATCAAAAGATATCTCTGTTTGTGAAGGATTAGAGTTAAATGCTGAAAATTGTAAGTATGAAGTTGCAGTATCAATAGGTCTTGAAGATTTTGACTTGTCTGCATGTGAGGCTGTTTCTGATGAATATACCATCTTATGTAATAATGAAATTGTAATGGCTGAGGCAAAAAGTACTTTAGATGTTTCAGCTTGTGATAAAATTTTATCGTATGATGAAGAAGAATTCGAAGTAAGTTTTTGTCAGGAAGAAGTAACCTTCCGTATTGAAGAAAATGAAAGACTTGAGCAAGAAGCTATATTAGAAGCTCAAATGCAAGCTGAAATACAAGCTGAAGCAGAAACTCAGTTAGAGAATCAAATTCAAGATGAAAATCAAGAGCTTGATTCTACTGAAACGTGAGTTGAAATAAATCAATAAAATAATATTACTTAATTTAATAATTTATCTTTATGAGCGCTTTAAAAACAAAAACAACTGGTGAAAATATTGAGTGGAAAAAATTTATAGTTCCAGCATATATAGTCTTCTCTGTACTATTTATTATATATACTATTTATGGTTCTCTTCAAGCTGTTGTATATCAATCTTGAATAAATGCAGGAAGACAAGAAGGTCTTACAGCATGACAACAACAATGATACTCAGCAGCAGTAGGGGAAATTATTTCAAATTTAGATGGAAAATGCGAAACACTTGCTCTTACAAATGATATATCTAAAATTGATATAGTAAATGTAGCTTGTGTACAACAACAAGCAAATACACCAGTTGCAGACTCTGAAACTGCTCAATAAAATACTCTCTTAGTTCTAATACCTTTTTACATGAAAAAGGTATTTTTTTTTGTTTTAAAATATTATTTATCAATAAGCAAGAGAATTATTTGAATCATTTTTGATAAGTGTAGTACTATATAAGTGTTTATATTTAACTCATGAGCTATGGAGTCTAAAAAAAAGGTTCAATTTTTATTATTGCTTGCTGCAATAGCTATGTTTTGATTCGCAATATTTCAAGTACAAGCAGAAGATAATATTGAAGATTTTTCAAGTACAAAAACACAAATAAATAGAATTCAATCCAGTAATCCAAGTCTTCCTAGTTCACAATTAAATCAGAAAGGTGAGGTTGGGAATATAATTTCTAAAATATTTGATACGAATTGAAAAATAGGAAATATATTTTTGAAGCTGCTTTGAACTAGGAGTAACAATGCTGTTTTACGTTGGTCAGGATGAGATACAGGTCAATTTGTACAGTGAAGTATATTTGATAATGGTACAAATGTATCAATATGAGGAGTACCTAATTCATATAAATTGAATGTTGTATGAGATATAAATTTTACAGGGAATATCAGAAGAAATGGAGTGATACTAGATTTAGCATGAAAATTTCAAGATGGAGCAACATCGTGAGAAATATATTATAATGGTTGAAATGTTGGTATAGGAACGAATAATCCAAATGAAAGCTTAGAGGTATCAGGTAAAGTTTTAGCTGATAATTTAGTGCTTCGTGATTCATACCAGAATCGCTTATGATTATATAAAACAGCTACTAGTACAAATTATAGTTATTTTCGTTCAGCAGCAACTTGATGATATTTTGGATGAACAAATGGTGGTGCGTATATGGCGTCATCATGATTTCATAATGGAACCGATTGGTATACTAGTTGAACATACAATGCACTCATAAGTACTCATTGGGTTAATTGAATAAGCTTTTTTACTGATGATTCTTTAACGCCAAATACTACGTATACTCCTACAGAACGTATGAGAATTACTTCATGATGAAATGTAGGTATATGAAATATATCACCTACTCAAGCGTTGGATGTGAATTGAAATATCCGAACTTCAGGTGTATTTATGTGAAATGGTTCATCAATTACGAACATTAATGGTGATAATATACAAAATGGAACAATTGATAGTTCAGAAATACAGGATAATACTCTTACATCATCAGATATCTTAAATAATACTATAGACGAGAATGATATTTCAGATAGTTTTATAGCAAGAAATTCAAATCTGTTAGATTGATATGATACATCTACCTCTGGAGCAGCAAATTCCGTAGTAGTAAGCAATGGAAGTGCAGATATATTTGCAAGAC
>Ga0210025_1000425_pt1 | contig 56088 bp, 55 predicted proteins | sample CryGeyme20150102_FD_183989 | JGI IMG/M metagenome (GOLD analysis project Ga0210025, IMG submission 183989) | Groundwater microbial communities from Crystal Geyser aquifers in Utah, USA - Crystal Geyser metaG 2015-0102 (SPAdes) (version 2) | ecosystem: Environmental > Aquatic > Deep subsurface >... | reverse complement strand
CTCGCAAAGGACTTCGAGACAACCATTACTTCAGCAACCGCATGGCTCTTCGCAGCCTCTGTCCAACTTCTCGTCAGACGCATCGCAAGGCTATGAATTTACTCGCGATAGTTTCGAGTCAGACTCTGAGAGAATGTCCAAACGCTTCGGCATAAAAATCCGCCGAGTACCAATAAGTGACGGGACGCAGGCTATCGATGTCGACAACGAACGCACGTACAGGATCGTCGAAGCTATTCTGCAAAACCGTGTTGACGACCTGGAAATCTGACCGCTTATATCATATTTTTGAATCATATTACCAAGCAGACCGAAGATAAACACTATGCTGTCAATGTCCTCCACCATCCAACCGCTCAGGATACCCGGCGAAGCCAAAGAGCGGCTGAAATTTCTATATCTAGCTAAGCATGCGCATTGGGGTGGGGGCATGCATCCGGAAGATGGCAATCACGCCATTTACCATCACGAGGTTAGAACCAGCCTGGAAAAGCTTGGCATCAATCTGACGGTAGCCGACACATATGACATATTGTTCGCGCATCCAGGTGTCGACTTTGTTTTTCCGCTGCTGAATCGCGGCGGATTTGTGAACAGCGAAATGATGATTCCGCTTTTGTGCAACATGCATCGGATAGCCTATGTCGGTGCCATGCCCTTCATTCGTGGATTGGGCGATGACAAGTCAGCTTCCAAACTTGTGGCAGCCCATGTTGGCGTTCCGACGGCGCCCTGGTTTTGCTACCGGCGCGGCGCACCCGTGGATGAAGCGGACTGCCCGAAAGCGGAGCGCTGGGTAATCAAGCCGAATGCCAGCTCGGCGAGCTGGGCGATTTCCGATGCATTCGATTGGGCGGGTGTTGCCAATGCCGTTGCCGGAATCCATGAGCAAGGTCATGATGCGATCGTCGAGCCTTATCTCAATGGATATGATGTGCAGGCAGCCTTCATCAGTTCTAATGGACCGAAAGCGCTGCCCATGCTGATTTATGAGCGCGAAGATACTCCGAAACTGTGGACCTATTACGAGAAGCGCGATCTGGTGCCGAATACAGAGAAGGCAACGCTGAAACGCTTTGACGATCCGGAATTTGCTGCGAAAGTTCAGGAGATGGCGAAGAGAATTGCCCGTGAATTTGAGCCATTTGATTATGGGCGTATCGAATTTCGATTGGACAGGAAGACGGGCGACATCAATTTTATCGAGATTAACCTGAACTGCAATCTATGGTCTGAAAAAGTTGTTGCGAAATCGGCCGCCGCTGCAGGTTTCAGTCATGAACAACTGCTTGAAACCATTATTGCCGAAGGATTGAAACGCAACGGGTTGATTCCCTGACGATCTGCAGATCCGAAATTTTGAGGTGGATTGTCGAGCTGCTGCTGCTAGCAGGAGACCATGACCCAAAATAACCGCAGCGCCGACATCACCAGTTTCGTCACCCATCTGGAATGTTCGAAAACCGGAGATATTTTGCCGGCCGGCACAGTGCAAAATCTGTCGCCGGCTGGCGCCCCGATATTGGTGCGCTATGATCTGGCGGCGGTTACCGAAACGCTGACCAAGGAAAAGCTGGCGGCTCGGCCGACCGACCTCTGGCGCTATCGGGAGCTTCTGCCGGTTGCGAGTTCCGCCAATATCGTTTCTCTGGGCGAAGACATGACGCCGCTGATCACCCTGAACAATTCACTGGGATCAAATGTGATCGTCAAGGATGAAGGCCGCTTGCCAACCGGTTCGTTCAAGGCGCGCGGCCTGGTTATGGCGGTGTCGATGGCCAAGGAGCTGGGGCTGAAACGGCTGGCCATGCCGACCAATGGCAATGCCGGTGCCGCGATGGCCGCCTATGCCCGGCGCGCCGGGATGGAAGCATTTGTTTTCTGTCCGGACGATACACCGGAGGTGAATGTCCGGGAAATCGCCTTGCAGGGCGGCAAGGTCTGGCGGGTGAACGGCCTGATCAATGATTGCGGCAAGATTGTTGCCGATGGCGAGGCGGAAATGGGCTGGTTCAATCTGTCGACGCTGAAAGAGCCTTACCGGATCGAGGGCAAGAAAACGATGGGCCTAGAACTGGCCGAGCAGCTGGGATGGGAAATGCCGGACGTGATTTTCTATCCGACTGGCGGCGGCACTGGCCTGATTGGCATGTGGAAGGCGTTTGACGAGCTGGAAGCGATCGGATTCATCGGCTCAGCACGACCCCGCATGGTTGCCGTGCAGGCCACCGGCTGCGCGCCGATTGTCGATGCTTGGGAAAAGGGTCTCGACCACGCGCCGCTTTGGGAAAATGCCCATACTGTGGCGGCGGGGATCCGCGTGCCGGTCGCGATTGGTGACTTCCTGATATTGCGGGCGGTCCGCGATTCGGAGGGCTTTGCCATCGCCGTCGAGGATGAAGCCATCATCGCGGCGCAACAACGGATCGGTCAGGAGGACGGGCTGCTGCTCTGTCCGGAGGGCGCCGCAACCGCCGCGGCCTATCTGAAAGCGCTGGAGGATGGCCTGATCAGCAAGACCGACCGGGCGGTGCTATTCAACTGTGGGAATGGGCTCAAATATCCCATGCCCGCCGCAGATGCCACTCTGGATCGCCATCAACCAATCGACTGGGGCGCCATTGCCAGCGCCTGAGCGGCTGGCTAAGGCTCTTCCCATGAAATGGCTTGTCATGATCGCTGTGTTGCTGCTCACTTTGGGCGGATTCGCCTCGTGGTTCTTCTCGCAGCCCGGACCGAAACAGCTCGATATGGTCAATAATGTCATCCCGGGCGACAGCAATGCCAAGCTGCTGGTGCAGGACAAGGTTTACGACACGGAGCTGGGGCTGGGGCTTAATATCTGGTCTCCAGATAGCGCTGCGACCGAACCCCTGCCAGTGATCGTCTTCATCTATGGCGGCGGGTGGCGCGACGGAGGCAAGGACCAATATGCTTTCACCGGCCGGGCGCTGGCCAATCGTGGCTATATCGTCGTGCTGCCCGATTATCGCCTCTTCCCGAAAACGCGTTTCCCCGGTTTTCTTGAGGACAGCGCCAAGGCATTAGCCTGGGTCGATGACAATATCAGTCAATATGGCGGTGATGCCAACCGCATATTCCTGTCTGGTCAATCAGCAGGTGCCTATAATGTCATGATGCTGGCGCTCGACCCGCAGTGGCTGGGCCGCGAGGGCAAGTCACCGGACCTGATCCGCGGCGTGGCGGCGCTGGCCGGACCCTATGATTTCTATCCATTTGACTCCGAAACGACAAAGCAAAGCTTTGGCGATTATCCCGCACCGGAAATGACCCAGCCAGTCAATTTCATCCGGTCCGATGCGCCGCCGCTTTGGCTTTCGAGCGGCACCGATGACACCCAGGTCAAGCCTCGCAACAGCAAGACCTTGCGTGATAAAATCCAAGAAGCGGGTGGCCAAGCCGAATATGTCGAATATGCCGGCATCGACCATCTCGAGATCATGATGGCGGTGGCGAAGCCGTTTCGGTACAAGGCCCCGGTACTGGATGACATGGTCACCTTTTTCGAGCGCCACAAGTGAGTGCATAATTCGAAAGACGCAACCTTGTCTTTGCAGCGCAAAACGGTTGAGATACCGGCACTTCTTGGTTATGCCGATCCGCAGAACAAGGGAATCCAATAGACATGGCTACTTTCACGCTCCCCAAGAACAGCAAGATCCGCAAAACGGGTGAGTTGCATCAAGCGCTGACCGGCGGGAAGAAGCGGCCGTTTAAAGTCTACCGCTATGACCCCGATAAGGGCGAGAATCCACATTACGATACTTTCGAAGTGGATACGGATGAATGTGGGCCAATGGTGCTCGACGCCTTGATCAAAATGAAATCGGAGCAGGATGCGACGCTGACCTTCCGCCGGTCCTGCCGTGAAGGCATTTGCGGGTCCTGCGCGATGAATATCAACGGCAAGAACGGCCTCGCCTGCACCACTGCGATCGAAGATTGCGGCAACAAAGTTACCATAACGCCGCTGCCGCACATGGAGGTGATCAAGGATCTGGTCCCCGATTTTACCCATTTTTACGCCCAATATGCGTCGATTCAGCCCTGGTTGAAAACGGTTACGCCAACGCCATCCGGCAAGGAGCGACTGCAATCGCCGGAAGATCGCGGCAAACTCGACGGACTCTATGAGTGCATCTTGTGCGCCTGCTGTCAGACCAGCTGCCCGAGCTATTGGTGGAACAGCGACAAGTTCCTTGGCCCCGCGATCCTGTTGCAGGCTTATCGCTGGCTCGCAGACAGCCGCGACGAAATGACAGGAGAACGGCTTGATGAGCTGGAAGATCCGTTCCGGCTATATCGCTGCCACACGATCATGAACTGCGCCAACGCCTGTCCCAAGGGCCTGTCCCCGGCCAAGGCGATCGCCGAGATCAAGAAGATGACCGCATCCCGCGAAATCTGAAGACCGGCAAGCACTGATGGCCGAGTCCGAGCGCAATTTTGTCATAAGCGATCCCGACCCGGACTATCCCGGCTGGAACAGCTGGAAGTTGACTGATCCCGATTGTTATAACAGCTTCCTCGGCAGGATGATTGTCCGCCGTGGTGGTGACGGACTCGGCGACAATATCGCCCGGGTCCGCATGTTTCCTGAACGCAAGCACCGTAATCTCGGCGATGTTGTCCATGGCGGCACGATGATGGGCTTTATCGACTGTTCGCTGTTCGCTGCGATGCGAGTGCTGGAGCTGGGGCCGTCGGGCTTTGCTGTGACGATGGAACTGCAGACCCATTTCATCGGCGGCGCCCGCCTCGACGAACTGCTGGAGGCACAGGTCGAAATTGCTCGCGAAACCGGTCGCTTTCTGTTCATGCGGGGGCTGGTGGTGCAGGGCGATGCGGGACAGGACAATATGGCCTCGTTCACCGCGATCGTGAAAAAGGCCCCGAACCAGAAAACCGATCTGCAATGAGCGCATTCTATCAGCGCTATCAGGCGCTGATTGCGCAGGGTGAGCTAAAGCCCGATGCCGATCAGGAGGCTTGCGCCAAAAGCCTCGCTCGTCTGCAGAAAGAACTGGAAGCGGTGCCGCCGCGTGGCAGCCTCTTGTGGCGCACATTCGGCAAAAAACCGGCACCGCCAAAAGGCATTTATATGTGGGGCGGGGTCGGGCGCGGCAAGTCGATGCTGATGGACCTATTTTACAAGAATCTGATGATCAAGCGGAAGAAACGGGCCCATTTCCACGAATTCATGCTGGATGTACACGCCCGGATTCGGGAGGAACGCAAGAAGGAACTGGGCGATCCGATCATGCCGGTCGCCACGGCTCTGGCCAGCGAAGCCCGGTGTCTCGCTTTTGATGAAATGGTGGTAAACAATAGCGCCGATGCGATGATCATGTCGCGGTTGTTCACCGCCTTGGTCGAGGCAGGGGTGACAATCGTTACCACTTCCAACCGGCCGCCCGATGATCTGTACAAGGATGGCCTCAACCGCGAGCATTTTTTGCCGTTCATCGAACTGCTCAAGATCAGGCTGGAAGTGATGTCGTTGAACGGGCCAACCGATTATCGGCGCGAGCGTCTGGGTGATGTCGGTCTGTGGCACGTGCCCAATGGCGATGCCGCAACCGATGCACTGCGCGAAGCATTTTTCCGCCTGACCGACTATTCGCCTGATGACGCCGCGCATGTTCCCAGCGAAGAATTGGCCGTTCCGGGCGGGCGGACATTGCATGTCCCGAAATCACTGAAGGGTGTGGCGGTATTCTCGTTCAAGCGCCTCTGTGCCGAGGCCCGCGGCGCACAGGATTATCTGGCGATTGCGCGGCATTATCACAGTGTGATAATTGTCGGCATTCCGGTGCTCTCAAAGGAGAATCGCAACGAGGCGGCGCGCTTTGTAACGCTGATTGACACGCTCTACGAATATAAGGTGAAGCTCTTGGCGGCTGCTGATGCGCAGCCAGATGCGCTTTATCCCGAAGGCGATGGATCTTTCGAGTTCGAACGCACGGCGTCCCGGCTGATCGAGATGCAGTCGGAGGAATATCTGGCGCTCGGCCATGGCCAGGGAGACCTGCCCACCAGTTGAGGCGCTTACCCGGGAAGTTTAAACAAAGCCAACCGCGCTCCGCAATGAGTTATATCAAACTCAAACTGTCCAGATCCAGCGCCATTTGCGCCGGGCGTTCGGCCATGGCGGCGAACATCCGGTCGCCGCGTTCGGTCTGCTCAACATGTAGCGAGGCATTGATTGCCATGATGAAGCCGGAAAAGGCGTGGCGCCTATATTCCTGCCAAAAAATGTCGAAATCTGGCGCGTTTGAACGAGCCGCGAGATAATCTTCAACGAGCCGCTTCTCGTGCTGATACCGGGCCGCGGGATCAGCGAAACTGGTGCCGATCATATAGGCGACATCGTTTGCCGGATTGCCGAGCGAGCAGGTCTGCCAGTCGACCAGCGCCGCGACCCGGCCATCGGCATGGAAAAGGATATTGTCGAGCCGCATGTCGCCATGGGTGATCGTGAGTGCGGGCGGTTCGTGCGCGACATAACGGGACAACCGGTCGATCAGCTGTTGGCCGAGATCCAGAATGTCCGATGACAAAAGTTCGTGGAACCGTTCGCGGAAAAGCGGATAGCCATTGGGCAGGGTGTTTTGCAGAAAGGCGCTATTGCCCGCTCCATGGTGGAGCCAGTTGTAACCGTCTAAACCGTCGGTTGGCTGGATATTGTGGAGCTTGGCGGCGGCGGCCAGCGTGGTTTCTACCTGCACCAGCGTCGCTCCGGCCAGTTGATCACCCTGTGTGGCGGGCGACATATCTTCGAGCAACAGGACAAATTCCTGCTCATTTTCGGCAATATCTGCATGATAGGATGTGGGGCATAGAGCATCCGAGGATGCCGCCAGGTCCCGATACCAGCCGACCTCCATATCATAGAGATGGAAGATCGCCGCTGCCCCCCGGCTAACCGGATCGGCGCTCGGGCATTTGGCGATGAATGTGGCCGGACCTTGGGCATCTGCCCAGTCGCAGGTGAAGCGATAGCTGTCGCAAACCTGGCCAGTGCCGACCGGTTCGTGGCGGAGGGACCGGAGTGATCCGGAAGGTGCGTCAAAAACGTGCTCAATGAACGCGGACTCGAACTCTTCGGGGCGGACTGGGAAGCGGCTACTCATGCTGCCGGGTCCAAGATGCCGGTCAGGCCGCTGGTTGCGTGCGGGCCGATAAACAGTTGCTCGACCACGCCGATGCCTTGATGCTCTTGGCCATCGACGGTCAGCACGGCATCGCTGAGCGCCTGAATATGGATGGTGGTCATGTCGATTGCCGGTGCCGGGTCGAGAGTGATGACGTCGTACCCGATCTCCAGATCGCCATGGTCCATGCCGTGGCCCCAGACCGGATGGAGATAGCCGAGGCCGGACATATAGAAAGTCCGCGCCTTGTCGCCGGTGCGCGGGGTGATGGAGAGGGTTCCATCAGCGGTTTCGAGCCCCACTTGCTTGATGCGGCGGGAGCCCGAATGATAGGTGAGGTCGATGGTGTTCGGTTCGAACTCTTCTGCCGCTCCGGAAATGGCATCAACTACGCCGCGCCGGTTCCACGGCAGGCCTTCGCCGTCGTCATTGCTGTGGAAAAAGCAGGCGTGCTGGTCGAAATTGAGCGGGGTCCAGAGCCACCAGAATTGCGGAAAGGCGCCAGCGGGTGGTGGCTGTGATTCTGCTGCACCGATCTGGCGGATGCCCCAGCTGCGGTCGCGGGTGCCCCGGCAATTGCCGATATCGATGTCCTGACCTTCGACGGTGATGGTCCCCGACCAGTCGCCGTTCTGGGTCATTCTGGTATAGTCCATCATCAGACGCGGGCCGTCGCGGCGAATGAAACGGGGCTCCTCGATCGGCCGGTGGCGGGCGGTGAAGTGGATGTTGGCGGTGATCGGGCTGTCGTTGCCGGCGACCGTCAGGCGCAGTTTCTCTAGCGGTTCGACGATGGTGACGGTGATCGGTCCGACGGTCAGGTCGAGCCGTTCGCTGCCCATTCTTTTCGAGGCGCGGAGATTATGCTGCTTGCCGTCTATCGAGACGCAGAAGGCGGCGTCCATGATGTCTAGTTGCGGGTAGATGCCGAGCGCGGCGGCGAAGAAGATGTGGCCGTCTGCCGAATAGCCGTTGAAGAAGTAGCGGTCGTAGAAATTGCGGTTGCCGCCGGACAGCGCCATTGGTTCCGGCGTCTGGTGCAGCGGATAATCGTCGCCTTTTGTCAGCATGTTGCATCCTCTTTTTCTTTGCATCATGGCATTTCAATTTCACTTTGCAACGCAAAAGATTGGAAGAATTGGAAGCATGTTTTGGCTTTGGGCGTCATAGCCGCGGAGGCTGCTATCCAAACCGATCTATGGGGTGACTCTCGCTATTGGGTTAGGCCCCTGCCTGCGCAGGGGTGACGGCGATTTGGCGAAATCCACTCGCTATTAATGCTACTGCGAGCCACTTGCAAAGATAGCGGTCAAAATGGTGCGATCTGCGGTTGAATTTGTCATTTTAGGGGCCTAATCCGGCCACTAATATCCATTTCGACTCTATTTCAGGAGAATTTCTTACATGGCCCGTAACAAGATTGCGCTGATTGGCGCAGGCATGATCGGCGGCACGCTCGCCCACCTCGCAGCTTCCAAGGAAATGGGCGATGTCGTCCTGTTTGACATTGCCGAGGGCATGCCAGCGGGCAAGGCACTGGATCTCAGCCAGGCCGCTCCGGTTGACGGGTTTGACTCCAAGCTCAAGGGCACCAGCGACTATGCCGATATCGCCGGCGCCGACGTGATCATCGTGACCGCAGGCGTGCCGCGCAAGCCCGGCATGAGCCGTGACGATCTGCTCGGTATCAATCTGAAGGTGATGAAGGCCGTTGGCGAGGGCATCAAGACCCACGCGCCGGATGCCTTTGTCATCTGCATCACCAACCCGCTCGATGCGATGGTCTGGGCGCTGCGCGAATTTTCCGGACTGCCGCACAATATGGTGGTCGGCATGGCCGGCGTGCTCGACAGCGCCCGCTTCCGGCATTTCCTCGCCGAGGAATTCAACGTGTCGGTCGAGGATGTCACCGCATTTGTTCTAGGTGGCCACGGCGACACGATGGTGCCGGTTGCAGCTTATTCGACAGTGGCCGGTATCCCGATCCCCGATCTGATCAAGATGGGCTGGACGACGCAGGACAAGATCGATGCGATCATCAAGCGGACCCGCGGCGGCGGCGGCGAGATCGTCCAGCTGCTCGGCAATGGCTCGGCTTATTATGCCCCCGCGACCAGCGCGATCATGATGGCGGAAAGCTTCCTCAAGGACAAACGCCGCGTACTGCCGGCAGCCGCCCATCTCACCGGCCAATATGGCGTCGACAATCTCTATGTTGGCGTGCCGTGCATCATCGGCAAGGACGGCGTCGAGAAGATCATCGAAATCGAACTGAGCGAGGAGGCCCAGGGCAATTTCGATGTATCGGTCGATGCGGTGAAGGAGTTGCTCGAGGCTTGCAAGGGGCTGGATGAGAGTTTGGCTTAAAGTATGACAACTGCTCTCGATCAAGCGGAAAAATATCTGAAGGGAGAGTCTATGTTAGACTCTCCCGGCGCGGTTCTATATTCTTCGGCAACTACTCTGGAAAAAGGGCCGATATACCTCCTCGGACTAAATCCAGGTGGAAACGAAAGTAGCACTCTTCAAGATTCCATCGATGCATCGCGCGCAGGTCACAATGCATATTTGGATGAGCAATGGAGTCCGGGTGGCCATCTTCAGCCAAAGGGACAGGCAACTCTTCAGCGGCGTGTGCAAAAGCTTTGCCAATCAATGGGGTTTAACACACGAGATGTTCCAGCATCTAATCTTGTTTTTACTCGCTCGACTAGGCTGCAGATGCATTTAGATTACGATCTAGCCTTACGCCTTTGTATGCCAGTTCATGAGATATTTCTGCGATCAATACAGCCACGATTTGTAATGACCTTCGGTTCGCTAGTGAATTTCAGTTCCTCATTTCGGTTAGAAAATCTGGAGACCAAACTGGCTGAACACGGCAACTGGAAAGCCAATCGAGGTAACATAGACTTCGATGGCAGAAAAATTTCCTTCGGCAATGTTCCACATATGTCGCTTTGGGCGAGCGACAAGCGGCAAGATGTCGTGAATTGGGCGATTGCAGGCCTCGAGAAAACCAACAGACTATGATTCCCACGATAAACTAGGAAATAGAATGAGCATTTTAATCGACAAAAACACCAAGGTCATCACTCAGGGCATGACCGGTAACACCGGCACGTTCCACACCGAGCAGGCTTTGGCTTATGGCACGCAGATGGTTGCGGGCGTTACGCCGGGCAAGGGCGGCACGACCCATATTGGTCTGCCAAACTACAACACCGTGGCGGAAGCCAAGGATGCGACCGGCGCGACTGCCAGTGTCGTTTATGTTCCACCGCCATTTGCAGCGGATTCGATCCTCGAGGCGATTGACGCTGAGATCGAGCTGATCGTTGCGATTACCGAGGGTGTTCCGGTGCTCGACATGGTTCGCGTCAAGCGGGCGCTGCAGGGCAGCAAGTCGCGGCTGATCGGTCCGAACTGCCCCGGCGTGCTGACTCCCGGCGAGTGCAAGATCGGCATCATGCCCGGCAGCATCTTCATGAAGGGTTCGGTTGGCGTTGTTTCCCGTTCCGGTACGCTGACCTATGAAGCGGTGCACCAGACGACGGCGGTTGGCCTTGGCCAGACCACGGCGGTCGGCATTGGCGGTGACCCGGTCAACGGCACCAACTTTATCGACGTGCTCGAGCTGTTCCTGGCCGACGACGAAACCAAGTCGATTATCATGATCGGCGAAATCGGCGGCAGCGCGGAAGAAGAAGCGGCGCAGTTCATTGCCGACGAAGCGAAGAAGGGCCGTTCGAAGCCGATGGTCGGCTTTATCGCCGGTCTGACGGCGCCTCCGGGACGGCGCATGGGCCATGCCGGCGCGATTGTGTCCGGTGGCCAGGGCGGCGCGGAAGACAAGATCGCGGCGATGGAAGCGGCCGGTATCCGGGTGTCGCCTTCGCCAAGCGAGCTGGGCACGACGCTGGATGCGATGCTGAAGGAGATGGTTTGAGTTTTGTTGAGAAGTGATTGTGTCCCCGCGAAGGCGGGGACCCATCTCGAGAGGGTCCCTGTAGACGCAATGGTTGGAGATGGGCCCCTGCCTTCGCAGGGGCACACCAAGAGTACGCAGGTACACAGGTGACGAGAGGCGACAATGAACAAACCCGGCTTTGTCTATATTCATGGCAAACCGGAAACATGGAGCGATTTATACCGGATCAACCAGCAACTTGGTCAATCGAGCCTATCAGCATCGAAACGGACTGGTCGAGGGTTTTACCAAGGAACAGGGTTGCAAGCTTCTGGTTTGGTTCCAAACCTATGACGATCTTGACGAGGCGCGATTGAAGGAATTGCAGATCAAGAAGTGGAAGCGGGAGTGGAAGGTCAAGCGGATCGAAGACGACAATCCCGATTGGCGGGATTTGTGGTTCGAGATTGTGAAGTGAATTGGCTGCTGGCTCTTGGTGCCCCTGCGAAGGCAGGGGTCCATCGCGGACAAGGCAGGCAAAACAGAATGGTGGAGTTTCCGCTCTGCGGAGCCTGACCGGAGCAACAGACGAGCGTGCCCGGACGATGGATTTGGAGATGGGCCCCTGCCTTCGCAGGGGCACCGGGACGCGCAAGGGCACAGTGGAGTGCAACATATTATGGGTTTTGAAAATCAGGAATTTATCGGCTCGGAGCAAGAGCAGGGGCCGAGCTGGCAGCGCAAGCACTGGCCGGTTGACGAAGCCGATGAGCTGAACAGCGCGCTCGATCCGACGCAGATGGGGATCGAGATCAAGCAAGCCGCGGCCAAGGCCGGAACGACGATGTCGGTTAGCGATGTGGCGGAAGCGGCGGAGAAGTCGATCCGGGCGATGATGCTGATCCGCACCTACCGGGTGCGCGGGCATCTTGGCGCGAATCTCGATCCGCTGGGCATTTCCAAGCTGGAGGAACCGGCCGACCTGACTCCCGAATTTCATGGTTTCACCGCCGCGGAACTGGACAAGCCGGTCTATCTGGGCGGCGTGCTCGGTTTCCAGACCGCCTCGATCCGCGAGATCGAAGCGGTGCTGCGGGCCAATTATTGCGGCTCGGTCGGCCTCGAATATATGCATATCGCCGATACCGTCGAACGGCGCTTTTTGCAGGACCGGATGGAGGGCAAGGATGCCGCCATCCAGTTCACGCCGGAAGGCAAGAAGGCGATCCTGAACAAGGTGATCGAGGGCGAGGAATATGAGAATTTCCTCGGCAAGAAATATGTCGGGACCAAGCGCTTCGGCCTCGACGGCGGCGAATCGATGCTGCCGGCGCTGGAAAATATCATTAAATATGGCGGCCAGTCCGGCGTCCGCGATATTGTCTATGGCATGGCCCATCGCGGGCGGCTGAACATTCTCGCCAATGTGATGGCCAAGCCCTACAAGGTGATCTTTCACGAATTTCACGGCGGCTCCGCCAATCCCGATGATGTCGGCGGCTCCGGCGATGTGAAATATCATCTTGGTACGTCCACCGACCGCGAATTTGACGGCATCAATGTCCATATGAGCCTGGTGCCCAATCCGTCGCATCTGGAGGCGGTCGACCCGGTCGTGCTCGGCAAGGTTCGCGCCCAGCAAGTGGCGCGCGACGATCTGGAAAAGCATGATCAGGTGCTGCCTGTATTGATCCACGGCGACGCCGCCTTTGCCGGCCAGGGCATTGTCTGGGAATGCCTCGGCTTCTCCGGCATCCGCGGTTACAATACCGGCGGCTGTATCCATTTTGTGATCAACAACCAGATCGGCTTTACCACCAGCCCGCAATTTGCGCGCTCGTCGCCCTATCCGTCCGACGTCGCCAAGGGCGTGCAGGCACCGATCTTCCACGTCAACGGCGATGACCCGGAGGCGGTGACCTTCACCTGCAAGATCGCGATGGAATTCCGTCAGCGCTTTGGCCGCGATATCGTCATCGACATGTGGTGCTATCGCCGCTTCGGTCACAATGAAGGCGACGAGCCAAGCTTCACCCAGCCGATCATGTATGCCGCGATCAAGAAACATCCCAAGGTCAGCAAGCTGTATGAAAAGCGGCTGGTCGAGGAAGGCGTGATCGATGACAAATGGGGCGATGCGACCCGCGCTGCCTTTTCCGAGCATCTGGAAACCGAATTTCAGGCGGCGGCGGATTACAAGGCCGACAAGGCCGACTGGTTTGGCGGTCGCTGGCAGGGGCTGCATATACCCGCCGATCCGGAGAGCGCGCGGCGCAATGTTGAAACCGCGATCGATGCGAAATTATTCGACAGTCTGGGACGGACTCTGACGACGGTTCCGGAAAGTCTCAAGATTCACAAGACATTGGGCCGGGTGCTGGAAGCCAAGGCGCAAATGTTCAAGAGTGGCGAGAATTTCGACTGGGCAACCGGCGAGGCGCTCGCCTACGGATCCTTGGTTTCCGAGGGCTATAATGTGCGCCTGTCGGGACAGGACAGCGGGCGCGGCACCTTTTCCCAGCGCCATGCGGTCTGGGTCGATCAGGAAACCGAAGACAAATATGTGCCGTTGAGCACCGTCCGCCATGGCCGGTTTGAAGTGCTCGACAGCCCCTTGAGCGAATATGGCGTGCTCGGTTTCGAATATGGCTATGCCGGGGCCGATCCGAAAACGCTGGTGCTCTGGGAAGCGCAATTTGGCGATTTTGCCAATGGCGCGCAGATCATGATCGACCAGTTTGTTGCCTCCGGAGAAGCCAAATGGCTGCGGGCCAATGGTCTGGTGATGCTGTTGCCGCATGGTTATGAAGGCCAGGGCCCGGAACATAGTTCGGCGCGGCTGGAACGGTTCCTGCAACTGTGCGCGCAGGACAATATCCAAGTGGCGAACATCACCACCCCGGCCAATTATTTTCATATCTTGCGCCGCCAGATGCTGCGAAGCTTCCGCAAACCGCTGATCATCATGACGCCGAAGTCGTTGTTGCGGCACAAGATGGCGGTGTCGAAAGCGGAAGATTTTCAGGGCGACCAGCATTTCATGCGGATATTGTCCGATACCAATCCGCCGGCCGACAAGGATGTAAAGCGGGTTGTGCTCTGTTCGGGCAAGGTCGCCTATGATCTGATCGAAGCGCGGGACGAGGCGGGCGACAAGAATGTCGCGATCATCCGGATTGAGCAGCTCTATCCGTTCCCCGGCGAACCTTTGGCGGTGCGTCTGAAGCGGATGAAAAATCTCGAGACCGTGGTCTGGGCGCAGGAAGAACCGAAGAATCAGGGCAGCTGGCATTTTGTCCGCTCCTATCTGGAAGATTGTCTGGAGCAAGCAGGCGTCGGACCGGTCGATCCGGTTTATGCCGGACGCGCGGCTTCGGCGTCGCCGGCGACGGGTCTGGCGTCGCGGCACAAGGCGCAGCAGGCGGCGTTGATCGCCGAGGCGTTGGGGCATGAAGAGTGAGGTTAAAGGCGTTTTGCTCCGCACTTGATGCGGAGCCCGGCGGGACAGAAAGTGACATACGAACCAGGTTCCGCATCAAGTGCGGAACACGGAAGTGGATAGGATAGAACATGGCAATAGAAGTAACAGTCCCGGTACTGGGCGAATCGATCACCGAAGCGACTCTGGGCGAATGGCTCAAGCAGCCCGGCGATGCCGTCGCCGCCGATGAACCGATTGCCAGTCTGGAAACCGACAAGGTGGCGCTGGAAGTGCCGGCGCCGGAAGCTGGCATTATGGGCGAGCACAAGGTCGCGGTCGGCGATACGGTCGAAGTTGGTGCGGTGATCGCGACGATCGAAGCGGGCGGGCCTGGCGCGGCTGGTGCAGCTGCACCGGCGAAGGATGCGGAGACGCCGGTCGACGCGCCGGAGAAAGCCCCCGCCGTCACCGCCGCAAAAGCGGGCGGCAAGCAGGACGAGGTTGCCGCCAGCATCACCCTGTCGCCATCGGTACGCCGGCTGGTGCTGGAACATGGCGTCGACCCGAGCCAGATCAGCGGGACCGGCAAGGACGGCCGGCTGACCAAGGCGGATGTCGAGGATTATGTGAAATCCGGCGCGCAGAAGGCGCCGGCTGCCGAGCAGGCCGCGACAAGCAGTGCGTCAACGGCGCCTGCGTCGCCGTCGGGCAACCGCAACGAAGAGCGGGTGCGGATGACCCGTTTGCGCCAGACCGTGGCGCGGCGGCTGAAAGAGGCGCAGGACACCGCGGCTTTGCTGACGACGTTCAACGATGTCGACATGAGTGCGGTGATCGAGACGCGCGGCAAATATAAGGATCTGTTTGCCAAGAAACATGGCGTGAAGCTGGGCTTCATGGGCTTTTTCGTCAAGGCGGCCTGCATGGCGCTGAAGGACGTGCCGTCGGTCAACGCGCAGATTGATGGCGAGGAAATCGTCTATCACGACTATGCCGATATCTCGGTCGCGGTGAGCGCACCGACCGGGCTGGTCGTGCCGGTGATCCGCAATGCCGAGATGATGAGCTTTGCCGATGTCGAGAACACGATCGGCGATTTCGGCAAGCGGGCCAAGGACGGCACGCTGACCATGGCCGACATGAAGGGCGGTACCTTCACCATTTCCAACGGCGGCGTGTTCGGCTCGCTGATGTCGACGCCGATCATCAACCCGCCGCAGTCGGCGGTGCTCGGGTTGCACCGGATCGAGGACCGCGCCGTGGTCGTCGATGGCGAAGTGGTGGTCCGGCCGATGATGTATATGGCGCTGAGCTATGACCACCGGCTGATCGACGGCCGGGAAGCGGTGACCTTCCTGGTGCGGATCAAGGAAGCGATCGAGGATCCGGCGCGGCTTTTGATCGATTTGTGATCGACGGAAAAAGGAATGAAATACATGCAAATTAGAATGATAGCGCTTGGCTGCTCGGCCATGGCCCTGATGGGATGTGATGCTGCTGTCGGCGAGCTTGACAACCAGTTGCGCGATGGTTTTGTCGCTCAATGCCAGCAGGTTTCCGAGAATATAGGCGTCTCATCCGAACGGGTCTCGCGAGTCTGCGAATGCAGTGCGGACAAGTTTATGGCGGGCGATCTGAGCGAACGTAGCCAGATGGATCGCGCGAAGGTTGAAGAAATCCTCAACACCTGCATGCTGGAAACAGGAACCAATCCGGACGAAGCGACAGCGGAGACACCCAATGGCTGAACAGAATTTTGACTATGATCTTCTGATAATCGGCTCCGGCCCCGGCGGCTATGTCGCTGCAATCCGGGCGGCGCAGCTGGGGCTGAAGACCGGCTGCATCGAGAGCCGCGAGACGCTGGGCGGCACCTGTCTCAATGTCGGTTGTATTCCGTCCAAGGCGATGCTGCATGCATCGGAATTATATCATGAGGCGCATTCGGGGGCGCTCGAGAAATTCGGTATCAAGCTCAGTGGCGCCAAGCTCGACCTGAAGCAGATGCTGGCCGAGAAAGATAAGGCGGTCGAGGAGCTGACCGGCGGCATCGCTTTCCTGTTCAAGAAGAACAAGGTCGACTGGATCAAGGGCCGCGGCGCGTTTGAAGATGCGCATACGGTGAAGGTCGGCGACAAGAGCTATACGGCGAAGAATATCCTGATCGCCACCGGATCGTCGGTTATGCCGCTGCCCGGTGTCGAGGTCGACAATGACAAGCATGTCGTGGTCGATTCGACCGGCGCGCTGGAGCTGCCGAAGGTGCCGGGCCATATGGTGGTGATCGGTGGCGGCGTGATCGGGCTGGAACTGGGTTCGGTCTGGCTGCGGCTGGGCGCGAAGGTGACGGTCGTGGAATATCTCGACCAGATTCTCCCCGGCATGGACGGCGATATCCGCAAGGATGCCAACCGGATGTTCAAGAAGCAGGGCTTTGATATCAGGACCGGGACCAAGGTCACCGGCTGCAGCGTCAAGGGCAAGAAAGCGACGCTGACCATGGAGCCGGCCAAGGGCGGCGACAGCGAGACGATGGAGGCGGATGTCGTGCTGGTGGCGATTGGCCGCAAGCCCAATATCGACGGTCTCGATCTCGACAAGTCTGGTGTGGAAACCAATGATCGCGGCCAGATCGAGGTTGGTCATGACTTCCAGACCGACGTAGCGGGCGTCTATGCCATTGGCGATGTCACGCCCGGGCCAATGCTGGCGCACAAGGCCGAGGATGAAGGCATTGCCGCGGCCGAATTTATCGCTGGCCAGCAGGGCATCATCAACCATGACCTGATCCCCGGTGTGGTCTATACCTATCCGGAAATTGCCAACATTGGCCTGACCGAGGAAGAGGTGAAGGAGAGCGGCGTCGAATATAAGGTCGGCAAGTTCGTGTTTGCCGCCAACAGCCGGGCCAAGACCAATCGCGACACCGAGGGCTATGTGAAGATTATCGCAGACGCCAAAACCGACCGGGTGCTCGGCGCGCATATCATCTCTTCGCTGGCCGGCACCTTGATTGCCCAGGTCACTCAGGCGATGGAATTCGGCGCGACCTCGGAGGATATTGCCTATACCTGTCACGCCCATCCGACCCATTCGGAAGCGATCAAGGAAGCGGCGATGGCGGTGCAGGGCAAGCCGATCCATATGTAGGCGGTGCCCCGGCGCAGGCCGGGGTCCATCTCCGGGTCTCCTCTCGAAGGGCAATGGATATTTACTGCGGGACCTGACGTCGATAACCAGCTAGAATTCCCAGCGGCATGATCAGGAGATGGACCCCGGCCTGCGCCGGGGAACAGTCGGAGCAAGCGTCATGAAACATCACAAACTCATGCGCTGGCATGTCTGGCTCGGCTGGCTGATCGGGGTGCCTATCATCATCTGGACAGCCAGCGGCCTGCTGATGGTGGTGCAGCCGATTGAAACCGTGCGCGGCAATCATTTGCGCAGCGAGACACCGCCGCTGGATGCGATCCAGCCGGTCGCGCCCTTGCTCGAAGGACGGCAGGCAAAGAGCCTGACCTTGCAGCAGAACAACGCCGGCCCCTATTGGGTGATCGTTTATGCGGATGGGGGCAAGCGGCGAGCCGATGCGCTGACCGGCGCTTTGCTGCCTCCGGTGTCTGGCGCCGAAGCCAATATGCTGGCGAGGGCGGCCCGGTCCGACCCGGCGGCGATCCGGTCCGTGACCTTATTCACCGGCAGTAATGCGCCGATCGACCAGCGCAGCGGACGGCCTTCGTGGCAGGTGATTTTTGACGATGATGCGCGTTTCTATATCGATGCGGATAGCGGCGAGTTGCTGTCCGTGCGGACCAAATTCTGGCGCGCCTTCGATTTCATGTGGGGCCTGCATATCATGGACCTGCAGACCCGCGAGGATACAAGCCATCCGATCCTGATCGGCTCGGCGGCGCTTGCTTTGTTGGGATCGATTCTCGGCTTTGTCATGCTGTTCACCAGACGCCGACGCAAGCAGCGGAACCCGTCATGAATTCGGCCTTATTATATAGCGCGCTCAGCTGGCTTGATCTGTTCGGGATCGCGGTCTTTGCCATCTCCGGCGCATTGGTTGCGGCGCGCAACCGGCAAACGCTGGTGACCTTTGCCTTTTTTGCGCTGGTGACCGGCGTCGGCGGCGGCACGGTGCGCGACCTGTTGATTGGCGCACCGGTTTTCTGGGTACAAGACGCACGGGTGCCTTTGCTGTGTCTGGGCATCGCGCTGCTGGTCTGGGTCACACCGGTTAAATTCTGGCGACCGGCGGCAGTCGACTGGTTCGACGCCATCGGCCTAGCGGCCTATTCGGTGTTCGGCGCTGCCAAGGCGATGCAGCTGGGAATCGATCCGCTGCCGGCTGCGATCATGGGTGTCATCACGGCCAGCGTTGGCGGGGTTATCCGCGATCTGATTTCGGGCGAACCCTCGATCATCGTCCGGCCGGAACTGTATGTGACCGCCGGTGCGCTCTCTGCCTTTCTTTTCGTGTTGCTCGCACAGACCGGTATCCCCGGATTCATCGCTGCGCTGATCGCTTTTTTCGCCGGGTTTGTGTTGCGCGCGATGGCGATCGTCAAGGGCCTGTCGCTGCCGGCCTATCGCGGAGCCGAAGAGGCAGAATAGGCCAGCAACCGGTCGATCCAGTCGGCCGATGCCCTTGCCTTCCGATGCACTGCGGCCCCGCACTCAAGGCATAAGGCCTGCACGTCTTCACGCGTCAGCAGGCCCTGCGCGGTTGCCAGGGCCTGACCGAAAATCGCCTTTTGCCGCTGAGCGGCCCAGCCGATGACGCCGTTAACCGGAGCGCTTTCCTGTCGGACGAAGGGTATGCCACCGAATGGAAGCCAGGAGAGCCGGGATTCCGGATCGAGATATTGCGCATGGTAATCGCCTTCCGCGAGACCGGCGCGTTTGGCGGCCTCGGCGAGCGCATCTTTCATACCGCCAAAGCCATCGACCAATCCTAGCTGCCGGGCGGTGCCGCCGTCCCAGACGCGCCCTTGCCCGATCGTATCGACCTGCGCCGGTGTTTTGCCGCGCGCTGTCGCCACCAAGTTGACGAAGTCTCCATAGCTGTTTTCGACCCCGGACTGCAGAATGACGTTGAGATCGTCGCTAAAGCCGCCAACGAAATTGGGCTCGCCGGACAAGGGCGTGGTCTGAACGCCGTCGGCGGTTACGCCCCATTTGGCCAGTGCTTTTTCAAAGCTCGGCAGAACCGCGAACACGCCGATCGATCCGGTGATCGTATCGGGTTCGGCGAAGATATGATCGCCCGCCGTTGCAACCCAATAGCCGCCGCTTGCCGCAACATCGCCCATCGACACGACGATCGGCAACTTCTTTTTTCTCGCTTCGAGCAAGGCAAGGCGGATTTCTTCGCTGGCGAAGGCCGAGCCGCCGGGGGAATCGATGCGGACCACCAGCGCCTTGATCTCGTCTTCATCGAGCGCCTTGTAAATCTGTTCGGCGATCCGTCCGCTGGCAGCCATGCCCGGGCCGGTTTCGCCGCCCACAATCTCACCGGCAACGGTTATCACACCGATCGGAGAACCTGCCGTGTCCAGCGGATTGGCGGCAACAAAGTCATCATAATTGATGCTTTTGAAACTGTCGGGCGAGGGTGTCTCATCGGTGCCCACCTGCGCTGCAACAAAACGGTCAAAGGCGGTTTTGTCACCCAGCTTGTTGACCAACTTCTGTTCCATGGCCACTTTGGCCAAATCACCGCCAGCGGCTTTGGCAAAAGTGGCGGGATTGTCAGCAAAGGGTTGGATCACTGCAGCGGGTCGGGTCTTTTTCACTTCCGAAAGCCAGCTGTCCCAGAGCACCCCGTACAGCGCCTCGGAGGCTTCGCGCGCTGCAGGCGACTGATCGGCGCGCATATAGGGTTCGACCGCGCTCTTGTAGGTACCGACCCGGTATATATTGGCGGTAACGCCCAGCCGGTCGATCAGGCCTTTATAATAAAGCCGGTTGCCGCCGGGACCGGCGAAAACAATACCACCCATCGGGTCCAGCCATATTTCTGTGGCATGGGCGGCCAGTTGGTAGCTGTCATCGCTGTAGAAGCTGCCGAAGGCATAGATCGGCTTGCCCGCTTTCTTTGCCCGGGCCAGCGCCTCACCCACATCGGTCAGACTGGTCTGACCGCCACCGACGAAACCGCTGAGTTCGAGTACGATGGCTTTGACCCGGTCATCGCCGACCGTTGCATCGATGGCGTGGACCACATCCCGCAAGCGATATTCGCGCGGGGTGTCGCTACCGCTGCCGGCCAGAAAATCTTCGAAAGTCGGCGCTGCCGGTTCTTCCACAATCACGCCGTTCAGGTCGAGCAGCAAGGCGCCGTCCCGGATCGCGGCGCTATTCGGCTGCGAGGACAACAGGGCGTAGAGCCCGAAGAAAAACAGCAGCATGGCGATCAGCACCATGCCATCCTTTATGGCGACCAGAAATTTCCAAGCTGCCCGCACAAACTGCATATTCATCTTCCTGTTTTTGACCGGATTAACTTGTCCTATATGGGATCGGGAAGGGATATTACCAGCGGATAAGATGGGGGACGAGCAACCGGCCGACCACGGCACTGAGGATGACCGGAATCGTGAACCATAGTCCGACATAATAGATATCGTTAAACGGGCAGTGGATATTATAGGCCGCCGCGCCCAGCGCACCCGAGGCCAAGCCGATCAGCCAGCCGGCGCGTTCCGGCGACGTCGGCGCCCCTTGCCGCAGCCACAGGGTCAGGCCGGTGCCTATGGCCAGCGCCGCGATGCCGCTGACCGCCAGACATTTCAATCCCTCCATCGGGCGCAGAGCCTCAACCGGCGGCATGGCGATCGCGCTCATGATCGCTGCGGTCAGCGGGAACAGGGCGGCGGTGATCAGCGCCCAGATCCAGCCGCGGTTCAATTTTCCGACGCCCGGCCGCGCCATATTGACCACGGTAATCGCCGTCGCCGTGCCGAGCATCAGCAGCACCCCGCTGCGCAGGAAAAACATTTCGTGGGCCATGCCGATCATCAAGTTATTGCGCACGCCGAGGGTGGCCGCCACGGCGATGAGGGCAAAGAGGGTCAGACCGCCGACGATCGCCAGTCCGTTTTTTGGCTTCAATGTCCGGACCGGTTCCAGTTCCTCGACCAGTCCTTCGATCAGGCTATTTGCAGATATACTCATCTCACTCACTCTCGATTAGGGCGCTCATTTTCTTGAGACCCCGATGGATATTCACTTTGACCAAAGATTCAGACTGGCCGGTTTTTGCCGCGGCTTCGATAATGCTGAGACCTTCGATCTTGACGAGGCTGATCACCTCCGCCTGTTTTTGCGGGATCATGCCGAGCAGCCGTTCAAGACTGACTTTGGCGGTCACATCCTCGTCCTGCGGATCGGCGACCATCTCTTCATAGAGATGGTCATGCTCATGCCGGTAAATCTTGCGCAGGCTGTCGATCCAGCGGTAACGACCGATGGCGGCGAGCCAGGGCAGAAACGCTCGCGCCGGATCATAGCTTGCGCGCTTGCGATGGACCGAGATCAGAGTCTCCTGCACCAGATCATCGATCGCCGACGGGTTGATCTTGCGGGCGTAATAGCGCCGCAGCCATTTGTCGCATTCGACCAAAAGGCTGGAGTAGCAAAGTTTGTCGCCGCCCTGCGCCTTGATCATCAATTGACGGAACGTTTCTTCACTGGCGATCATCGGGTCAGCCCAACCTGTGCCCAATCAGCCGGTCCAGCGAGAACAGACCACCGCCGCGCACGATCAGCACCAGCGCCATGGCCACCCACAGGATATGGGTCTGCCACCAGACCGCCATTTCGGGGAAAACGAAGACCTGGATCACCAATGTCATGCCGAGAACGCCGAGCGCTCCGAGCCGTGTTGCCAGCCCGAGCAGCAGCAATATTGGCAGGACGTGCTCGGTATAGGTTGTGACATAGGCGCCCAGCTCGCCGTTGAGAATCGGCACCTGATTGAACGGCGCATCCGAAAACTGGAAAAAGGTCGTGTCTTTGATCGTCAGCAAGCTGCCGTCCTCAACCTTGGTGCGGGCCGAGCGCCAGAAAATGCCGGCGAGAGCGACGCGGGTGAACAGCAGGGCGATGCCCTCCGGTACGGTACCGCTAACCGCGCGTATCAGTTTCTTCGGTATCGCTTTCATTGTCTCTATCCCTCGATGCGCGCCAACGCTCCAGCCTGAATCAGCATGACAATATGCTGCATCGCGGTCGCTTCATCTCCCAGTTCGAGGGCATATTGCAAAAGGTTACCCATGGTTGCGGATTCGGATATTTTTTTGGCAATGCCATGCTCTGCCGCCGTCAGCGGATGCAATAATATCTGGGCCTGCGGGCGAGCGACCATCAGCGCGGGTGGCTGGGTTTCGCCCAGTTCGGCGAGCTCCGGCGACAAGGGACCGGAGAGTGTGATCAGGCGCAAGGCCGGATGGGGAGCCACCGGAAAAGCCAGCAGCTCGGCCTCGGCCAGGGTTGCGATATCGGCCAGGGCGAGCGGCTCAGCGTCGGCGCTGCGATAGCTGTCGAGCCAGGCCCATTCGATCTTCGCTAGGTCGATGGCGCTGGCGCCGCAGTCGCGGTCGGTCAGAAAATCGGCAAAGTCGTCAGCGATACCGTTGATGTCGCAGAGTAATATCTGATCCTGTTCGACATAATCGCGGGACAGGGCGTGAAAGACCTCGTGGCCCAGATGTGCGTGCAATTTGGGATAGGCATGTTCCAGCGCCACCAGCCGGGCGTGCGAGATCGTATTGGCGTGCGCTTTCAGGCCAACCAGCGCGCGCGTCCTGTCCTCGGCAAACATATCATCGGGGAAATGGGCCGGGCCTTTTTGCAGGCAGGCGATGAAGCGCGCCTGGCTTTCAGCGAGCGATGGCATGGCGCGGTTCCTCCGGCAGCGGGTTGCCGAGGATAGTTTCTGTCTTGGCGACTTCGGCCATCAGCACTTGATAATCGGGAATATCCGTATCCCATTCGATCAACGTCGGTATGGCGCCGGCGCGTTCGATAAAGCGGTGGTACAGGCGCCAGGTGACATCACTGACCATCGAGCCGTGATCGTCGATCAGCAGCGGTCCGCTGCCATGATCCTCGCGGGCGTGGCCAGCGAGATGGATTTCACCGACAATGGCGGGATCAATCGCGTCGATATAGGCGTCCATGTCGAGGCCGACATTGGTTGCGGTGACCTCGACGTTGTTGATGTCGAACAACAGTCTGCAACCCGCTTTTTTGCACAGGGCGTGGATGAAGTCGGTCTCGCTCAATTCATCGTCGCGGTAGCTGAGATAGCGGGACGGGTTCTCGATCAGGATCGGACGCTGGAGCCGGTCCTGGACCTTGCCGATTTCGCCGGCGAAATGGTCGAGCGCTTCGCGCGTATACGGAATGGGCAGCAGATCGGGATAGCGATCATGGGCGTTGCCGCTCCAGCTGAGATGGTCGGACACCATCGCCGGTTGGTAGCGATCGCAGAGCGCAGCAAGCTTTTCCAGATCACTGGCGTTGAGCCCGTCGGCGCTGCCCAGCGACAGGCCGACGCTGTGAAAACTCAGGGGGTAAACCCCGGCGATAGCGGTGAGCCAGCGGTGCGCCGGGCCGCCATCGCCGAAGTAATTCTGTGGATGAACCTCAACCCAGGATGGGCGTTTCGCCTGTGGAGCATCGTCCAGCACATTCTGATAATGCACTGACTTGAGACCTATGCCGCCTGATGGAGGGAGGGAGCGCGGCATGGGCAGAGCCGACGAAACGCGAGGGTCAGGAATTGCGGTCATCCCCAGAAATTAGCGCGTTCAGCTCTTTTTGGGAACCGGTTTCGCATTGCCCTTGTGTGCGGTCAGGGTACCGCCGATTTTGACGCATTCGCCCTTGTCGACCAATTTCCAGGCATTGCCCTGATAATCGACAGTCGAAGTGCCCGCGCAGCTGGTGCCCGGACCGGCGGCGCAATCATTCTTGCCGGCCAGTGCCACGCCATAGCATTTCTCCTTGGCACCGGCGGCTTGCGCAGCGGTGGGCGACAGGGACAGGGTGGCAGCTGCGGCCAGCGCGGCAGCTGCGGCGGTTGTTTTGATCAGGGCAGACATAAAATTTCCTCTCTAGAAATGGGGGGAACGGGTCCGAACCCGCCAATGCGGGCTCGAAATGACATTCGCAGGGTTCGGTGATCCGGTTACACAATCTCTCCGTAGCAATACGGATTGTCAGGGAATTGATTCGCAATGCCTTGGAAATTCAACAAAAATGACGGAAAATATTTTCCGTCCTATCCCTTGACCGCAGATGAATAACCACTACATGCAGATCGTTAGCACTCGAAAGGAGAGAGTGCTAATTCACACAGATTCTGCTCTCAACACCGGCCGCAAAAGCTGGTCCAGAGAGTTTTGGATTGGACAAGAAAGGGAAATCTATGAAATTTCGTCCATTACATGACCGTGTACTGGTGCGCCGCGTTGAAGCGGACGCAAAGACCGCTGGCGGTATCATCATTCCGGATAGTGCACAGGAAAAGCCTTCCGAAGGCAAGGTTGTCGCAGTCGGTAACGGCCTGAAAGACGACAATGGCAAAGCAACGCCACTCGACGTCAAAAAAGGCGACAAGATTCTGTTCGGCAAATGGTCCGGCACGGAAGTCACCGTCGACGGCGAAGAGCTGATCATCATGAAGGAAAGCGATATTCTCGGTATTCTCGAGAAATAAGCGCTTTTCCCATCATCATTTCAATCAACTAAGCAGAGGAAAATATCATGGCTGCTAAAGACGTAAAATTTGGTCGCGACGCTCGCGAACGCATCCTCAAGGGTGTGAACACGCTGGCTGACGCCGTTAAAGTAACCCTCGGCCCCAAAGGCCGTAACGTTGTGCTCGACAAGAGCTTTGGCGCGCCGCGCATCACCAAGGACGGTGTTTCGGTTGCCAAGGAAATCGAACTGAAAGACAAGTTCGAAAATATGGGCGCACAGATGCTTCGTGAAGTCGCATCGAAAACCAATGATGTTGCTGGCGACGGCACCACCACTGCTACCGTTCTCGCCCAGGCAATTGTCAAGGAAGGCATGAAATCCGTGTCGGCCGGCATGAACCCGATGGATCTGAAGCGCGGTATCGACCAGGCAGTCCTGGCCGTGGTTGCGGATCTCAAGAAGCGTTCGAAAGACGTCAAGGGCACCGAAGAAATTGCCCAGGTCGGCATTATCTCCGCCAATGGCGATCGCGAAGTCGGCGAGAAAATCGCTGAAGCGATGGAAAAGGTCGGCAAGGAAGGCGTGATCACGGTTGAAGAAGCCAAGGGTCTCGACTTCGAACTCGACGTTGTCGAAGGCATGCAGTTTGACCGCGGTTACCTGTCGCCTTACTTCATCACCAACCCGGACAAGATGGTTGCCGAACTCGACAATCCGTATATCCTGATCCACGAAAAGAAGCTGACCAACCTGCAGCCATTGCTCCCGATTCTGGAAGCGGTTGTGCAGGCCGGACGTCCGCTGCTGATCATTGCCGAAGATATTGAAGGCGAAGCGCTCGCGACCCTCGTGGTCAACAAGCTGCGCGGCGGCCTCAAGATCGCTGCGGTCAAGGCTCCCGGTTTCGGCGATCGTCGCAAGGCGATGCTCGAGGATATCGCGATCCTGACCAAGGGCGAAATGATCTCCGAAGACCTCGGCATCAAGCTGGAAAGCGTTACGCTGAACATGCTCGGTGAAGCCAAGAATGTCACGATCGACAAGGACAACACCACGATCGTCGACGGCGCTGGCAAGAAAGCCGACATCAAGGCGCGTGTTGAAGCGATCCGTAACCAGATCGAAAATACCACGTCCGACTATGACAAGGAAAAACTGCAGGAACGTCTGGCGAAACTCGCTGGCGGTGTTGCCGTGATCAAGGTCGGCGGCGCATCCGAAGTTGAAGTGAAAGAGAAGAAAGACCGCGTCGACGACGCGCTGCACGCAACCCGTGCGGCTGTCGAAGAAGGCATTGTCCCAGGCGGCGGTGCTGCGCTTCTCTATGCTACCTCGGCGCTCAAGGGCCTCGAAGGCATCAACGACGACCAGACCCGCGGCATCGACATCGTTCGTCGTGCACTGCAGGCTCCGGTCCGTCAGATCGCTGAAAACGCAGGCTTTGACGGCGCAGTTGTCGCCGGCAAGATGCTTGACCAGAAGAGCAAGGAATTTGGCTTCAACGCATCGACCGATGTTTATGAAGACCTTGTCAAAGCTGGCGTGATTGACCCGACCAAGGTTGTTCGTGCAGCACTGCAGGACGCGTCCTCGGTTGCCGGACTGCTGATCACCACCGAAGCGGCTGTGGCGGAACTGCCATCAGACGACAAGGGCGGCGGCGGCATGCCCGACATGGGCGGCATGGGCGGCATGGGCGGAATGGGTTTCTAAACCCAGACGTCCGGCGCAAGCCAACACAATATCAAGAAGGGCTGGAAGGAAACTTCCGGCCCTTTTTTCAAACGCAGTGTTTGGCGTGTTTGCAAAACAGGCCGGTTATGTCATGCAGGCTCCCACATTCAAATTCGCCAAGGATGATCCTGCATGACCAAATCCACGTTGCTCTTTTCGACCGCCCTGCTTGGGCTAGCCTTTTCAACGCCCAGTGCTGTCTTGGCCGCCCAGCCAACGAACGCTGTTCAGGCCACCGAAACGGAGACCGACCGGATCAACGCCTGGTTCGATGAAAAATATGAGGAAGAGCTCGCTTTCAGTCCGATCGAACAGACCTTCATCGGGCGCAAGACCGACTATGGGCTGATCGACGATTTCAGCGAAGCTGGCGCGGACCGGCAACTGGCCTGGCTACGCGATACCGTTGCCGAGATGAAAAGCCGTTTTGACTATGCCAAGCTCTCGCCCGAGGCGCAGACCTCTTATGATATCTGGTCCTATAATCTGAAGCAGGCGGAGGCTGGCCTGCCGTTCCGGACCAATCGCTATGTGCTGCACCAGCACAATGGCCTGCAGTCCTTTTTCCCGACGTTTTTGATCAACACGCATAAGGTCGCGACCGAGTCGGATATGCTGGCCTATATCCAGCGCCTTTCCGGCGTTGCCACCGCTCTTGACCAGTTGCTCGCGCGGGCACAAACCAATGCGGCGGCGGGCACCCGTCCGCCGCGATTTGCTTATGAAGGGGTGATTGACCAGTCGACCAAGATTATCAGCGGCGCGCCTTTTGATGATGGTGAGCCTTCGGCCATCTGGACCGCGACCGAAGAGAAGATGCAGGGCTTGGTTAACAGCGGCGAGATCGACGAAGCGCGCGCCGCACTATTGCGGGAACAGGCGAGAGTGGCGCTGACCTCCGCCTTTGCGCCTGCTTATCAGCGGATCATCGCCTGGTACCAAGCGGACATGCCCAATAGCGACGCTGAACCGAAAGGGGTGGGTGCTCTGTCAAACGGACAGGCTTTCTATGATTATCGCCTTGCCAATCAGACGACGACGGAACTGACTGCCGACGAGATCCACAATCTTGGCCTGTCCGAGGTGGCGCGGCTGCGCGGCGATATGGAAGCGGTCAAGGAGCAGGTAGGATTTGACGGCGATCTCAAAGCCTTCTTCAAATTCATCCGCGAGGATGATCGCTTCTATTTCTCCGATGACGATGCGGGCGCGGATCAATATATAGCGGCGGCGAAAGGGCATATCGATGCCTTGAAGGCCCTATTGCCGGATTATTTCGGTATTCTCCCCAAGGCTGATCTGGAAGTACGCCGGGTCGAATCCTTCCGCGAACGCGATGGCGCGGCCCAGCATTATCGCAGCGGCACACCCGACGGTTCACGGCCCGGCATCTATTACGCCCATCTGTCCGACATGCGGGCGATGCCGATCCCGACGCTGGAGGTGATCGCCTATCACGAAGGCCTGCCCGGCCATCATATGCAGATTTCGATTGCCCAGGAACTGACCGGCATCCCGACCTTCCGGACCCAGGCGGGCTATACTGCCTATAGCGAGGGCTGGGGCCTCTATTCGGAAACGCTGGCCAAGGAAATGGGCGGCTATGCCGATCCCTATTCCGAATTTGGCCGGCTCACCAGCGAGATCTGGCGGGCGATCCGGCTGGTCGTTGATACCGGATTGCACAGCAAGGGATGGAGCGAGGACCAGGCGGTTGCCTATTTCCTCGAAAACAGCTCGATTCCGGAAGCCGCTGTCCGCTCGGAAGTGCGCCGCTATCTGGTCAATCCGGGCCAGGCAACCAGCTACAAGATCGGGATGATCAAAATTCTCGAACTGCGGGCGCGGGCCAAGGAGCAGCTGGGCGACAAGTTTGATATTCGCGCTTTCCATGATGTCATATTGGGCGGCGGCGCGTTGCCGCTGGGCATATTGGAACAGCGGGTCGATCAGTGGATTACGGCGACCAAAGAGGCTTGAGACCACCGCTTCCGGTAGCGACAGAAACCTGTTCCAAGAGGCACATAGCAATGCTTTTGTGTCTCGTGGGTTAGGCCTTTATGTCTGAATCTGCCAAGCTGACCACCGGATCGATCAGCGGCCATCTGGTTGCTCAAACCGCGCCGATGCTGTTCGGGATTGCGGCGATTATGTCGATAGGCATCATCGATGCCTATTTTATCGGCCAGCTCGGATCGAAACAGCTCGCGGCGGTCAGCTTCATTTTCCCGATCACGATCGCGCTGTCCTCGCTCGGTGTGGGCGTGATCGCCGGGATCAGTTCGGTGGTATCGCGGGCGCTGGGATCGGATGATCCGGGCCGGGCGCAACAGCTGGGTAATCTTGGCATGGTGCTGGCGGCGAGCTTTGGCTTGATCGTCGCGCTGGCGCTTTATCTGCTGAAAGGCCCCCTGTTTCAGCTGATGCAGGCGGATGACGATCTGTTGCCGTTGATCGATGCCTATATGACGCCCTATGCGCTCGGCTTTCCCCTGTTGCTGACCAATATGGGCGGAAACGGCGTCTTGAGGGGGCAAGGGGCGGCGAAGCGTGCTTCTGCCATCCTGCTGGCTTTTGCCGGTGCCAACTGGATTCTCGATCCGATCCTGATTACCGGGATCGGCTCGTTTGAGGGGTTCGGTATTGCCGGAGCGGCCTATGCCACGATTGCCGGATGGGCGGTCGGCACATTGCTGGCGATCATCTTTGTCCAGTCGAGCGATATCAAGATCAACCCGACCTGTTTGACGTCGGCCCATTGGGGCGGCGGAATATGGTCGCTGATCAAGGTCGGTGGACCTGCGGCCTTGTCGAATGCGATCAATCCGATTGGCCTGTCGATATTGACCGCCTTTCTCGCCAGATACGGGCAGGACGAGGTCGCCGGTTTCGGTGCCGCCGGGCGACTGCAAAGTTTCGCGGTGGTGCCGATGCTGGGCTTGTCCAGTTCGATTGGTGCAATCGTCGGCCAGAACTGGGGCGCGGGCAAAACCGGGCGGGCGCGCAAGGCCGTGTTTTATGCCATCGGGTTCAGCCTCGTCTACGGACTGATGATCGCCGCGCTGCTGGTTTTTGCCCGCGACTGGTTTGGCGGATTCTTCAGCGAAGATGCCGAGGTGCTGGATGCACTGAGCCGATATTTGCTGATCGCCGCATGGGGATTTGCGGGTTTCGGGGTGCTGGTGGTCGTCAACGGTGCGTTTAACGCAATCGACCGGGCGCCCGTGGCGCTGGGGCAATCTGCGGGCAGGGTGTTTCTGGTGATGATCCCTTTTGCCTGGCTGGCGGGCGGTGCTTTGGGCTCCAATGCCGTATACAGCGCGGAGCTGGCCGCCAATATCGTCGGCGGAGTGGTCGCGGCTGCGTTGGCATGGTATGTAATGCGCCGATAGTTCTGGATTGTCCGCCGCTGCCGGAATAAAGCAGGAACCGGGAGGATAGCGCCATATGGTCGCCAGCACATTTGATCTGTTCAAGATCGGGGTAGGACCATCGAGTTCTCATACCATGGGTCCGATGCTGGCAGCGGCGACCTTCGTCGGGCGGCTGACGGAGTCCGGCAAGCTGGATGATGTGACGCGACTCGAGACATTGCTGTTTGGATCGCTGGCGTTGACAGGCAAGGGGCACGCTACCGACCGGGCGATATTATTGGGCTTGTCCGGCCAGCGGCCCGAAAATATTGAACCTGATGCCGCAGATATGCTGGTTGAGCAAATTCGGTCTGGATCGAAAATCAGCCTGAATGGTAGCCATGAAATCCCTTTACACGAAGATCGGGACGTGATTTTCGACCAGAAAAAGCGCCTCGACTTTCATAGCAATGCGATGCGATTCAACGCCTTCGCTGGTGACACGCTGATCGAGACGCGGGTCTATTATTCCGTGGGCGGCGGCGCCATTCTGGATGAGGATCAAATTGGCAGCAACAATCCGGAGAGCGGATTGTGGGACGTTCCCTATGCCTTTTGTTCCGGTGCCGATCTTTTGCGGATCGCCGCCGAGAACGGCATCAGCATTGCCGAGATCATGCGCGAGAATGAGCGTTCCGGGCGCAGTGAGGCAGAGATTAGCGCCGGTATCCGGGCAATTGCCGATGCGATGTCGGCCTGTATTGATCGGGGAGTGAAGAGTGGCGGCATTCTGCCTGGCGGTCTGCGAGTCAAACGCCGGGCACCGCTGATTCACGCACGCCTGATGGAGCGGCAGGAACGGGCCTTGTCCGATCCGCTGACGATCTTGGACTGGGTCAATCTGTGGGCACTGGCGGTCAACGAAGAAAATGCTGCCGGTGGCAAGGTGGTCACGGCGCCGACCAACGGCGCAGCGGGCATCGTTCCATCGGTGCTGCGCTTCTATGAGAGATTTGCACCGAAGGCGGACGCGGCCGGGGTTGAAACTTTTCTGCTGACGGCGGCGGCCATTGGCTCGCTGTTCAAGGAAAATGCCTCCATCTCGGGGGCGGAGGTTGGTTGTCAGGGCGAAGTCGGTGTCGCCTGTTCGATGGCGGCCGCCGGACTGACCGCGGCCTGGGGCGGCACTGCTTCGCAAGTCGAAAATGCCGCAGAAATCGGGATGGAGCATAATCTTGGCCTGACCTGCGATCCGGTCGGGGGACTGGTGCAGGTGCCGTGCATCGAGCGCAATGCGGTGGGCGCGGTCAAGGCCATAGAGGCGGCAAGACTGTCGATCCTCGGGGACGGTACCCATCGGGTCAGTCTCGACGAGGTGATCGAGACGATGCGCAAAACCGGCCTGGATATGAGCGATCGCTACAAGGAAACATCGCAAGGGGGTTTGGCGGTCAATCTGGTGGAATGCTGAGGTAAATGGGGGAAATTCGATGAAGAAGCTGGGTCTGGGATTATTGCTGTTGCTGTTACTGTTGGTTGGAGCGGGTCTTCTGTTTCAGCAGCAGATCGGCGAGCGGATATTTGCCCGCGCGGTGGACAATGCGATCGATCGCGATGTGCTTGGTACGCTACCCGACGGGATCAATGTCGTGCTGTGTGGCTCCGGCTCGCCGCTGCCGGATCCGACGCGGGCGGGTCCCTGTTCCGCGGTCGTCATCGATGGCAAGATGTTCATTGTCGATATTGGCGGCGGAGCGGTCCGCAATCTCGGGCAGATGGGGCTGGCCCCTGGCGCAACGGAAGCGCTGCTGCTGACCCATTTTCATAGCGACCATATCGACGGAATGGGCGAATTGATGCTGCAGCGCTGGGCTGGTGGCGGTCGCGATCAGCCGCTGCCGGTGATTGCACCGGAAGGCGTGGAAGCAATCGTTGACGGGCTGAACACGGTCTATGCCGCCGACGCCCAATATCGGATCGCCCATCACGGCGAAGCGACCATATTGCCGACCGGCTTCGGTGGCGAGGCACGCCCCTTTTCTATCCCCGCCGGGCAGGAAGAGATGGTGGTCTATGAGCAGGGCGGGATCAAAATTACCGCCTTCCCGGTCGACCACAAACCGATTGAACCGGCGGTCGGCTATCGGTTCGACTATAAGGGCCGTTCGGTCGTATTCAGCGGCGATACGATCAAGCTGCCGTCTGTCGCGAAAGCCTGCAATGGCTGCGACCTGCTGGTGCATGAAGCGCTGAATGCGGAGATGGTGAGAACCATGGAAAAGACTTTTGGCAAGGCTGGCAACAAGCGGCTGGAAAAAATCATGGCGGATATCCAGAATTATCACACCACGCCGGTCGAGGCGGCCGAGACAGCCAAGGCCGGGAAGGCGAAGATGCTGGTGCTCAATCACATCGTGCCGGCGTTGCCCTTCGCCTATCTCGAAAGCTATTATCTCAAGGGCGTCGATGCGGCCTATGCCGGACCGGTCGTGCTTGGCCATGACGGGATGCTGTTCAGCCTGCCCGCCAATAAGGATAGTATCGAACGGGGCGATTTGCTTTAATTTGGCGGCGATTCCTGTGCTCCTGCGCAGGCAGGAGCCCATCTCCTGAACTGGCGTCTGAACGAACAAGCGGGAGATGGGCCCCCGCCTTCGCGGGGGCACGAGCATGACTATGAACCGATACTGGCGTTTGAACAGCCGTCCCGAGGGTAGCGATGTGTCAGGCGCGCTGTCGCTCGAGACCGAGCCGATGCCGGAGCTTGCCAAGGGCGAGGTGCTGGTCAGGGCCGCCTATCTGTCGATGGATGCAGGCACGCGGATGTGGATGACCGAGCGCGAGGACAGCTATCAGCCGCCGCTGGGACTGGGCACGAAGATGGTCGGACTGGTGCTCGGCCATGTCGCCGCGTCCCGCCATGCCGGCTTTGCCGAGGGCGATCTGGTGCGCGGGTTCGGCCAATGGGCGGAATATAGCGTGCTGCAACCGGAGCTGGCCGGGCTGGTCAAGGTTGATGACAGCATCGACGACATCAGGCAGCATTTCGGGGTGCTCGGCTTCAACGGCTGGACCGCGCTTTGGGGTATCAAGGAAACGGCGGGGGTGAAGGCTGGCGACAATGTGCTGGTGTCTGCGGCTGCGGGATCGACGGGCGTGCTGGCCTGCCAGGTGGCGAAGATATTGGGTGCCAATGTCTATGGTCTGGCGGGCGGACCGGAGAAATGCCGCTGGCTCGAAGAGGAACTGGGGGTCACCAAGGCGATTGACTACAAGAAGGATGATATCGCGGCCGAGCTGACCAAGGTGGAGGGCGGGATCAACGCCTATTTCGACAATGTTGGCGGGCCGATTCTCGATGCAGTGCTGCCCAATATGGCGCTTTACGGGCGGATCGCGCTTTGCGGTCTGCTCGCGCAATACGAGGGTGACGGGCGCGGACGGGGACCGGAGCAGTTCGACCAGATATTGATGAAGCGGCTGCGGATCGAGGGCTTTTTCTCGCCCGATTTTGCCGATCAGGGCGAGCGGTTGACGGCGGAACTCAAGACATGGTTGGACGAGGGCCTGATCGACACACCCTTCGATGTGACGGACGGTATTGAGAATGTCCTGACCGCTTATCAAAAACTGTTTACCGGCGGCAATATCGGCAAGGTGCTGGTAAAAATTTAGGCCCTGGCTTGCCGGAAGCGCAGGCCCCACAGCGACAGACCCATGATTGCCAGCGCGTAGGCGATTGCCATGACCGAAATCCCCGGCCATCCGGCATATTCATAAGTGGCAGCACCCAGCCAGCTCGATATGCCACCGCCGATAAACATGATGACGATATAGATGGTCATCAGGCGGGTCCTGATGTCCGGTGCGCGGCTGAACAGGATTGTCCGGCTGCAAATATCGACCGACGCTCCGCCAATGCTGTTGAGAATCACCGCGACCACCAGGAGCCAGAGATTATCGTCGGCAAAGGGGAGCAGGCAGACTCCGACCAGCTGTGTCAGAGAGAAATAGACGCGGGCGCGTTCGGCCCCGACACGGTCCGCGAAACGGCCGGCCAAGGGCGAGCCGAGAACATTGACGATGGCGATGATCGCCAGATAGCCAACCGTGTCGACACCATAGCCAGTGCGCGGCAAATGCAGGCCGATGGCGAGCCAAAGCGCCAGAAAAAGGCCGAAGGAAAGCGCCTGGATCAGGCCGCCGAGCGGCACTTCCGGCAGCGATTTCATGATCGGCCAAAGCGAACGGAGCAGTTCGCCGTAGCGCGGCGGCTCGATGTCGGAAGGCTTTTCGTCCCGTTTGCGCTCCATGATCAGGGGCAGCAGGATGACCAGCAATGCCATGCTCGCCACACCAACCCAATAGGCGGAGCGCCAGCCGAAATAATGACCGAGCAATCCGCCGCCGACCCGGCTGCCCAATATTCCGAGGGTCACGCCAGCGGTCATGATCCCGGTAACATGGCCAATGCGTCCGGGTGCGACGCGCCGGGTCACATAAGCGGGCAGCAGATAGGGCGCGATCGTGACAAAGCCGAGCAAGGAAGAAGCGGCGACAAATAATGCGAAACTGCCGGACAGCGCCATCGCCAGCATGGCGAAAAATTGCCCGGCGACAAATATCGTCACCAGCTTGCGATTGTTGATCCGGTCACCAAGCGGCAGCAGTAGCAATATGCCCAGCGCCAACGCGATCTGGTTGAGGGCGGGAGCAAGCCCGATCGTCGCGCCGCTGACGCCGAATTCTTCGGCAACCGGCGTGATCAGCGGATGGATATAATAGCCATTGGCGACCACCGCTGCCGAGGACAGGGCGAAGAGGAAAAGCTTCAGTTCGCTGATACGGGCGGGCGCATTGGTCTCGAGGGGTTCGGTGCTGTTCATTTGCATGAGCGCTTACGCGATCAGCGGGAAAGCGGAAATCAAAATTGCCGCCCTATTGCCTATCAATTATATCCGCCAGATCCAAGGCTTGCCGATCGTAAACCCGCTCTCGCATCAGCGCGAGCGTTCTGGGATCGGCGACATCGGGATGGCCGCTGTTGAAGGGGGGATGCGGGTCGTATTCGAGGCTGAGCTGGATCGATTCCGCCCATTGTTGCCCGGCTATCTCCGCAACCACGGTCAGGGCAAAATCTATGCCTGACGTCACCCCGCCGGCGGTGATGAGATTGCCGTCCTTGACCACCCGGGCTTTTTCATGGGTTGCCCCGAATTTTTCGAGCAGACCGGTATAGGCCCAGTGGCTGGTGGCGCGTTTCCCTTTGAGCAGCCCTGCGGCACCGAGGGCCAGGGATCCGGTGCAAACCGAAGTCACATATTCCGCGGCGGCAGCCTGATCGCGCAAAAATTGCAGCGTCGCTTCATCCTGAATCACGCCCCTGATGCCAAAACCGCCGGGGACGCAGAGCAGATCGGCTTGCGGGCAGCCGGCGAGACTGGTCGAGGGGAGAATGGCAAATCCGCTATCGGTCTGGATCGGCTGTACAGCTTTGGCCGCCGTGTGGATCACGGCACCGGGAATCCGGCAAAGGACCTGCGCTGGCCCAGTGAAATCAAGTTGGGTGATGCCGTCGAACAGCAGAAAAACGATGTGGAAGGGTTTCGGGCTGTCGGTCATGGGGCTACTCCAAAGTTTGAGAGGCGCCCAGGCGATCGGCTGTAAAAATCGCCCGCTCCCCGATGGATTTCCATCTTGATCTCGCCAGTCACGGACAAACGGACGTTTACCATCATATATGGCGGCAGACAATCCGCTTTGCTTTGCCCTGACGGCAAGACAATATTCATCAGCCAACTGCTAGGAAAAAAGCATGGCTTACGGGACCGATAACAGCGGGCAGGACCGCGCCCAATCGCTGGCAGCGGTGATCGCGATTCATGCGGCGCTCGGCTATGCGCTGGTCAGCGGCATGGGCATGGAAATTGCCGAACGCGTCGATGCCGGGTTCAAGGTGATCAACCTCACCCCGCCACAATCACCAGAACCGGCCCCGGACACGAAACCGTCACAGGCCGAAGATGGTGCAGCTTCACCTGAAAATATGCGCGCCAAGCCAACGCAGATCGTTCTGCCACCTCCCGAAGTGAAGCTCGATATAGTGACACCTGTGGTTGTTGCTCCAGTCGCCGGTGTGGGCAACGACCCTGATGCCGGTGCGTCCGACCGGCCGGGACCCGGTTCCGGCAGCGGCGGACAGGGTGAAGGATCGGGAAGCGGAAACAGTGGCGACGGGACCGGCAGTGGAGGCATAGTCTCCGGCCCGCGTCACCTGTCTGGTGCGATGACGCGCAAAGATATTCCCCGCTCGGTCTGGAAAGCCGAAACGCGCGGCAGTGTTATAACCCGCTTCACGGTCGGCGCGGACGGCCGGGCGCGCGATTGCCGGATCCGGCAGTCCAGCGGCCATCCGGCGCTGGATGCGATCACTTGTCAGCTGATCGAGACTCGTTTCCGCTTTGAACCCGCGCGCGATGCGCGGGGCCGAGCGGTCGCCAGCCCCTATGGCTGGGTACAGGAATGGTGGCGCGACGGACGCGGCCCACAGCGGACCAACTGATGCTGACCTACATGCCCATATAATCGCGTTTGCCGACGGCTACGCCCTGCATGCGCAGCAGGTTGTATGCGGTGGTGATATGGAAAAACAAGTTGGGGAGGAAGAAGCTGAGCACGTAGGTCTGGCCGTCCAGCTCCATCGTCTGTTCCGGACCGACCGGCATCGAGATCTTCATGCCGGCATTGCCATCGATCGTTGCATCGTCGGCCGCGGCCACTTTTGCCGCGCAGTCCGCGACTCGTTTGATCAGGGCATCGAATGTGTCGCCTTCCATCGGCAGGTTCGGCAGCTGATCGGGTGCCGTACCGCTCATACGGGCGGCGCCGCGCACGGCAAATTCGGTGATCATCTGGACCTGCCACTTCAGGTCGTTCATGTCGGGAAACAGGCGCGCGCCCAGATAGGCTTCTTCGGCGGTTCCAGCCGCTTCGGCTGCCGTCTTGGCTTTGGTCAGAACATTGGTCAAGCCACGAAAGGCCTGGGCGGTGGAGCCTTTGAGAATCTGGGAAAGGGGTATGGTCATAGGGGCAACTTTCAAATTGAGGGTTGAGAAGAGAGTCTAGAAGATACCCGCCAGCAGATAGCCACCCAGCGCCAGAAAGCAGCCGAATGTGCTGAATGCACCGATAGCGCGGAAGGCCGGAAAAATCTTGCCAGTAGCGGAGCCATGCGACCCGGCGACCGTCGACAGGGCAATGGCATGAAAGACGCGGCCCAGAACAAAAATGATCGCTATGATCGCTATGACGTTATTCGGCACTACGGTCATCTCTGCCAGCGCCAGCACGATAATGAATAAAGCTGCATTTTCCGCGAGATTAGCATGCCTGCGGATCTTGCGCTCCAGGGCCGGATCGTCGCCCGTCCCCAGATTTACCCGGTTACGGATGCGGTGGATGCCAACCAGGATCATCAATATGGCCTGCAGGATGATCAGTAAAGCACCGGTGACGGCCGCGATGATCGGTATGGTCATTGGGCAATCTCCTGATCGATTCTTCATTTACCGCTGGGGGACTTGCGGCGGGTGGTAAACGCGTAGGTTATTTCTAGTGGCTGAAAAATGGGAAGTCAAAGCGACTAATCGCACATGTGCGGTGCAAATTTTAGCCATGCAAAGACGAGAATTTGGCGTTACAAGCTCTGCCATGGATTGGGAAGCTGTCAAAACATTCCGGGCGGTAATGGAAGTGGGGACGGTGCGCGCTGCTGCCAAGCGGTTGGGCCTCCATCACAGCACGGTCAGTCGCAGGATCGAGCAACTGGAAAAATCGCTCGACAGCCGGCTGTTCGAACGGCGCCCCGAAGGCTATTTCCCTACCGCATCAGGAGAGGAACTGGCTCGGGTTGCAGAGCGATTTGCGGAAGAATTGTTCACCGTCGAACGCCATATAGCCGGGCGCGACAATGAATTGACCGGGAGCCTCAAGGTTACCATGGCGGAGCCTTTCGCGATCACCATATTTGCCGACCGGCTGCCAGAATTTTTTGCCGCCTATCCCGGTTTGAATCTGGAAATCATAACGAGTTTCGATCTGCTCGATGTGGCGCGGCGCGAAGCGGATATCGCCATCCGGATGGACAATAATCCGCCCGAATCTCTGGTCGGCAAACGGCTATTTTCCTATTGCAGTTCGATCTACGCCAATCCCGACTATCTGGCCGAGCAGGACTTCGACAATCGCCCAGGGGACGCGCGATGGCTCGGCTGGAGCGATCGCGATGGTCGCTTTCCCGACTGGACCCAGAATAGTGAATATGCCCGGGTTCCGGTGTGGGGCAATTTCGCCAGTATCGGGTTGCAGGTGCGACTGGCGCGGCTTGGCCTGGGGTTGGCCATGGTACCGTGTATTGCAGCAGATGGCGTGCCGGGTTTGGTGCGGGCAACCGATCGTGAACCGGTGCCGGCGCGTGACATCTGGATATTAACCCATGAAGATTTGCGGCGGACGGCCCGCGTTCGCGCATTTATGGACTTTGCAGAGATGGTGTTGCGTGACAATCGAGCTGCTTTACAGGGCGTATTGACCGCTTAATCTCGCGGCAGGCCGGTGTGATTGAGAGCGTCTGCCCCAAAAATAGACAATTCTGACGCCAAACATTATCGGTGCGTTAACCATCTGTCTGCATAGCCCTTCAAGACATCCCCGCTAGGGAGAGGGTTCATGAAAACAACTATGTCCAGCTTGTCGCCCGTTCGACAAACAGCCATTATATCGGCGATTGTGGCGGTGTTGTCGGTCACGTTTACAGGAACGGTTTATTTGCTGTTTTTCGGTGTTGACGACCGCTTTTGGTCGGCGCTCAAGATGGCGTTTCTGATACCTTGGGCGATTACGATTCCGCTTTGCTTCCGCATGTCAAAGCAGCGGTTCAAGCTTGTCTGCATCACCAACCGGCTCAAAGAAACCCAAGCCCGTTTGCGCATAGCCAACAAAGCGCTCGAGCAGCGTGCCAATTATGATGGAATGACCGGTCTGCTGAGCCGTGACAGCTTTTTCAACCAGCTCGATAAAATGCGTCTGGCTGACCGTTCCGATGAACTGACGAATGTGTTGATGATTGTTGACGTCGACCATTTCAAGGAAATCAATGATAATTTCGGACATCCGATGGGGGATCAGGCCCTGATCCTGCTCGGCAAGGCATTCCGCAAAACTCTGCGCCAGAACGATCTGGTGGGACGCATCGGCGGTGAGGAATTTGGCATATTCCTGCCTGCAACCAGCGCGCCGGAGGGTCAGATCATCGGTGAAATCATTCGGCACGAAATCGAAAAGACGATTTTTGAGCCCTATCATAACATGCGGCATGTGATCACGGTCAGTATTGGCGTGACCGCTGTCGCCTCGCATCAGCAGCGCGGGGTTCTTCTGGGGAACGCCGATACCGCTTTGTTCATGGCAAAACGGCGGGGACGCAACCAGGTGGTGCTGTTTGAACCGGGTATGATCGGTAAACCGGAGCCGGTTCTTAAAAAGGTGCGGGATCCGGAATCCGCTATGGCACCTACAAATTTTTTCGCACGTGGAATTTGAAATGACGAAGGCTGCAGGCGCTGCTAGTGCTGGCGGCTATGACGGACAGTTCAGACAGCAAACCCAATCATCTCTATCTCGTTGACGGCTCGGCCTATATTTTCCGCGCCTATCATCGCCTGCCACCACTGACCAATGTACGCGGCGAGCCGGTTGGTGCGGTCTATGGTTACACCACCATGTTGTGGAAGCTGGCCGATGAGCTGAACAAGGCCGATGGTCCGACGCATATGGCGGTGGTGCTGGACAAGGCGGGCACCAGCTTCCGCAATCATCTCTATGACCAGTATAAGGCCAACCGCCCGGAAGCGCCCGAGGATCTGAAACCGCAATTTCCGATGATCCGCGATGCGACGCGCGCTTTCTCGCTGCCGCTGATCGAGGAAGAAAATGTCGAGGCCGACGATATGATCGCGTCCTATACCAAGGCAGCGCTGGCGGAGGGGTGGAAAGTCACCATTGTTTCGTCCGATAAGGATCTGATGCAATTGATCGAGCCGCATGGTGACAGCCGGGTCGACATGCTCGACACGATGAAAAATGCCCGGATGAACCGGGCAACAGTCGAGGAAAAATTTGGTGTCGGACCGGAAAAGCTGGGCGATGTGCTCGGGCTTATGGGCGACAGTTCCGACAATATTCCCGGCGTGCCCGGCATCGGGCCGAAAACCGCATCGAAGTTGATCAACGAATTTGGCGACATTGAAAGCGTGCTCGCCGCCGCGCCGGAGATGAAGAAATCCAAGATGCGCGATAATCTTATCGAATTTGCAGAGCAGGCGCGGCTGTCGCGGGTGCTGGTGACATTGCGCGAGGATTGCCCGCTGCCGGACACGCTGGACAGTTTCCTGATCCAGGATATTCCCGACGCGCCGCTGCGCGAATTTCTGTCGCATCACGGTTTCAACAGCCTGCTCAGAAAGCTGGGCGGGGATGGCCATGCCGAGCCGCAGAATCCGGATGTCGCCGACAGCGCTCCGGCCGAGGCGATCGCCAAATTGCCCGACGCGCCGGCGATCGACCGGTCACAATATGAATGCGTGCAGACGACCGACGGACTCGACCAGTGGATTGCCCGGGCCACCGAACAGGGCGTCTGCGCGGTCGATCTCGAGACCGACAGTCTGGAAAGTGTCACCGCGCGTATCGTTGGCGTTTGTTTGGCCACCGGTCCTAATCAGGCCTGCTATATCCCGCTGGGCCACGCCAGCGGCGACATGTTCGGCGAGACGCCGGAGCAGATTGGGCTGGACGAAGCGCTGGCCAAGCTGAAGCCGCTGCTCGAGGATGATGCCGTGCTCAAGGTCGGGCAGAATCTCAAATATGACATGGGCGTGCTGGCCCAGCATGATATCCGGATCATGCCGTTTGACGACACTCTGGTGATGAGCTTCAATCTTGACGCTGGCCTCCATGGCCACGGCATGGATGAACTCAGCAAGCTGCATCTGGGTCATGAATGCATCAGCTTCAAGTCGCTGACCGGCACCGGCAAGAAGGCGATCGGCTTTGCCGAAGTGCCGCTCGACAAGGCGACCGAATATGGCGCCGAGGATGCCGATGTAACGCTCCGTCTGTGGGAGATCCTGCGCTTGCGGATGGTGCCGGAGCGGGCGACACGGGTCTACCAGATGGTCGACCGGCCGCTGGTGCCGGTGATTGCCAAAATGGAAGAGACCGGCGTGCTGGTCGACCGCGAGGAGCTGTCCCGGCTGTCGGCCACCTTTGCCGAGGAAATGGAGAAGCTGGAGCAGCGGATTCATGAACTGGCCGGAGAAAGCTTTTCGATCGGCAGCCCCAAACAGCTTGGCGAGATCCTGTTCGGCAAGCTCGGCCTGAAGGGCGGCAAGAAGGGCAAGTCGGGTCAATATTCGACCGATGTCACAGTGCTCGAACGGCTGGCCGGTGATGGCGAACCGATTGCGCAAAAGATAGTCGACTGGCGGCAGCTTTCGAAGCTGAAGTCCACCTACACCGATGCGCTGCAGGAGCAGATCAACGAGAAGACCGGCCGCGTACATACGTCTTATTCGCTGAGCGGCGCGCAGACCGGGCGCCTGTCCTCGACCGAGCCCAATCTGCAGAATATCCCGATCCGCACCGCAATTGGGCGGCAGATTCGTCAAGCCTTTGTCGCTGCACCGGGCCATGTCATTCTCGCTGCCGATTATAGCCAGATCGAGCTGCGGCTGGCGGCGCATATTGCCGATGTCGAGACGCTGAAAGAGGCCTTTGCCAATGGCGAGGATATTCATAACCGCACCGCGCGCGAGCTGTTCGGCAGCGAAGACCGCGATGCCCGCGCGCGCGCCAAGACGATCAATTTCGCGATTCTCTATGGCATTTCCCGCTGGGGTCTGGCGAAGCGGCTGGAAGTCGATGCGGACGAAGCGCAGGCGATGATCGACACCTATTTCGAACGCTTTCCAGGCATCAATCAATATATCTCGACGACGCTGCAATCGGTTCGCGAAACCAGTTATACCGAGACGCTGTTCGGTCGGAAAACCTGGTTCGAACGGATAAAGTCACCGAATCAAGCAGAACGCCAGGGCAGCGAGCGGGCGGCAATCAATGCGCCGATCCAGGGGACCAGCGCCGACATCATCAAGCGGGCGATGGCGCGGATGGGGCCGGCGTTGCTCGAAGCGGGGCTGAATGATGTCAAAATGCTGATGCAGGTGCACGACGAACTGGTGTTCGAGGTGCCCGAAGCGGACGTCGATGCCGCGAGCCAGGTGATCCGCAGCGTGATGTCCGGCGCAGCGGAGCCGGCGGTGAAACTATCAGTGCCACTGGATGTGGATATCGGGACTGGCAAGAGCTGGGATGAAGCGCATTGAGCCGACGGTGGCTCTGCCTAGCCTGACCATGCAAGAACAGCCATCTCGTCTGTCACAGGTTCTCGACAATTGTCGAAATAACACGTTCAGGATATTGGTAGAGCAGCAATTGCCCGCCATCTGGAAATGATATGAAATCGGCTTGCGGGAGGTCTGCGGCGAAGGCGCGGGCAGAATGGTGCTGTACCACAGGATCATGCGCGCCATGCATCAGCGTCGTCCGGCAATCCCATGCACTGACATCGCGAAACCAGTTTGTCGTCACCACCGAGGCATCCAGACGAAATCCGTCATAGCCCTGCAAAACAGACCAGCGATACTGGCTGGCGAGCAGATCGTATAGCGCGCGGCTTTCAATCAGTTTTCGATCGACACTGCCGCGCTCGAACAACGCGTGCAGGAAACGGAAATATTGATCGGAATCGATCTGCGACATCCCAATCCGCAGCAGGGGTGGGAGGAATTCCGGCCGAAGTCTGGCGGTAAGCGCCACTATTTTTTGCCGAAGCGACATCGCTTGTATCTGTCTGACGGAACGGATGGGAACGGCTCCCGGTATACTGACCAGCGCGGTCGCGCGCGGTCCCGCGGCGCTGGCCAGCGGATAGGCATATGCACTTCCCGCCAGATGCCCCAAAATGACGAAATTCTTGAGCGCCAACCTGTCGGCGAGATAGAGAAGATCTTCGGTGACTTGCCGTTTGGCATTTTGTCCTGCGCAGCGGATCGGACTCGAATCACCGAATCCGGCGCGCGCCGGGCAGATAAATTTCAGACCCGCCTGCGCCAGTGTCTGGTCCATTTGCATGGGACCGCCGAAAGCATCCAGCATGCCATGCAAGAACAATACTGGCGCGCCATTGTCATCACCAAAACACAGGATCGACATCCTGCGCCCATCGGGCAGGACTATATGATCGAGCCGCTCCTCGGTATAGGCGAGGCCATGCTTTGCCTGCGCCTGCGCGATAACGACCGAAAACATCAGGATGGTGCGAACAAGGTCGGTCTGAGTCTTGGAATATGTCTTGCGGAACACCGCCTTAAGCTGAACCCGAATCGTCTCGATCGATCGGTTCTTCAGCTGCGCGATCTGGCCGACTGAATTGCCCCTGACGAGCAATTCGCTCAATTCGGTTTCTGCCGGGGTAAGCTGGAATATCGCAGCCAATTCACTGCCGAGCTTCTGATTCCACGGGATTGCTAGCGAGCGCAACCTTAGGACCTTTCTTCGTCCTGCCAACTCGCTGGCGGCAGAGACTGTCAGATAGAGGGTCGGCTTCTGTCGGGTTTCATCTGCCGGAAGGGTGATCAGCGTGACAAATTGTCCTTCCCTATGCTCCTGAATTTTGCGCAGCGCCCCCTTTAGCCGGATCGCCGAGTCGGCATCACTTGCATCAAAGATATCGGACAGCGCCATGTCGGTCCCGAAATGGGCGTCCGCAACGTCATTTGTGCTAATGATCCGGCCATCCTCATTAACAACCAGGTCCAAGCGAGCTTTGAGCGCCGGATCAGCCTTTTCCGTCGAGGGTCGTCCGATCTGATCGAGAATGGCTTCTGCCCGGTTCAGGTGATCTTCAATTTCCGCCCATTCGCCGGAAAGCGAAAAACTGTCGGATGCAGGTGTCGAATATTCGGACAAAAGATCTTGAGAATCAAGAAACCGATGCCACGCATCGATGAGATCATCATATCCTTCCGGGTTGATGGTGCTTTCGTAAATTAAAGAAAACAAATCTCTATTCTCTAGTTTCATTACGAAGACTGCGCCTATTCGAAGTGGTGCCGTGTATTTTGCATAACCCAAATGGGGTATTCGGGCGAATCAATTAGTATCTATCCATCATCTTGCGCGGCACTTGAATGGGCTGATCCGGCTGCGTTGTTTTAGGACCAGGCCTCCTGAAAGACGAAAAGGAGAATGATGATGAACGAGATGATCAAGATGAGATATGACGACCTGCGCGATGCAGTGATTGCCTTGAACGAGTTCGAAACAAGCCTTGGCGCGTTAATGCTGACTGATGCATTGGAGACGATGCTCAACGACCGGGCAAATCCGGCGCGGCAACTTTCGCGTCTCCTCAAGGAAAACAAAAAAGCGGCCAATATTATGCGGCAATCCGAAACCAAATTTGATGGCGAGATCGCTTTTAACTGGCACAAGACCCGCATGGCCAAAGAGGTCCGAAAGATTGGCGGTGAGAACGTCGTAAAATTCTTGCGCCAGTCTGCCGAACATATGGGGTCCGACAACGGGCGCGATGCGATGTTACTGGCGAAAGCTGCAAAGCTGATCGACGTCAAGGCGGATGCGTGCGTCTTCGACCGGCAGTCGCTCACCAAGCTGTTCAGTCCGCTGGAGCTGGATCGGCAGAACGGCAAGAAGATACGAGACGAAAAGCAGGCGCAGATTCGGGCGGCGGCTCTGTCGGCGCTTGCTCAGGTGACGCCCGAAATACGAGCGGACATCCGGTCCTGGTCAGCATCCGCACCTTTGCCCAAGCGCGTGCGGTGGCGGCTGACAAAGATCTGAGGGTGGAGATTCCGAGCCAATGCCATTTTTATCCCTGATCCGGCTGCTGTCACAGTGGCGTCAGCACCGAGCCAACCGGCCCCCAACACTGAACTTCGGTTCAACTTGCATCATGTCGAATGTCTGGACGATACCGATGGCGGGGAGATCGGTGCGGATGAAATCGAACTTGGTGGAGCAAGCACGTCGGGCATAGAAAATACGCCCGCTGGAGCATCAGTTGGCGTGTTCGGGCCGATGTCCGCAGGCGATTATCAAACTGGCGATTCGCAAAATTTTGCCCCCGCTTATATTCTCGACAATTGGGGACTCACCAATCTCCAGTTTCCGCACACCTTCATTGTGAATCTGCTGATGTCCGAAAGGGATGCCAACGACAAGTTTGCGGACATTCTTCAGGATTTCGCAGACGCAGCGTCGGCCGATATGGCTGCGCTGATTACTGCCGTCTCGGTCGCAGCCGGCACCGCCATCGGGGCCGCTATCGGCACTGCTCTCGGTACCTCCATCGCCCCTTTGATCGGCTCCCTGATTGGCGCGGTTCTGGGTGCATTGATCGGCCTGGTGGGTGCCTGGATTTCCGGTGCTGTTAATCCGGAAGTCTTTGAGAATGTTCGGTCTATGGCAGTCGTACTCGATACGCCGGAACATTTTCGTGATGGATCGAAAAGCACACCGCCAGAGACGGTGACCTTTCTTGATCACGGCGGGCATTACCAAGTACGGTGTAACTTTACGCTGAATTGATTGTCTGCACTGCCACGCCGAAGGCCCCGTCTTTTCACGATCGGGGCCTTCAACTTGTATATCTGTCCAGCACCGATCGCATATTCATCCGGCACGCCATGACGCGGACCGCAACGGTATCCGGCGTCAGGTCTTGATCCAGAAGCGGATGAAGAAGCCAACCGCGCCGACCACCAGCACGCCCATCGCCCAGTAGGCCAGCATCCAGATTAGACGCCTTGGCAAGGGTGCATCATCGGCGGCCTTTCCTTCGGTCGAAAGCGGGTCGAAAGCCATCAGTGGTAGCCGTCCGAACCGACCTTGCCGCGAAACACCCAATAGGCCCAGGCGGTATAGGCCAGGATGATCGGCACCATGATCGCTGCACCGACCAGCATGAACAGCTGGCTTTCATAAGGAGCGGCGGCGTCCCAGATCGTCACCCGACCGGGGATGACATCGGGCCACATCGACACGCCGAGGCCGATCAGGCTCAGGCCGAACAATCCCAGCGCATAGAAAAAGGGCGCTGCCTCCTGTCGTTTGGACAGGCTGCGGAAATATAATACCGAGACGACCAGCGTCGCTAGCGGGATTTGGGCGGTGGCGATGATCCCCGGATAGGCGAGCCAGCGCGTGTAATATTCGGCCTCGAGAAAGGGCGTCGCGATGCTGACGGCGGCGATGGCAAGAAGGATCAGGATGCCAAGACGACCGGCATAGCTGTAACACTGGCGCTGCAGCGGGCCTTCGGTTTTCCAGATCAGCCAGCAGCATCCCAGCAACGCATAGCCAGCCAGCAAGGCAAAGCCGGTGAGCAGGCTGAACGGGGTCAGCCATTCCCACCAGCCGCCGACATAGGCGCGGCCCTCGACCGTGATTCCCTGCAGCAGCGCGCCGAGCGTGATGCCTTGCGCAAAGGTTGCGATGATCGAGCCGGCGGTGAAGGCCAAATCCCAGCGGGCGCGGTGGGCCGGATCCCGCCAGCGAAATTCAAACGCTACACCGCGGAGCACCAGACCGAGCAACATGGCTATCAGCGGTGCATAGAGCGCGGGCAGGATAATCGCATAAGCGAGCGGGAAAGCGGCCAGCAGGCCGCCGCCGCCCAGCACCAGCCATGTTTCATTGCCGTCCCAGACTGGCGCGATGCTGTTCATTGCCGTATCCCGATCCGGGCCAACCTTGAAATTGGGGAACAGGATGCCGATGCCGAGATCGAAACCGTCCATGATCACATAGACGACGACGGCGAAGGCGATGATGCCGGCCCAGATGATGGTCAGGTCGATGCCGTTCATGGCGCTGCTCCTTCCTCATGATCCCCTTCGAGCACCGCGGCGGCGGGGGTAATCCCTGCCGAGCGGATGGGTGCATCGTCGGGCGTTGGTTCGTGAGCTTCAGGCGTTTTCGCGGCGAGCTTGAAAAGGTAGACGATACCCGCGCCGAAGACGACAAAATAGACTAGCACGAATGCTGTTAGCGAAGCTGCGACCGCTGGCGCATCAAGCGGTGCGGCGCTCTCGCTGGTGCGCAGCAGGCCGTAGATGGTGAACGGTTGCCGTCCGACTTCGGTCGTCACCCAGCCGGCCAGCACGGCAATAAAACCCGATGGTCCCATCACCAGGGCGGCGCGGTGTAGCCAGGGCCAGTCATAGAGTTTCTTGCGTGATCGGGCGAGCAGGCTCCACAAGCCGATTCCGAGCATGGCGAAGCCAAGGCCGACCATGATCCGGAAAGACCAGAACACGATCCCGACCGGCGGCTCGTCTTGATCGGGAATAGTATCCAGTCCCGCCAGCGGCGCGTTGAGATCATGTTTGAGGATCAGCGACGAGGCCTTGGGGATTTGAATCGCATAATCGACGCGCTTTTTCTCGCTGTTGGGAATGCCGAACAGAATCAGCGGCGCGCCATCGGGATGGCTCTGGTAATGGCCTTCCATCGCCATCACCTTGGCCGGCTGATGCTCGAGCGTGTTGAGGCCGTGCAGATCGCCCATGAATATCTGGGTCGGCGCCACCACCGCCGCCATCCACATCGCCATCGAGAACATCTTGCGCGCGCCCGGGTTGGTCCGGTCTTTCAGCAAATGCCAGGCACCGACCGCGCCGACTGCAAAGGCAGTCGTCAGATAGGCGGCGAGCACCGTGTGCACCAGACGATAGGGGAAGCTTGGGTTCCAGACGATCTCCCACCAGCCTGCAGCGGGCACATATTGACCGACTTCATTGATCGCAAAGCCGACCGGCGTCTGCATCCAGCTGTTGACCGACAATATCCAGAAAGCGGAGATGAATGTGCCGATTGCCACCGCCAATGTCGCGACGAAATGGAGTTTGCGGCCGACCTTGTTGATACCAAACAGCATCACGCCGAGAAAACCGGCTTCGAGGAAAAAGGCGGTCAGCACTTCATAGGCCATGAGGGGCCCGATAATCGGCCCAGCCTTGTCCGAGAAAACCGACCAGTTGGTGCCGAACTGATAGGACATGACGATACCGGACACGACCCCCATCGCGAACACCACGGCAAAAATCTTGAGCCAGTAGCGATACAGGTTGGCGTAGACGCCCTTGTCGGTTTTCAGCCAGAGGCCTTCCAGCACCGCGAGATAGCTGGCGATACCGATGGTGAAGGCCGGAAATAGAAAGTGGAAACTGACGGTAAAGGCAAATTGTGCCCGGGCCAGATTGATTGCGAGATCATTTTCCATAATGTTTTTACCTAATCAGATTTTTCTGTTGTCGAGCGCATATTTGCCCGGCCCACGGCAGTAGATAAGAAATAGCGAGCCCAGAATTGCGATATTCTTGAACAATGGCCCAACATGTCCGGGCGCGACATGCACGGTGACGGTAATCGGAACGAGGGTGAGGAATATCAGCAGAGCCGAAAGCCGGGTCATCCAGCCCACGGCAAGCATCACTCCGAAAATGATGAAAACGCCGCCCGACAGCCACAAAAGCCAGGAGGGATTGCCGACCATGTTGATCATATTCCACCATGGTGACTCCACCATCCGGTCAAGCATCATTTGATGCTCGCCGAAATGGCCCAAACCGCCAATGATGAATATCAGGCTGGTCAGGACACGAAAAACGGGCTCGGCCCAGTCCTGCAATTTTTGGGCTGGCGTGATATAGGTCTCAATCGTCCGTATCATATCAGTCCTCTTGCCATCCAATCGTCGGTTACGTTGTCGGCGTTGTCTTCGGCATCCGCAATTGCAATTAGCGCAGAATAAGCTGCATTTTGTGAAAGGAAGACTTTGCCGGACAATTGCTCGAGAAAATGCGAGCGTTGCAGACGGTCCATCACCGGACCTTTGACTTCCGACAGATGAAGCGAGATGCCGCCATCTTCAAGTCGGTGGTTGATCGCCTCGATGCTTTCCAGCGCCGAGGCGTCGATAGCATTGACCGCCGAGCACATCAATATCACATGGCGGACGGTCTTTTGTTCGGCGACCTGCTCGAGAATGAATTCCTCCAGCCAGCGCGCGTTGAGATAAGTCAGGCTTTCATCGATGCGGATGGTCAATATGCGCGGATCGGTGAACACCTTGTGCCGGTTGACGTTGCGAAAATGCTCGGTTTCGGGAACACGCCCGACGATTGCGGCATGGGGGCGCGAACTGCGCCACAGGAAGAGCGCGAGGCTAAGGCCGACACCGGCGATCACGCCGGGTTCGACGCCCGCGATCAATGTAACGCCAATGGTTGCCGCCATCGCGGCAAAATCCATTTTCGAATAACGCCAGATCGTTTGCGGGGTTTTGAGGTCGACCAGGCTCAGCACGGCAACAATGATCGTCGCGGCCAGGGTGGCGATAGGAAGCGAAGCGAGCAGTGGTGTCAGAAACAGCGCTGCCAGGGCGATGCCGACCGCGGTGAAGGCACCGGCAGCGGGTGTCTCCGCACCAGCATCGAAATTCACCACCGATCGCGCAAACCCGCCAGTGACCGGATAACCGCCTGAAAAGGCCGCCGAGATATTGGCAGCACCAAGGCCGATCAGTTCCTGATCGGGATCGATCCGCTGACGACGCTTGGCCGCTAATGTCTGACCCACGGATACCGATTCGACAAAGCCGATGACGCTCAACAGCATTGCTGGAACGGCGAGTGTTTTCCAAAGCTCCAGATCAATCAGCGGCACGGAAAATGGCGGCAGGCTTTGCGGGATATCACCGACCACCTTGACCCCCTGGGCCTCCAGATCGAACAGGATCGTGGCAATGGTCGAAACGGCGACGGCGGCAATCGGTCCGGCCTTGGCGATCAGTTCCGCCGGACGTGCAGGCAGGCCGAAGCGCATCAGCAACGGTTTCAGGCCCTTACGGACCCAGAAGAGAAAGGCGGTCGCGGAGACGCCGATGATCAGCGTCGGCATATTGGTTGTGCCAATGGTCGCGGCAATGCTGGAAACCAGCTCGGGCATGGCGGCACCGCTCGCCTTGATGCCAAAAATCGACTTCAACTGGCTGGTGGCGATGATAATGCCGCTGGCGGTGATAAATCCCGATACGACGGGATGGGAGAGCAGGTTGGCGAGAACGCCGAGCTTGAATATGCCCAGAAGCAGCAGGAACAGACCTGACAGCAGAGCCAATACCAAGGCTGCGGCGATAAATTCGGCGCTGCCGGGGGGAGCAATGGCGCTGGCGGCGGTCAGGGTCATCAGCGACACCACCGCGACCGGTCCGACTGCCAAGGTCCGGCTGGTCCCGAATATCGCATAGGCAATCAGCGGCAGGATCGAGGCATAGAGACCGATTTCCGGCGGCAATCCGGCGAGCATGGCATAAGCCAGACTTTGCGGGATCAGCATGATGGTGACGATGATGGCAGCGACGCCGTCATTGGTCAGCGTGCTGCTGTTATAGCGGCTGCCCCAATCGAGGATTGGCAAATAGCGAGAGAGTTTCATGGAGCCGGTTTATTCCGCGCCGATGCGGTGCGGCTTGACCATCCATTCACGACCCTTGAGCATGCCATGCCAGTAGACCGGCGGCAGGATCGTGTCCTTGAGCAGCCAGGACAGCCGCGATGGCCGCGTGCCATCGATCAGCCAGTTTGGAAAGCTCGGCAGCAGCTTTCCGCCATAGCCGAATTCGGCCAGCACCACCTTGCCGCGTTCTACCGTCAGCGGGCAGCTGCCATAGCCGTCATAGTCGGCGACCGGCGGATTGCCTTCGAGCGCCGCGAGGGCGTTGACGGCAACGATTGGCGCCTGTTTGCGTACCGCCGCCATCGTCTTGGCATTGGGCGCGCTGCAGGCATCGCCGAGCGAAAAAATATTGGCATATTTTACGTGTCGCAGGGTTGCCGGATCGACATCGACGAAGCCGCTGTCGGCTGCCAGCGGGCTGGATCGGACAAAGTCTGGCGCCGTTTGTGGCGGGACCACATGGATCATGTCGAACTTCACCTCGACCCTTTTGGTTTCCTCGCCCTGTTTCTGTTCAAATGTGGCAATCCGGGCGGGGCCATCAACGGCGACCAGCCGGGATTCCAAGTTGAGATGCGCGTTGTAGCGCTCCACATATTCCATCAAGGCTGGCACATATTCCTTGATGCCAAACAGCACCGCACCTGCATTGTGGAACTGCACGTCAATATCGCCGAGAACGCCCTGTTTTTCCCATTTGCTGCAGGACAGATACATCGCCTTTTGCGGCGCACCGGCACATTTGATTGGCATCGGTGGCTGGGTGAACAAGGCTGTCCCGCTGGTCAGTTCTTTCACCAGACGGAAGGTGTAAGGTGCGAGATCGAAGCGGTAATTGGAGGTGACGCCGTTTTTACCCAGCGTTTCGGGCAAGCCGTCAATCGCTTCCCAGTCCAGCTTGATACCCGGACAGACGATCAGCACATCATAGCCGACTGCCTGCCCATCAGCCGTCATGACTGTATTGTTTTCCGGATCAAAGGAGGCGACCGCAGATTTTATCCATTTTGCCCTAGCGGGGATCAGATCCTTTTCCTTGCGATGCGTGAATTCTGCGGAGAAGGCACCCCCGCCGACCATCGTCCAGCCCGGCTGGTAATAATGGTCGTCGGCCGGGTCGATGATAGCAAGCGAGATTTTCCGATTGCGCTTCAGCATGCTGGCAGCGGTCGCGATACCGGCGGATCCGCCGCCGACAATGACAACATTGAACCGGCTGGTCGCAGCGGAGGATGATTGATTGTTTCCGGATTCTGTCTGCGCCATTTCCGTCAGTTTCGTTGAACGGGCACCAGACCGGCAATAGGCCAGCACCGGCGCGGGCAGGGCGGCGAGCGCTGCGGCCATTTTGTGGCCGTCCTGATCGGTGATCGCACCGGACACCGCCGGGACATAGGCGAACTGGAGGCCAGCTTTTTTTGCCGCCTCGGCCATCGCGGTTGATCGCGGATGGTCGCCAGCTTCGTCATCAGGGCGGTTGCAGATGATCGATTGGAAACCGGCATTGGCCAGCGCCGTCACATCGTCAAGTTCCAGTTGCGGCGATACGCTGACGGCGTCGTTCAATTTCTTGATCTCTGGCTTGCTTGTCATCGGACATCCTTCTCGATTCTGACTGTTCTAACTTGTCACGCGATGGGCGATCATCCCGGCAAATAATGCTATCACGAAGGCCAGTGCGGGCAGTGGATTGATTGCCAGGTCGGCCAGCCCTGGCCCGGGACAGAGACCGCTTATACCCCAACCGACACCGAAGAGAACCGCGCCGATCGTCAGTTTGCGATCGATCAGCGATGTGTCCGGCAACGAGAAATGCGCATCGGCAAACGGCTTGTCGAGCCGTCGCTGAATGATCCAGGCGACAGCCATCGGAATCATCGCGCCGCCCATCACGAAGGCAAGGGTCGGGTCCCAATGGCCGAAGATATCCAGAAAACCTTGCACTCGCGCAGGATCAGCCATGCCCGAAAAGGCGAGGCCCGCGCCAAATAGCGCCCCGGCAAAAAGGGCAACCAGAATCTGCTTCATAGCAACCCTCCCGCCCGCATCAGCGCGACCGTGACGAAGCCGCTGGCCATGAAGACCGCCGTGGCAATCAGCGAGCGCGGCGAAAGGCGCGACATGCCGCAGACACCGTGGCCGCTGGTGCAGCCAGAGCCGAGGCGTGTGCCATAGCCGACCAGCAATCCACCGATGATCAGCGGAATGATCGAGGGGGGAAAGCGGGTTTCTATGCCGCCGGTGATCGCGGAGATAATCAGGGCACCCAGCGGCAGACCGATGACAAATGCGGTGGCTATGCCGCGCGGTGCCCCGCTGTCGGCGATCCCGGTTGCGCGGGCAGCGAGACCGCTGACGCCGGCAATGCGGCCCAGGCCGAGCAGCATCAACGCTGCGGCGACACCGATCATCAGCCCGCCGATCAGGCCTTCCAGCGGCATGGCGTGGGGAAATGCAGCGAGCATCAGACGCCGTTCAACGGAACTTTGAGGTAGCGCACGCCATTATCTTCTTCCGGCGGCAAATGGCCGGCGCGCATATTGACCTGGACAGACGGCAGGATCAGCCGCGGCATATCCAGCGTCTTGTCGCGTTCGGTCCGCATTTGGACGAACTCGTCCTCACTCACCCCGTCATGCGCATGAATATTGCCCTTCCGCTGCTCGGCAACGGTGGTTTCCCAGACATATTCGGTCCGGCCGGCGGGCAGATAATCATGACACATGAACAGGCGGGTGGTCGGTGGAAGCTCCAATATGCGGCGCAGCGACCGGTAGAGCTGCCGCGCATCGCCGCCGGGAAAATCGGCGCGGGCGGAGCCATAATCGGGCATGAACATCGTATCGCCAACAAAGACCGCATCGCCGATGACATAGGCGATATCGGCCGGAGTATGGCCAGGCACATGCATCACGGTCACGTCGATATTGCCGATCTTGAATGTATCGCCGTCAGCGAACAAATGATCGAAGTCGGAGCCGTCCCGCTGAAATTCGGTTCCGGCGTTGAACAATTTGCCGAACACATTCTGCACCGTCACGATATGCTCGCCAATGGCGATCTTGCCGCCGAGCTTTTCCTGCAGATAGGGTGCTGCCGACAGGTGATCGGCATGGGCGTGGGTTTCAAGCAGCCATTCGACTTTCAGGCCGTGCTCGTTCACATAAGCGATTACTTCGTCGGCGGAATCGAAGGAGGTGCGACCGGAAGCCGGGTCGAAATCAAAGACGCTGTCGATGACGGCGGCGCATTTGGTCGCCGTGTCGTGCACCACATAGGTCACCGTATAGGTTGCTTGATCGAAAAATGACTGGATCACCGGGATGCTTTGCTGGGCACGGGTGATCTGTTCTGTCGCATGAATCAGGGCCGAATCAGTCATAAAAAATTCCTCATATTCATATTTACATAAATCGTGTAATACATTATATGTGTTGCGTCAATAGATGAACACTGCCAATTCGCAGGAGAGGTTGAAACTAATGCCAGACGCGTTGCAGATAAAGTCAGGATCATTGCGTATCGGCGATGCAGCGCCGGATTTCGAGGCGCGCACAACCCACGGGCCCGTGAAGCTGTCTGACTATCGCGGCCGGTGGCTGATCTTCTTTTCCCATCCGGCTGATTTCACGCCGGTATGCACCACGGAATTTGTCGCTCTGGCGCGCCAGCATCACAGGTTCGCAGCGCTGGACTGTACCTTGCTCGGCTTGTCCGTCGATAGCCTGTACGCCCATCTCGCGTGGGTGCGCGCGATTGAGGATAGATTTGATGTCAACATCCCCTTTCCGATCGTGGAGGACCCGAGCATGGCTGTCGGCCACGCCTTTGGCATGATCGATGAAAATGCTTCGGATTCGGCGGCGATGCGGACCAGCTATTTTATTGATCCCGAGGGCATAATCCGGGCGACGACCTGCTATCCGCATAATGTTGGACGTTCGGTTGACGAAATGATTCGGCTGCTGGCGGCGCTGCAACTGACCGCGGAGAACGATGTGCTGACACCGGAAGGGTGGCAGCCCGGGGATGATGTGCTGGCGATACCGCCGCTATCCGACAAACAAATCAGCCGGGAAGACGACTGGTTCTGCCATGTGGTGAAAGCCCCGTGACGGCAATTTTTGAAAGCCGCGACCGCGCCGATGCGGCAACCGAGAAGCTGAAAATCTTTGCGCAGCCCCAGCGCCTGATGATCCTGTCCTATCTGCTGCGCGGTGAAAGCAGCGTCAGCGACATTGATGTCGCCACGGGCATTGGCCAACCGGCGCTCAGCCAACAACTGGCGGCCCTTCGCCAAGCCGATGTCGTAAAAACACGGCGGGCAGGGAAGCAGATCTGGTATGATCTGGCTGATGATGCTGCCCGACTCTGCGTCCGGACGATGGAGGCGTTGTTGACCGATCAGCCGGACCCGCAACAGGTCAGTCAGGCAGTGGCAGCACCCGCCAGTCCCGGGAAAAAACGAGCGACCGGCAGCGGAACTGCGGGTTTTGCCAAGATCTTATAACATAGGAAAATTCTCCATGATCAATGATAGTGGCAATCCAGAGGCGCAACCCGAAGAGCTGAAACCGGAAGACTGGGCGGGCGAAATGGGGCTGAAATGGCTGGCAAATCTGTCCCTGTTCGAAGAGATGATCGCGCCCATCGGCGATGCGTTGCTTTCCCGCGCCAATTATCAGCCGGGTGAAACGGTCATTGATCTGGGTTGTGGTGGCGGTGCGACGACGCTCGCGATTGGGCAGACGGTTGCTCCTTCCGGGACCGTCATGGGCGTCGATATTTCCCCCGACCTTGTCACGGCGGCACGGGAACGCGCGTCAAAGGCTGGTGTGGCAAACGTAGAATTTACCTGCGCCGATGCGTCTACTGTCACGCTGCCGGACGGGCCTTATGATCGGCTTTTTTCACGCTTCGGCAGCATGTTTTTCGAAGATCCCGTCAGCGCTTTTTCAAACCTTCGCGCGCTTGTCCGTGTCCGTCGTCAAAACATTTGGCACTGAAGGCTGCGTAAATTAACGGAGCATTGGTTCCATCTGGTTGGTTGATATTAAGCGGCAAGCTTGCGGTGTTGCAAGCGCCGATGTTCGATTGTTTGTTTTTTGATCCTTTCTC